>Ga0187815_10001121_pt1 | contig 12710 bp, 15 predicted proteins | sample NC_S_5_FD_132962 | JGI IMG/M metagenome (GOLD analysis project Ga0187815, IMG submission 132962) | Wetland sediment microbial communities from Neuse River Estuary, North Carolina, USA - ASW-S_5 | ecosystem: Environmental > Aquatic > Freshwater > Wetlands > Sediment | place: USA: North Carolina...
AGGTCGGCGGCCAGATCTCGGTGGGGGAGGCCCTGTCGGGGAGCACCCTCGAGGTGGGCGGCAAGATCGACGCCCGGAAGGCCGTCTTCACCGGCGACGTGGAGATCGGCGGCGCCGTGGCTACGCGCGAGGGTCTCAAAGGTGCCCGTGTCGTGCTCGAACGAAAGTCGCGGGCGACGGGTCCTCTGGTCGGAGGCTTCGTCCGGCTCGATACCAAGGCAACGGCCGAGGATATCTACGGAGACACCGTGGAGCTGAGGGACAAGGCGGAGGCGCACCGCGTGTTCGCTCACCACGTCGTGCTCGGCGAAGGCGCGTCGCTGGACCAGTTGGTGTACACGGAGTCGGTCGAGTTACGGGAGGGTGCCCGTGTCCGGTCGGCGCCGCAGAAGGTGACCAGCCTCCCGGCGTTCCCGCTGTAGAGCGAGGTCGCGGGCATGCTGAACGGTGGTTCGGGCGGTCCTCGCCGACGCGAGGTGAGCGACCTCTACGCCACGGTGCTCGAAGTCGTGAAGAGATACCACGGAGCCGCTCGCATCACCCGGATATCGTACGGCGCCGGCATGCCGGTCGACCGTCTGCGCAACTTCGTGGACCGTCTCCAGACGTTGGGGCTGCTCAGGTCGGAGGAGATCGACGGCCGACCGGCCTACGACATCACGGCTCGGGGGCAGGAGTTCCTCGACACATACTGGAAGATGCGAGGCTACATCGAGGTGTTCGAGCAGGTGCCGGATTCGAACTCGCGCCGGAACCGCCCCCGTTGAACCCGCCGGGGGGACGCGACAATCTCCCGGGGTGCAAGGTCTAACCGTACCGAGGAACGGAAGCATCGACCTGAACCGACCAGGCATCGATGCCTCCCGAGAGATTGGCGACGGAGGAGTAGCCCTCCCCCTCGAGGAACCCCGCGACCATCATCGAGCGGGCGCCGGAATGGCAATAGACGATCACCTCGCGGTCGCGGGGGATCTCCGAGAGTCGTCGCGGAACATCGTTCATGGGGATGTGCAGGGACGGTTGGATCGAGGCCAGGCGACGCTCGTAGGGCTCGCGCACGTCGAGGAGGACCACGCTTTCGGGGTGCTCCTTCATCCGCTGGGCTACGATCGTCGCTTTCAGTTCCTCGGCCATACCGCCGCGGCGTAAGCCGCGACAATTTAGCTTTGTCGAACGGACCGGGCCGAGTCCTAAGCTTGACGCTCGAGCCGGCGTGGCCTGGTGCGAGGAGCGCCCGAGCGACGCAACGACCGGAGCTTCCGGTAGTGACGCTGGACACGGACCCGGTTACCGCACCCCGTGGGGGAGCACCAGCGCTGTTGGCGCGTCCGGGCAGCTAGGAAGTGAGTGCAGCCGGGCCCGGCACACCGTCGGATCGCGGCCGGGCGCGGTCCGGCCATCAGCGTAATGGCCGAACGGGCTGCTAGGGCCTCCAGCCGGCGTGCCGTGACCGGGTCGCGGCCTCGCTCCGTGAGCGTCCATCGACCGTGGGACCACCCGAGCTCGGGGTAGGACGGGAGGTCGGCGGCCGCCCGGTTGACACGGTCCAAGCTCGTTCGGGCAGGCGGGCCTCGGTCGGCACCGGCCTGCATCAACTGGCGCAGGAGGTTCCGAAAATGCCGCAGCGAGCGCAGCTCCTCTAGATTCCGCGGCGCAGCCTCACCGGGGAGCCTCCGCCCGACCCAGCGTCGGGCTTCCGCGACGGACGCGAGGGCGTCACCTCCCCCGCACGCGGCGCATCCGTTCGAGTTCGCAAGATCGAGGGCAAACCAGCGCTCCCCGTCCGCTGCCTTGGGACCCCGCATGCCACGCTTCCTGGTCGAAGAAAGGATTCCCCAAAGCCAAATAAGCTAATGGTGTTACGTGAGACGAGGCATTAGCATGGCGAAAGTCACAGACCCGGTCTGTCGCATGGTGATCGAGGATAGCAAGGCGGCGGCCCACGGAGTCTACGGCGGAGCGACCGTCTACTTCTGCTCGGTCGCCTGCCAGAAGAGCTACGAGAAGTCCCACCCGCGAACGACTTGATCCCGCGGCACGTTCGCAGGTCCACCGCTCCGGGGTCGCACGGAGGAGGCATGGCAACCGACCCCGTCTGCGGGATGTTCGTCGACGAGCGAGAAGCCGAGCTCAAGCTCGTTCGCGACAATCGGAGTTACTACTTCTGCTCGACCCACTGCCTTCAGGAATTCGCCCAGCCGGAGCGAGCGCTGCGCGCGCTGGTCCGCAAGCTCGTCGTGGCGTGGCCTCTTTCCGTGGCCGTTCTCGTCCTCACATATGTGGCCCACCCCCCGTTCGACGCGTGGGCCATGCTCATCCTCGCCACCATCGTACAATTCTATCCCGGCTCTCAGTTCTACGTGAGTTCCCGGGATGCGCTGCGCAATCGCACGTGGAACATGGACATCCTGATCGCCGTCGGCACCAGCGCAGCCTACGGATACAGCGTCGTGGTCCTGCTTGCGCCCGGGCGTCTCCCTCCCTCTCTCTACTTTGACGCCTCCGCCCTGATCGTGACGCTGATCCTGACGGGCAACTACCTCGAGCATCTGACCCGGGAGCGCGCACGAGGAGTTCTCCGGAGCCTGGGCGAACTGCTCCCTCGCTCCGCAATCGTCGTCCGAGACGGCAAGGAACGGGCGATACCCGTTTCCGACGTGCAGGTAGGAGACCTCTGTCGGGTCCTTCCCGGCGGTCGCTTCCCGACCGACGGGGTCGTCCAGGAGGGTCGCTCGTCCACGGTCGAAGCGATCCTCACCGGGGAGAGCCTCCCGGTGGAGAAGAGCCCCGGGTCTCAGGTGATCGCCGGCAGCACCAACGGCGAAGGGATGCTCACCGTGCTCGCCACGAAGGTGGGCGAAGATACCCTGGTGGCGCAGATCGGACAGCTCGTCACGGAAGCCGAGACGAGCCGTGTCCCGCTCCAGCAGCTCGCGGACCGCATCGCCGCGGTGTTCGTACCGGTGGTGTTCGTCCTCGCGAGCGCCGCCGCCATCGGATGGTTCGTCCTCGGCGCCGGGTTCACGATCGCGCTCCTGGTCTTCGTCTCGGTCGCCATCACTGCGTGTCCCTGCGCGTTCGGCATCGCCACTCCTGCGGCGATCGTGGTGGGCACGGGACGGGCGGCTGAGGAGGGCGTACTGTTCAAGGGGCGCGAATCGCTCGAGCGGGCGAGCGAGGTCGACACGGTACTCACCGACAAGACCGGCACGCTCACGTTGGGTCGGCCAGCGCTGACCGACATTATTCCGGCGGTAGGCATTCAACGGGAGCAGCTTCTCGCCGTGGCGGTGGGCCTCGAGCGGGGTTCGGACCACCCGCTCGCGAAAGCCGTCGTCGCGGCGGCAGCCACGCTGGACGGTCCGGCCAAAGAGGCAACGGAGATCCGAGTGGACCCGGGCCGGGGCGTTCGAGGGTCCCTCGACGGCGAAGCTGTCGCCGTGTTGAACGCTCGGGCGGCCTCCGAGGATGGGGCGGAGGTCGGAGACCTGCGTGTCGACGCAGAGCGGCTCGTCCGCGAAGGTAAGGCCTGGTCGGTCGTCCTTCGAGGGAATCAGGTGATCGGCCTTCTGGGGTTCTCGGACGAAATGGCCCCCGGAGTGCCGGCGGCGGTCCGGGCCCTCGAGGAGGACGGGGTCCGGGTAGTCATGGTCACCGGTGACCACGAAGTCGCCGCGCAGGCGGTGGCGCGTTCCGCCGGCATCCGGGAAGTCCATGCCGGGGCAGACCCGCGCGCCAAGTTCGAGCTGATCAGAGGGCTTCAACGAGAGGGGCGGAAAGTCGCGTACGTCGGGGACGGCATCAACGACGCGCCTGCACTCGCGGCGGCCGACCTGGGGATCGCGATCGGCGCCGGCACCGAGGTGGCGCGGGAGGCCGGTGGCGTGATCTTGATCCGCCCCGACTTCGAGGGAGTAGCGGTCGCGCTCCGACTGGGCCGAAGGACCGTCCGAAAGGTCCGCGGAAACCTCACCTGGGCGGTCGGGTACAACTCGGTGCTCTTGCCCGTGGCGATGGGCGCCCTCGTGCCCCTGTTCGGTCTCGGCGTCTACTCTGTCCTCCCCATCACCGGGGCCTTTGCGATGGGAATCTCATCGACCACGGTGGTCCTGAACTCGCTGTCGTTGCGGTGGGTCCGGGTGAAGCGAGCGGCCGTCCGAGCCCCGGAGCGTGCGACGCCCTTGCACTGATACGGCACGCTTTTGAGCTCGCTCACCACAAGCCTTCCCCTCTCGGTTACTATGGCACCAAGTATCGAAGCGGTCGGGCTGACAAAGCGGTTCGGCTCGTTCACCGCTCTCGACCACCTGAACTTGAAGGTGGACGGCGCGAAATGTGTGGGATTCTTGGGGCCGAACGGAGCCGGCAAGACCACGACGTTGAAGATGTTCACCGACCTGATCTTCCCGAGCGAAGGAGAGGCCTTCATCAACGGCATCTCGGTCCAGCACGACCGCAAACGCGCGCTCGCGGCGTGCGGCGACCTGATCGAGACACCCGAGGTCTACCCCTCTCTGACTCCGCGTGAAGCGTTCCAGATGAGCGGGGCTCTCCGAGGAATGCGTTCGGACGAGGTTGCGTCCCGGACCGCCATCGTCCTCGAGGAGGTCAAGATGACGGAGTGGATCGACCAGAAGATCGGAAGCTTCTCGAAGGGAATGAAGCAGCGGGTCAACATCGCGGCCGCGCTCCTTTCGGACCCGGAGGTCGTGATCCTCGACGAGCCGAGCACGGGCCTCGACCCCCGAGGGATGGCCGAGGTGCGCACGATCGTTCGGGGTCTCAAGAAAGGTCATCGTCTGATCTTCATGAGTAGCCACATCCTCAGCGAGGTCGTCGACGTGTGTGACGAGGTCGCGCTCCTGGACCGGGGCAAGCTACTCTTCGCGGACAGCCTCGCGAACGTGACGCAGCGGCTCGGCGCGGGAGACCGTGCGGTCGAGGCAGAGTTCGCGTCGCCTGTCGACGAAACGGTGTTGGCCGGCCAGATCGGAGCGCTCCCCGAGGTGGCGGCCTGGTCGCGTACCGACTCGCAACGTATCGTCCTGCAGGTGAGGGGCGGTCCCGTCGACCAGGCACGCCTCCTCGAAAAGCTGGCGGCAATGCGGCTCGGCTTGCTCAGTTTCCGGGAGTCGCGGAGCGCGCTCGAGGAAGTCTACCTTCGCGAGATTTCCGTGGGGGATGCATGAGCGTCGCGACCGACTTCCCACGTTCGCGGACGACACCGTCCCTCCCCGACGGTACGCTCGGAAATGTGCCCAGCACCGTCTCCCAGGCGTTGATTCTCTCCCGATACCAGTTCCGCGATTACCTTCGTTCGCGGCGGTTCATCCTGATGATGGGGATCGTCCTCGTTTCGGGCGCGATCCTCACCACGGTGGTCGCCTATTATCGACCCGTCGGGTTGATCCACAACGCGAGCGACCTCTACGGGGGCCTCTGGGGTTCCGGGGCGGCCTTCGTCATTGTCTTCGCCGGCATCATCTTCGGAGGCGACGCGATCGCCGGCGAGTTCCAGAACAAGACCGGCTATTTCCTGATGGGTCTCCCCATCAAACGCACGACGGTCTATGCGGGCAAGTACCTCGCAGCGCTCGCGGCCTCGATCATCTCGCTCGCGGTGTACCTGGTCATCGTCACGGGCAACGCGGTCTACTACCTCGGAGCGCGGGCGTTCACCGTTCCCGGCCCCCTCATCGAGTCGTTCGCCATCACGATGCTCTATCTGCTCGCCCTCCTGGGGTTCGTCTTCCTCTTCAGCTCCCTGTTCAAGACCAGCGCATACGCGGTCCTGGTGGTCGCCGTCCTGTTCCTGTTCGGCTTCTCCATCATCCAAACCGTTATCGTCGACCTGGCCCACTCCGAGCCCTGGTTCCTGCTCTCGTACGCGAACTCCATCCTTGCGTACCCGTTGACCGGAGTCCCGGGGCACATCGTGACGACGAGGAACCCGTTCACCCGGTCGACCATCACAACGTACAACCCGACGTATTTCGAGGGGATCGTCGTGATGGCGGGATACTGGCTGCTCACAACCTTTGGCGGTCTGATCCTCTTCGCTCGGGAAGAGTTCACGTAACCGCGGGGCTCCCTATCCCGGGCACACTTCGGTCGCCCTGACCCGCCGGGATCGGCTCCCAGGGTCCCCCGGTCCTTCACGCGGTCCCCCGAGAGCCCATCGTCCCCCGGGTCGCGTTCCAAAGACTTATGGGACGGATTTCGGTCGAGCCGTCCAGCGATGGCAGACCAGGACCTTTCGAGCGAGCTGTCCGGCCAAGGCTACCAGCTCGTGGGGAAACATAGCGCCGTCAAGCTGTGTTACTGGTCCCGCGAGTCGCTCGTCCGGGGCCGCGACTGCTACAAGGGCCGATTCTACGGTATTGAGAGCCACCGGTGCCTCCAGATGTCGCCGGCGATCGATTCGTGCAACCTCCAGTGCCGCTTCTGCTGGAGGAATCAGGGCTGGGAGAACGACGAGACGATGCCCGAGTTCGACGCCCCGGAGGCGCTGCTCGACCGGTCCATCGAGGCCCAGCGACGCATCCTCTCCGGGTTCAAGGGAGACCCCTCCGTGCCGCTCGAGAAGTGGGAGGAATCGCAGACCCCTCGCCACATCGCGATCTCGCTCACCGGCGAGCCCACGCTCTACCCCAAGATGAACCGCTTTCTGGAGCTCTGCCACGAGCGGGGGATCACGACGTTCCTCGTGACCAACGGGACGAACCCCGACGCGTTGCGCGCCCTCGACCCACTGCCGACCCAGCTCTACGTCTCGGTCACGGCGCCGAACGCGGAAGTGTTCCGACGGCTGACCCTCCCCGCGCAGGACGATGCGTGGGAGCGCCTTCTCGAATCCCTGGCCATCGTCCGCGACCTCCGGACCCGCCGCGTGGTGCGGCATACCCTCGTCCGGGGCTGGAACCTGGGCTGGGTCGATTCGTACGCCGAGCTCGACCTGACGGCCCGGCCCGACTTCATCGAACCGAAAGGGTACGTCTACATGGGGAAATCCCGTCGGCGCCTCGGACGCGACCAGGAACCGACCCACCGTGAGATCGCCGAGTTCGCCCAGCGATTGGCGGTCCGAAGCGGCTACCGGATCCTCGACGAGTCTCCCGATTCGAAGGTGGTGCTGCTCGGCCGGACGGGCGAGGGCCGGTTCCTTCCCGGTCGAAGCCCCGTCGCGAACCCGCTGCCGATGGCCGTGGCGGCCGCCGGGAGCTAGCGGTTCACACCAGGCGCCAGTTCAGGACCTCGACGAAGATGGCCGCCGCGACGCCCATGCTCATCACGAGGTAGGGGTTGAGTTTCAGCGCCCGGGTCTCCTCCATGTCGTAGTACTGGATGAGACCGGCCGCGCTCGAGAAGCCGCGCTGGCGTTTTTCGGGCATCTTCGACCTTGGAGCGCAGGAGCGCTATTTAACCGCTCGCGGCGCCGTCATCGACGCAGCGAATAGCGCTCGCTATCGAGAATGGCGTCCTCGACCGCGTCCTGGAACCGGCCGACGAGACCCGAACCCAGGTTCGCGGCGCTCCCGGAGAACAGGCGGTCGAAGAACGGCCGGGGCGGGCTCACGCGGACCGTCCGGCGCGACGATACACCCGTGGCCTGGGCAAGTTCCTCCAGTGCTCCCTCCCGGTCGGCGAGCGCGTCGATGAGTCCGAGCTTGAGCGCCTGGCTCCCGGTCCAGAACTCCCCGGTGGCGAGCGGAAGGATCTCCTCGACGGCACGGTGGCGCTCTTTCGCCACGAGCCGGACGAAGACGTCGTACCCCTCCTGCGTGATTGCCTGGAGTTTCGCCCGCTCGACCTCGGTCAGAGGGCGGTATCCTTGGTAGGCGTCCTTGTGGACGCCGGCGTGGAGAAGCTCGACCGAGACGCCCAGCCGGCGGAGGAGGTCCCGAACGGCGAAATGCGCCGAGATCACGCCGATCGACCCGACGTCCGACTCCGGGTAGGCGAAGATCTTGCGGGCGCCGAGCGCCGTCATGTACGCTCCGGAGGCCCCGATCGAACCGATGGAGGCGTAGACGGGTTTCACCTCGTTGAGCCTCCGCACGGCGAGATAAAAATCCATGGACGCGATCGCCTCCCCCCCGCCGCTCGAGAGGTCCAGGAGGACGCCCTTCACCCGGCGCTTGAATCGGAGGGCCTTGAGCAACCGTAGATACGGGTCGACGGTGCGCTCGCGGATCGTTCCGCGAAAGGCGACATGAGCGAGGATCTCGCGCATCGGGGAGCGATAGGGCGCGGGCGACTAATAACCCCGACCGGCCGGGTCTGGAGCCGATGGTTCAAGTAGCTGCCCGGTCCCGGAAGAACTGTGCGCATCCTCATCCGGCCGAGGCTCCCGGTCTTGGCCCTCCTTCTCCTCGCGCCGAGCATCCCGGAACTCCTCACGGGATCCACGCCCATCACCCACGTCGTGACGGACCCGGTCGGGTTCTTCCTCGTCGGATTCCCGCTCGATATCCTGCTCTACGGTTTCGGTGCGCTCCTCATTCGCGAGTTCGCGGTCGCCTACCAGAAGGGCTGGGCCTCAATTCTGCTCCTGGGCGCGGCCTACGGCATTGCCGAGGAGGGGTTCGAGGTGCACACATTCTTCGGACCATCGTCCTACACCGTCGGCAGCCTCGGGGTGTACGGACATCTCTACGGAGTCAACTGGCTGTGGGCGCTTTCGCTCACGGTGTTCCACGCCACGTACTCGATCGCCCTTCCCATCCTGCTCACCAACCTTTGGTTCCCCGAGGTGAAGGACCGTCGGTGGTTGGACCGGGGCACCATCCAGGTCCTCGGATTCGTCTTCGTGCTCGAGGTCGTGGGCTTCGACTTCGTCGCGAAGTACGGGCCTTCGCTCGCGGCCGCCCTCTTCTTCGCGGCGGTCGTGGCCCTGTTGGTCGCCCTCGCCCTCAAGGCGCCCCGATACCTCCTCACGGCCGCCCCGGGGCGACGCAAGGTCGGCCGGATTTCGCTCATCCTGCTCGGTGCGGTCGAGTTCGCGGCGTACACGTGCGTGCTGATCTTCTCGGCCACCCGTGCCATTCCCGCGCTGGGCGCCACAGTGTTCCTCGTCGTCGCGGACGCGTTCGCCCTCTTCCTGGTCCTGCGTTGGGTCGGGACGGAGGACCTCGAGCGGTCGGAGTTCCTCTTCGCGTGCGGGATGATGTACGCGCTGTTCGCCTGGGACGTCCTGCTCGAGTTCATCTCGGTGCCCGGCATCCTCGCCGTATCGGCGTTCTTCGGATACTTGCTCTACCGGCTCGGCAGAACCTTGGACGCGAGGGCGGCGGTCCCCACCGTCCCGGTCGGGGCAGTGGGACCCCCACCCATGAGCTCCTGACCTACCGAGGTCCCTCCCAGGTCGGCCGGCGCCCCGCCGAGGGGCGGTTCGTTCGCGCGGGCTCCGTCCGCTCCGCGCGGCCGCCCGGTCCATGGCTCGGCCGGGCCTCGGGGCATGCTCGCTGGCTGATCGCTTGCTCTACTGCGGTCCTCAGGTAGTAGCCGTTCATCGAGACGTCCAAGCGCCCGGGGGGCATCCCCCGGACGCACCGCGAACGCTCACGAGCGGTGACCGCCGGGCGAGATGTGAGGGGCCCTCCGAAACCGATTTCCCGTGTCGAGCGCAGCGTGGGCGATGCCGTTCCCCCGTCCCGAGGTCGACCTTCGCTCCCCGCCGGCGGATTTCGATGAGATGGTCGAATGGCTCGAGGGATGGAGCTACGCTCTCGTGCTCCTCGAGGAGTATCCGCTCGCCGACCTGAGACGAGCCGTGTCGGTGGTCGAAGACCGGGTCCGGGCGCATCGCGCGTCGGCCGACGCATGGGTCGGGGCCCTTCGGTCCGCGGACGAGGAAACGGCCCGAGGCGCACAAGTGCTCCTCCACGACCACGAGTGGTTCGTCACGTCGCTCGAACAGCTCGACTGGTTCCTTCGGGTGGTCGAAGACGACGACCACGGTGGAAACCGGCAGGCGCTCGGTCAGTACGGACGGGTGTTCGCCGAGGCGTTGCGTCGGCACCGCCGGGACGAGCGTTGGCTCGAGGGTCGGAGCGGCTCAGAAGGGGCCCGTCTCGTTCGATAGCCCCGAGAAACCCTAATTAGGCGCCCGGGGAGAACCGGCGAGGGACCGATGGCAACTCACGCACCGGAGGCCGTTTGGGTCGAGAAGTACCGGCCCAGCTCGCTCAAAGACATGGTCGGCCAGGACACCATCCTCCCGCTGCTTCGGTCGTACGCCGAGAAGCGTTCGATGCCCCACCTCCTGTTCGCCGGCCCACCGGGGAGCGGCAAGACCACGGCGGCGCTCGCCCTGGCCCGGGACATGTTCGGCCCGGACTGGCGGGGCTCGTTCATGGAGCTCAACGCCAGCGACGAGCGAGGGATCGACACGGTCCGGACCACGATCAAGCAGTACGCGCGGACCTCCCCGCTCGGCGACGTTGGTTTCAAGATCCTTTTCCTGGATGAGGCGGATAACCTGACCTCTGAGGCTCAGGCCTCGCTCCGCCGTCTAATGGAGCGGTACTCCGGCTCGTGCCGGTTCATCCTCTCGTGCAACTATTCCTCCCGGATCATCGACCCGATCCAGTCGCGATGCGCGGTCTTCCGGTTCCGGGCGTACTCCCCGGACGCGGTGCGTTCGCAAGTGAAGCGCATCGCCACGGCCGAAGGGAAGAAGGTCTCTCCCGAAGCGCTCGAGACGATCCTCACCGCAAGCGGCGGCGACATGCGGCGGGCCACGAACCTCCTGCAGCTCGCGGGGACCCACTCCGACAACATCACGGCGGAGACGATCAAGGAGTACGCCACGATTCCGCTCCGCCGCGAGGTCGAGGGGATGCTTTCCGCCGCGCTCGCCGGGAACTTCCGGGAAGCACGGGACCGGCTGTTCGCCCTGTTCGTCGAGCGCGGCGCCTCCGGTGAGGATATCCTGAAAGCGATCCATAGCTATCTCCCCGACATCCCCGACACGACCCTTCCGGCCCGGGAGAAGGTCCGCCTCCTCGAGTACCTGGGGGAGGTCGACTTTCGGCTTGCCCAGGGAGCTTCCGACCGTATCCAGCTCGAAGCGGTGCTCGCCCACGTCGCGGCCGGTGCCCCGGGGGGCCGGTAGACGATGGCGCGGCAACGGGACATCGGTGGGAAGCCGAGGGTGCACCGTCGGGCCGTCGCCCAGGGCGAGCTGAGGACCAAGCCTTCGACTCGGAACGCGATCCGTGCCCGTCGCGTAGAGAAGGGCGACCCGCTCGCGGCCGGTGAGCTCGCCGGCCTTCTTGCGATGAAGAGGACGTCCGAGCTCATCCCCCACTGCCACGCCGTGCCGCTCACCTCCAGCTCGGTCGAGCTCGAGCTGTCCCGTCAGGGGGTCCGGGTCCGGGCCGAAGCCGAGGCGGTCGACCGAACCGGCGTGGAGATGGAAGCTCTCGTGGGGGCCAGCGTCGCGCTCCTCACCGTATGGGACATGGTCAAGTACCTCGAGAAGGATGCGCGGGGGCTTTACCCGACCACTTCGCTCGGCCCGGTGCGGGTCGTCGCGAAGGCGAAGTCGCGGAAGGAGGTTGCATGACCGAATCGAACGCATCCCCCGGCGCTTCCAGCCGACACCATCTCCACGGAAATCGCTCACTCGGTTTCGCCGTGCTCTCGGTCTCGGACACCCACACCGAACAGGATGACCCGTCGGGGCATCTGGCGCGCGACCTGCTCGGGAAGGCGGGGCACAAGGTCGTCCACTACGCTCTCGTTGCGAACTCGGTCGCCGACGTTCGGGAGAAGATCGAGCCGTGGCTGCAGGAGGTCGGTGTCGAGGCCGCGGTGACCGTGGGGGGGACGGGCGTCAGCTCCCGGGACCTCACCGTCAACGCCCTCGAGGGGATGGGCGGCCGGAAGCTCGAGGGGTTCGGTGAGATCTACCGCTCCCTGAGCTTCGGGGAGGTCGGACCGCTTGCGGTCATCAGCCGGGCGGCGTTGTTCGTGATCCACGGTAAGCCCGTCTTCGCCCTTCCGGGGAGCGAGCGAGCGGTGCGGACAGCCGTGGAGAAGCTGATCGTGCCCGCCGCGATCCACCTCGTCGAGGAGCTCGAGCGCTGAGCCGGCCCGCCGGCTTACGCCGGGGGGCGGACCGCGAGCGCGCCCATCGGCGGCGGGCCGGGGTCCAGCACCTGGGGCGACACTCCTTGGTTTCGGCAAAAGTCCGTCCACGCCGTGTTCGCCTCGATGTGGTGCGCGAGCAGGATCCCGTGGGGGGAGAGCGCCTCCCAGGCCGCCCGAAGCTCGAACCGTGCCCGGGAGGCCACCGGGCCGTTATCGTAGAAGAACAGGTCCACACTGCTGGACCCGGCGAGGATCTCGCGCAGCCGCTCCTCGCTGTTCCCGAGCGCGAGCGTCCATCGGGTCCGCAGGGCCGGAGGCACGAACTGGCCCACGGTCACGTCACGGACGCCCGGCGCCCGACCGACCGTCGGTCCCGGGCCGAGCGAGATCAGCTCCCCTTCGTGGTTCGCGTCGAGAGCGGCGAGGATCCAGGCGGTCGAGTAGCCCGGCCGCACGCCCGTCTCGACCACGCGCTGGGGGCGGCCGGCGCGCACGAGGAGGTAGAGGAGAGCGCCCTGCGGAAGTTCGCGCGTGAACGGGAGGTTCGCGCCTCGCTGGAGGAGCTCATCCGGGACGTGACTTTCGTTTAGGTCCTGACGGAATCTCTTGAGGTC
>Ga0187815_10001122_pt1 | contig 12706 bp, 13 predicted proteins | sample NC_S_5_FD_132962 | JGI IMG/M metagenome (GOLD analysis project Ga0187815, IMG submission 132962) | Wetland sediment microbial communities from Neuse River Estuary, North Carolina, USA - ASW-S_5 | ecosystem: Environmental > Aquatic > Freshwater > Wetlands > Sediment | place: USA: North Carolina...
AGAGCCAGCGATCGAGCGCTTCATAAAGGTCCTTGCCGGCGGGCGAGGAACCAATTGCCGCGCCCATCATCACGAACATCGGTATGGCGACCAGCGTGAATTCATCGAGACCCGCATAGAAGGTCTCGGCGACCACGTGCATGCTGCTGAAACCCTGGAATATCAGAAGGAAAATGATCGAAATCGCGCCCAGCCCAAACGCCACGGGTATGCCCGAGACCAGCATCAGCAGCGTCGCGACCAGAACGATGGAACCCTCGGAAGCCGGGCTCATGCGTGAAACCTGTCCTCGCCGAGGCCGAATGGCGGCGCCCGCCCGGTCACGAGGCAGATGAGCTCGGCGACGTATTGCAGCACCAGCAGGCCGAGACCGACTGGCATCGCGAGATAGGGAATCCACAATCGCGCGCGCCATACCGTGTCCGAATGCCAATCCTTGGACCAGGCCTCGTACCAATAGAGCGCGCAGAGTACGAACAGCACCACGCAGAAGGCCATCGCGATCAAGACCGTGAACAAAGCGAGCCAGTAGCGCGGCCGCGGCGCCAGATGCAGCGGCAGAACATCGACGTTGACGTGGCCTCGCGTCATCAGCACGTAGGCGCTGCCGACGAATGTTGCCGACACGATGCAGTAGGTGACAACGTCGATCTGCCAGATGGTGGTCCGGTTCAAAAGGTAGCGCTCGATCACCATGTCGCAGATCACCAGCACCGCAGCGGCGACGAGGAACGCGGCAATGACGCCGGCAACGCGCGACAGAGAGGCAACTGCCCGGACGTAAGCGTCCATTGTGACTTTTGGGCTGCTTTCGGTTTTGAAGATCGTTTGCGATCGCGGTGGGTCGGGAATCAAACGATGGACGGCAGACACTCCCGCCGTCCATCCATGCGTGAACGCGATCCTATTTGACCGCCAGCGCCTCGTCGATCAACTTCTGGCCGTTGGCGACGTCGGTGTCGAATTTCTTGTAAGAACTCTGCTTGGCGAGGTCGAGCCAGACTGCGTACTGCGCATCGCTGAGCGTCACGACCTTCACGTTATGATCCCTGAAGTCCTTGATTGCCGCGCTGTTCACCGCATCGGCCTTGCCCTCGTAATAGGCTTGGGCGTCCTTGCCGGCCTTGATGACGGCGTCCTGCTGCTGCTTGTTGAGCCGGTTGAAGCTCATCTTTGACATCAAAACCGGCTCGTACATGAACCACAGCGCATTGTCGCCTGGAGCGGTGAGGCAATCGGTCACTTCGTAGAGGCGCGTGGAGTCAAACGTGCCGAGACTTGTGTCGGTGCCGGTGACCACGCCGGTCTGGAAGGCGTTGTAGATCTCATTCGAGGGTGGCGAGACGATGCTGGCGCCCGCCGCCTCCCACATCGCCGCAAAAGTCGGACCGGCGGCGCGGAATTTCATGCCCTTCAAATCGTCGGGCTTGAGGATGCAGTTGCCTTTGGCTGCCATGCCGCCCGCGAACCAGGCATCCGAGAGCACGATGACCCCGTTGTTGTCGATTTCGCTGCGCATGTCGGTCATGAATTGCGAAGCGTTGATGCGCTTGGCGCGATCCTGGTTGCGGATCAAACCCGGCATCAGGGTCGCGCTGAATGCCGGCACTTTGCCGCTGGCATAGTCGAGCGGAAACAGCGACATATCGAGTTGGCCGTCGACCATGGCGTTCCACTGCTGGTTCGGCTTGAACAACGAGGCGCCCGGATAGACCTGCACGGTGAGCCCGACATTGGCGACCTGGGATTCCTTGGCGATCATCTGCACCATGTCGTCGCGAACATCGCCCTTGCCGCCCGGGAACTGATGCGAGGCCTTGAGCACCACTTGGGTGTGGGCGGAAGCGGGCAGGGCAAGAACCGCAATAATAATGCCCAGTCGAATCGTCGTCATCGTCATCGGAGTCCCCTCTGATCGCGGCCAAAAAAAGTTGCTCTGTAGTCATGGAACGGCAGTCGTCGTGCGCAGTCAAAGACCACATCGTCGCGCCTACGAGTTTTCCGGTATCGCTTTGAGGCATGTTGCTATGCAGCAAAGACCCGCGACACGCATTCGTCCAATAGCGCCGCAGCTTCTGCCCGTTCTCCTCGTTCGTGTAATAGTACTTCAGCTTTTCGCCAGCTGGACAGCGATACACATCCTCATCGCTGAGCTAGACAAAGTCCTGCTTGCCGAAGCGACCCTTTGCCTCAATGCCAGAGGTCATCGGTTTGGGAAGTGTTACGGCAATGCCGGCTTGGTGACACGCGAGGATTTCCTCACCGCTGTAGTAGCCCCGATCGGCAACGGCCTCGAAGGTTGCCATTACGGGTCAAGGTGAGACCTAGCGGCTTATCAGCGATGAGTCCGTTTATCCCTCGATGTCAGACATCGAAGGTCACCGTGCCATGGACACATTGTCTAAGAAGCGGATGTTCTAATCATTTTATAGGAGGGCGGAGCGCCGAGGCGCCCCGCGTTTCACATCAGCTTCCCTGCATTGCTGCTTTCACCTTGGCAGGCGTGAAGGGAATCGAGCGCAACCGCACGCTGGTCGCATCGAACACCGCGTTCGAAATCGCCGAAGGGATGACCGAGGCAGCTGGTTCGCCAGCGCCCCACGGCTTTTCGGTCGGCCGGTCGATCAGATCGATGATGATCTCCGGCACCTGCGGGAACTTGAGGATCGGGTAGCTCTCCCAGTCGAGACTGGTCACCTGCGAACGGTTGAATTTTAGCTCCTCGATAAGCGTGCGACTCACCGTTTGCACCACGCAGCCTTCGATCTGGTTTTTCAATCCATCGGGGTTGATGATCTGACCGCAATCGTGCACCACGTAGAACTTCGGGACGCGGATTTCGCCGCTTAAGCGATCTACGTCGACCTCGGCGACAACGCCGATATAGGTTCGCACCAGCTCGTACTTCACGTAGGACATGCCGCGACCCTTGGCCACGTTCCCGCTTACCTCGCTTTGCGGCGAGGGCCGCTTTTGCCAGTTGGCAAGCTGGGCAAGTCGCTGCAGCAGCTCGATGCCGCGCTTGTCGGACGGATCAAGATATTTCAAGCGGAAATCCAACGGGTCCATGCCGGCCGCTGCTGCCAGCTCATCAACAAACGACTCGTTAGCGTAGGTATTCTGCATCCGCCCGGGTGTACGAATCCAAGACGGACGGAACGGCGTTGTCTCCAGGCGGTGGCATACTGTTTTTACGTTGGCAAACTTGTACGGAATGGCCGAATCCTGAAAGATATTTCCAGGGAACGGTACCGGTTGCTGCGGCAGCCCGGCAAGCGTGGCGGCCGTCAGCGGCACGTCGAGGCCGCCCGGGCCGGCCTGGGGAATGAAGAATTCGGACTCCCACGCGGTGACGTTGCCCGCTGCATCCATTGCAGCGCGCAGGTCAATCAGCGTCGGTGGGCCTTTGGGGTCCCAACCGTGTTCGTCAGCGCGTGACCATTGCACGCGCACGGGCTTGCCGACCGCTTTGGCGAGCAGCGCTGCATCGGCAGCGGCATCCTCATGGCCATTGCGGCCGTAGCAGCCTGCGCCATCGACATAAATGCAGCGCACGTTTTCGGGCGGCAGCGCAAACATCTGCGCGAGCTGACCGCGTAGCGCATGAGTTGCCTGTGACGCCGACCATGACGTTAGCTTGCCGTTTTTGAATTCGGCGACGGCGCAGGACGGCCCGATCGAGCCATGGGTGTGGATGGCGAAGTCGTAGGTCGCTTGCAAGGTCTTCGCGCCGTCCTTGCCCATCGCCTCCGCAGTATTGCCGACGTTGCTGGTCACCTCGTCCTTGACAACTTTGGTGGCGCGCACGTAGTCCCAAAGCTTGGCTTGGTCGGGCAAAGTCTCCGCTGTCGACCATGTTGCCTTGAGTTCGCGTGCGCCACGGATGGCGGCCCATTCGTTCGCCGCGATCACGCCGAGAAAGTCGCCGTCGCGTACGACTTTGACGATTCCCGGAACATCTTTGATCGAACCCTCGTCAACGCTTTCCAACTTTGCGCCGATGGCCGGCGGTCGCACCACGCGCCCATGCAACATGCCGGGGATCCGGAAATCCTGCATATAAGTGAACTTACCGGTCAGCTTGGCCGGGATATCGAGGCGCGCCACCGGGTTGCCGACCAATTTGTAATCCTTGGGGTCTTTTTCCTTCACCGGCTGCTTCGGATCGAGCTTGATCGAAAAGCTCTTTCCCCCGATCAGCTCGGTATAGGTGACCTTCTTGCCTCCACCGGAGATGACACCGTCAGTCACGGTGAGCTGCGCGGTAGGCACCCCGAGCCTTTTTGCAGCATCGTCAATGAGCGCCGTGCGCGCGGCTGCCGCAGCCTGGCGCAACTGCATGCCGCCGACCTGGATGGTGATGCTCGCCCAAGTCTTGCCTTGATCGGGCGTGAGAAGCGTGTCGCCCTGGATCATCTCGATGCGGCTCATTGGCACATCGAGTTCGTCGGCAGCGATCTGCTGCAACGCTGTATAGACACCGGTGCCAAGATCGACCTTGCCGGAATAAATGGTCACCGTTCCGCTTTTGTCGATTGCCAAAAACGAATCGACCGCGGTGAGGGTGACCGGCTTGGGGGCAGTCTGTGCCAACCCTTGATCGAGCGCGCCGGCGAGCGAGAAACTGACGACCAAAGCACCAGACCCGAGCAACGCATCGCGGCGAGAAATCTGAATATTCATGGTCGGCCTCCCTTACGCCGCCGCCGCGCGTTTGACCGCGCGCACGATGCGAACATGGGTGCCGCAACGGCACAGATTGTTGGCAAGCGCGTTTTTGATATCGGCGTCAGTCGGCTTCTTGTTCTTGGCCAGCAAGTCGGCCGCCTGCATCACCATTCCGTTGATGCAATATCCGCACTGCGCGGCCTGCTCGTCGATGAAAGCCTGCTGCAGAGGATGAAGTTTCTCCCCGCTGGCAAGTCCCTCAAGGGTGACGATTTTCTGCTTGGGCTCGACCGTGGCAATCTGCGTTTGGCACGAGCGGACGGCCTTGCCGTCGATATGAACGGTGCAGGCACCGCATTGGCCAAGCCCGCAACCGAAACGTGGCCCGTGCAGGCCGAGATCGTTACGCAATGCGTAAAGCAGTGGCATCTGCGGATCGTCGTATCGCACCGGGACCCGCTTGCCGTTCACGTTGAGCAATTTCGATTTGGCCATCGATCCCTCCCTTACGCCGCTCGGCATTATTGTTTGTAAGGCTGGAGCTGACGTTATCGGCAGTTACACCCACGCCTAGCAACAAGGCCTACGCTCAGGAAGTTTAGAACAAATATCAAGCCAGCCCAAGCTTGGACTCCGCGACGAGTCCCCGATGCCTCACAAGCGTCGCAAATTCACGGTATGGGCTTTAGCGAGTACTTCTTAAACGGGCAATGACAGCCATGAGTAAGGACGGTCATTTGGTATTGCAGGCGAACATTATCTGTCTGCTGCTAGGCCTTATTGGCGTGGTGGCGGTCAGTCAGCACTCGGCCTGGTTTCACTAAGCCGGGGTACGCCTCCTGTCATTGAATAGAAGGACTGCGCGCCCAGCAAGTTTGCGCAAAGGGCAACATTTTTGCGCGTGCGAATAACGTGGCCAAATGTTTCCTGGGAGATCTACTCGGCTCGTTTCCAGACCATAACGCCGGTACAGGAACCGGCTAGTGCTACGTTTTTCAGTTCGTTTCCGGTAATCGTAACGGACCGCGGTTCTCGTATGCGGCCTATCGAAGTGGTTTGATCCACACCAGCGTCGTTTTCGCACCCATGGACGGCAGCAACAGCGCGCTCAGCCAAAATAGGCCTCGCGGACTTCGGCGCGATCGGCGAGCTCGCCCGGCGTGCCCGCGGCGACCACCCGGCCCTTCGAGAGCACGTAGCCTTGCTGTGAGATGGCAAGCGTCTGGCGCACGTTCTGCTCGACTAGAAAGACGGTGACGCCGCGCGCCTTGATCTGGCGGATGATGTTGAAATTCTCCTTCACAAGCAGTGGCGAGAGCCCAAGCGAAGGTTCATCGATCAATAGAAGCTTTGGCGCGCGCATCAGTCCTCGGCCAATCGAAACCATCGCCTGCTCGCCGCCCGACAGAGTTCCGGCAAGCTGAGTACGGCGCTCGGCAAGGCGCGGGAAAATATCGAATATCTCGCCGATGCGCCTCCGCGTTACCGCCTCTGATGTCTCCTGATATGCTCCCGCGCGCAAATTCTCCTCGACGGAAAACTTCGGAAAAATTTTCCGTCCTTCGGGAATACAGGCGATGCCCGCGGCAACGATCCGGTGGGTCGGCATCCGCGTGATATCGATCCCATCGAACAGGATCCGGCCCGCGCGCGGCGCCGTCAGGCCTAGGATCGAGCGCACCAGCGTGGTCTTACCGGAGCCGTTGGCACCAAGGAGGCAAGTGATGCTGCCGGCATTGACCGCCAGCGAGACCCCTTGCAGCACATCGGCGCTGGCATAGGCGGTATAGACGTTCTCGATCTCGAGCAACCCGGACATCATGCCGCCCCGAGATAAGCCTCTTGAACCTCGCTGGCGGAGGCGACCTCGCGATAGGGGCCCTCGGCGATCTTGCGGCCGAAGTTAAGTACAACGCAGCGATTGGTAATCCGTTCGATCACGCCCATCTCATGTTCGATGATGATGATCGTGAGATCCTTGTGGCGGTCGCGCACAAGGAGAATGTCGTCCATCAGCTCGGTGGTCTCGTCATGAGTCATGCCGGCCGACGGCTCGTCCAGCAGCAATAGACTGGGCGCGCTGATGAGCGCGCGGCAAATCTCAATGCGGCGGCGATCGATCATGGGCAGACCCGCGACCGGCTCGAACATGCACGCAGCAAGCGCGGGCTCGAACACCTCAACCAACGCCCGCGCCGCCCGATAGCCAACCTCGAATTCCCGCCGCAAAGCGGCCCGCTTCATGAGATTGAACCAAAGCCCTTGATTGAGTCGCTTATGGTTGCCGATCATGATGTTGTCGAATAGCGACAACGATAACGATAGGCGAGAATGCTGGAATGTACGTGAAATGCCGGCGCGGTAGATCGTGCGCGCTGTGGCGCCGGTGATGTCAGCCCCGGCAAACGTCACTAGGCCGCCGTCGGCCGCGTAAAGGCCAGTGATCACATTAAAGAAGGTCGTCTTGCCGGAGCCGTTCGGGCCAATCAGACCGAGAATTTCATTCGGTGCGACGACGATGTCGAGACCGTCTATGGCGACAACGCCGCCGAACCGCTTGGTGAGGCCGCGGACCTCGAGCAAAGCGCTCATGGCCGCCATCCCGGAAAATAGCGACGCACGGGGCGCGGCATTAGCCCTTGCGGGCGAAATAATAGAATGGCGGTCACCATGAGCGCGTAGAGCAAAAATCGGTACTCTTGCAACGTCTGGAGTTTCTCAGGGATGATCACGACGATGATGGTGGCGACCATGACGCCCCAGGGATTGCCGATAACGCCGAGTAGCAGAATGGATACGAAAACCAGCGAATCGGCGAAGGTATAGTTGTTCGGCGCAACGAACCCACCAACCATACCGTAAAGCGCACCGGCGACGCCGATGAGGACGTTGCCAATCAGAAATGCGGTAATCTTCCAGCGCGCGATGTTGAGGCCGAAACAGCTTGCCGCGACATTGTCGAGGCGCAGCGCGTCGAGATTGAGTCCAATCCACGAACGTTCAAGCCGCCGCACCAAGATGAACGCAGCGATCAGTGGTGCCAAGCTCACGACGAAATAGTTCATGTAAAACGATAGCGAGATCGGGCCGATCTCGACGTTATCATTGAACGACCAGTTCAGGAGTTTCATGCCCTTGACCTGCATCCCTTGCGGGCCGCCGAGCACATCGTTGACTTCGAGAAACGTCTTGAACAACAGCGCGAAGGCAATTGTCACGACCGCCGCATAATGTCCACGCGTGCGCAGCACCGGCAGCATCAGGAGCGAGCCGACGAGCGCCGCCGCAACACCGCCCGCGGCGAGCACGATGAGATGCGGCACCGCAGTATAGGTACCAAGGACTGCCGACGTATAAGCGCCAACGCCGAAAAAGGATGCGCCGGCGAAGTTCAGAACCCCGGCATAGCCGAACTGAATGTTCAGCCCGAGCGTCGCGACGCTGTAGAGCAGAACCGTGACGATCAGGAGCATCGCGAAATGATCGTCATGGAAGTAGGCGGCGATTGCGATGACCGCGAGGATGGCGCAGGCGCCTAGTGGATCCTCGTTCTCCACGAACGAGTGGCTCAAGCCGTCGAAAAGTCGAAACCAAGCAATGAACGTGACGGCGGCGATGCCGACGCCGATGAGCGAGATAATGAGCGCCTGGCGTTCCACGGCCAGGAGCGCAGTCAGGTAAACAGTTGCAGCGGCGAGCGCGGCAAGGCCGGGCCATAAAGCCGCCCGCGATTTGCCTTTGCCAGCCATCAATTCAAACCCGCTCGCTGATCTTTTCCCGGATCAGCCCGGTTGGGCGCCAAGCCATAATGGCTATAACGACCGCGAAGGCGAACACGTCCTTGTAGGCGCTCGCGAACGGCAGCAATACCGTGCCGATTGTCTGCAGGCCGGCGAACAGAAAGCCTCCGAGAATGGAGCCATAGACGCTGCCAAGTCCGCCGATGATTGCGGCGGAAAAACCGACCACGCCGAGATAAAGGCCGGTGCCGAAATTGACCTCGTTGTAATAGAGCCCGTTCATGACGCCGGCAATCGCAGCAAGGCCCGAGCCGATCGCAAAGGTGATCAACACGATGGCGGTGAAATCGATGCCCATCGTCCGCGCGGTCTCCTCGTCCTGCGCCACCGCGCGAATGGCGAGCCCAAGCTTGGTGCGGTTGAGGAGCAATTGCAGGCCGACGATTACCAATACGCCGAAGCCGAGCATCAGAACGTTGTCGAGCCGCAGATTGAAATGGCCGAGATCGACCGACCCTCTCGGCAGCAGCGCCGGAAAATGCTTCGGATTAGCACCTTGCGGATAGAACAGCCGTATCGATTCGCGCAGCGCCGTGCCAAGCATCAAAGTGATCAGCAGCGTGTTGAGCGCCGGCGCCGCACGCAACGGCAGCACAAAATAGCGCGCGATCACCATGCCGAGCGCGGCCATCGCCAGCGTCGCCAGCGCGAGCATGACGACAAGATCGAACCACTGCGACCGCAAGCCCAGCTCTTGCAACCCGGCAAACGTGGCCAGCGCCGTGAACGCGCCGACCGTCAGCACGTCGCCGTGGGAGAACTTTATGACGTCGAGGACGCCGAAAAAGAGCGTGAAGCCGACCGCGACAAGGGCATACATCATGCCCAGCATCAGCCCGTTCATCACGTATTGCGCGAACAGGCCTGCGTCCATGGCGTCACGTTATACGTTCTCAGTACAGGCGAGAAAGCGGGGCTGCGCCTCCGGCGCAGCCTCCGAAGTCGCTTTATGACTGTCCCGGCAACTTGCGTTTGCCGGTGGCATATTCGCTGTCATTCCATTCCACGAACTTGCCGTCCTGGACCACATATTTGGTGATCAATGTCACGGTATTCTGCCCGTGATCGTCGAACGTGATCTTGCCGATGATTGAGTCGCGGTCCTTGACGTTGCCGAGCGCCGCGATGACTTTCTTGCGATCCGGACCGACCTGCTCGATGGTGTCGAGGATCAGGTTCATTGCCGCATAGGCGAAGGCGCCATAGGCCTCCGGCGGATCGGGATATTTCTGCGCGTTATATTTTTCCATAAAGAGCTTGCCGCCCGGCAGCTTCTCGATCGGCGCGCCTTCGCGGAAGGCGAGCGTCCCCTCCGCCAGCGGTCCGAGCCCTTGAATAAACGCGTCGGACACGATGCCCGAGGTTCCATCGAACACGGCTTTAATGCCGAGCTTGTCCATTTGCAGACGAATCCGAACCCCGATCGGCGTTAGCCCGCCGAAATAGATCACCTGCGGATTGAGCGCTTTGATCTGGGTGAGCTCGGCGGTGAAATCCTGTTGATCAGCGGTGACGCCGAACGTGCCAACGATCTTGGCCTTGCCGATGCGCGCGAGCGCGTTGCTGAAATATTGATTATGGCCCTTGCCGTAGTCGGTGGTGTCATGGATGACCGCCACGGTCTTGTAGCCGAGGCTGGAAATCAGTTCGGCATTGGCATCGTTCTGGTTGATCATCGTGCCGTTAACGCGATGAACCTCGTCGTATTTGTTGCGATAAGTGATATCCGGCAGCACGGCGCCCCAAACAATGACCGGGAAGCCGAACTTGTGATAGGTGTCGACCGTCGCGATTGCGGTCACTGAGCAATAATGTGTGGCCGCCGCGATGATATCCTTGTCGGCCGCCATCTTGGTCGCGACCTGGACCGCCACGTCCGGCTTACATTCGTCGTCGAGCACGACCATCTCGTATTCGTATTTCGCCGACGCGTCGCCATTGCGAAGCCTCACCGCGAGGTCGGCCGAGTTGCGTCCTCCAATTCCATTGGCGGAAACGCCGCCGGTGAGCGGACCGATGAAGCCAACCTTCACCCTGTCCTTGGCTTCGGCGCCTGTGGTCGCAAGCGCTAAAGTCGCAGCCATCACTGTCGTGACCATGACGGCAGTCAAGGCGTTGTTACGCATCCGGATCATCGAAGTCCCCGTTGTCGCGGATTGGTGCAGATTTCACTCCGCAGATTGCTGTGCTATGCTCGCGCAGCCAAAGGTCCAGCGCAAGGCGACAAATAGCTGTGTTGTGCATCACAGCAAATTTGAAACATCGATGTCGGCTTCGGGTCAAAAGCGGACGTGACGCTCTTAAATTTCGATGTCCGCTTGACCCCCGAAAGCGGAGACACTCGTTGCTGGGTCGGATGCCCGCTAACCGGCCGTCAGGGGACTGCTGCGCTTAAGACCCGCGGAAACCCTCAACTTTCACCGGTAGTAGAAATTTCCCAGGGTCGCTCATAATATCGCTCTCTGTATTCAAGCAGCTATGATCCGGAATGTGGTTTGCAAATGAAGCGCGTGCTTGTCGCTTCGGTTGCTCCAATGCTGCTCCTGGCGCAGTTGAGCGATGGTTTTGCCGCGGGCGGTTCCGGTCCCTTCAATGGGACGTGGATCGGCTCAGCAACATCGACGGTTGCGCAATGTAAATCAGCCAGAGTTACCGTGACCGTCGAGGGTACGGTGGTCCTTGGCCAGGCTCAATTCGCGAACGATGCACCGAACATCAACGGGACCGTTCGCGAAGACGGCACATTTGGCGCCACGATCGGTTGGCAACCTTTTACTGGGAAGTTTAGCGCGGATGGGTTTGAGGGAATGTTCAAAAATGGTGACTGTGAATGGAAAATGCTTCTACAACGCGGGCGCAATCCGTGAACTTGAGCAACTGATGGCGGGGCGTTTTCGCCTTTTGGGGCTCGGGGCATCGAGGGGTCACAAGCGGACGTCCGTTATTATCACTTCGATCTGCCGCATTTACCACCACCGTATTGGCCAGATATCACTTTTGTTGCCCCCTCGCGCGACCAGGTTGTGCCAGGCAAAGGCGAACAGCGCGAGCAGCAGCGCCCCAGCGCCAACCGGCACAACCAGGAAGCTCCATGACATGTTGTTGACGACTACGACCAGTGGGTCGATTCCCGCCGGCGGGTGAAATGTTTCGGTCAAGTGCATGGCCACCATTGCCAGACCAACCGCCAGCGCCGCAGCCCACGGTACCGGTCCGCACAGCTTGACGATCAGCAGGCCGACCAGAGTGGAGACGAGGTGGCCGCCGATAAGCGCGCGCGGTTGGGCCGGCTCTGTCTTCGGCGATCCTAATACCAAGACGATCGACGTCGCGAATGGAATCGCTACCAGCGGAAATGCAGTGGTGATGGAGAACGCCTCCATGCTCGCGATGGCAATCGCGCCACCGGTCGCTCCTGCAAGTATGGCAAGAAATTGAGCCCGGTCGAACAGCACCGCGATCTAACTCGCGTTTGGTTAAAGCGCTGGCCAACCGTAATCGGGAAGTTGCAGGGTGTCGATGATATCCCTGCCGAATGCGAGTCGTGCCAGCCGCGGGACGGCGAAGGCCTTTATCACTTGATTGCGCAGGAATAGTCCAAATCTGGTCTTTGGCGCAAACGCGGCAGCAAAACGCTCAGCGCCCTGCTGTTTGGAGCCGATATAGGCCCGCAAGAGCCCTTCGTATTTGCCGAAGGCTTCGTCATGCCGTCCGCCTCCTTTGGCAATCTCACCCGCCAGCACATAGGCGGCTGTCATCGCAAGCGCCGAACCTTGCCCAGCCATCAAGGACACACAGAATGCGGCATCCCCTACCAACGCAACGCGGCCTTTCGACCATCTTTTCATTTTGATCTGACTCACTCGGTCGAAATACAGATCTTGTGTGCGATCCAGTTCGCCGAGGATGCGCTGACACTCCCACCTGTCGGTGCCAAACCTCTCTCGCAGCACGGCTTTCTGCGCCGACAGGTCAGTCATCGCCTTTGTAGAACCAGCGTCGGCGACGAAAACGAACAGAAACAGCGTCCGATCATCGTGCAACGCAAAGCGCGCAACCATTCGACCTGGCTCACTATAAATTACGTATACATCTTCATCGCGAGGACGGTATCCGCAAACCTCGAACGCCGCGACTATATAGCCGAGGTGCTTTTCAAATAATTCCTGTGGTCCGAACACGAGTTTGCGAACTGTAGAGTGCAAACCGTCGGCGCCGATCACCAGATCAAACCGACG
>Ga0187815_10001123_pt1 | contig 12705 bp, 15 predicted proteins | sample NC_S_5_FD_132962 | JGI IMG/M metagenome (GOLD analysis project Ga0187815, IMG submission 132962) | Wetland sediment microbial communities from Neuse River Estuary, North Carolina, USA - ASW-S_5 | ecosystem: Environmental > Aquatic > Freshwater > Wetlands > Sediment | place: USA: North Carolina...
AACCTCGACTCGTCGAAGCTGTTCTACCCGGCGATGCAGGCCGCGGACATCTTCGAGCTTCCCGTCGACCTCGCCTACGGGGGGATGGACCAGCGGCGCGCCCACGTGCTGGCCCGCGAGGTCGCTCACCACTACGGTTGGCCCGTCCCGACCGCGGTCCACACGCCGCTCCTCTCGTCGCTGCGCGGCGGCGGCCGTATGAACGCGTTGGAAGGCGTGCTCGAGGGGAAGATGTCGAAGTCGGACCCCGGGTCCGGCATCCCGATCCCGGCCGAGAGCGCCGAGATCTCCGCGCGCATCGAGGCGGCGTTCTGCCCCGCGAAGGAGGTCTCGGGGAACCCGGTCGTCGAGGTCGTCCGGTTCATCGTCTTCCCCTGGGAAGGAACGCTCTCCGTCGACCGGGCGCCAAAGCACGGAGGTCCCGTAGAGTATGCCGACGAGGCGTCGTTCCTCAGCGCTTGGTCGCTGGGCCAGCTGCACCCTCAGGACCTGAAGCGCGCCGTCGTGGCCTCGCTCGACCGGCAGCTTGCGCCGGCCCGTCGCTACTTCGCAGACCACCCGGAGCTCTCGCCCGCGATGTTCGCCGCTCCCGCTGCCCGGCCGGACTCCTGAGCGGTCGCGCGCTCCACGGGTGGGCCTGGGGTCGCGACGACGGCGCCGGGTGCGGAGCTCGATCACGAAGGGGGACGATTCCCTTCGTGGTCGTCCACGAGCGGTTCGGTCGGGTCGACTACGTCCGCTCCGCAGCGCGTGCGCACGGTCCGGACGGAACCCGTTCGCGCGGCCGCTCCGGCATCCTTAAGTATCTCGGCTCCTCCGACAGGCCTCACCCGTGAGCCGAGGACCCCCCGTTCCGGGGGTTCCGCTGACGCGAGGAACCATGGCGCGACCGATCTACGTACGATTCGAGACCCCGAGCGACCTCGCCGACAAGGCCCTTCAGCTCGTGCAGGTCGCGAGCGAGACCGGGAAGGTCCGGGTCGGCACGAACGAAGTGACCAAGTCGAGCGAGCGCTCGGAAGCGAAGTTCGTCGTGATGGCGGAGGACGTAGACCCGGTCGAGATCCTCGTTCACGTACCGATGCTCTGTGAGGAGAAGCGGATCCCCTACCTGTACGTCCCGAAGAAGCAGCGCCTGGGACAATCCGCGGGCCTCTCGAAATCCGCGGCGAGCGTCGCGGTCGTCGAACCCGGTGAGGCCAAGGCGCTCCTCGAAGAGCTCTCGACCGCGTTCCCGACCCTGAAGAAGTAGGCGACTGGCGGGGGAGGTCCCGAGCATGGCGGAAGAAAAGGGCTCACCGGCCGAGGTCGTCGAGCTCGTGGGCCGCACCGGCATGGCCGGCGAGGCGACCCAGGTGAAGGTCCGCGTGCTCGCGGGCCGGGACCGTGGCAAGATCATCACCCGCAACGTCGCCGGTCCGATCCGACTCGGTGATGTCCTGATCCTGCGCGAGACCGCACGCGAGGCCCGGAAGCTTTCGGTGCGTTGAGGGAGGCCCGATGGTCGTCAAGCGTCAGTGTTCGTTCTGCGCCGCGGAGATCGAGCCGGGCACCGGCTCGATGTACGTCAAGCGGGACGGGACCGTTTTCCACTTCTGCTCGTCGTCGTGTCGCAAGCAACAGCTCCACCTCGGTCGAGTCGGGCACCGGTTCAAGTGGACCCGCGCTCACGCGCTGAAGGTCGCGGCCGACCGGGCGAGCCCCGCGAAGGCACCGGCGTTCCGGGCGCAGAAAGGCGGGGCGCCGGGCCGCTCGGTTTCGGCGAAACAGAAGCCGATTCCCGAAAAGGTTCCCGCGACCCCGGCCGCGGATGTGCCGACGTCTGCCCCGGCGACGGCGGCCGAACCCGCTCCCGCGACCGAGGAGGCGCCGAAGCCGCGCCCACGGGCACGTAAGAAGCCCGGCACGCCGACCCCCAAGCCGTGAGCCGTCCGATGCGAACCCAGGGCTGCGCGTAGAACAGAATCGGTAAGCTCCTGCGCGGCACGACCCGCGCCCGATGGACCCCGACGGAGGGTGGACCTCTCCTTCCGACCTCGCTGACTACGCCTACTGTCCCCGCTCCCACTGGTACCGCCATCACCCTCCGGTGCGGGGACCGACCCGGGCCAGCCTGGAACGGGCGCGGACCGGCGTCCTCTACCACCAACGTACTCTGACCGCGGAACTCCGGCGGGCAGAGTGGGGGGTCGCGTACTGGGTCGCGGTGCTCACGGGCGTCGTGCTCACCGTCGGAGGTACGGTGTGGCTCTTCCACCTTTGAACCCAGCGCTGTTCGCCGTGGCCGCGGTGGCCGTCGGTCTCGGACTCGCCGTGTGGGGCGTGCGCGCGCTCTCAGCCCGTCGGCGGGAGGAAGCCCTCGGATCCCTCGTGGCGATCGACGCGGGACGGCCGACCGTGCTCCGCTCCTACCGGTTCCGGATGCAGGGTCGGCCGGATGCGTTGCGTCAGCTTTCCGATGGCCGATGGGTGCCGGTCGAAGTCAAGAGCCGCACGAGCCCATCGCGCGGTCCGACCCGTTCCCATCTCGTCCAGGTCTGGGCGTACTGCCTCCTCGTGGAGGAGGCGACCGGCCGCCCGCCGCCGTTCGGGGTCCTCCGGTACACCGATCAGGAGTTTCGGGTACGATGGGACGCGGAGGCTCGCCGCGAGCTGCTCGGGCTTCGGGCCGAACTTCTCCGTCCCTACGACGGACGCGCCACGCCCTCGCCCTCCCGATGCGCCCGGTGCGCCTGGGTCATGGTGTGCGACGCCCGGGCGACGGGCGGTTAAGGTCGAGGTCACCGGCGATACGCCCAGTAGACTTCCGTCCGGTAGGGCATCTCGAGCATCGACCGTCCGCGAGTTGCGGGGTCGCAGGCGAGGAGGGCGCGCACCGCGTGAGCGACCCGCCGCCGTTCGGGTTCCGGGAGGACCGCGATCACGCTGACCGAGAGAACCCGGGCCACGAACGTTTCCGGGTGCGCGACCTGAGCGTGGTTAAAGACCCGCCGGTGGAGCGGGCCGAACGGACTGTCGGGCCGATCGAAGACCGCCCGCCAGCGTCGCTCGCGGGCGCGAGGGATCCACCAGCCGTACCGGTCGAGGATCTCCGTGAGCCGGTGCGACCATCCGACCGATTCGTCCCGAATGTTCCACACGAGCCCGAGTCCACCTCCCGGTCGCACCACGCGGGCGATCTCGGCGAGCGCCTCTGACGGGCGAAACCAGTGGAACGACTGGGCGGCCACGACCGCGTCCGCGAAGCGGTCGGGAAGGGGGATTGCCTCGGCGGTGCCGGGCAGCACCGGGACCTCAGGGACCGTTCGCGCGAAGACCCGCCGCATCCCGGCCGAAGGCTCCACGGCCAGGCGGGTCACGCCGAGCGAGCCGAGCGCGCGGGTGAACTTGCCGGTGCCACTGCCCAGCTCCACGACGGTGCGACCCGGGACGAGCCTGAGCACGCGGGCGAGGTGCCGCACGGCCGCCGTAGGATAGTCCGGGCGTCCCCGCTCGTAGAGTTCGGCCGCGCGGTCGAACCCCCGGACGGCCGCATGCGTTCGAAGCCTCTGCCGCCGCCGGGCCCGCTCGCGGGGAGGGCGGCTCCCGCGGGGCGGACCGCGACGGTGCGGCCCGGAGGGGTCACCGTGACGTGGCGTCTTCGGAACCGGGTCGCGACCGCGGACGGTTCGGCCGGATTGGAGAGCCATGAAGTCCTCGAGGGGGTGCCGGCTACCCCGAGTCCGACTTCCCAGGACCCGACCTCGACCGGGATCCCCGCAGATTCGGCGACCCGGGCTTGTTCGACACTCCGACCGCGAACGGGAATCCCGTACAAATCCCTCTCGGCCGATGCCGGTAGGCACCGGTCCCCACCCGTGCGGAAACCTTTACCCGTTCGGCCGGCTCGGCGGGGGCGATGACAGAAGGGAGTCTCGAACGGACCCTCGTGCTCGTGAAGCCGGATGGCGTGCGCCGAGGGCTCGTCGGCGAGATCATCGCGCGATTCGAGCGCAAAGGACTGAAACTGGTCGCGGCGAAGACCCTGAAGGTAGTACCCGAGCTCGCCCAGCGTCATTACGCCGAGCACCAGGGCAAGGCGTTCTATCCGGCGCTCATCCAGCACATCACGAGCGGACCGGTCGTCGCGATGGCGCTCGAGGGGCGGTCGGCGATCAGCGTCGTCCGTCTCCTGACGGGGGCGACCAATCCCCAGACCGCCGACCCGGGCACGATCCGGGGCGACTACGGTCTCGGGATCACGCCGAACCTCGTCCATGCGTCCGACTCGCCCGCCTCGGCCGCCCGCGAGCTCGACCTCTACTTCGCCCCCGAGGAGTTCCTCGCCTACTCCCGCGTGGGTGAGGAGTACTTCTAGGCCGATGCCTCCGAGCGTCGCGGACGCCGCGCGGGCGCTCGCGGCCGGCCGGCTCGTCGCCTACCCGACCGACACGCTCATCGGACTTGGAGCCCGGGCCACCGACCGCGCCGCCGTTCGCCGGCTCCTCGCGGCGAAGGGTCGCCCGGACGGGCAGCCGATCTCGGTGGCCGTGAGCTCGGCCGAGGAGGTCGAGCGACTCGCGACGCTTTCCCCCGCCGGGCGACGGTTCCTTCGGGTGCATCTTCCGGGAGCCTACACGATCCTCGTTCGACCCTCGGCGCTCGCGCGGCGGTCGCTCGCGCCGGCGCTCCTGGCGGGGAGCCGGACCATCGGCCTGCGCATCCCGGACCATCCGGTCGCCCGCGAGCTGGCCCGGCGCGCCGGGCCGATCACCGCTACGTCGGCGAATCGCCACGGCCGACCTCCCTGCCGGACACCGGCGCAGGTCCGGCGCACGTTCGGGCCGCTCATCGCCGTCGTCCTTCCCGCCCGACCGCGGGCCTCGGGCGTTCCCTCGACGCTGGTCGACCTCACCGGCCCCCGTCCACGGGCGGTCTCCCGAAGGTGACCGGATTGGCGACGTACCCCGCCGACCTCGACCGATGGCGCCAGGCCGGTCAGATCGCCGCGCGGGCGCGGGAGCTCGGGCTGCGTCTCACCGTGCCCGGTGCCCGACGACGGGACGTGGCGGACGCGGTCGAGTCGTTCATCCGCGCACAGGGCGCGGCGCCCGCGTTCCCGGTCAATCTCTCGCGCAATCAGGAGGCCGCGCACTACACGCCCTCCCTGGACGACGAGGCAGTGTTCGTGGCCGGCGACCTCGTCAAGGTCGATGTGGGAGCTCACCTCGACGGGGCGATCGCCGATACGGCCGACACCGTCGAAGTGGGCGGCACGCGCCGGTACGAGAACCTCGTACGGGCTGCCCAGGACGCGCTGCGGGAAGGGATCGCCCACGTACGGCCCGGGGTGGCGGTCGACGAGGTGAGCCGGGCGATCGCAACCGCGATCCGGTCCCGGGGGCTGAAACCCGTCGAGAACCTGACCGGCCACTCGATCGAGCGCTACCTGCTGCACGCCGGCAAGGCGATCCCCAACGTTCCCGGCGCCACGGGCGCAGCGCTGCGAGAAGGGGAGGTCATCGCGATCGAACCGTTCGCGACCAACGGGGCCGGCCGCATCGCCAACGGGCCGTTCGGGAACATCGCGCGCTTTCGGGGCGACCCCGGCGCCGCAGACCCCGTGCTGGCCGGTCTGTACGAACGGTTCCGAACCCTTCCGTTCGCGGTCCGCTGGGCGGCCCTCCCCGAGGAACAGGCCGCCCTGCGGCGCGCCCGCCGCTCCCTTCAGACCTATCCGGTGTTCGTGGAGGAGGCGGGCGGTTGGGTCGCCCAGGCCGAGCACACGGTCCTGGTCGGACCCGCGCGGGCCGAGGTTCTTTCCGCGGTGCGGGTCGAGTGAACCCCTATCGGCGAGGGTTCTCGAAGTCGGCCCGCGCCCGGGCCGCGCCCTGCACCACTGCCTCGAGCTTCGCCTGGGCCACCGGTAGGCTGCGGGTTCGCAATCCGCAGTCCGGATTCACCCAGATCCGGCGCGGGTCGCCGAGATAGTGGCTGGCGCGACGGATCCTCTCGGCGACGACCTCGGGGGTCTCGACCGTGTCACGGTGGACGTCGACCACGCCGAGGCCGACCTCGCGCGTGTCGCCGTACTCGGCGAGCGCCGAGAGCACGGCGTAGCCGTCGTGGCCGGGAGAGTCGCGGTTCGCGAACTCCCACGCCCACTGCCGGCACCGCTTCGCCTCGAGGAGCTCGGGGAGGAGCGCGCGGTAGTCGGAGTAGCAGATGTGCATCGAGAACTCGGCATCAAGCCCCTCGGTCGCGGCGTTGAACCCTTCGACCACGAGGGCGGCCTCGTCCGGGTGCGTTCCCGCGGCCGGCTCGTCGATCTGGATGACCCGACAGCCGTGCTCGATCAGTGCCCGGATCGTCGGCCGGAGCGCGCGGCGCGCGAGGTCCACCACGAACTCGCGCTGGGCGGCCCGTCGGGCGGAGCGACCTTTCCAGCCGGGCTGGCGCGCGAGGTAGTACTCGTTGTACGACCAGTCCGCGAGGGTGTAGGGGCCCGTGATCGGGAGCTTCGGCGTCGCGTGCGCGTGCCGCTTCACGAAGTCGAACTCCTCGACGTGGTACGGGTGCTCGAGCCGGACCTCGTCCGTCACCGCCGCCTTGAGGTAGTACTTGTTGTCGAACGACCGGACGTGACCCTGGAAGCGGAACCCGGTCATCTGGCGGATCGGGTGTTCGTACATCTCGATGCGGCGGGCCTCCCCGTCGTAGACCCGGTCGAGACCGGCCGTTTCGAGCAGGCGGAGGGCGAACAACGCCCCGAGGTCCCGGACGGCGTCCGGGTCGGCATCGCTAGTCCTCCCCCCGAGGAGCGCGTCGCGCAGCCCGGGGAGTTCGGCGGAGAAGGAGATCCTCTCGTCCCAGCGTCGGAACTCGGCCTTCGCCGCGTCGTCGAGCGCCTCGCCCCGCTGACCGAGGAGCTGCCAGCGTGGCTTCGCCAGGCTGCCGATCTCTTGCGAGGGGAACAGGCGGTCGGTCACGAAGGTCCTCCGTTGCCGAGTGCCTTGAGCACCGCCGGCAAGACGCCCAGCTTGCGGGTCGCGGGGTCCCACGGGAGGAGGTCGAGCGGACCGCCGGGCCCCAGCGAGACGCTCGGAGGTCGCCGTCGCGCGTAGGCCGCACGCACGACCCGAGCGACCTCGACCGGGTCCTCGCCGAGGGTCGTGCGCGGGTCGATGACCCCGAGCCCGAGCCCCGAGCGCTGGGGCCCTTCGGGGAGCCGCTCAACGTCCGTCTCGGCGAGGTCGACTCCGACCACGGAGACCGGTAGCCGGTCGAGCAGTGGGAAGGCCGGCAGCGCATCCGCACCGTACGTCCAGACGATCGAGGTACCGCCGTTCACCGCGGACTGGATCTCGCGATAGCCGGCGATCACCGCCTCGGCGCGGGGTCCCTCGGGAGGGTGCACGACCAAGAGCGGCTCGGAGAAGAGGAACGACCCGAACCCGGCGCCGCGGAGCTCGCGCACCTCCTCCGCGAGCATCCGTCCCAGCCGGTGGATGACCGCCTCGTCCGTTTCGCCCGAGCGGTTCTCGAGCACGCCCGCGAACGTGTACGGGCCGGGAAGGAGGAGTCGGGCGGCGTCCGGTTGGGCCCGCAGCGGAGGTGGCAAACGGGCCGCGAACGCTCGCTCCGTGCGTCCGAGCGGGGCGAGCAGGATCGGCTGGCGGAAGAACGTGTTCGTCTCGAGCCAACGCGTGAGCGGTCCGACCGCGAGGCCTTCCCACGTTTCCGCGAACGGACGGAACAGGTCGGGCCAGCGGAGGAAGCCCGCGGTCACCTGGTCGAATCCGAGCCGCCGCTCGAGCGCGACGACTTCCTGCTCGGTGGTCCGGTAGAGCTCTTCGACCGCCTCCGCGTTCGTCCGCCCCCGGTCGAGGTCGCGCGTGGCGTGGATGAGCGCCTCGGGTCGTGGATAGGGTCCGGTGAGTCCCGTGTGGACCTGCATCGGTCCGCCCAGCCCGGAAAGGGTCCTTAACGGTAGCGCGGGACGCGGGGTGAAAGGGGGTTGCGTCGGGGGTAAAGGCTCTCGGCTCACTCCTCGAGATTCGTCCGAACGATCCGCTCGAAGTCGTCAGGCTTCGGGGGCCATCCCTCCGTCATGTAGCGAAGGAACGCCTCTCGCGAACCTTGGGTCAACGCCTCGTTCGTCGCTCGCTCGAAACCGAGCGTGGAAACGTACCGGTCGGGGAGGGCATGATGGGGCCCATAGTGGGCCGGATAGACCTCGGTCTCGGACGGGAGGCGGAGGATCTTCTCGTGGAGGCTCTCCCAGAGGAGCTCGGGGGACCCGCCCCCGAGGTCGGTCCGCCCGCAGCTGCCGAGGAGCAGGGTGTCTCCCGTGAAGATCCGCTCGCGGACCCGCAGCGTCAGGTGGTCGAGAGTGTGGCCGGGGGTCTCGAGCACAGTGAGCTCCTCGTTCCCGAACCGGACCGCCTCGCCCTCCGTCAGCCGGTGGTGGGGGTACTGCGCGGGCGACCGGTGGCTCACGAAGATCGGCGCGTCGGTCACATCATGCAGGGCCGAGTGACCGGCGAGGTGGTCGGCGTGGGTGTGAGACTCCACGATCGCCGCGACGCGCCAGCCCCCCTCGGCGAGGAGCGCGCGGTACGGAGCGATGTCGCGGGCAGGGTCGATGACCACACCGACCCGCTCGGTGACGTCGCCTAGGAAATAACCGAGGCACCCGGAGTCCGGTCGGACGACCTGGCGCAGGTAAATCCGACTCGCCGGGTCGTCGGCCGGGTAGTGTGGGAGGCTCGGGTCGGCGACCCGGGCGTACTCCTCCAAGCCGCCTTCCAGGGCCGCCACGCCGCCGAACCCGCTCTGGGAGAGGAACTCGACCGCCCGGCGGGCGCGGAAGCCGAGGTGGTCGTAGACGACGATCGGGTGATCGCGCGGGAGTGAGGGAATCGCCTCGGCGACCGCCTCGAGCGGCACGTGATGGTCGTTCGGCAGGTGGACGATCCGCCGCTCCGACATTGGCCGAACGTCGAGGAGATACGGGGGGTCGGCCGATTCGGTCCATCGGCGCAGCGCGAGCGGGGCGATGAGCGCGACCGCCCCGGGGCGCAGGGGACGGAAGTACGGATGCGGGAGCGTCTCGGGACCGGCCGCCATCGAAGACCGAAGGTTCCGGAGCGGGGCGCCCTCTTTACGCTCCCGTCCGGCGCCGTTTGAGGGCGCGGTCATCGTGGTACGCAGAGGCCGGCGATTGACGAACCCTCCGAACGACTCCGGCAAAGCGTTAATACTCCGGGTATCGGTGAACGCGCCGTCCATGGCCGATAGCTCGGTCGCGACCGCCGCCGGGACTCGGGTGGGCCGGCGACGGTCCCGGACCGTTCGGACCGCCTCCGAGAAGCGGGAGGGGGAGACCGATGCCCTCGGTCGACGCGCCGTCGAGCTCTCGGCGTTCTACCAGGGAAAGATCGAGACCGTCCCGAAAGTGCCGGTCCGCTCGCTCGCCGATTTCGCGCTCTGGTACACGCCCGGCGTCGCGGAGGTGTCGCGGGCGATCCAGGCGAATCCGGAGCGCTCGTTCGACCTCACCGGTCGATGGAACACGGTCGCGATCGTGACGGACGGTTCCCGCGTGCTCGGGCTGGGAGACATCGGCCCCCGCGCCGCGCTCCCCGTCATGGAAGGAAAAGCGCTCCTGTTCAAGTACCTGGGAGGGGTCGACGCGCTCCCCATCCCGATCCAGGTGAGCTCCCCCGACCAGTTCATCTCCACCGTCGAGGCGATGGCGCCGGCGTTCGGCGGGATCAACCTCGAGGACATCGCGTCGCCGAAATGCTTCGGGATCCTCGAAGAGCTCCAGAAACGCCTTTCGATCCCCGTCTGGCACGACGACCAGCTCGGAACCGCCGCCGCGACCGTCGCGGGCCTGATCAACGCGCTCGAGTTGACCGGGCGCTCCGTGACCGCGGTCCGCACGGTCCTCCTCGGGGCCGGGGCCGCGAACCTCGTGACGGCCCGTCTGTTGCTCGCCCTCGGGCACGACCCCCACCGGCTCACGCTGGTCGACCAGCGCGGGATCCTGCACGCCGAGCGGGACGACGTCGACGAACTGATGCTGCGCAACCCCTGGAAGTACCGGATCGCCCTGAAGACCAATGGCGGTGGGAGGGTCGGCGACCTCGCGGCCGCCGTCGCGGGCGCGGACGTACTGCTCGCCGCCTCGACCCCGAACCCCGACACGGTCCGGCCTGAACACGTACGCTCGATGGCTCCGCAGCCGATCGTGTTCGCGCTCGCGAACCCGATGCCCGAGATCTGGCCCGACGTGGCCCGCTCGGCCGGCGCGGCGGTCGTGGCCACCGGCCGTAGTGACTTCCCGAATCAGGTCAACAACTCCCTCGTCTTCCCGGCGGTGTTCCGGGGGATCCTCGACGCCCGGGCCCGGGCGATCCCGGACGAGGTTGTTCTCGTCGCCGCCCGCGAGCTGGCCCGAGGCGCCGCGAGGAAGGGGCTCACCGCCCAGCACCTCTTGCCCACGATGGAGGAATCCGAAGTGTTTCCTGAGGTGGCGGCCGCCGTTGGAGATGCCTCCGTGCGGCTCGGGATCGCCCGCCAGCGGCTCACGCACGACGAGTTCCTGGAGCGCGCCCGAACCCTCATGCAACGGCCGGCCCGACTCGTCCGAGCGCTCGAGCGCGCGCACCTGACCCCCGCCATGCCTCGGAAGGGCGCCCGGAACCGGAGGAATCCACGATGACCGCGAGCAACGAACCGAACCCACACGCTGCCACGAGCCCTGCGAGCGAAGGTCCGAACGTACCCATCCACCTGCGGCCGGCCCGGGAGCGCGACCTTCCGGCCCTCGTTCCACTGCTCCTGCGCCTGAAGCGGCTCAACGAGGAGTTCGACCCGCTCCTCAAGGTCCGGGACGATGCCGAGGAGCAGGCCCGCGTCGTGCTCCGCGCGAACCTCGCCGACCCGAAGAGCGTCGTGCTGGCCGCCGAGGGCGTCGGTGCCGACAAGGACAAGGTGGTCGGGTTCGTCCGCGCGGTCGTTCGCGAGCGGCCGTTCTACGCCCCCGAGTTCGAGGGCGTTATCCTCGACATCTACCTCTTGCCGCTCTACCGACGACGCGCGGTCGGGGAGTTCCTGCTCCGCGAGGTGTCGGCGGCGCTGAAGGCGAAAGGGGCCGGAGTGGTCACCGCGGAGTTCCCGGCGCAGAACGAGATCGCGGTCCGGTTCTATGCGAAAAAGGGGTTCCGCCCGATCACGGCGATCCACGCTCGGTCCCTGTAGCGAGACTCCCGTCCGCGGCCCGCGAACGTTAAGCGATACCGCTCTCCTCGACGGGTCATGCCGCAGACGACGCGCGGAGCGACCGCCCCCGCCCCGAAGTACCTGCGCCGAGGCAAGGTCAAGGAGGTGTACGAGGTCTCGCCGACCGAGCTCGAGTTCCGCTTCACCGACGACATCTCCGTCTTCGACAAGCATATCCCGAGCGAGATTCCGCACAAGGGCGAGACGCTCGCCCGGACCGCAGCCCACTGGTTCGCGCTGTGCGGCCGGCTCGGTCTCCCGCATCACTTCCTCGGGCTCGCCGGCCCGACCGCGATGCGGGTGAAGCGTGTCCAGGTCGTCCCGCAGCCGAAGCGCCTCGGGGCGCATCCGAAGAACTACCTCGTGCCGCTCGAGCTGATCGTGCGGTACTACCTCGCGGGATCGATGTGGGACCGGGTGAAGGCCGGCAAGGTGACGGCCGAGGCGCTCGGGTTCCCGAAGGGAAAGACGCTCGAGTACGCGATGCCGCTTCCCGAACCCCACTTCGAGGTCACGACCAAGCTCGAACCGGTCGACCGGCTACTGACGACGGCGGAGGCCCTCGAGCTTTCGGCGCTCGATGCGCGGCAGCTCCAATCGATCCGGGAGACGATCCTGAAGGTCGACGAGGCGATGCAGAAGGAGATCGGCCCGCGAGGGCTCTTGCACGTCGACGGCAAGAAGGAGTTCGCGGTCGACTCGAACGGGGTCCTCATGGTCGTGGACACGTTCGGAACCGCGGACGAGGACCGGTTCTGGGACAAGGCGGCCTACGAACGCGGCCGCCAGGTCGACTTCTCGAAGGAGTTCGTCCGTCAGCACTACCGGCAGACCGGCTACTACGACCGCCTCCTGAAGGCCCGGGAGGCCCGCGCCGCGGAGCCTCCCATCCCACCGCTCCCGCCGCTCCTGGTCGACGAGGTGAGCCGCCTCTACACCACCGTCTTCCAGCGCCTTACCGGCGAGCCGTTCACGCCGCAGGCCGCGCGCGGCTGAACGGCCATCGTTCGGCGTTTCGGGACCTCTCCCCTACGCTTATCTTCCCTCGCCTCGGTTCCACCGGTCGTGCCGTCCAAGACCGCTGCCCGACCGTCGGGCGCCGACGATAGCCCGCCCGAAACGAAGCCCCAAATCGCCCTCGAGGACCTCCCCGGGGTCGGGACGACGACTGCCGAGAGGCTCCGCGAGGCCGGGTACACCGACCTGATGGAGCTCGCGGTGGCTTCCCCCGGCGACGTCGCCGAAGCAGCGGAGATCGGCATGGTGATCGCCCAGCGGATCATCGGCGAAGCCCGCCGGAAGGCCGACGTGGGCGGCTTCGAGAGCGGCTCCACGCTGCTCGAGCGCCGGAAGAAGCTCGGGCGCGTGACGACCAACTCGAAGGCGCTCGACGAGCTCCTCGGCGGCGGGGTCGAGACGCAGGCGATCACGGAGTTC
>Ga0187815_10001125_pt1 | contig 12675 bp, 13 predicted proteins | sample NC_S_5_FD_132962 | JGI IMG/M metagenome (GOLD analysis project Ga0187815, IMG submission 132962) | Wetland sediment microbial communities from Neuse River Estuary, North Carolina, USA - ASW-S_5 | ecosystem: Environmental > Aquatic > Freshwater > Wetlands > Sediment | place: USA: North Carolina...
CGCGATGTGATCCTGAGGGTGCTCCAGGCCAATCAGTGGAATCGCCGCAAGGCCGCCGAAGTATTGAAAATCAGCTACCGCGCCCTGCTCTACAAAGTTCGTCAGGCAGGTCTTCCCGCGAAGCGCCCCCGCCGCATCCTTGAAGCTGACTCTGATTAGCCTGCGGCATTACCCGCTGTTCGCAAACTTTCAATCAACGATTCGCTTACCCTTCTGACCCCGTGTCTGGTATGAAATCGCCCGTTGCGTCTGCCTTGCTCCCGCTAGCCAATTCCGTTAGCCTCAATTCAGGTAAGCGCCATGTCCAAGAACAACGGCAAATCGAATCTGAAGGTCTGCCTTCTGTCGCCGCATCCGATGGTACTGGATGAATTGCATCGCCTGCTGGAAGACTCGGGATTTCAGATCACCTCGAAGCAGCTCGATTCCATGCTTGCGCCTGACTTGCGCAACCTCGACCTCCCCAAGGCATCTGTTTACGTCGTCGACGCTCATGCCGCACATCAGGCCACCGGCGCCCTGCTCGGCAACATTTTGGACAAGCACACCGGCGCGCGCCTCCTGGTGGTCGGGGACAAGCTGAAGGAAGCGGACAGCCACGCCCTTCTCCGCCAGGGAGTGAAAGGCATTCTCACTTACGCCGAGGCACGCGAGCAGCTCGCGCGCGCTTTGCCGCAAGTCGCTTCGGGCGGCATTTGGGTGCCCCGTCCGGTGCTCTCGCGCTTCGTCGATTCGATCCTCAGCAACACTCAGGGACGCCGCCTCCGCGCCGATTCGCCGAGCGAGCTGAGCCGCCGCGAGCAGGAAGTCCTCAGCGGCCTGCTCGAGAATCTCGCGAACAAGGAAGTCGCCGACCGCCTGCACATTTCCGAGCGCACCGTGAAATTCCACGTCTCGAATTTGCTGGCGAAGTTCGGCGTCCGCCGCCGCGCCGACCTCATCCTCCTCTGCTACCAGCGCCGCGCCGACGAGTAGCCCGCCGCCCTTCTCCCAATCCGCATCTCATAGTCCCTTCGTATCGGCGACCTTGGATCGTGATAAATTCAGTTCCACGATGTTGAGCCTTGACGACAAACGCTGGCAGAATCTCGCGGGCGGGTATCGAACGGAGTTCGATCCTAGGCCGCTGTTGTCGAAACTCGAAGCCGGCGACGACCCGGAAACTACGTGGCATGCGCTATGGGATGAACTTCAGCATCAGGGTGACGTGGGCGAAGCTTCGTACGCCGCCGTTCCTCACATCGTAAGAGCCTATCGCCAGCGACGCGTCAACGGTTGGAACACATATGCGATTGTCGCTGTCATTGAATTAGCGCGCGGAAACGGGAAGAATCCCGAGGTGCCGGATTGGCTGAAGGAAGACTACCACCAAGCTATTCGAGAACTCGCCGAAATTGGAGCAACTGAGGTCTTTCGTGCAAATGATCCGGATGAAGTTCGAGCAATCCTGAGCATTCTCGCGCTAGTCGTGGGAGCGCCAACCCACGCGAGATTCTTTCTGGAGTACTCCGAGCAGGAATTGTTGGAAATTGACAGGTTGGCCTCGAAACGCAACGCGTAGTCCGCTCGCTGCTATACTGTTCGTCGATGCCTAGTTTTTCCATCGAGAATTTCGGTTGCCGCGCGACGGAAGCGGACGCTACCGCGCTGCGCCGCGAATTGCTCGCGAGCGGACTCACGCTGGCCGACGGCCACACGACCGCCGAAGTCGTCGTCCTCAACACGTGCACGGTCACGGCCGCAGCGGATTCGCAGGCGCGCGATGCGGTGCGCAAGATCCATCGCGCGAATCCGGCGGCGCGCATTATCGTTACCGGCTGCTACGCGCAGCGCGCTCCCGATGAACTTGCCGCGCTCGATGGCGTCGCGCTCGTCGTCGGCAATTCGCATCAATCGCAGATTCCCAACCTGATCGGCGATTTGGATGCGCCGCCCCATCGCACCGATTTCATCCCGCTCGCACGCCTCAACGACGACGCGATGTCGCTCGCGCGCGGCCCAGCGAAAATCCTCACCGGCGACATCTTCGCGCAAACCGGTGTGAACATCCCTATCGGCACAGCCGCGGAAGCCGGGCCCGCCGACCGCACGCGCCCGATCCTGAAGATTCAGGACGGCTGCAACGATCGCTGCTCCTACTGCGTGATTCCTTTTGTGCGCGGGCGCAGCCGCAGCCTCGCGCCGGACGCTGTCATCGACGAAGTGCGCGGTCTCGTCAAAGCAGGCGCGCGCGAAATCGTCCTCAGCGGAATCAACCTCGGCAGCTACGGCCGCGATCTTACGCCGCGCGCCGCGCTCGCCGACGTCGTGCGCCGCATCCTCGACGAGACCGAACTCGAACAGCTCCGCTTCAGCTCGATCGAGCCGCAGGACGTCACCGGGGACTTCGTCTCGCTCGTGGCATCCTCGCCGCGCCTTGCGCCGCATTTTCACGTGCCGCTGCAATCGGGCTCCGACCGCATCCTGCGCGCCATGCACCGCTGGTATCGCGCCGCGCACTACGCCGAGCGCGCCGAGCTGATTCGCCGCCTACTCCCCGATGCGGCAATCGGCGCCGACGTGATCGTCGGCTTCCCCGGCGAAAGCGATGCCGACTTCGACGCGACCGCGCGGTTCATCGCGGCCCTGCCGTTTACGTATCTCCACGTCTTCTCGTTCTCGGAGCGGCCGGGCACCGGGGCGGCGAATCTTGGTGAACGCGTTCCCGCGCAGGTGATTCGCCGACGCGCTCGAGCTTTACGTGCCCTCGCTGAGCAGAAAGCCGCAGCATTTCGCGCCACTCAATCGGGACGCACGTTGCGCGCCCTCACGCTCGCCCGCAGCGGTGATGATTGGACCGAAGCACTCACGGGAAATTATCTCAAGGTCCGCATCCCCGGCCGGCATCCGGCCAACGAATGGCACAAAGCATTCGTCGACAATTGATAGCACTCTGTGGCGGAGCCGTAGTTCGGAGCCGGCCGCCAAGGGCAAGCGATCTTTGCCCCTGGTGCCAGACTGAAGTCAAGCTGCCACTAAATCCATCAATCGTCCCTCCGGGACTTGCGACGCTGTTTCTCCTTTCCCGGCACTCCGCTGCGCTACGTGCCGGGCTAATGACAATCGCGCCTCCGGCGCTCGGAAGGGCGGGGTTTCAACCCCGCCATGAAAGTCCGCTCGAAACGCGTTCCACCTTGCCCTGACGAAGGAAGGGTGCGCTGCTTCTATCGCGGCACGCGCGCCTTTTGCGCCCGCTGTGGCGGGTATTGCGTTGCGTCCGCGTGAAGCGCCTCGCGCGTGGTGTCATCCTGAGGAGTCTTCGGCCGACGGGCAGGTCAGCTTTCGAAAATCACCTCGGCCAGGGCCAGATTGCCGCTGTGCGTGATTGTGAGCGAAATATTCTTTACGCCCATGCGCTTTGCGATGTCCGCCGCGACGCCTGCGAGCCGCAGCGTGGGCTTGCCGCTCGGCTGGCGCGCCACTTCGATGTCGCGCCACCGGACGCCGTGGCTCCATCCCGTCCCGAGCGCCTTCATTGCGGCTTCCTTCGCGGCAAATCGCGCCGCGTAGCGCTCGTATTTGCCCTTGTGGCTCTCGCAATACGCCATCTCGGCAGGCGTGAAGAGCCGCTCGAGAAACGGCGCGCCATGGCGCTTGATGGCAGCCTCGATCCGGTCGATTTCCGCAATGTCCAGCCCCAGCCCGACGATCATGTCTCCTCGCTCAGATGCCGCGCGATTATATAATGGCAATGCCGCCTGCCATGGGCACAACCGCAGCCAAACCGAAGCCTTCGCGATTCAAGCGCGCTGCAAAACCCGCGAAGCTAGCCAAGAAACCCGCCGGGTGGAAACTCCGCCGCACGGGCAGTCTCCAGATTCTCGAAGCTCCGTCGCTCGCGCGCCTCGCATGGCTCACGCACGGCTTCGGCACGCGCCCCGGAGGCGCAAGCGCGATCCCGAGCGGGGGCGCCGCCGAGGGTGCGCACGGCAAACGCGGCACAAAGGCAAGCGCCGGCGCACTCAATCTTGGCTTCACTGACTGGGACTCCCGCGAGCGCGTGCTTGAAAATCGCGCCAAATTCTTCCACGCGCTCGGCGCCGAAAAGATGCGCGCCGTCACGCTGCGGCAAATTCATTCGGATATGATCCATCGGGTCGACCGGGCGGATGAATCGAACAGCAAGTTTTCGGAAGCGCCGAAAGCAGACGCGCTCTTCACGCGCGAGCCGGGCGTTCTGCTCGCGGTGCAGACGGCCGACTGCATCCCCATCCTTCTCGCCGATCCAAAGCAGCGCGCCGTGGCCGCGATTCATTCCGGCTGGCGCGGGACGCTTGCCCGCATCGCCGCAAAGACGCTCGGACGCATGCATATGGAATTCGGCACGCGCCCCGAGGATGTGATCGCCGCGCTCGGCCCCGGCATCGGCCGCTGCTGCTACGAAGTCGGCTCGGACGTCGCGCGCGAATTTCAGTCGCAGTTTCCCGAGGCGCGCGAATGGTTCGACGGCCCATTCGACGCGCTCTCGTCCGGCGAAAACGATCCGAACTGGCTCCCGTGGCTCACCATGCGCCCGCCGGGACATCCGCCACCGCCGCCGCGCGTCCACCTCGATCTGATCGCCGCGAATCGCGCGATTCTGGTGGCAGCGGGTGTGCCGCCGCGCCAGATTTCGGCGTCGGATTATTGCACCGCGTGCCGCACCGATCTGTTTTTCAGCTATCGCCGCGAGCACACCACCGGCCGCCTCATGGCCGCCATCGCCATCCGGTGAGAGTAATCTCAGGGCTGTGCCGCGGCCTCCCAGCCATCGTATTCGCCTGCATGAGTCGCAGCGAGTTGCTCGAATAATTGACGAAATTGCTGGACTGCCCATGGGTTCAGTGTAGTTTCGCTGGTCGCCTTTACGAGAAACGGGTTCGGCGGCTTCTTGGCGGCGTCTGCGGCAGGTCGCTCTTCGACCGAGTATCCATGCGGCCGGAGAGTTTCTGCCGCCTTGCGCGAGGCTTCTTGGCTGGGAACGTAAAGGAAGTGGACCACTTCCCGGGGACGATCCAGGTCAGCGCCCGCATGGCGAAGTTGTGCGAGTATCGCTTGATCGCCCTCGGCCGCCGTCATCTTGGCAGCTTTCGGCTTGAAGACTTGCCGAAGGAGCCACCCTAAGAGGGTTTGCATGCTTTGTCCCGCTTTTACATCACATCCGAGCGTAAGTTATACACCCACCGCCATCTCGGAAAGCGCCAATTGCCCGCAGGCGGCCATCACATCCTGGCCGCGGGAATCGCGGATGAAACATGGGACACCTTTGTCCATGAGCACGCGCTGAAATTCGGCGACGCGCTGCGGCTCGGGGCGCTTGAGCGGCAGGTCGCCCGGATTCCACGGAATCAGATTCACCTTGGCGCGCAGATTCGCGAGCAACTTCACGACGCGGCGCGCGTCCTCGGGCGAATCGTTGAATCCGCCCAGCAGGACGTACTCGAAGAGCAGCCATTCGCGCGGCTTCAGCGGATATTTGCGGCACGCGTCAAGCAGCTTTTCGAGCGGATACTTGCGGTTGATGGGCATGATCTGATCGCGCTGCTCGTTTGACGACGCATTCAGCGAAATCGCCAGGTTCGGCCGCACTTTTTCGTGCGCCAGCCGCTCGATTCCCGGGATGATCCCGCTCGTCGAAAGCGCCGCATGCCGCGGCGCAATCGCTATCCCCTTCGGGTCGAGCAGAATCCGCAGCGCCGCCATCACCGCGTCGTAGTTCAGCAGTGGCTCGCCCTGCCCCATCAGGACGATGTTGGTTTGCGGCTTCAGCGCCGCGCGATTGTCCTCGAGCGCGACGAGCACTTCGCCGACGATTTCGCCCGCGGTCAGGTTGCGCATCAAGCCGAGCGTCGCCGTGAGGCAGAAGCGGCAATCCACCGCGCAGCCCGCCTGCGTCGAAATGCAGATCGTCTGCCGGTTTTCCTCCGGCATGAACACGGCCTCGATCGTCGCCGGTTTCGTGTCGTTCGCCGCATCGCCTATCGCGAGCACGTATCGCACGGTTCCATCCGACGACAGATGCCGTCGCACGATCCGCGGCAGTTCGATCGCCGCCTCGCGCGCGAGCCGTTCGCGCAGCGCCGCCGGCAAATTCGTCATTGCCGCGAAATCGAATCGCCGCTCGCGGTAGAGCGCGTGATAAATCTGCGCCCCGCGATACCCCGGCTCGCCGATCACCCGCAGGAATTCGCGCAGCTCTTCCGTCGATTTTCCCAGCAGGTTTATCATCGAATTTGCGGATCGGGCTTTCATCCTAAACCAATGATAGCAGCGCGCGGCCCCGGACTGGATCTCGAGCGGACTTCGGCCGCAGGCTGGTTTAGTTTTGCTTCTGTCCGGAATCCGAACTCGTATTCGGGGTCGCATCCGGCTTCGCGTCGGGACTCGCGGCAGGACTTGCGTCGGGCGACTGCTTCACGAATTCGAACGTGCACGAGCGGCCCAAGATCCCGGCGCCCTCATCACGCGTCCCCGTTCCGTGCGCGTCGTCGAATTGGGCTTTGATGTTGTAGCCATAGTTGTTGCCCTTCATGGCGAAGATTCCGTGCGCGTGATTTTGCGTCACCGTGCCTTTGGCGGCCAGCTTGGCGCTTCCGTCGCCGGCAAGCTTACCGTCGATTACCAGGTAGCCAGGCTGTCCCTCGTCGCTGTGCTGTCCGTGAAAGACGCTGTCCTTGATTGTGCTGGGGAACTCCCACTTGTACGCGGGGGTCTCGCCATGCGCCTCGCAGGCGAGATGGGTGACCCAATTGCCGTCGAAGCGCGCGCTGGCCGGCTGGGCCGCAGACTGCGCCAAACAGGCCGAAGCAACCAACAAAAGCATCGGCGCACAAAACACCGCGAGCCGAGCCGCCTTTCCAATGTGCATGTGCTCCTCCTTCGGGACAAGACCGCATCGGTGCAACAGGCAGCCTCGATGACCCAGATCATATCGCGTCTTGAGTGAAAGTTGGACGAGCGCTTTCATCGACGAAACTCGCGCCAAAGCGAAATGACATTACGTTCGTGGCATGCAAAAATAGAGCCATACATGCCAAAGACAACTTCAACCGTGCAGAAGGAAGTGCTGGCGAACGGGCTCGTGGTGCTCACCGAGCCGATGGATCACGTCCACTCGGTTTCCGTGGGCATCTGGGTGCGTTCGGGTTCGCGGCGCGAGCCTGCCGAGCTCAACGGCATCTCGCATTTCATCGAGCACATGGTGTTCAAGGGCACCGCGCGCCGCACCGCCGAAGACATCGCGCGCGAAATGGACAGCGTCGGCGGCATGCTCGACGCGTTCACCTCGAAAGAAATGGTCTGCTTCAACGCGCGCGTCCTCGACGAGCATTTGCCGCGCGCCTTCGACGTGATCGCGGACATGGCGCTCGATCCGAAATTCGCGGACGAAGACATCGCGCGCGAGCAATCCGTGATCCTCGAAGAAATCCGCATGACGCAGGACAATCCCGAAGACCTCGTCCACGAGCTTTTCACGCAGAATTTCTGGGCGCCGCACGCGCTGGCGAAGCCGATTCTCGGCACTCCGGAAACGGTGTCGTCGTTCACGCGCGACACGCTGCAAAAATGGTTTCGCCAGTGGTACGCGCCGAATCATCTGGTCGTGACGGCCGCGGGGCATCTCACGCACGCGCAGCTCGTCGATCTCGTGGCCGAGCGTTTCTCGAAGCTCGCGCCTTCCGGCAACGGCGCGGCCGATTCCGTGCCGCAGGCCGCGCCGCACGTCACACTGCGCAGCAAGAGTGAACTCGAGCAGGTGCACATCTGTCTAGGCGTCCCCGCGCTCCCGCTCACCGACCGACGCCGCTTCGCCGTCTCGCTGCTCAACAACATTCTTGGCGGCGGCATGTCGTCGCGGCTCTTCCAGAATATTCGCGAGCGCCAGGGCCTCGCCTACGCGATCTTCAGCGACATCAGCTCGTATCGCGACGCAGGCGTGCTTTCCGTCTACGCCGGCACGTCGCTTGAAACCGTCGACCAGCTCATCCGCTCCGTCCTCGACGAATTTCGCCGCATCAAGGACGAACCGATCGCCGCCGAAGAGCTTCGCCGCGCCAAGGACCACCTGAAAGGCGCCACGCTCCTCGCGCTCGAAGGCTCCGGCTCGCGCATGAACAGCCTCGCGCGCTATCACATCTACTTCGATCGCCATTTCACGCCGGAAGAGCTGATCGCCATGCTCGAAAGCGTCACCGCCGAAGAAATCCAGCAGATCGCGCGCGAATTCTTCGCCCCCAACCGCATCGCCGCCTCGGTGGTCGGCAACCTGAATGGCTTCAACCTCACCCGCGACCAACTCGCAATCTAGCAGCGACAGAATCTACCGCACCCTTCGTCATAATCAGACTCAGGGCAGGGAGACGCAGAGGGCGCCGAGAAAAACCAAGAGGAAAGCAGATCCCTCGTCGGCCAGAAAACGGCCTCTGTCCCTTCCTGCGTCAGGGCAGGCGGGACGACAGCGCACACCCTGAGTTGATTCCCTGCTTCCTTGCTTCCTTGCTTCCTTGCTTCCCTGCCTCCGTCCCCGTTTCTCCGTGCCTCTGTGGCTAATCGGAAACCTCAGGTTCACATGCGGCATCGAACCCTGTATCATAAGGACTTAGCCGAAACCTGCTCTGAGGAGACAATGGGCGTACCTGGACCCGTATCGCAGATGTGGACGGTGGCGACCTACGTCATCGGCCAAAAGCTGAAAGGACGCAAGCAGTATCCGCTCGTCCTGATGCTCGAGCCGCTGTTTCGCTGCAACCTTGCCTGCGCCGGCTGCGGGAAAATCCAGTATCCCGCGCACATCCTGAAAAAGCAGCTCACACCCGAGGAATGTTTCCGCGCCGTCGAAGAATGCGGCGCGCCGGTGGTCAGCATCCCCGGCGGCGAGCCACTGATGCATCCGCAGATCCCGGAAATCGTGGCGGGGCTCATCGCGCGCAAGAAGTACATCTATCTCTGCACCAATGCGCTGCTGCTGAAAGAGCGCCTCCACGAATTCACTCCGAGCAAGTATCTTTCGTTTTCGGTTCACATGGACGGCGAGCGCGAGCACCACGATTTCGCCGTGTGCCGCGAGGGCACGTACGAGACGGCGACCGAAGGCATTCGCATGGCGCTCGACCGCGGCTTCCGCGTCACCACCAACACCACGCTTTTCGAGGGCGCCGATCCGCAGTCCGTCCGCCAGTTTTTCGACGACATGATGGACCTCGGCGTCGAGGGCATGATGCTTTCGCCCGGCTATACCTACGATAAAGCGCCCGATCAGGAACATTTCCTCAGCAAGAAGAAGACGCGCAACCTCTTCCGCCAGATTCTCAGCAACCGCGCGGAAAAGTGGCGCTTCAACCTGAGCCCGCTTTTCCTCGAGTTCCTGATGGGCAAGCGCGAGTACAAATGCACGCCGTGGGGCATGCCCACGTACAACATTTTCGGCTGGCAGAAGCCGTGCTACCTGCTGCAGGACGGCTACGCCGATTCGTTCGACGAGCTGCTGCGCGAAACCGAATGGAGCCGCTACGGCACCGAGAGCGGCAATCCCAAGTGCGCGAATTGCATGGTTCACAGCGGCTACGAGGCCAGCGCCGTCAACGACACGTTCAGCTCGTTCGGCGGCTTCGCGGCCACGGTCCGCGCCACGCTGTTGAACAAATACAAAGATCCCGACGCGATGGGCGGCGCCACCAGCGCCCCGCCGAGCCGCTCCGGCCAGCTGGTCCAAATCGCCGCTCCGAAAGCCTAGCGTGTCCAATTCCGACGCCACTTCACCGCAGGATTCTTCCGAAGAGCGCCTCGGCTTCGTCCACGAGAATCTCGAGGGTTGGATTCCCTCGACGGCCACCGATGCCGAAATTCGCGAGGCCCTCGAAAAAGCGTTCGATTATCGCGGCGACATCACCATCACCCTGAAAGACGGCCGCGCGATCGAAGGCTACGTCTTCGACCGCAAATCGACCGGCCAATCGCTCGCCGATTGCACGATCCGCTTGATGCCGAAAAACGAGCCGGGCAAGCTATCGATCGCCTATAGCGACATCGCCGCCATCGCCTTCACGGGCCGCGACACCGCCGCCGGCAAATCCTTCGCCGCCTGGGTGAAGAAGTACAACGAAAAGAAAGCTGCCGGCGAAAAGAACATCGGCATCCCCTCCGAATCACTCGAATAAAGCGAAGCAGGGAGGCAAGAAGGAAGGATGCAGGGAACGCTTCTATCGTGCCTTGTCTAGCGCGTCCGTGCCCTCTCCACCGCTTCTTTTTCTTCCTCTGCGCCCTCAGCGTCTCGGCGGTGGGCCCTTTCTTATATCCTCGGTGCCCCTTCCGATCTCGGTGCACTCTGTGTTAAAGAATGCCTGAGATTTCGCATCTTTTGAGCGGATTCCCGGCCATCGCCTGAACAATCTAGTTAAATCTGACGTGCCTTCCCTCCGGGAAGGGAGAGACCCGATGATCACCGAAGAGCAAGCGAAAGCCAAAACGGACAGTGAACTCCTTGAAATCTGGGAGCACCAGAACGACTACATCGAGGAAATGGTGACGAGGGTTAAGGCGGAAATCGAGAGGCGGAATCTCGACACGAGTGGCATCCGCGTGATCACACTGGAAGAAATCGAGAAAAAGAAGGAAGTGGCCGAAACCAAAGCCGAACGAAACTTTGCACGCGGAGTGGCTCTACTGACTGGGATTACGGGCCTGACCACCCTCGGGACCGCATCTTCTTTAAGCAGTGGTGAGCGATTCATGGTATCAGGATACGGGTTGCTGCTTGTGGTCATCTCTTTTGGTATCTGGATGGGTAAGAGATGGGGACTCATCTCTGGATTGATTTTCTATGCTCTCGCCGCAACAGGGGGCGCTATAGGCATTGTATTTAACGCGGTAATGAGAGAGCGAATTTACGGACACTTCCAGCCACCTGATATGAACGATATCTTGGTGATATTTGTTTCGGTGTTTATGGCAGCTATTCTCAACTCACTCCGCAAGCGGGTTCGCATGGAAGCTGCCTCAAAAGGCAAATGAGGTTGCAAGGAGGATTGCAACAATTGTTCGTCGAGATTCTGCCTTTGGGGGCCGATTCAAGGGCAGTGTTTGAAGATCGACGACATCGTGTTGAAATTCATTAAAGCTGGGCGGCTTTTCTCCCTTCAAACCTCCAGAGTCCCACGTCTCCCAAACGGCATCCTTGCCTCCATTTTTGCGTTTTTCCTTTGATTTCGCCTGCGCGCTCTGCCAAGATGCAAAACGTCTCCCGATTCTGCGGGGCTGAGGGCAACCGCATCTCGTTCCGGATCTCCATTCTCGCTTCCGGCAGCATGGGCAACTCAACGTTGCTCGAAACCAGCAGCACCACCCTCCTCATCGACGCCGGGCTTGGCAAAAAGGAAATGCTGCGCCGCTTCGAGGCGCTGGGCCGCGCGCGTCCCGAGCGCGTCGACGCAATCCTGGTCACCCACGAGCATTCCGACCATTCCACCGGCCTCGCGCAGATGGCGCGCGAATGGAATTGCCCGGCGTACCTCACCGAGCCCACGCACCGCGAAATCGTGAAAATGTTCGCGGCCGAGGATCCCGAAAAAACCAGCCGCAAAGCCCAGATCGATCGCGTGGAATACATTCGCGCGGGCGAGCGCTTCGAGATCGGCGACATCGAAATCAATCCGTTCGCAATCCCGCACGACGCCGCCGATCCCGTCGGCTTCGCCTTCCGCACCAACGGGACGAAAGTCGCGCTCGTCACCGACCTCGGCTACATGCCCGAGCTCGTGAAGCATCACCTCCGCGAAGCCGATTTCCTGATCCTCGAATCGAATCACGATCTCGACATGCTCAAGGTCGGGCCGTATCCGTGGTACATCAAGCAGCGCGTGATGAGCCGCACGGGACATCTTTCGAATAACGTCGTCAGCGATTTCCTCTGCGATTCCGAGGTCTTCGACGGGCGCGCGCGCCATCTCGTCCTCGCGCATCTTTCCGAGCAGAACAATACGCCCGATATCGCCCAAATCTGCGCCGAACAGGCGCTCTCGAGCCGCCCTTCGGATTTCGCCTTCCGCGGCTCGCTCCACATCGCCTCCCAGCGCGTCCCCCTCGGCCCCTTCGAGCTCTAGCAACTCCTTCTCCGTGGCCTCCGTACCTTCTCTGTGAACTCTGCGTTAAGCCTTTCTCCTGCTCCTTCCGGACGTAGGTAACACGTTGGCTAATGTTGTACAATCCCGCGCATGAAATGGGCGCTCGCCGCCGTCTTGCTTATCGCCGTTTGCTCGAACGCGAGCGCCCAAGATTCCGCGGACGGTGTTTTGAAGAGCGGCATCTACTCAAGCTCGGAGCTAGGGTTTCGTTACGCCGCTCCCGCTGCGATGCGGGATACGACTGCGAGCGCTCAGGCGCAGATTCAAGCGCGCGTTGCCGCCCTGCATCGCAGATCCTCTTCAGCGGTGCTCCTGGCAATGACGTCCGGCCCGGACGATACCGCTTCCGACTGGCACTCTATGGGGATCGAGACTTTCGCGCGTGCCGCGTGGCCGGATGCCGATGACCTCCACGCCGAATCGCTGATGAACGCGGCAGTGGCGCGAGGAGGGCTTCCGGTGGGCCCAAATCAATCGGTTACATTGTCCAATCAGAAATTCGTCGTCACACAGTTCGAGCTGCACGAGGGTGCGATCA
>Ga0187815_10001126_pt1 | contig 12674 bp, 8 predicted proteins | sample NC_S_5_FD_132962 | JGI IMG/M metagenome (GOLD analysis project Ga0187815, IMG submission 132962) | Wetland sediment microbial communities from Neuse River Estuary, North Carolina, USA - ASW-S_5 | ecosystem: Environmental > Aquatic > Freshwater > Wetlands > Sediment | place: USA: North Carolina...
GCGGTCGCTGACCGGTTCGCGCAGGCCTTCACCGAACGGGCCGGGAAACTGAAGATGGGCCCCGCCCTGTCCGAAGAGACACAGGTCGGCCCGGTCATCGACCCGGCAACTTTGGACCGCATGGATCGGCTCGTGGGAGACGCGGTTTCCCATTCCGCGAAGGTGCTGCTCGGAGGGGAGCGCGCCGCGGAACTCGCGCCGGGGTACTTCTACCGGCCCACGGTGCTCGATTCCGTTCCCGTGACCGCCAGGATCACCCAGGAAGAACCGTTCGGGCCGGTCGTTCCGATCGTACGGTTCCACGACCTCGACGAGGCGGTTCGCATCGCCAACGGGACGCCCTACGGACTTCAGGCGGCGGTGTACACGAACGACCTCAAGCGGGCCTTCAGTCTCGCCAAGCGGATCCGCGCGGGCGGCGTCCATATCAACGACCCCACGTCGCTCCGCTGGGACGCCCTGCCGTTTGGCGGCGTCAAGGAGAGCGGCCTCGGGCGCGAGGGCCTTCGGTACGCGATGGAAGAGATGACCGAGGTCAAGCTGATCTCGGTGAACTACGGCTAAGTCGTGGTCCGTCCCTCGGGAGGCAGGAACCCGACGTACGATGTCGTGGTGATCGGAGGGGGCCACAACGGCCTCACCGCCGCGGCGTACCTCGCCCGGGGGGGGGCAAAGGTCGTCGTCCTGGAACGGCGACCGTTCGTCGGAGGGGCGTGCATCACCGAGGAACCGTGGCCGGGGTACCGGATCAACACCTACGCCTACCTGGCCGGCATGCTGAGCGCGAAGGTGATCGACGAGCTCGGGCTAGCTCAACTGGGCTATCGGACGATCCCCCACGATCCCGAGGGCTTCCTTCCGTTTCCGGATGGTCGGTCGATCACGCTCTGGAAGAGCACCGCCCGGTCTCAGAAGGAGATCGCCCGATTCTCGAAGCGAGACGCCGCGGCCTACCCCCGCTACATCGAGTACTGGGACGAGATCCTCCACCTCCTCGAGCCCATCCTGGGCGGTCCCCCGCCGTCCCTGAGCCAACTGGCGGAGCAGTTCCGCGGCCCGCCGTACGAACGCCTTCTTCGAGACCTGGTCCTCCGGAGCGCGGAGGACCTTCTCTCGGAGTGGTTCGAGTCCGAGGAGCTCAAGGCGGCCCTGGGGTTCAGCGCCTGCGTCGGCGCCTTCACGACTCCCCGGCGACCGGGAACGGCCTACGTACTCGCGCACAACAGCGTCACCGAGCTCGGGGGCCGAGCCGGGGCATGGGGTTTCGCCATCGGAGGAATGGGGCGGACGACCGAAGCGCTCGCGCGAGCGGCGCGGGGCTTTGGCGCCGAAATACGGACCAGCGTCGGCGTGCGGTCTCTCTGGGTCCAAGGGGGCCGGATCGCCGGGGTGGAGACGGAGGAGGGACACCGGATCGAGGCCCGGGCCGTCGCGTCGGCGGTCGACATCAAACGCACCCTCCTTGATCTGGCCCCGGCCGACTCCGTCCCGGAGGAGGTCCTGCGTCAGGTGCGGAGCTTCAAGACCTACTCGACGACGCTCAAGTTCAACGCCGCCCTTCGTCGCTTGCCCCGGTTCCGGGCGCAACCGGCGGTTCCCGGCCCTCACCACCAAGCGTCGGTCATGATCGGACCCTCGCTCGATTATCTCGACCGCGCCTACACCATGGCCTCCGCGGGCCAATTGTCGGACCCTCCGTTCGCGGAGATCCTCTTCCAGAGCGCCGCCGACCCCTCCGTCGCGCCGGTCGGGCACCACACGATGACCTGCTCGGTGAAGTACGCCCCCCGCGAGCTCGTGGGAGCTTCCTGGTCTGACCGGCGGGACGTGGCGGCGGAACTCGTGCTGACCACCCTCGAGGAGTACGCGCCGGACATTCGCGAGGTGGTCGAGCACTGGCAGGTGGTCACGCCCGAGGACATCGAGACGACCCTGGGCATGACCGGCGGGAGCTGCTTCCACGGGGACCTGACTCCTGACCAGATGTTCTCCCTGCGACCATTCCCGGGCGCCAGCGGTTACCGGCTTCCCCTTCCCGGTCTCTATCTGTGCGGATCCTCCGCTCATCCCGGTGGGGGCGTCACGGGCGTTCCCGGACGGAACGCGGCGCAAGTGATCATGGCAGACCTCCATCGAGCCGGGGACCGGGCCCCCGGTTAGGTGTGAGAACCGGGGGCGTCGGTCGGCGGGTCCGCGCGCTCCGGCGTGAGCCGGGAGAGCAGGCTCAGGGCCGCGTAGCCCGCCAGTCGGGCGGTCACACCGGTCGGGTCGACGGGAGGATTGACCTCGCAGATGTCGAAGGCTCGGACCCGGAACCGCTGCGCCGCCCAGTCCACCAGGTCGAGGAGGTCCTCGACGGCGAGCCCGTCCACCGAGGGCGCCGTGGCGCCCGGAGCGGCGGCCTGGTGGACCACGTCAATGTCGATCGAAAGGTAGACGTCCCGTCCGGTTTCCGTCGCCGACTCTACCGAGCGCACCGCCTGCGACACACCTCGTCGGCGCAGGTCGCTGGCTGGGACCACACGGACACCTCCTTTCCGAGCCGTTTCGAAGAGTCCCTCGTCGTTAGAGAAGCGTCCTCGCCCGAACTCCAGTAACGGGCGACGAAAATCCTCGATCATCCGGAGCGCCCAATTCCCGTTCGACGGTCCCGTGTCCCGGGGGCGCAGGTCGAGGTGCGAGTCCAGGGTGAGGACCATAAGGTCTGGAAAGTAAGGACGGACGGCCCGGATTCCCGCATACGCCACGGCGTGGTCGCCCCCCATGAACCCTATGACCGGCCGCGCGCCGGCCTTCCAGCGTTCTGAGACCGCCGCGCTCACCCCTTCGAGCATCTCGTCGTGCGTCACCCCCACGGCCGCGTCGCCGGCATCCGCCCACCGGACGGTCCGCCCCGTCGCGGCGTCGTACGGATGCAGCCGGCGACGAAGCTCCTCGCGAATGGCGTCCGGAGCCAGGCGGGCCCCCTTGCGTCCGAGCGTCGTCGCGTCCCAGGGAACTCCGACCAGGACGGGGTCCATCCTCTCCGCAACCGGTTCCGCGCTTAATATCGCTCGCTGAGCGAATCGGTATCGCCCGGGTCGCGGGCCTCGCCTTTAATATCGGGGCCGGGCTGCCCCGCGCGTGTCCTCGTATGACGTGATTATCATCGGCGGAGGCCACAACGGGCTCGTTGCGGCCAGCTACCTGGGGAAGGCCGGCGCGAAGGTCCTCGTGCTCGAGCGACGACCCGTCGTCGGCGGGGCCGCCGTCACCGAAGAACCATGGCCCGGATACCGGATCAACACGTTCTCGTACGTCACGGGGCTCCTCCGGCCTCAGATCGTCGAGGACCTCGAGCTCCATTCCTACGGCTACGAGACGATCCTCTACGACCCACAGTCCTTCGTTCCGTTCCCGAACGGTACGTCGTTGAGCCTGTGGAACGATACTGAGAAGACGCAGAAGGAGATCGCCAAGTTCTCCGCCAAAGACGCTGCCATCTACCCGAAGTACGAGCAGTATTGGGACGACGTCCTCGACCTCGTGGAACCGCTCCTCCTCGCGCCGCCGGTTCCCCTGCAAGAACTCGTGGGGATGTTCGAGGGTCCGAAGGCGGAGGAGCTGGTTCGGGAGATGTTCCTCCTCAGCGCGTGGGATTTCCTGAACGAGTGGTTCGAGAGCGACGAGCTCAAGGTGAGTCTCGCGACGAACGCCGTGATCGGGGAAATGTGCGGCCCCAAGACGCCGGGGACCGCCTACGTTCTGGCGCACCACAGCATCGGCGTGCTGGATGGGCAGCGCAAGGTCTGGGGATTCTCCAAGGGGGGCATGGGACGGATTTCCGAAGCCCTGGCGGCGTCCGCCCGCCATCATGGCGTGGAGATCCGAACCGGCGTAGGTGTCCGCCAGGTCCTGCTACGGAACGGGAAGGCCATTGGGGTGGAGACCGCCACGGGAGAACGGATCGAGGCGAAGGCCGTCGCGTCGAACCTCGACGTGAAGCGCACCCTCCTCGAGCTCACACCGGCCGAGGCCGTACCGTCAGACATCCGACATCAAGTCGAATGCTTCCGGACCCGCGGCGCGGCGCTCAAGTTCAACGCCGCCCTCGACGACCTGCCGGAATTCACGGCCGCGCCGGGTCGCCCCGGACCCCATCACCGGGGGGCCGTCGAGATCGTTCCGTCCATGGAGTACCTCGAGAAGGCGTTCGACGATGCCAAGTACGGCCACTTCTCGACGCATCCCTTCCTCGACATCGAGTTTCAGAGCGCCTCCGACCCGTCGATGGCGCCGCCGGGCAAGCACGTCATGACCTGCTTCGTGATGTACGCGCCCCGGGAGCTCGCCGGTACCACCTGGTCCCAGTTCAAGCCGAAGGCCGGCGAGCGGTGCCTCGATACGATCGCGGAGTACGCCCCGGACATCCGTAAGCAGGTCACGCACTGGCAGGTCATCTCACCGGAAGACATCGAGAACACCCTCGGAATGTCGGGCGGGAACATCTTCCAGGGCGACATCACGCCGGACCAGATCTTTTCGTTCCGGCCAATCCTCAAGTGGGCGAACTATCGGACCCCGATTCCCGGGCTCTACTTCTGCGGCTCCACCGCCCACCCGGGCGGGGGGGTTACCGGCGCCCCGGGCTACAACGGGGCCCAGGCGATCCTCGAGGACCTGCCCGACCTCAAGAAGGCATAGCCCTCCCGCCGACCCGCCCGCGGCCCGGCGGAACCTACAAAGACCTCTGCCGGCTCGGCCACCCGATGCCGGTGAGCAAGTCTCCGGCCCGCCGAGGGGCGGGGCCCGATACGGATTACTGGGCGCGGTACAAGGAACTGTTCCCCCGCTACTTCTGGTCGGAGGAGACCCGCCTGGCCAGCATCATCGTCGCCGACGCGAAAGGCTCCACTGTCCGAGACACCTCGGGGAAGACGTACATCGACCTCACGAGCCAGTGGGCGACCAACAACCTGGGCAACGTCCCGCCGGAGGTGCTCGACGTGACCGTGAAGGCACTCGCCCGGTACGGGTTTCTGACCTACTTTATGACCCCGCACCTGCCGATGATCGACCTCGCCGAGCGGCTCATCGAGAACCGGCCCTCGCCCAACCTGTCCCGCGTCTTCCTCGAGCTCTCCGGCACCGGCGCCGCCGAGGGTGCCGTCAAGCACGCCGTCGAGGCCAGCCAGCGCCCTCTCATCCTGAGCTTCCTGGGCCAGTACCACGGTCTCTCCATCGGGGCCAACCTGATTGGCAGTCTCAGCTCGCACGAACGACGCTACTGGGAGGCCTGGGGAGGTGGGGCGCTCTACGCCCCGTATCCATTCCCCTACCGCCGCCCGCACGGCATGACCGAGGAGGAGTACGGGGAGTGGGTCCTCGGGTACATCGAGGAGCAAGTGCTCGGCCGCCAGGCGGAGCCGGACCGGATCGCTGGAGTGATCCTGGAGCCTATCGCCTGCGAGGCCGGCATCTGGATCCCCCCGCCGAACTTCGTTCGGGGCCTGGCAAAGCTCTGCGAGGCGCACGACTGGTACTTCATCGACGACGAGGTCGAGACCGGCCTCGGGCGCACCGGGAAGATGTGGGCGATCGAGCACTTCGGCGTGGCGCCCGACCTAATGGCCATCGGGAAAGGGATCTCGGGCGGCCTCATGCCCATCGCCGCGGTGATGGGCACTGAGGAGGTCATGGGCGAGGCGATGGTCGCGGCCGGCACCACCTTCGCCGGCCACCCCGCGGCGTGCGCGGCCGCCAGCAAGACGCTCGAGATCCTGCGGCGCGACAGAATCCCCGAGCGCTCGGCTCGGCTCGGCGCTGCCGCCCTGAAGCGCATGAAGGAGTGGGAGAGCCTCCCGAACGTCGGTGAGGTACGGGGGCTCGGACTCTGTCTGGGCGTCGAGCTCGTCCACGACAAGCGGTCCAAGCGAGCCCACGCGGAGCTGGGTCGGCGAATCTTTTTCGACTGCGTCAAGAACGGTACGATCCCACTCTGGAACTATGGCGATCACGTCATCCGGATCGAACCCCCGCTCACGATCGAGCGCGAGGCCCTCGATACGGGGCTCGACGCCCTCGAATCGGCCCTGCGACGCGGCTGAGCGATTCCGCCCCGGAGTCAGGGTTTGCTGAAGCGGACGGGAGATTCCCGTCTCCGATTCCGTTCCGAATCGGTCACTTTCAGAACAGTTCCGGACCCGGTTTCTGTCCGAAACAGGATATTTTCATGCATAATCGCTGATTTTTGCATCTAAAAGGGCCTATTCGCCGCTCCTACGCGGGATAGGATATAGAACCCCCGGTATAGGCTAACAGCAGCCCGGTACTGCATTACGGCTTGCGCGGCCAATACAAAGGATAGAGAGCTAAAGTGCATCGAAATGAGGGGTCAATACTCGCTCTAGCGCCAAGTTTTTATGTGTGGGAGGGTCCATCCCGGGCCATGTCGGCGCTCGCAAAAGACCACAAGAGCGTCCCCCCGGGCGCACCGACGGGGCATCTGTCGGGCGTGACACCCGACGGCCACGTCTACTGGGACGATGCGGTTCTCCGCACCGAGGTCGACCGGTTCTTCTACCGGAATTGGCTTCTGGTGGGCCGCGAAGAGCAGATACCGAAGACCGGCGACTTCCTGACCCGGACCATCGGTACAGAGAGCATCCTGCTGGTCCGGGACAAGCAAGGGCAGGTCCGGGGCTTCCAGAACGTCTGTCGGCACCGGGGAACTCAGCTGATCGAAGAGCCCTCGGGCTCCGGGCTCAACTCGATCGTCTGTCCCTATCACGTCTGGACCTACGGGCTCGACGGGCGACTTACCGGCGTCGGCCACATGGCCTCCGTCCAAGGGTTCCGGAAGGAGGACAACGGTCTCTTCCCGGTGCACGTCGAGAGCGCCGCCGGGTTTCTCTGGGTGAACCTGGACCCGAACGCGGGTCCGCTCACGGCCCAGCTGGGCCCGTTCTTCGACCGCATCTCCCGGTTTCCGCTCGCCCAGCTCCGGGCCGGCCCGACGCACACCTACACGATCGAGGCGAACTGGAAGCTGCTCGTGGAGAACTACTCCGAGTGCTATCACTGCGCGCCAGTCCACCCGGACCTGAACCGGATCACCCCCTACTTCACCGGTGACAACGACGCGTTCTTCACGGAAGGGAAGGGAAAGTTCTCCGGCGGATACCAGACATTCGCGGGGGACTACAACTCGATGACGATGACCGGCTACACCCGTCGGCCGCCGCTCCCCGGCATGACCGAGGAGGACCGCAAGCGGATCTACTACTACGTGCTCTGGCCGAACGTCTTCTTCAGCCTGCACCCCGACTACCTGATGGTCCACAAGGCCTGGCCGCTCTCCCCCAGCCGCTCCCTCGTGGAGAATGAGTTCTACTTCGACCCCAAGGTGATGGCCCAGCCGGACTTCGACCCGAGCGACGCGGTCGATATCTGGGACATCATCAACAAGCAGGATTGGCACGTCTGCGAGCTGGCCCAGAAGGGCACCCGAAGTCGGGCCTGGCACGGAGGCCGGTACAGCGAGCAGGAGATCCTCGTCTGGGACTTCGACGCGTACTACCAGGAACAGATGGGGCGGAACGGCCCCTAAGGAGGTTCGGTGAGCACCGCGGCCCGCCCCTCGGCTCCGACGCCCCCGCGGCGGGAGCGTCCGACGACCGCGGCATTCCGGGCCGTAGACCGTCCGGTCAAGGAGGCGGCCACGCTGCCCGGGTGGATGTTCTCCGATGCGGCCCTCTACGCGGAGGAGCTTCGCCGGTTGTTCCAGCGGACCTGGACCTGCGTCGGCCGGGAAGATGAGGTCCACGACGCGGGCGGTTTCCTGACCGTGGAGGTAGGGGGTTCGGGGGTGCTGATCGTTCGCGATAAGGAAGGGGTGCTCCGCGCTTTCCACAACGTCTGTCGGCACCGCGGCACCCGGCTGGTCGAGGAGAACTGCGGGTCGGGTCTGGCCAACCTCCAGTGCCCGTACCACGCCTGGACGTACGACCTGACCGGTCAACTTCGGGGAGCCCCTCACATGGCCGGCGTCGAGAATTTCGACAAGCGCGATTACGGCCTGCATCCCATCGCGTTGGAGACCTGGCGGGGCTTCCTCTGGGTGAATCTGGACCCGAATCCGGGCCCGCTCTCGGACCACCTCGGCGCGTTGGCCGAGCGGGCGCGCCCCTTCCCCCTCGAGCGGCTGCGGAAGGCGCACCGCGTCGTCTACGAGATCGCCGCGAACTGGAAGCTCGTCCTGCAGAACGCGAACGAGTGCTACCACTGTCCGGGCGTCCATCCCCAGCTGGTCAAGATCACCCCCTATACCTCCGGAGAGGAGGACATCCACCGGGGCCCGATCTTCGGCGGCTGGATGGACATGGTGGAAGGGGCCGAGACCCTTACGGCCAATGGAAAGAGCGTCCGCCAGCGCTTCCCGGGGCTCTCCCCCGAGGACCTGCGTCGGGTCTACTACTACGTGCTCTTTCCGGCCAACTTCCTCGCCTTCTCGACCGACTATGTGACGCTGGACTGGTTCCAGCCCCTCGGGCCCGAACGGACCCGGCTCGTGTTCGACCTGTATGTGGACCGGGACGAACCGGACCCCGCCGAGGACGCCATGGAGTTCTGGGAGACGACCAACCGCCAGGATTGGCACATCTGCGAGATGGCGCACTTAGGCCAGAAGACCGTCGCCTACGACCAGGGCCGCTACAGTACCGAAGAGGACACGGTCCACGCCATCGACCAGTACTACCTTCACCAGATGGGCCTCGTCGGCGATTCGGACGAATAGCTCGGGGGACCGAGGCGAGGGACCCCCAGGAGCGAACGGGAGCCGAACGATGGCCGAATTCGACGCGATCGTGGTCGGCGCGGGGCACAACGGTCTCGTGACGGCCGGGTATCTAGCGCGGTCCGGCGCCCGGGTGCTGGTCTTAGAGAAGCGAACGATTGTCGGGGGAGCGTGCGTCACGGAGGAGACGTGGCCGGGATACCACCTCAGCACCTTTGGGTACGCCGCGGGGTTGCTGCGGCCCAAGATCGTCGAGGAGCTCGAACTCAAGCGGTTCGGTTACCGGCCGATCCTCTGCGACCCCCAGGGGTTTGCGCCGTTCCCGGACGGCCGCTCCCTGACCTTCTGGGTGGACGAGGAGAAGACCCGACAGGAGATCGCTCGGTTCTCGAAGAAGGACGCCGAGGCCTACCCGAAGTACCTCGCTTGGTGGGACGGCATCATGGACCAGATCGACCCGATCCTGCTCGCGCCGCCGGTGCCCCTCGGAGAGATGCTGAGCTCTTGGACGGGGAGCGACCCCCAACAGATGCTCAAGGACCTGTTCCTCCAGAGCGCCGCCGACCTATTGGACGGTTGGTTCGAGTCGGAGGAGCTCAAGGGCGTCCTGGCTTCCGGGTCAATCATCGGCACGCTGGCCGGACCGAGAACGCCGGGCACCGCCTACATCCTCGCCCACAACAGCGTCGGGATCCTCGAGGGGCACCGCCGGATCTGGGGGATCGCCGAGGGGGGCATGGGGAACATCACGGAGGCGATGGCCCGGGCCGCGACCTACTTCGGCGCGCAGATCCGGACCGGCGCCGGCGTACGTCGAATCCTGGTCGAACGGGGTCGGGCCGTCGGGGTAGAAACTGAGACGGGGGAGGTCCATCGGGCGCCGATCATCGTCTCCTCCCTCGACCTCAAACAGACCTTCCTTCGGCTGCTCCCGGAAGACGCCGTCGACCTGGGGTTCCGCCTCCGGGTGAAGAAGATCCGGAACGAAGGCGCCTGCCTCAAGTTCAACGCGGCATTGGACCGTCTCCCGCACTACCGCGCCGCCCCGGACCCGTCCCGGCTCTCTGGTGCGCTCGACATCGCTCCCTCGATGGATTACCTCGAGCGGGCCTACGATGATGCGAAGTACGGACGGTTCTCCCGCCGGCCGTACATCGACATCTACCACCAGAGCATCCTGGACCCGTCCGTCGCGCCGCCGGGCAAGCACACGATGACCTGTTTCGTCGAGTACGCCCCCACGGAGCTCCGGGGAAGTGATTGGGACGACGTCCACTCCCAGGTCGCGGAGACCGTCCTCGACACCCTCCAGGAATATGCCCCCGACATCCGGGAGACCGTCCTCCGCTGGCAGGTGGTGACCCCGAAGGACATCGAGGGCCTGCTCGGGATGACCGGCGGGAACATCGACCAGGGGGATATCACACCGGATCAGCTGTTCTCGTTCCGGCCGGTCCCCGGCTGGACCTCGTACCGAACCCCACTTCCGGGGCTCTACCTCTGTGGCTGTGCGACCCACCCGGGGGGCGGTATCTTGGGTGCCCCCGGCCACAATGCGGCCCAGGTCATCTTGGCCGACCGGGAAGGGGCCCACCGCGGACCCCCCTCTTCAGGGACCATCCCCGCCACGGCGTAGAAGCCGGGGCCGGAACCGGCGCCCCCTCCCCCCCTGCGAGGCTATATCAGGGGGGGGAGGATAGGACGAAAACCGGTTCTTGGACGGGGTGGCAACCATGCAACCAACGTGGCTCAGGGTCGCCGCAGTCGTCGTCGCGGTGATGACGGTCGGCTCGGCGTATGCGGTCTACACCTACTATTCCTCTACAGCGGCGACTGGGTGCAGTCTCCAGAGCACCAACCCGCTCATCTTCGACCAGGCGGAACGCGTGCATACCCTGGACCCGGAATGGGCCTACTCAACGCCGGACTGGGGGGCGGTGCAGCAGGTCTACCAGGCCCTCATCATCTACAATCAGTCGAGCACCACCGATTTCGCCGGCCAGCTGGCCAAGAACTGGTCGACTTCGGCCGACGGGCTCCACTGGAACTTTACCCTGTGGCAGACGGTCCACTTCTCGAACGGGGACCCGTTCAATGCCTACGTGATGTGGTACTCCCTTTACCGAACCCTCGCGATGTACGGCTCCGACCAGTATCTCCTGAGCGAGAACTTCTGGCTCCCCAACGACTGGTACAACGACCCGAACACGACGTACACCGCCCAGGCGGAGAATACCACCCTCACGGACCTCAACACCTTCAATTTCTTCACCCCGACGAGCAGCGAGATCGCGGTCATGGAGGCCTCGAACCAATCGTTCCGGGTCATCAACCCGTACGAGATCCAGGTGAACGTCGGCAACGGTTACATCGATAACAACTACACCCAACCGATCCCCTACACCTACCTGCTCGCGGAACTTTCCTCGGTGGGCGGGGACGCCGTCGACCCGGCGGTCATCGCCGCGCATGGAGGCGTCCAGGAGGCGGTGAACACCTGGATGCAGAACAACATGGTCGGCACGGGACCGTACCTGCTGGACCTGTGGAGCCCGGGCAACAGCCTCTCGTTCAAGCCCGACCCCAATTACTGGGCCGGACAGGGGAACCCCTCCCCGGCGTCGACCGAGCCGTGGAACAACAACCTGCAGCCGGCCAAAGACTCGATCGTCATCAGCTTCCAGGAGGATCCGTCCATCAACATTCAGAACCTCCGCAGCGGGGCGGCGGCGGGAGCCTCTTTCGCGTTCTTGGGTCCGGGAACGATCAGCGCGCTCAAGGGAGATACGTGCCTGAGCGTGGAACCCCTCTCGCTGGCCTTCGCGGTCGCGAACGGCGGCTGGTGGATCTACATGAACCAGTCCTACGCGCCGTTCAACAACCTGACCGTCCGGGACGCCATCGCCCACGCGGTCAACATTTCCTACATCGACAACGTGGCCTTCGGTGGCTGGGCTTCCCAGTGGGTTGGCCCCGTCCCGCCCGGATACCCCGGATACAATCCGGATAACCAGACTCCGTACACCTTCGACCCAACGCTTGCGAAGGCGTTGATGGCCCAATCCCCGTGGCCCCACGGGTACAATACCGCGGGCACCGCGCTACCCTTCGTGTACGTGGGCCCGAGTCCGGACTGGGACACGGCCATGACGTTCGTGCAGCAGAACCTGTCGTCGATCGGGATATTCATCAACCCGATCCCGCTCTCGCTCGACACGTACTACACGCTCGAAGGATTCGACCTGACCACGGGGAACTGCATCGCCCAGGAACACCTCAACGGCGGCCCGTTCGAGATCGGGATGGAGTTCTACTCTTCCGACTGGATCGCGCCGGACGACTGGACGCTCAACAACGTCTGGACCTACGGCTCTGCCAACATCTGCATGGGCGGCTACTCGAACGCCACGATGGACGCCCTCGCGATCCAGGCCGCGGGGGAGCACAACTACACCCAGTTCCTGAAGGACTACGCCTTGATGACCCAGACGATGTACGACAACTACACCGATGTGTGGTTCAACGTGCCGACCCTCTTCGCGGTCTACAACAACCACGTGCAGGGCCTCTACTCGAACCCCATCGGGAGCTGTCTGCCCGCGTGGAACCTCGAGTGCAATACCGAATACGCCACCTGATTGCCCTCCGCTACGGGCCTACGGATGAGACAGGCGCCCCCCCGGGCCCGATAGGCTAAAGGACTGGGCCGGTCCCCCCCGCCCCGAGGTTCGGTAACATGCCCCCCAAGGGCGCCAAGGTAGTCCAGGTCGGATGCGGAGCGGTCGGACAGGTCATCGCTCGCCATCTCGTCGAGAGCGCTGCGGTCCGTGAGCTCGTGCTCGCGGACCTGGACGCGCCGCTCGCGAAACAGGTCGCGGCCGGCCTTCCGGGGTCTCGA
>Ga0187815_10001127_pt1 | contig 12667 bp, 12 predicted proteins | sample NC_S_5_FD_132962 | JGI IMG/M metagenome (GOLD analysis project Ga0187815, IMG submission 132962) | Wetland sediment microbial communities from Neuse River Estuary, North Carolina, USA - ASW-S_5 | ecosystem: Environmental > Aquatic > Freshwater > Wetlands > Sediment | place: USA: North Carolina...
CCACGGTGCCGACCAACAGGCGCAGGCCGCCGAGCCCGTTGCGAATGCCGGCGGCCCACACGATCCAGCCGGCGACGATCGCGATCAGCGCGAGATAATGCCAGGCCCCGGCCAGCCAATCGCGCCAGCGGGCGACCCCGGCTTCCGCTGCGGGGTACGCGCGCAGCCACCGTGCCACGCTCGGCCGGCCGCGTAGCACCAGGATCCCGAGCAGCACCGCGACGATCAGCGCGACACTGCGGATCAGTGTCTCGTACGCGCCTCGACTGAGTCCCAGCAGGAAGGCGAGGCTTGCCCCGGCGTCGCCGAAAACCGCGACGGTCGTGATCCGGCGCAGCCAGCGGATCAGGTAACGGGCCTCATCGTCGCCGAGATCGACGAGCCGCAGCCGGCCGGTTGCCGGCGCCACCAGCATGCCGCCGACCGTCATTACGACGCGAAGAGCCGCATAGGCGTTGACGATGATAAGGATTGCCGCGCGGGTTAGCGCGCTTGGGGTGGCCCCAGCGAAGAGGCTGCCTGCCCCCCAGAAGACACCGACCGGGATGACCTCCAGCGCGAGCCGCGCCACGGCGAATGGCAATCGCCGGAGCATGATCCACGCGCCGCCGGTATGGCGCAGCACGGTTTCGGGCGCGCCATTGCCCCGCTCGCGCTTCGGGACGTAGGCGGCGAGAGCGGCGATCGGCCGGGCCAGCGCGCGTCGCGCCAGAAATTCGAGCAGCAGCGCCCCGACGACAACCAGGGCCAGTTGCCAGAGCGCGTTCAGCGCAGCCGTGCGTTCGTCGGGATCTGCGAGGAACCGTGTGCCCCGGCTCCACAGCAGCGGGAAATCGCCGATTGCCTGCACGGTGACCGCGGCTTCGCCGGCCAGCAAGTCGGGCACGCTCGAAACCTGGGACAGGAGTTGCGCCCCGAGGCTGTTTGGCGCCAGCGTCACAGCCGGCGCCGACGCGGCAGCCGGTTTTACCTCGGCCGGCGGCGCCTTTGCGATAGCGCGAAGCGTCTCAACCAGCCGAGCACGCTGCTGAGGATTCTGTAGCAGCTCGATGATTTCCTGCGCCTCGGCCGGGGTCAGCCCACTCAGATGTTCTGGCGCGGCCTGCTGGGCCCGCAGCGCCGCGGGCTCGCCCAGCGTCAGCACAAATATCAATGGAAAGAGCAACCGCTTGATCATTTCAATCCGCAATAGCCGCAGTTAAATCAAATAACCGGCCCTGACAGCGCGCGTTCCCGCGCCCGCTATTGGCCAACGAACGCCGATCCTATATCAGTGTCATGCCCAACACCGCGCCGCGCCCGGAAAGCTGGATCCGCACGACCCCGTCCGGGCTCTATTGCGAGCCCGGCGGCTTTCACATCGACCCGGTCGAGCCGGTCGGGCGCGCGGTCGTCACGCACGGCCACAGCGATCATGCCCGGCCCGGCCATGACCGCGTGCTCGCGACACAAGAGACGATCGCGATCATGCGCCAGCGCTATGGCGAGCGCGCCGGCCGGTCGCTGCAAGCGGCCGCCTATGGCGAGAGCGTCCGGCTCGGCGAGGTATCGCTGCGCCTCGTTCCCGCTGGCCACATCCTCGGCAGTGCCCAGGCGGTTATCGACTATCGCGGCAGCCGGGTCGTGGTCTCGGGCGACTACAAGCGCCGGCCCGACCCGACCTGCGCCGGCTTCGAGCCGCAAAGCTGCGATCTGTTCATCACCGAGGCGACCTTCGGGCTGCCCGTCTTCCGCCATCCGCCCGATGGAGACGAGATCGCGAAGCTGCTGCATTCGGTCCGGCTTTTCCCTGAGCGCTGTCACCTCGTCGGGGTCTACGCCCTCGGCAAGTGCCAGCGCCTCATCGCGCTGTTGCGCGCCGCCGGTTACGACGAGCCCATCTACCTCCATGGCGCTCTGATCGGACTGACCGAGCTGTATCAAAGCCTCGGCGTCGCGCTCGGCCGGCTGTTGCCCTGCGCCGGGGTGGCGCAGGAGGAATTCAAGGGCCGCATCGTGCTGGCGCCGCCCGCCGCGCTCGCCGATCGCTGGACCCGGCGGCTGCCCGATCCGCTGACGGCCATGGCCTCGGGCTGGATGCGCGTCAAGCAGCGGGCCAAGGCGCGCGGCGTCGAATTACCGCTGGTCATCTCCGACCACGCCGATTGGGACGAGCTGACCGCGACGCTGAGCGAGGTCGGCGCCGGGGAGATCTGGGTGACGCACGGCCGCGAGGAGGCGCTCGTCCACCACGCAGCGTCGCGCGGGCTGAATGCCCGCGCGCTGGCCCTCACCGGCTTCGGCGAGGAGGAGGAATGAGCCTGGAGGGGCTGCCTCTAGTGCCGTCCGGCCTGGGTCGACGCTTTGCCCATCGCCGTCAGCACCTTGTCGGGCCGGGTGAAGGCGAGGTATTCCGCCGCGTAATCGGGCGGCAGGATCTCGACCATCGTCTCGTTCTCGACCCACACCTCGATGACATGAAACGGGCCGCGGTTGCAGACAAAGCATTTCCAGCCGGCGCGCGCCGCAATCTCCTCGACCTTCTTCCTATCGGTCGCGACGCTGAGGGCGAAATGGGTCGAGCCGTAGCCGCGTTCCCGCTGCTGCTTGACAAAGCTGCCGCCGACCTCGCCGTTCGGCTCGAGCTCGGTGCCGGAAGGATAAACCTCGACGCCCGAACCGTGATCATCGAGCTGCAGAGCGAAAAAGCTTCCCGGATTGGGCGGAAACGGCACCGCCTTGCCGCCCATCAGTTCGGCCAGAACCCCGGCCGCCTGTCGGGGGTCGCGCGCGGCAATCGACAGATGATGGATCATGACACTCCTCGCCACATGTTTCTGGCGCGAGAAATAGCACGCCCGCGTTCCGGGCGCGATAGCTCGCCATGAACCACTTTGCCGCCCTCATCGACGGCTTGCTGCTGACCCCGTCGCGCAACGGCAAGCTGCGGCTGATGCGGGAATATTTCGCGACGACCGCAGATCCCGAGCGCGGCTGGGCTCTGGCGGCGCTGACCGGCGAACTCTCCTTCGCCGAAGCGAAGTCCAGTCAGGTGCGCGATCTGGCGATCAGCCGTGTCGATCCCGAGCTGTTCGGCTGGTCCCATGATTTCGTCGGCGACCTCGCCGAGACCGTGGCGCTGATTTGGCCGGAGCCAAGCGCAAGCCCCAGCCCTGGGCGAAGAAGCGATGTGCCGACCCTGACCGAAATCGTCGCGACTCTCGGCACCGCGAGCCGCGCCGCGGTCGGCGCCCATCTCGCGCCGTGGCTCGACGCGCTCGACGCCACCGGCCGCTGGGCCCTCTTGAAGCTGGTGACCGGCAGCCTGCGGATCGGGGTGTCGGCGCGCCTTGCCAAGCTGGCGCTCGCCGAATGGAGCGGCGCCGAGGTGACGCAGATCGAGGAGGTGTGGCACGCAATCAGGCCGCCCTACCCCGCCCTCTTTGCGTGGCTCGAAGGCCGTGCCGCAGCGCCGCCGACCGGCGAATTGCCGACCTTCTCGCCGCTGATGCTGGCCCAGCCGCTCGAAGAAGCTGATTTCGCCGATCTCGACCCAGACGATTATCTCGCCGAATGGAAGTGGGACGGCATCCGGGTCCAGCTCGTCGCACGCGGCGGCGAGCGGCGGCTCTATTCGCGCTCGGGCGACGATATCGGCGCGGCCTTCCCCGATATCGTCGAGGCCTTGCCGGACGGGATGACGCTCGATGGCGAGCTCTTGGTGATGCGCAACGGCGAGGTCGCGCCGTTCAACGATTTGCAGCAGCGCCTCAACCGCAAATCGCCGAATGCGACGATGCTGCGCGACTTCCCGGCTTCGGTGCGGCTCTACGACATCTTGCGCGAAGGGCCGAAGGATCTGCGCGACCTGCCGTTCATCGACCGCCGCCAGCGGCTTGCCGCCTGGTATGGAGGCGCGCCGCGGCCGCGCCTCGATCTGTCGCCGCTGGTCCCGTTCGACAGCTGGGAGGAGCTCGGCGCCTTGCGCGGGGCGGCGCGCGAGCGCGGCATCGAGGGGGTGATGCTAAAGCGCGCCGATTCGCTCTACGTCGCGGGCCGCCCGAAGGGCCCATGGTTCAAGTGGAAGCGCGGCGCGCTGACGATCGACACCGTGCTGATCTACGCCCAGCGCGGCCACGGCAAACGCTCGTCATTCTATTCCGACTACACCTTCGGGGCGTGGTCGGGCGACCGCCTCGTGCCGGTCGGCAAGGCCTATTCTGGCTTCACCGACGAGGAATTGCGCCGTCTCGACAAATGGGTGCGCGACCACACGGTCAACCGCTACGGGCCGGTGCGCGAAGTGACGCCCGGCCTCGTGCTGGAAATCGCCTTCGACAGCGTGCACCGCTCGAAGCGCCATAAATCCGGGGTGGCGATGCGCTTCCCGAGGGTCCACCGCATCCGCTGGGACAAGCCGTTCAGCGAAGCCGACACGCTGGAAAGCCTGGAACGAATGGTGACGTAAACAAGAGATGTCATCCCGGCGAAGGCCGGGACCCACTTTTCGACCATCTCGGGCGCCGATCGGTGGATCCCGGCTTCCGCCGGGATGACAACCAAAACTACTGCAATCGCGCGATGCCCAAGGCGGTGCCGAAGCGGGTCGCGCAGTCGAGCGGGTTGCCGTATTTGCGGTGCACCGCGGTGTGATGGGCGCAGGCGAGCAAGAGCCGGTCGCGGTCCCAGCCCTGGTTCTTCCCGTAATCCTCGAGCAGGACCTGCCCAATCTCCTGGTTGTGCGGGTCGTTGCCCATGCGGCAGGCGAGCAGTGCGAGGCGTTGCACCAGCGGCTTCCTGTCGGCGCCGCTCTCGATATAGGCCTGGGTCCAGGCGGTGCTGTCCGGGCCGTTGAGCGCCAAAACGGCGGCGTCGACCCGGTCGAGGATCTGCTCGGGCGTCAGCTTGTCGGCGCCGGAAGCGGCGCGGATCGCGATCGGGGCGGCATCGCCGATCCCCTTCTGGTGCCACGCCGCGCGGTTGATGTAGGAAGCCGCGAGATAGAGCAGCTTGACCTGGTGCTTGTGCTGGAAATTGTCGAAGAACCAGGTCAGCGAGTTCAGGTACTCGAAGCAATGCTGCGGCAATGAGAAGCTGTTGGCACCCTGGGTTTCCAGGATCACCTGGGCCGAGGCGAGTTGGAACGCGTCGAGGATGCGGCGCGGGCTCTTGCCGGCTTCGAGGTACTTCGACAGCAGTTCGAGGAAGCCGGGCTCGGGCTGACGGATCAGGGCGTCCTCGAGGGCCTGCGTCTCGTCGCGGTTCAGTAGTTCCTTGTTGTTGGCGAGGATCGCCAGCTCTTCCTTCGAGGCGCCGCCATAGGGGATCGCCGACACCGTCTGCTTTTCGAGGAAGATCTTGATGACGTTGCAGGCCATCTCATAGGTCGAGTACCAGCGCGGGCCGACCGCGACATCGAGCGCGCCGGCATAGACCACATTGTGCGCGTTGTCCCAGCCGAGCACGTTGCCGAGATCGACCGTGGCACGAGCGCGAAAGGCTTTGTGGCCGGTCGTGTAGGAACGGTTGTAGAGCGCCCTGTCCTGCACATCCATGAGGCCGGCATGGCAGAGCTGGGCGAGCACCGCCGGGCGCTCTGCCGGGTTTGCCATGAGGCCGAGGAACACGCGATATGCCTCGATGACGTTGCCGCGATGGACCAGCGTCATCCAGTGGTCGAGGCGCTCCTGCAGCGGACCTTCAAGCGCCTCCGGCTCCTGGTCGGGCCAGACGATTTCCGGCATCGGCGGCGGACCGGGCGGCATCGACCAGCCGGGCGCGCGGGCGTAGTGGCCGGGGGCCTTTAGGATCTTCTGGTTCCAGATGTCGAGCCCCGTGGGGATGTACCAGATGGTCTGCGCCAGTGGCAGGGCGGCGCAATCCTCGGGCACCATCCGGGACAGCTGGGTGGCGGCGCGCGCCGACAGGAGGCAATGGTCGTTGTTGACGAAGTTGACGTAGCCGTCGTCGATCCGCTCGTGATAGGGCACGTGGGTATAAGGCGCGTGGATCCGCACCGCCTCGGCGATCATCTCGGTCATCGGCCGGCGCTGGCGCACCAGATCGTAATAGACTTCGCTCGCCCCCTGCTGGTCGCGCGCCAGAATGCGATCTTCCAGTTTCGCGTAGAGCGCCTCCGGCTTCGGCGCGTTCGTGATCGCACCCTGCACATCGTTGGGCATTGCCGTGAACTCCTGTCTCAGCTCGCCGGGCCGCGCGCGGCCTGCACGGCGGTCACAATAGCCCCGACAATCCCGGCGCGGCAACGCCGGCGGGCCGAACCGCCGGAATTGTTCTGGCTGTCATGCGCACTTCGTATGGCCCCGCCAGCGGCGGCATCGCGAGAAGGTGCCGCACTTGTCGCGGTCATTCCGGGGCGGCGCAAAGCGCCGAGCCCGGAATGACAACAGCGCTAGCCGCGCGAGTAGCTCCGGCAGACCAGACGCAGGCGATTGGTGATCTGCTCGCGAACATTCTGCGGCATCGGGGTCGATTCGCTCGCCCGCTTCCATTCCGGCGAGTCGACGACGCCCGGCGATGCGAGATGATAGAGCGCGATGTATTTCGGGTTGCCGGCGCTCGTCCGGAAACGGCGCGCGCACAAGACCCCAGGGACCCGGGCGAGGGCCGGGACGTGCTCGGTGTCATACCACGCGTTGAACGCGGTCTCGACCGCCGGTGCCGGGGTCATGCCGACGAGCAGAAGCCCGCCGGCATTGGCGGGCGCCGTCGCGTCGCCCGGGAGGATCTGCTCGCCTTCATAGCGCAACAGGCGCTCGACCTTGGCGGTCACCCGCTTCGACCACGGCGACAGGTTCTCGCCGCCGATCGCCCGGTAGCCCGGGCCTTGCAGCACCGCGAGGCTCTCGAGATCGTAGGTCGCGACCGACTGTCTCGGATTGTCGACGCCGATCCACCGCTGTAGCGTCAGAAAGCCCGAGACCCGCTGGCGCTCGGGGATGTGCTCAGTGTCGTACCAGTCGTTGAACTCGTCGGCGGCGACATTCGTGAAATCCATCGCCGCGATCAGCGCACCCTTCGCCATGGCCGTTCCTCCTCCTCTGGCATTCGGCAGATTTCTACGCCAACAGGGCTAAGCTGTGCACCCTGTCATTATCGAAGGAGGCGAGGGATGCGAGCGGGTCGACAACTTCTTGCGCTGGGTTGCGCCGGGTCGGCTCTGCTGGCCGCGGGCTTTGTTCTCGGGCAGCAGAGCGCACCGACCGATTATAAATGGGTCAGCGAGGCGGTTCTCGCCTCGATTGATCTCGCTCCGGAGATCGACAGCGTCGCGGACCGGGAGCTGCGCCTCAGCCGGGCAGTCGTGGCCACGGGCGGCCACGTCGGTCTGCACAGCCATCGGGGCGATCCGACCATTGTCTACATGCTGAGCGGGGCGCTCACCAACCACCATGACGATGGCACGACCGAGATTTTTCAGCCCGGTCAGGTCTTTGCCGAATTCGGTCCGCGGGCGCACTGGGTCGAAAACACCGGATCGGCCCCGGCGATTTTTATCGTCGCCAACATCCATCGCCGCCAATAGCTCGCAAGCGCCGATGGTTATAGGCGAGCATCACGACGGCGGGCGTGTCTGACGGCAAAAATCTCGACATCGGTCGCGCGCCGTCGATACGAGACAATGTAGTCGCCGATGATCAGCCGGCGGGTGCCCGGGCTGAGGCCCACCGCACCCGAGTTCGGAAACTCGGACAAAAGCTGCTGCGCGCGTTCGAGCGCTTGCAGAAAACGCTGCGCTGCCGGGGCACTGTGTTCGGCGAGATAGGCTGCGATTTCCTCGATCTCAACACCAGCGCGAGGGGATCGGAAAACGCGAGTTGTCATTTTTTGCCCGCGCGCTCGGCCTCCGCCCTCGTGATAATCTCCCTCACCCGGCGCAGCGACTCCTCGAACGGAACGGTTTCACCCCGGTCGAGCTCCGCCAGGCTCTCGGTGTCCTCGACGATCTCCGCACCCTCCCCTTCCTCAAGGTACTGGCGCAACGCCCGCACCATGACCCACGAACGCGGACGGTCGAGGGCCGCGGCAAGTTGGTCGAACGCCTCGATCAAGTCGCTCGGGAGGCGCAGCGAAATGTGGCTCAGCACCCTATGGTCGTCGGGCAATGATGCCTCCTGTAGCACATCGGACCGCTTGGTAGCACACGGTTGAACAAAGAGGAAAGGCTGCCCGCACCATCGCCGCATCATCTGGACCGCGGGCCTCTGGCCCGCAGGCGGCCGGGACGGCCACGGTCCCGGGAATGGCGGTCCCTCCTGCTATGGCGCCTGGGCGTAGAGCTTCAAATCGCCGACCAGGCCCTCGTCGCGCTCGATCGCGTAGTCCGGCAATTGCAGCGGGCCTTTCTTCTCCTTGACCAGCAGCAGGTTCGGGTCGCTCGTCTCGAAGATGCGCAGATGGCGGCCCTCGACGGCGATCTCGGCGAGCTTGACGGTGAGCGGCGCCAGATCGAACCGGTCGCTGGCGTCGACCAGCTCAACCAGGCCCTCCGCCGTGATTCCGGCCTCCTTCAGACGCTGCTGGTAGGCGGAAACCGCGGCGGCCTTTTGTTGCGCCTCGGCAGCGCGCGCCTTGGCGGTCTCGGCGGCCTGCCGGCGATACTCGTCGAATTGCGGCTTGAGGCGCTGGACCAGCACCGCGGCCGGCACGTCACGGGTATCGACCCACACCTTGGCGCGGGTCCAGGTCCGGGCGAGCCAGGCGCGCAACGGTTCGCTCGGGATCTCCAGCAGGCGCTCCTCGCGGATCGTCGCCGCCCAGCGCTTCTGCTCCGGCGTGCCGGAAAGCTCGGGCCATTGCCGCTCGGCGCCGGCCACGGCGGCGGGCATGCGCGCCGGCGGCGCCGGCGCCTCGGTCGCGAAACGTTGCTTCAGGATCGCGAACTGCCGGCGGTATTCTTCTTCCCACTCGTCGCTGTCATCGCTCGGCACAAAGCCAAGCTTGTCGTGAAGCGCGCGCGAGGTCGCCTCGATCGCCGCTTCGCGGAGCGCGTGCAGATCCATCTTCCCTCCCGACGCCGTGAGCCGCCGCGTTTCTTGGGCGGGCGATATTACCGGGAGCGGGCCGGCGGGCGAAGGAAAAGGCGGCAGATCATCGTCGACCCGGCAAGGCAGCGCGGCGGCGGACGAGGAGGACGAGCAACACCGCGCCGGCCGATGCGGCGGTGTACATCGCAAAGGCGTCGAGATAGCCGATCATCGCCGCCTGCCGGCCGATCTCCTTGGACAGCCGCGCGAGACCCGACAGCGTATCGGTGCTCCACCCGCCCATCACCCACGGCAAGGTCAGCCGCTCGTTGAACGGCGAGATCATCTCGCTCAAGCGGCTGTAATTCTGCGCTGTCACCCGCACGATGTCGGCGACGCACAGCGAGATGAAAAAGCTCGACCCGATGTTGCGCATCAGGTGGAACACCGCCATGGCCTCGGGCCAGAACCGGCTCTCCAGCGTCGCGAAACTCGCGATGGTCAGCGGCACCCAGATGACGCCGATCGCGATGCCCTGGAGGATGCTGTTGGCGACCAGGATTTCCATGGAGACATCGAGGTTGATGCTCATCAGCCACAAGCCGGAGATCACCTGCAACCCGAAGCCGATGCTCATCCCGATGCGCGGGTCGAGCCGGCCGATGAACATCGCGACAAAAAACCCGATCGTTGCCCCAAGGCCGCGCGCCGCCAGCACCTGGCCGATCAACGTGTCGGGAAACCCGGCATGCTGCTGCAGGAGAGGCGGCAACAGCACCATCGGGGTAACGTTCAGCATGCCGAAAACGCCGACCAGCGCGAGACCCAACGCATAATTGCGATCGAGCAGCAGCCGCAGGTTGAGGAATGGGTGCTGCGCGGTCAGGCTGTGCGCGAGGAAGATGTAAAAGGCGAAGAAGGCGGCGATCGTCTCGAGCCAGATTTCCGGCGATTCGTACCAGTCGAGCCGCTGGCCGCGCGACAGGACCAGCTGCAGGCAGGAGATCGCCGCCGAGAGGCTCAAAAAGCCGATCCAGTCGAGCCGCACGTTCTGCCGCGACGGGTCGGGCAGCATGCTCAGCCGCAGGCCGACACAGGAAACCAGCCCAACCGGCACCAGTCCGTAAAACGCCCAGCGCCAGCTGTACATGTCGGACATATAGCCGCCCAGCGCCGGGCCGATCACCGGGCCGATCACCACCGTCATGCCGTAGATCGACATGATCAGCCGATGCTGGCGGCGCGGGAAGACGTCGAACAGGATCGTCTGCGACAGCGGGGTCACAGGCGCCCCGGTCGCCCCCTGCAAAATCCGCCAGAGCACCAAGCTCTCAAGCGAATCGGCGGCGCCGCACAGATAGGTGAACAGCGAAAACAGCGCCATCGAGCCGACCATCACGCCGCGCCGCCCGAAACGGGCAACCAGCCAGCCGGTCATCGGCGTCACGACCGCGGTTGCGAGGATGTTGAAGGTCATCACCCAGGCGATCTCGTCCTGGGTCGCCGACATCGCACCCTGCATCTGCGGCAATAGCGTCGAGGCGATCAGCAGCGTCGTCGAATAGAGCGTCGAACCGAGGATGATCGAGAGCATGATCATGATCCGGCGCGCGAGCGTCGTCGGGTCTTGGGGCGCGTCGTCAGTCATCGTCATCGGTGCGGCGTCGAGCTTCTGGTTTGCTGCACGATAAAAGGTATGCTAAGCAATCATAACCTAGACACCTAAATGCGGGGAACCCCCTTGTCGAGCGAGGACGAGCGCCATATCGGGTTTCTGATTTCCGATGTCGCGCGCCTCATGCGCACCGCCTTCGATCGGCGCGTCCGCCGCCTCGGTCTGACGCGCTCGCAATGGCTGGTGATCAACCGTCTGCACCGCCGGCCTGGCGCCACCCAATCAGAGCTTGCCGACATGCTGGAGGTCGAGAAAGCCACCGCCGGGCGCATGGTCGACCGCATGGAAAAGAAGGGCTGGGTCGCCCGTCGGCCCGACGCCAGCGACCGGCGGGTCAACCGCCTCTTCCTGACCGCCGAGGCTGACCTGATCCAGGTCCAGTTGGCGCAGATTGCCGACCGCACTGTCGATGATGCGCTGGAGCTGCTGTCGGTGCGCGAGCGGGAGCAGTTTTCCCTGTGGATGCGGCGGGTGAAACGCCGGCTCCAGGCGATGCTCGACCCCGAGCTCGCTGTGGCCGTCGAAACGGCCAAGGAATTCGTGCCGTGATCGCGCCCCATCCGAAGATCGTTCGCCTCGCGCTGCTCGTCGCGGTGCCGTTCGTGCTGGTGTTGATCGGCGGCGCGCTGTGGCTGCAAGGCGGCCGCACGGTCGGCACCGAAGATGCTTACGTCAAGGCCGACATCGCCCAGATCGCGCCCGAGGTGTCGGGACGGGTGATGGCGGTGCTGGTGCACGACCACGAAGCGGTCGAGGCCGGCGCGGCGCTGGTCAAGATCGACCCGGAGCCCTTCCGCCTCGCGCTCGACAAGGCCGAGGCGGAACTCGACAATGCGCGCACCACCGTCGAAACCGCGCGCGCGCAGTGGCTGGAGACGCAGAGCGAGCTGGCCGAGGTCGAAAGCCGGGCCGACTATCTGGCGCGGCAAGCCGCGCGCCAGCAGGCGCTGGCGGCCACCGGGGTGGCGTCCGTCACCAAGCTCGAAGAGGCGCAGAACGCGGCCGTGGTCGCGCGCGATCGCATTGGGGTCGTCAAACGCCGCCTGACGCGCATGCTGGCCGCGCTGGTCGGCAACCCCGACATCGCCACCGACGACCACCCGCTGGTCCGCGAGAAGCGGGCCGAGCGCGATCGCGCCGCACTCGATCTGGCGCGCACGACGATCGCGGCGCCGATCGGCGGCACTGCGGTCAATGTCAAGCTGCAGCCGGGCGACCAGGTTCGCGCCATGACGCCGCTGTTTGTCGTGGTGGCGAAGACGCGGCCCTGGGTCGAAGCCAACATGAAGGAAACCGACCTGACCTATGTGAAACCCGGACAGAAGGCCCGGGTCGTGCTCGACGTCTACCCCGATGTCACCTGGGCCGCCGAAATCGACAGCATCAGCCCGGCGACCGGGGCGGAGTTCGCAATCCTGCCGCCGCAAAACGCCTCGGGAAACTGGGTCAAGGTGGTGCAGCGTCTGCCGGTCCGGGTGCGCCTCCTGCCGCATGCCGGCGAGCCGCCGCTGCGCGCTGGGATGACCGCGACGGTGACGATCGATATCGGCCGGCAGCGCAGCCTCGCCGATCTGCTGCACGGCAGCGCGAGCGCCGCCAGCCGCGAATAGTCTCGATCAGCGATCGTGGCGCCTCACGCCACGAGCTGCACGACCTCGCCGTCCGGGGTGCGGCCCTGGGCGCGATACTGGCCGATCTTTTCGAAAAGCGGCCGGTCCGAGCACAGATAGAGCACGGCGTCGCCGGGGCCCCGGTTGATGTGGCGCCGCCACAGAAAGTTCGGGATGACGAAGATGTCGTTGGTCTCCCAGTCGAAGCGCTGGCCGGCGATCTCGGTCGTGCCGGCGCCGTCGAGCACGATATAGAAGCTGTTGGCGGTCTCGCGCTTCCACCGGGTGGCCTCGCCGGGACGCAACAGCTGGGCCGAATAATCGAGGGTCGGAAACACCGCTTCCCCGGTCGCCGGGTTGACGAAACGCACGGTGATGCCCTCGTAGGGATCGCCTGCCTCGGCGCGCATCGCGTC
>Ga0187815_10001129_pt1 | contig 12660 bp, 10 predicted proteins | sample NC_S_5_FD_132962 | JGI IMG/M metagenome (GOLD analysis project Ga0187815, IMG submission 132962) | Wetland sediment microbial communities from Neuse River Estuary, North Carolina, USA - ASW-S_5 | ecosystem: Environmental > Aquatic > Freshwater > Wetlands > Sediment | place: USA: North Carolina...
ATGACGCGCGCGACGAGCAGTCGATCAAGGATCTGGAGATTGCCGATACCTCGACCGACCCCGAGATGCGCAAGAAATATTACGCCAAGGCCCTGACCCGCATCGCCGAGCAGGCCTTCTGGGCGCCGATGTTCAGCTACAATACGAACTATGTCTTCTCCAAGGACATCGATTACACGCCTACTGCCGACGAAGTGCTGCGCTTCGTGCAGATGACGTGGAAATGACCGCATGCCGGCGTCCCACCCAGGGGCTGCGTCACCCAAGGAATCCCGACTGAAATACTACGGAGCCAACCTTGCTTGGATTCATTCTCAAGCGGCTCGGACTGGCGCTACTCGTAGCGCTGACCGTTTCGTTCATCAGCTTCAGTCTGCTGTATTTAAGCGGCGATCCTGCCACCGCCATAGCCGGTGAAAGCGCCAATGCGCAGGACGTACAGGCCATCCGAGAGCTTTACGGCTTCGACCGGCCGATGCTCGTGCAATATTTCGAATGGCTGTGGAACGCACTGCGCTTCGATTTTGGCCAGAGCTATTACTTCAAACTGCCGGTGGCCGATCTGGTCGCGGACCGCCTGGGCGTGACGATGCGCCTTGGTGTTACCGCGATCTGCTTCGCCCTGATCGTCGCCATCCCCTTGGGCGTCATCGCCGCGATGCGCCCGAATTCGCTGATCGACAAGCTGGCGCTGTTCCTGTCCGTCGCCGGGCAGGCGATGCCCAGCTTCTGGTTCGCGCTCGTGTTGATCTCGGTCTTTTCTATCAAGCTTGGCTGGGTTCCGGCCTCGGGCTCGACCACCTGGCGGCATTTCATTTTGCCAACCATCGTGCTGGGCTATTACGCCATGCCCGCGATCATGCGCCTGACACGGGCCGGCATGCTCGAGGTGCTCTCCTCGGACTATATCCGCACCGCGCGTGCCAAGGGTTCGTCCGAGTGGCGGGTGATGTTCCGCCATGCACTGCGCAACGCCATTATCCCGGTCGTGTCGTTGGCCGCGGTGCAGATGGGCTTCATGTTGGGCGGTTCGATCGTTGTCGAGTCCATCTTCGCGTTGCATGGCGCGGGGTTTCTTGCCTGGGAATCCATTTCGCGCAACGACCTGCCGACCGTACAGGCGCTGATCCTTGTTTTCTCGATGTTCTACATCGTCTTCACCCTGCTGGCCGACATCGTGAACGCCTGGCTTGACCCGCGCATGAGGACGGCATGACCGGTTCTTCCCAACTCCCAACCGCCGAACAGATCCTCCAACCCTCGCCCAGCGCAATCCTGCGTGGCCGCATCTTCGGCCATAGCGGCTTCATGATCGGCGGCGTTGTGCTGGCCATTATCGTGCTGATCGCGATCTTCGCACCGTTCTTGAGCAAGTTCGACCCCTACACCCAGGACCTGGTAAACCGCATGGTGCCTCCAGGTTTTATGGGCGGGGAATCCGAGCATTTGCTGGGCACCGACCAGTTGGGCCGCGACTATCTGGCGCGACTTCTTTACGGCGCGCGCGTCTCATTGTTCATCGGCATCTTTGCTGCGCTGATCTCAGGCATCATCGGCACCGCAATGGGTATCGCAGCGGGCTATTTCGGCGGCCGTGTCGATACGGTCGTGACCTTCCTGATCAACGTGCGCCTGGCCATGCCGGTCGTGCTTGTCGCGCTGGCCGTCGTCGCAATCCTCGGCGGCTCGCTGACCGTGGTAGCGACTGTGCTGGGACTTTTGCTCTGGGACCGCTACGCGGTTGTGATGCGCGCCTCGACACTGCAAGTGGCGCGTCGCGAATATATCGCTGCGGCACAGGCGATCGGCACCTCAACGCCGCGGATACTTCTTTCCGAGATACTGCCTAACGTGATGAACAACCTGATTGTCGTCGCCACGCTGGAAATGGCCCATGCGATCCTGCTGGAGGCCGCGCTGTCCTTCCTTGGGTTGGGCGTCCAGCCTCCGACTCCCAGCTGGGGCCTGATGATCGCCGAGGGCAAGGACATGATGCTGTTCGAGTTGTGGCTGGTCATGATCCCGGGCGTCGTCCTGTTCGTTCTGGTCCTGGCGATCAACCTGATGGGCGACGGACTGCGGGACATTACCTCGCCCGCCGGGCGCGACTAAGGAAAGGCAAAGACCATGTCCGAACCCATCCTGAAGGTCCGCGATCTGCGGCTGGATATCCCTGTTCCCGCCGGAACGCTTCACGCTGTGCGCGGCATCGACTTTGACGTCGCTCCCGGTGAAACCCTCTGCATCGTCGGCGAAAGCGGCTCGGGGAAGTCGCTTACGTCTCTGGCCATCATGGGACTGCTTAGCCCCGGCATCCGGCGCCAGGCAGCCGAGGTCAGCTTCGACGGGATCGATCTGCAAAAGGCCTCGCGCAAGCAGATGCGCGGGCTACGTGGCAATCGCTTGGCGATGATCTTCCAGGAGCCGATGACCAGCCTCAACCCGGCCTACACCATCGGGGATCAGCTGTCAGAGGCGCTGCGCCTGCACCGGCCGGTCAGCAAGGCCGAGGCGAGGGCCCGCGCGGCCGAACTGCTGCGCATGGTGGGTATTACCGCCCCCGACAGCCGGCTGGGTCAGTTCCCCCACCAGCTTTCCGGCGGGCTCCGCCAGCGGGTGATGATCGCCATGGCGCTGATGTGTGAACCTGACCTCCTGATCGCGGACGAACCCACGACCGCGCTGGACGTGACCATCCAGGCGCAGATACTGCGCCTACTGGTCGATCTCAAGAAGAAGCTGGGCATGGCGCTGATTCTGATCACCCATGATCTGGGCGTGGTGGGCCGCGTCGCCGACAAAGTTGCGGTCATGTATGCGGGCGAGCTGGTCGAGACCGGCCCGGTGGACCAGATATTCCGCAGCCCCGCCCATCCATATACGCGCGGGCTTCTGGACTGCATACCGGTTCCGGGGCGCATAACCCGGGGCCAGCGCCTGGGCACCATTCCCGGTATCGTCCCCAGCCTGATCGGGCGGCAGACGGGCTGCATCTTCCGCGACCGCTGCTCCGAGGCCGTGTCCGCTTGCGCCGGCGAGATTCCGCTGCGCGAGCTTGCCTCCAGCCACCGCTTCTCCTGCGTCCACCCGCTTGGCCGCCATGCAGATAAGGAGATTCCGGCATGAACCAGCCTGTGCTGACGCTTGAAAATGTCTCGAAGGTCTATCAGGTTCGGCAAGGGTTGTTTTCGCCCCCGAAATCGCTGGCTGCGGTCAGTAATGTTTCGCTTTCGGTCGAGCGCGGTTCGGTGCTGGGCCTCGTAGGCGAATCCGGTTGCGGCAAGTCCACGCTGGCGAAAATCCTGTTGGGGCTGGAAAAACCAACCAGCGGGCGGGTGCTGATCGACGGGCGGGACATCCTGGCCCAGGACCGGATAGCATTGTCGCGCCGCATACAGCCGATATTCCAGGATCCCTATTCATCGCTCAACCCGCGCAAGAGCGTCCAAGACATCATCGCCGCGCCCCTGAACGTTCACGGGATCGGCGGCAAGGCCTCGCGCAGCCAGAAGGTGCGCGAGATCATGGATATGGTCGGCCTGCCGTCGCGCATGCTGAACGCCTACCCGAACCAGATGTCGGGTGGTCAGCGCCAGCGTGTGGCGATCGCGCGGGCGCTGATCATGCGCCCGGAAATCGTGATCTGCGACGAGCCGACCAGCGCACTGGACGTTTCGGTGCAAAGCCAGATTCTGAACCTGCTAGGGGATTTGCAGCGCGAACTCGGGCTGACCTATCTTTTCATCAGTCACAACCTTGCGGTGGTCGAATATCTCGCGACGCGAGTGGCGGTCATGTATCTGGGCCGCATCGTCGAGGAACGGGGTGCGGAGAATCTCTTCCGCGATGCCCGCCATCCCTATTCGCGAGCGCTGCTGGATTCGGTCCTGACGCCGGATCCGAGCATGGGCGTGCCCGACACGAAACTGGGCATCGAATATCCCAACCCGATCAACCCGCCCTCGGGTTGCGCCTTCCATCCGCGCTGTCCCGACCGCCTTGCCCATTGCGACCAGACAAAGCCCCTGCTGCGTGATGTCGATCAGGGCTGTGTCGCCTGCCACCTCTACGATGAGCCCGGCCTGGCGGTAGCGTAAAGACGAAAAGGAGTACCCATGAAATCAAGCCTATCGCGCAGTCAGGTCACCCGCAAAATGGTGATCCGCTCCAAGGGCGGGGTTGTCGCGGCGCAAAACAGCCGTGCTGCCCGCGTGGGTGCCGAGGTGTTGGCCGCCGGCGGCAACGCCATCGACGCGGCAACGGCCGTCTCCTTCGCAATCGGCGTGCTCGAGCCCTGGATGTCCGGCCCCGCAGGCGGCGGCGCAATGATGTACTGGGATGCGGGTGAAGGCCGCGCCCATGCGGTAACCTATGCCATGCGCTCGCCCGTCAAGCTGAACCCGGACGACTATCCGCTGTCGGGCGCGGGCCGCGCCTCAGACCTTTTCGCCTGGGAGTCGGTGGTCGATGACCGCAATGTCATCGGCGCGACCGCAGTCGCGGTGCCGGGCGTCGTCGACGGAATTGGTCAGGCCCATGGCCGTTGGGGGAGTCTGCCCTGGACCGAGCTTCTGGCCCCCGCAGTCGGGCTTGCTCGCGAAGGGCTACCGGTCGACTGGTATGCAGCGCTGGTCATCGCGGGCTCCGCGCGTGAGTTGGCCAGCGATCCCGATGCGGCCGCCCTGTTCCTTGAGGATGGGAAATGGCCGATGATCTCGGGTTGGACCAGCCTCGCACCGAAATCGGTGGACATGTCAGGCATGGCGCCAACGCTGTCGGAACTGGCCGAACGCGGCTATCGCGCTTTCTACGAGGGGGATCTGGCGGCGGCGCTGGTCGAGGACGTGCAAGCCAAGGGCGGTTCGCTTTCGATGCAGGACCTGGCCGATTACCGAGCTCAGATCACCGATCCGCTGAGTTTCAGCCGCGGGGACGCTCGCATGCATGTGACCCCGCGGCTGACCGCCGGGCCGACCCTGCGCGAGGCGTTCGAGACCATGCCCGGGATTTCCGGCACGCCCGGCCCCTCTGAATATGCCGCATATGCCGACGCGCTACGCAAGGCCTATCGCCAGCGGCTGGCCACGATGGGCGACGACGGCGAGGTGCCGAAAGCGCCGGGCTGCACCACGCATTTCTCAGTCGTGGACCGGCATGGCAACATGGTCGCGATGACGCAGACGCTGCTGTCGATCTTCGGCTCGAAAGTCGTTTCGCCTTCAACCGGGCTTTTGCTGAACAACGGCATCATGTGGTTCGATCCGGTACAAGGGCGCCCCAATTCGCTGCGGCCGGGGCGGCAATGCCTGATGAATGTCTGCCCCGCAATCGGGGAAGCAGGCGATCGCCGCTTTGCCATCGGCGCATCGGGCGGACGCAAGATCGTCTCGGCCGTGGCGCAGCTGTCGTCATTCATGCTGGATTCGGGCATGAACATCGAGGACGCTTTTCATCAGCCACGCCTGGACATGTCACTGAACGACGTGATCATCGCTGATCGCACGCTGCCGTCCGAGGTAATCTCGGCAGTCGGTGAGATCGCTCCAGTCGTTACCACCGCTCGCACCTGCTGGCCTTTCGCTTTCGCCTGCCCCGCCGGGGTCATGCGCGAGGGGGAGGTGAACTCAGGTTGCACCGAAATAATGTCGCCATGGGGCGACGCCGTTACCGAAGAAGAGGTGTCTCATGGCGCTGCGTGACAAGGTCATTGGCAAGGTCGAGGCCTATTTCGACTCGGGTCGGATGAAGGCGGAATTGGCCGAATTGGTTGCGCATCCGACCGAAAGCCAGGTCCCGGCCCGGCGGCCTGAGCTTTACAACTACCTGGCCCAGGCCATGGCTCCGCGGCTTGAGGCCGCGGGTTTCGGTGTTGAGACTTTTGACAATCCCGACCCCGAGGGCGGTCCGCTGTTGATCGCCCGGCGGATCGAGGATGCGAGACTGCCCACCATTCTGATTTATGGCCATGGTGACGTGATCCATGCCCAGGCCGATCGTTGGCGCGAGGGACTCTCCCCCTTCACGCTGACCGAAGAGGGCGAACGCTGGTATGGCCGCGGCACTGCCGACAACAAGGTCCAGCACCTGATCAACATTGCAGCGCTCGAAGCGCTGATCGCCGCCAATGGCAAGCTGGGCTTCAACGCCACGGTTTTGCTGGAAATGTCCGAGGAGAACGGTTCTCCAGGTTTGAAACGCTTCTGTGAGGAACAGAAGGACCAACTGAGGGCCGATGTGCTGATCGCCTCCGACGGGCCTCGGCTTCAGGTCGACGCTGCCACGATGTTCATGGGTTCGCGCGGGGCGGTGACGGTCGATCTGGTCGTGGAAAAGCGCGACGGCGCGCATCATTCGGGGAACTGGGGTGGATTGCTGTCCGATCCGGCGATGATCCTCGTCCATGCGCTGGCAACGATCACCGATCGGCGCGGACAGATCCAAATCCCGGAATGGCGCCCCACTAGCCTGACCGACAGCGTGCGCGCGGCGTTGAAGGGCCTGCCCATTGACATGGATAACGGCCCGGCCGTCGATCACGACTGGGGCGAGAAGAGCCTGACGCCAGCAGAACGAGCCTATGCTTGGAACAGCTTCGCCATTTTGGCCATGACCTCTGGTGTGCCGGAGGCGCCGGTCAACGCGATCTCGGGCAAGGCACGGGCGACCTGCCAGCTGCGCTATGTCGTGGGCACCGATCCCGATGACATCATACCCGCACTGCGCCGCCACCTGGACCGCAATGGTTTCGAGGAGGTGAATATCCTCAGTCGCAAGGATGATTTCTTCGCGGCAACTCGTCTCGACCCTCATCACCCTTGGGCGAAATTCGTCGCAAAATCGCTGACCGAGACCGAGGGCCAGCCGCCGCATGTATTGCCGAACCTTGCCGGATCGCTGCCCAATGACTGCTTTGCCGAAACGTTGGGCTTGCCGACGGTCTGGGTGCCGCATTCCTATCGCGGCTGTTCCCAGCACGCGCCGAACGAGCATGTGCTGAAGCCGCTTTGCCGCGACGCTCTGCGCTGCATGGCCGGTATCTTCGCAGATATCGCCGAAGGCCGAAACCTACCCGACCGGGCCTGAGGCCCTTCTTCCACCCTATCGCCCCGATGGAGCACCGCATGAAGTTCCGATTGAACCCCACCCTTCTGGCCGCCATGGCCTGTGCGACGGCGCTGATCACGCCAGACCTTGCGCTGGCCGACAAAGCCGATGACACCGTGCGCATCGCGTTTGCCAAGGAACTGGACAGCCCCAACGTCTATTTCAGCTCTGCCCGGGAAAGCACAGTCTTTGGTTATGCGGTCTGGGACACGCTGGTCGAGCGCGACCCCAAGACACACGAATGGGTCGGCAACCTCGCGGAAAGCTTCCAATGGGTCGATGACGTCACACTGGAATTCAAGCTGCGCCGCGGCATCACCTTCCATAATGGTGAGGAATTCGACGCCGATGACGTGGTGTTCACATTGAACCATTTCTCGGACCCGGCAACGTCTGTCGCAATGCCCAATACCGTGAACTGGATCAAGAATGCCGAGAAGATCGACCCGATGACGGTGCGCGTGCATCTCAAGGCGCCATTCCCGGCCGCACTCGATTTCCTGGAAAGCGCAGTTCAGATCTATCCTGACCAGTACTACCAGGAAGTCGGCGATCAGGGCTTTGCCCAAAAACCCGTCGGCACCGGCCCTTACCAGGTCGAGTCGATCACCCCCGGCAGCGGCTATAAGCTGAAAGCCTTCAAGGGCTATCACGACGGTGGACCGCGCCAGAAAGCACAAATCGAGAATGTCGAGGTGCGCAGTATCCCCGACATCAATACCCAACTTGCCGAGATGATGTCAGGCACCGTCGATTTCATCTGGCAGGTGCCCGAGGACCTGACCCAGAAGCTGGGCTCGCGCGGAGGGTTTACCATAGCGCAGGGACAGACGATCCGCTTCGGCTATGTCTCGATGGACGTCTTGGGACGGTCCGGTGCCGACACGCCGCTGAAGGACGTGCGCGTGCGCCGGGCGATTAACCACGCCATAGACCGCAAGGCGATCCGAGACGCCTTCTTCGCGCCGACCTCACAGCTGATCAACTCGATCTGCAACCCACTGCAGTTCGGCTGCGAACAGGACGTGACCGTCTATGATTTCGACCCCCAAAAGGCCAAAGCGCTGCTGAAGGAGGCAGGCTACGAGAACGGCTTCAAGACCACCATGTATTTCTACCGCGACAAACCGGCGGCTGAGGCCATGGCCCAGATGCTGGGCAATGTCGGCATCAAGGTCGATCTGCAGATGCTGAAATACGCGGCCTTGGCCGACAAGCAGTTGAAGGGCGAAATCCCTATGGGCTTTGTCACCTGGGGCTCGGGCTCGGTCGGGGATGTTTCGGCCTCGACTTCGAAGTTCTTCGACGGTTCGGACATCGACGATGTACAGGACCCGGCGCTGACGGCGATATTGAAGAAAGCTGACACCACCAATGATCCCGAGAAGCGCAAGGAGCTTTATTCGACCGCCCTGCGCCGGATCGCAGACCAGGCCTATTGGGTGCCGCTCTGGACCTATACCTCGAACTACGTCATGGCCGAGGGACTGGATTTCACGCCGACCCCTGATGAATTCGTGCGCTTCTATGACATGAGCTGGAAGTAGCCACACGAGGGCCGCGCTGGGCGCGGCCCTCTTTCCTCCGTTCCTCCAGATGTTTCGGACCACGGCCTCTCGGGGCCGCTCCCTATTCCTTTGCTTGAGACCCAGACATGACTTCGCTCGTCCCGCCTCCGATTCGTCCCGAACTTTACATCGACAGTGCCGAATTGCGGCTGGTCGAACTGAAGCTTCTTCATCCTTTTCGCATCTCCACCGGGGTGATGACCCGCAAGCTTTTCCCACTGGTGATCCTGCGCAGCGGCGACCTTGAGGGCTATGCCGAAGGCGTGGCCGATGTGCTGCCCGACTATCTGCCCGAGACGACTGTTTCCTCGATGATGATGATGCGCGACGTGTTCCTGCCGCAGATGGTCGGCAGAAGCTTCGGCGCACCGCAGGAAATCGAGGCGATGACCCGGAACTGGCGCGATCACCAGATGGCCAAGGCCTGTGTCGAGATGGCGTTCTGGGATCTCTGGGCGAAATCGCTGGGTCTGCCCCTCTCGAAGGCGCTTGGCGGGACCCGCAGCGAGGTGATGGTGGGCGTTTCGCTGGGTATCAAGGAAATCCCTGAGACGCTGGTGGATGTCGAGCGTCACGTCCAGCAGGGCTACCGCCGGGTCAAGCTGAAGGTGATGCCCGGCCATGACGTGAAGCTGGTTGAAATGGTGCGGACGCATTTCCCAGACATTCACCTGACCGTGGACGCGAATTGCGCCTATACGCTGGCTGATCTTCCGGTGCTGCGCCAGTTGGACTGCCTCGATCTGGATTATATCGAGCAGCCGCTTGCCTGGGACGATCTTCAGGACCATGCCCGGTTGCAGTCGCAGATGAAGACGGCAATTTGCCTGGATGAGTGCATTCGCACACCCGAGCTGTGCCGCAAGGCACTGAGTATCGATGCGGGCCGCGTTATCAACGTCAAGGTCGGGCGCGTTGGTGGGCATGTGAACGCCAAGCGCATCCATGACATTTGCCAAGCCCATGATGTACCTGTCTGGTGCGGCGGCATGCTCGAGGCCGGGATCGGCCGGGCCCACAACATCCATCTCTCGACGCTTGAGCAGTTCAAGCGGCCTGGGGACACCTCATCCTCGTCGCGTTATTTCGAACGCGACATCGTCTGCGAACCGCTTGAGACTGAAAATGGCATCATGCCGCTCCCATCTAACGGCGCCGGCATCGGAGTCACGCTGGATATGGAATTTCTCGATACCGTAAGCGTCTCGAAAGAGATATTCGCCGGCTAACCCCACCTGGCAGTTGTGAGCGTCCCTATTCCGCGATTTTGGGGCGGCCGGATCTGTGATCCGGCCGAAGATCGTCCGCGGTCCCTGGATGTGAAATCCGAATCGAACGACTTCAGGGAGAACCTTGCGACGTGGAGCGCTGCTCGCCTCGCGACGAATACACACGACGCTCGATGCAGGCGCAACCTCCAGCCTGTGCCCTCTACTTCAACCGCAGGCGCCCTCCCGCGCACCGGGTTCGTTCTCCGGCCCCTCAGCTGACGCTAGAACGCCACGATTTCATTCACTGCGGGCTCTGAGGGTTCGCTCCAGGGAGCCAATCACGAGGCTGATCAGCTGGGAGTGGATATCCGCGCGCGAACGATTGCCGCCGTCGTCGCAGATCGGATCAACCTCTCCCGACGACTTCAGCAACTCGGCCGCACCTTCCTTGCACTCCATCAGGAAGCTGAAGTGGACGGCGCCGGCAACGGACGCATATGTCCCCTTCGGCGTCAGCGCCGCTAACCGGTCTGCGATAGCCGCTGCAGGAATGGTCTCGCTGCTGCCGAGATTGATGAAGCTCATGGGGATTTCGATCTCCCGCAGGCTTTGCTCGTCATAGGCTTGGGCAAGGCCTGGGTCGATTAGCACGGCCGATTTGATGCGGCGATCAAGGTTTGATTGTTCGAAACGCGCGCGATCGACCGTGCGCAAATCGACCTTGTCGACTGTTACCGTCTGGTCATTCACGTAGGCCTGACCGCCGGCATACCAGGCGCAATCCCATTTCGAATATGTGTCGCAATAGCGGGCATAGGCCTCAAGGTTTGCCCGCGCGCCAGCGATTTCCATAGCCGCGGCGCCGCCGAGCGAGAAGCCGATGACGCCGATCTCATCCGCGTTGAGAAGGCCGCTCCAGGAGGGATCGGCCGTCATCATGTCGATCACCGCCGACAGATCCTGTGTGCGCTCCCAGATTTTTGGCGTATCGGCCGGAGTCGAGTCACCGCTGGTCGTACCGGGATGATTGGGACCCGCCACGACAAAGCCGGCCTTGGCCAATTCGGTGGCGAGCCAGCTCATGGATTGAATGCGGCCGCCGGAGCCGTGCGACATCACGATCAACGGAAATCGGCCTTCGGCGAACGGCGCGTTGATCAGTGCCGGCGACCCTTTGAAAGCCTTGTTGTCGCCGACGAGAACAGGTTGGCCGCCCGCCGCGGCCGGATACCACACGGTCACGGTGAGATCGCGCCCGCGCTGGGGGGACGCTACCGCTATCTCGCGAACGCCGACTTCGACGGCCAGGCAGGGTGAAGTGAGCGCGACGGCAAGTGCAGCAATGGGAAAGGTGCGGAAGGGGTTCATGGAAACCTCGCTCGGTTGCAAAAAGGTCCGGCAATGTATCGCCGATGCCGCGCTTTGGCGCGTCCTCGATCACGATTCAGGTCGTCCTCGATCCTGATCTGGGTCATTGTCGCTATATTCATTGTTTTGGGTGGGACACGCCTTGATCTTCATTCCGCTGCCGTTCGTCGTCGCATTGCTGCTTCTGCTGCTCCTCGCCGCGGCGCTGCGCAGCAAAGAAAACTCAAAGGGGAATTGGGCGTTCCTGGCTCTGGTCGGCCTCTGCGCGTTGCAATCGATCGTTGTCGGCTTGCGTTGGGGATACCGCCTCGATGAACTGCGCTACCTGCTGCCGGTGGTAGCAAGCTGCCTCCCGCCTCTGGTGCTGGCCAGCTTTCGTAGCCTGATTCATCGCGATATTGCTGCGCCCAGCCACACCCGTTGGCTGCACGCCTTGCCGCCGGTCGGCATCATTGTCTTGATACTGCTGGCGCCAGGCTTAATCGATGCAGCCCTCATCGCGCTCTTCGTCGGATACGCACTGACGGTGCTGGATCTTGGCCGTTCCGGTCCGGACGCATTGGACGAGGCCCGTTTCGACGGTGCCATCGCAGCGCACCGCGCTCTGGTGATTGCTGCCGCAGCGCTGTGTCTGTCGGCGCTCTTTGATCTGGCGGTTCTCCTCGACTTCGAGTGGTCCAAGGGCGCAAACGCCGCCGCCATGGTGAGCAACGCAAACCTGTTGGGGCTGTTCTTCATAGGCCTTACGGCAATCGTCGCAGCACGCGCGCGGGCATTGCCCGTCGCCGCTCAAGGCGCGCTTTCCACTCCATTGGAGACGCCGCAGGATCGCGAAGTCCTTGATCAGCTCGACCGTCTTCTCGCCGACCAGAAACTGTGCCGCGACGAAAACCTGACGTTATCGCGACTGGCGCGGCGGGCGGGCGTGCCGGCTCGCCAGCTGTCCGGCGCGGTCAATCGGCTCTCTGGCAAGAATGTCTCGCAATACATCAATAACTTTCGCATTGCCGAAGCCTGTCGCTTGCTTCGCGAAACGGACATATCGGTGACTGCCGCCATGTTGGAATCCGGCTTTCAGACGAAGTCGAACTTCAATCGCGAGTTCCGACGGGTCACGTCGCTAAGCCCGGCTTCGTGGCGCGCGAAGAACTGCAAGACCTCGGATTGACGGGCGCGGCCAGAAGGCCGCGCGCCTTCTTGCATTGATCAGACCCGCGACGGCCCATGCTCCAGAAAGGCCCCTATTTGGGGGGCGGAAGCCGATACACCTCGATCCGGGTTCCTTCGGAAAGATGAAGAGTGTTCACCGCGATCCGGCTGCGCCGGGACAGGCCTTCCGGCTCGCCGGTGTTGGGGTTGATGTCATACTTTGGGAAGTTCGAAGACGAAATATCCAGCCGGATGCGGTG
>Ga0187815_10001131_pt1 | contig 12643 bp, 9 predicted proteins | sample NC_S_5_FD_132962 | JGI IMG/M metagenome (GOLD analysis project Ga0187815, IMG submission 132962) | Wetland sediment microbial communities from Neuse River Estuary, North Carolina, USA - ASW-S_5 | ecosystem: Environmental > Aquatic > Freshwater > Wetlands > Sediment | place: USA: North Carolina...
AGAAAACGCGTGAGGCCGATGCTCGCAAGCAAGCCGATGAGGACGCCGGCCGCGATCAGCGCCAGGCCTTTCGTCAACACCATGCGCAGGATATCGTTCTGCTGCGCGCCCAGCGCCATGCGCACGCCGATTTCGTGCGTCTGCAGCGAAACCGCGTATGCCATCACACTGAACACGCCGATGATCACCAGCGTGAGCCCGACGCCGGCAAACGTTGCCAGTCCCATAAGGCCGAGTTCCGGCTGCGCGTATCCGTATTGATGTAAATAGCCCTCAATCGTGCCGGTTTCGGATAGCGCGACGTTGGAATCCACGCTCCAGATTTCCCGGCGCACATCCGGCACGAGCGAGAGCGGTGTCACCGCGGTTCTCACCATGATCGAACGGCTTGATTCGACACCGGTGACGCTGTAGGGCATGAACGCCTGGGGCATGGTCGGGAGTCGCAGACCCTGGTTCTTCATGTCCGAGACGACTCCGACGATCTCGAAATAGGCATTGTGTGGCGCATCCGGCACTTGGTCGAGTGTGTCGAATTTGATCGTCTTGCCGATGGGATCTTCGTCTTTGAAATAGGTTCGTGCGAGCGTCTGGTTGATCACGATCCGGTGCGCCGCCTCATCGACGTCCGCCTCGGAGAGCAAACTGCCCTTGAGCAGATGAAGACCCAGCACCTTGAAATAATCCTGGTCGCACAAGTCGAATTGCGCATTCCACGGCTCGGCGTGGGTCTTTCCGGGAATGGTCAGTACGCTGCTGGGGAAACCAAACGGTGGCAGACCGAACGTGACCGTTGCAGCCGTGACGCCGGGCATGGCTTTGATGCGTCCGAGCACCTGCTCGAGAAAGTGTCTTTTCTCGTCCGACGTGCTGTAGCGCGCGTTTGGCAACGCCAATTCCGCGTAGAGAATATGCGACGCGTTGAAGCCGAGGGCGACGCGCTCAAGGGCGAGCAGGCTGCGCGCCAGCAAGCCTGCGCCGGCGAGCAGCAGCACCGACAGCGCCACCTCGCCGATCACGAGGGCGGAGCGCAGCTGGCCGTGGCGCGAACCGGCGCTCATGCCCCTGCCGGTGCCGCTGAGATGCGTCTGCAATGCGCCGTGGACGGCATGAAGAGCAGGTGTTAGTCCGCACAGCAGCGTCGTCAACACGCTGATCCCCGCCGCAAACAACAGCACGCGGAAGTTGATCTCGATCGAAATGGACGGCGTCAGGAAATCCGCCGGAAGGTTCGCTACGACTTCCCTCACGCCGAAATAGGCGAGGAAACATCCGAAAACACAAGCGGCAGCGGACAGGAGAAAACTCTCCACCAGCAGTTGCCGGATCAATCGGCTGCGGCTCGCGCCAAGAGACGTCCGGATCGCGATCTCTTTCTCCCGCGCAGAGGCTCGGGCCAGCAGCAGATTCGCGACATTCGTGCACGCGATCAGCAGCAACATCAGGACCGCACCCATCAGCGCGAAAAGCATGCCCTTGAAGTCGCCTACCACATAATCGGCCATGGTCTCCAAATGCACCGTGAACTGTTTGGGAAAATCGTTCGGATACTCCACCGTGATTCGCCTCACAGCCACATCCACTGCGGAGGCCGCAGTCTGCAGGCTCACGCCGGGCTTCAGGTGTTCGCTGGTCATCAGTTTCAGAGGCAGGTTGCCCGTATCGCTGTTCACGATATCCGAGTGGCCCGTATAAATCGGGATCCAAATGTCGCAGCCATTGAGCACGAATCGCGGCGGCGCGATTTCAACCAGCGTTCGCGGCGTGCCGTTCAGCGTCATTGCCGTACCGAGAATTTTGGGGGCGCGGTTGAACCGCTTCGCCCACAGCCGATCCGTCATCGCGAAGACCGGCGGCGCGCCGGGCGCGGCGTCTTCCGGGCTGAGTGCGCGGCCCAATTCCGGTTTCATGCCTAGGTCGCTTGAAATGTCGGCCGTCACCCAGCAGCCGACGAAAAAATCGGTGCCTCCGTTGCTCGTGTAAAGGATGTTGGTGCGGCTGAAGCCGAAGACACCCTCGAGCACGTTGTGCGTCTGTTCCTGAAAATCCGTGAACTCGGGAACGCTAAGGTACAGCTGCATCCAATCCTTGGGCAGAGTGACGTCGTGGATGTAGAAGGTGACGAAGCGATCGGCGTTGCGGTACGGAAAAGGCTCCATCAGGACACCGTCGATGACGCTGAAAATTACAGTGGTTGCGCCGATTCCCAGGGCAAGCGCGAAAATGGCGACCGCGGCGAACCTCCGGTCCTTCCACAGCGTTCGCACACCGTAGCGGAGGTCCTGCAAAATCCATTCGAATGCCTGCATCTACAGCCCCTCGTTTGAGTCCAACTACGAGCGCCTATAGGCTACTGTGCGATGGTTGGAATGATGCGTGGACGAGATATTCCGCTGCTTCCCGCTTGTGGCCTGAGATGCGTTCCAAAATCCATTCGGCGAACGCGCAAGCCCACAATCATCACTCCACACAGAAGAATATCAAATCGTACATTACCTGGAACTTGTATATTGCGCAGAGGGTCTTCAGCTGTCAGAACCGAATGCGACGCGGTGCGCCTCGGGCCCGGCGGCGATCACCATCACGCCGACGATGAATACCGCCGCAGCGAACATTCCCATCGCTTGGCCGTAGCTTAAATGGTGGGTCATGCGCGCTTCGATGTAGGGAGCAGCCGAAGCGATCAGGACGCCAAGCTGGTAGGCGAAGCCGGGGAAAAAGCCGCGTAGCGGGCCGGGCGAAAGCTCGTTGATGTGCGCGGGAATCACGCCCCATGCGCCCTGCACCATGAACTGCATCAGGAACGCGCCGGCCGACATCAGGGCGATGACAGGCGGTGCGAATACCCACACCGGAATCAAGAACAGGGCGCACAAGGCCGCGGTCACCATGGCGCGGCGGCGCCCTCGTCGGTCGGAGTAAAGGCCGACCAGAATTCCGCCGGCGATCGCGCCGACCATCGAGATGGCGCTGATGATGGCCGTCGAGCCGGTGCTGAAATGGTGTTGCTTCTGCAGGAACGTGGGATACAGGTCCTGCGTCCCGTGCGACATGAAGTTCATCATCGCCATCAGGATGACGAGATACAGGAAGCGCTTCCAGTTGGCGCCCACCTCGCGGAAATATTCGCGCCAGCTCTCGCGCGCAGCCGCCTCCGCCTTCCACGCGCCGCTCTCTTTCACCTTCGCGCGAATGAAAAGCGTGAGCAGCGCGGGCAAGCCACCGATAAAGAACATCGGCCGCCATCCCCAGTGCGGAAAAACCGTCCAGAAGGCAATGGCTGCGAGGAGATTGCCGAGCGCGTAGCCCTCCTGCAAAACGCCCGAGAGAATGCCGCGCCACTTGGCCGGCACCGATTCCATCACGAGCGACGCCCCCACGCCCCATTCGCCGCCCATGCCAATGCCGTAGAGCAACCGCAAGATGAAGAATATGCGATAGGTCGGCGCGAAGCCGGACAGGATTTCGACGGCCGAATAAAACAGCACGTCGAACATCAGCGGCAGGCGCCGCCCGTAGCGGTCCGCCAGCAACCCGAAAAGGAACGCGCCGACAGGGCGCATCACGAGGCTCGCGGTCAGCGTCAGCGTGACGTCCGCGATCGACTTGTGAAAATCCGCAGCGACCTGCGAGAGAACATACGTCAGGATGAAATAGTCGAAAGCGTCGAGTGTCCAGCCGAGAAAGCCGGCGATCAGTGCGTTGCGGGAATTGGCGCGATCGCCATTCATTTGCGTGCCCGCCGATTGCACGCTCATTTCCAAGGAGGACCCGCGGGTCTCAGTGCTGCATTGATCACCGCGTCCGCCACTCGCGCGACCTGCACCATCTCAGCCACGTCGTGCACGCGGACGATGTGCGCGCCGCCGAGAATGCTCGCGGCGACAGTTGCAGCAGTTCCCCAGACACGCTCTTCTTTGCCAGCGCCGCCGAGAATCTTGCCGATGAAGCTTTTTCGCGACGTGCCGAGCAGCAGCGGAAAACCAAGTTTGGCAAGCTCGGGCAGGCGCTCGAGCAGCTCGAAATTTTGCGGCCAGCTCTTACCGAAGCCGATGCCGGGATCGAGCACGATTTGCGATTTCGGGACGCCCGCGCGGCGCGCCACAGCGACGGCCCGCCGCAGGCCGGCAGTAACATCGCGCACCACATCACGGGCGAACGGCTGCTTCTGCATCGTGCGCGGCTCGCCTCGCATGTGCATCAGGATCAGCGGCAGCTTGCGTCGCCGCGCCACATCCGCCATGCGCGGATCGGCGCGCAGGCCGGTGACGTCGTTCAGGATTTCCGCGCCTGCAATCGCTGCGGCCTCGGCGACTTGCGACTTGGCTGTGTCGATCGAAATGGGAATCTTGAGCTTCCCGCGAAGCCCGTCGAGCACGGGCAGCACGCGCCGCAGCTCTTCTTCGGCCGGAATGCCTTGTGACCCCGGCCGCGTTGATTCGCCACCTAGGTCGATGAGATCGGCGCCGTCTTTTTCCATCGCGAGCGCCCGCGCAATGGCGGCATTGGGATCGAGGAAGAGGCCGCCATCGGAAAAGCTGTCGGGCGTCACGTTGAGGATGCCCATCACCAGCGTCCGCTCGCCGAGAACGAGCGTCCGCGACGGCAGCCTCAGCTTGAATTTCTTGCGCCGGAACATGCGCCGGCTATTGAATCACGATTCGCCGCAAAACGTGAACACGAGCGTATCGAATGCGCGGAAAAAGGGCCGGCGGCACGCCGGCGCTACAACGGACGCATATCAGCGCGCAGCCGGGAGGTAGTAGGCGGCGCGGTGGCCGACGCGCACGCCGGGCTCGTCCGGCACCTCCACACTCAGCGGATGCCAGCCGGGGCGATCGTCCGGCGTGTTCGCCCCTTCCTCGGGGTAGAAGCCGAGCGTGTATTCCGCACGGATTTTTTCCGCGATCTTGCGGAACGTGTCGGCGACGCTGGCGGATTCATTCAGGAAATAGAGCTGGCCGCCCGCGCGGCGGACGAGTTCAGCGAGATACAGCGTGTAAGCCGGAATTCCCAGCGAGCGAGCCGCAGGCGTCACCAGCGTGGCCACATGATGTTCGTCGAGCCACGCGGCCGTCATCACTTTCGGGCGATTCTGGGTCGAGACCGCGAAAATCTGAATATCTTCCGCGGCCAGCAGGCGCGCGACGTCGTCGAAGGTGAGCCGGTCGGCGGGTTCTCGCGGCTGCGGAGCCATGCTGGCGGGATCGAGCGTGAGGCCGAGGCCGCTGTCCTGCCCGTCGGTGAGGAGAACGATCGCCTTGCGCCCGGTGCGGCCATGGAAAAGCTCGTGCGCGGCGAGGTACACGGCCTCATAGATATTCGAGCCGCCCGTGTCGGTGAAAAGCTCGCGAATATTTACGCGATCCACGGCGCGGCGAATCTCTTCGCGCACATCCGAGAACGGAAGCTGCAAATACGTGTGCCCGGCAAAATCGACCACGGCGGCCTGATCGAGCGGCGCGAGCGCGTCGATCAGGGCGTCGGCCGCTTGGCGCATTTCGTCCGCGTCCGGCAGCACGCTCGGGCTGGCATCGAGGATCAAGGCGACGCTCGCGGGCTGCGTCGAAGCGTCGAAATACGAAATCTTCTGCGCGAGGCCGTCCTCGTAGACCCGGAAATCCTCGCGACGCAGGCCCTGCACGGCGGTGCCGTCGGTCGTCGATACGACGCACGTGATCGGAACCGCCTGCGTGCGGACCTGGAGCGCGTGCCGCACAGCGGCGTGATCTTCGCCGCCCGGGTACGCGGAGCCGTCTGCCGAAATGATGCTCAGTTCGCCAGTGGCGGCGTCACGATGCCATACGATTCCCTTGTCGAGCTGCTCAGGCTGCTTTGCGCGCTTCCCTTGCGCATGTGAAGGAGCGGACAGAGCAGAGCAGGCGCAATAAATCCAGACTGTAGCAAGAAGGAGGGAAACCAGCCGTTGCGAACGATGCGCTCGCATCGGCGCTTTCAATCGAGATCGAAATCGCGGATCGGTTTTTCGATGGGCGCGTCTTTGGCCTTCTTGAGGCCTTCGGCAAACTTGCGCGCAAGGACGTCTTCTTTCATCTTTTCTGCTTCCACGGACGCGCGGAACTTCGCTTCGACGGAATCCGTGTGTTCGCGGAGCAGGCGGGCGGTGTCGTCGAGGTCAATCGACGGAGCGCGCAGAGGAGGTGTGTGCGCGAGAACCACGCCGAGCGCGCGGTCGATGGTCAGCTTCGACTGGCAGCACGGGCAATCGACTTCGAAAGTATCGGCAGCGGGCTTCTTTGCCATGGCCGTATTGTACGCCCTTCGACCGGCGCGGAGAAAGGCGCCGGCCTTCGCGCGACGGGCGCTTTGTTCTAGGCCGGAGCCGGCTTTTCGCCCTTGGCCATTCCGGGGAGCGGCCGCGGGTCGGGACGCAGCGTGATCTGCGGCTCTCGCGTCGCCACGGGCGGTGCAGGAGGCGGCGGAGGCACCTTCTCCGGAAGCGGCTTGTTTTCCATTAGGAGCTTGAGTTCGGTCGCATCGAGCACTTCGCGGTCCAGCAGCGCCTGAGCGATGCGCTCGAGCGAGTCGCGATACGTCTCGAGGATATTGCGTGCGCGGCTGTAGCCGGTATTGACGATGCTGCGGACTTCCGCGTCAATCTTGATCGCGGTGTCTTCGGAATAGTCGCGGTGCTGCGCGATTTCACGCCCGAGGAAGATGGCTTCTTCCTTCTTCCCGAAGGTAAGCGGCCCGAGCGGGCTCATGCCCCACTCGCAGACCATCTGGCGTGCGATTTCCGTGGCGCGTTCGATATCGTTGCCTGCGCCGGTGGTGATGTGATTGAGGAAAATCTCTTCCGCGGCCCGGCCGCCCATCAGAACGGCAAGCTGCGACTCGAGGAATTCCTTCGTGTAGGTGTGCTTGTCGTCGATCGGCAACTGCATTGTGACGCCCAGCGCCATGCCTCGCGGGATAATCGTCACCTTGTGCAGCGGATCGGCGCCCGGCGTCATCGCGGCGACGAGCGCGTGGCCCGCCTCGTGGTACGCCGTGTTCTTCTTTTCCTCGTCCGACAGAATCATCGACTTGCGCTCGACGCCCATCAGGACTTTGTCCTTGGACATCTCGAAGTCCACCATCATGACGAATTTCCGGTTCTGACGGGCCGCCCAGAGCGCGGCTTCGTTCACAAGGTTGGCCACATCGGCGCCCGAAAATCCGGGCGTGCCGCGCGCGATCACGGAGAGATCGACATCTTCGGCGAGAGGCACTTTCCGCGTGTGGACGCGCAGAATTTCTTCGCGGCCTCGCACGTCCGGCCGCGGCACGACCACGCGGCGATCGAAGCGGCCCGGCCTCAGCAGCGCCGGATCGAGCACGTCCGGTCGATTGGTGGCCGCAATCAGGATCACGCCTTCGTTCGACTCAAAACCATCCATTTCGACGAGCAGCGCGTTGAGCGTCTGTTCGCGCTCGTCGTGACCGCCGCCGAGACCTGCGCCACGGTGGCGTCCGACGGCGTCGATTTCGTCGATGAAGATGATGCAGGGCGCATTCTTCTTGCCCTGCTCGAAAAGATCGCGAACGCGGCTCGCGCCGACGCCCACAAACATCTCGACGAAATCCGAACCGGAAATCGAGAAGAATGGAACGTTCGCCTCGCCCGCAATCGCGCGAGCCAGCAAAGTCTTCCCCGTGCCGGGAGGCCCGACCAGCAGCACGCCCTTGGGAATGCGCCCGCCCAGCTTCTGGAATTTTTGCGGATCTTTCAGGAAATCGATGATCTCGTAAAGCTCTTCCTTGGCCTCGTCGATGCCGGCCACGTCTTTGAAAGTGGCTTTTTTCTGCTGTGCGGTCAAAAGCCGGGCGCGCGACTTGCCGAAGCTCAGCGCTTTATTCCCGCCAGCCTGCATCTGCCGCATCATGAAAATCCAGATCGCGAGGATCACAATGAATGGCGAGAGATTGATGATCAGGGTAAGCCAGTTTGAGTCCTTCGGTTCCTTGTAATTGAAGAGGACGCCCTTGTCCTGCAGGTCCTTCGTAACATCTGGAATCGCGGAATTTGCGATCGTCACGCCCTTGAATTTTTCGCCGTCGCGGTATTCGCCCTCGATCTCGGCGCTGTTGGCCGAGAGTTGGATCGTGACATCCTTCACCGAGCCGCTTTCGACCTTATTTACAAAATTCGTATAAGTCGGCTCATCTTCATGAGTCGCGGGACCACCCTGCGAAGCCATCTTCCACAGGACGGCCGCCAATACGACCATTAGTAGCCAAAAGAGGACCGTACGTACTGTTGAGTTCACCTTGTTACCTCACCGTTTGGATGCCTTCTTGCCAGCACCCGTCTGGCGCCCGCGGCCTTTCGACCGCAGACCTTTCACCGCTACGTATGGCAAATTCCGATACAGCCCTTCTTCGTCGCCCAGGCCGTATCCCACCCAATCCTTAGATGCAGCAGCGAAGCCAGTGTATTCAGCCCGTAAATTCACCCGCCGCGAAGCGGGCTTGTCAAACAGCACGGCCAACCGCAGGGAACGCGGCCGGCTTTCCTCGAGCCGCTTGATCAAAAAATCCTGAGTGATGCCGGTATTCAGCACGGCATCCACTACGAGAACGTCGCGCCCGCGCAACGCCGGCGGCGCGCTGAAGAAAATCTCCCGATAATCGTGGCCGCCGAGCTTCACGTCCCTTGCGTCCGCGCGCACGAAGTGACATACGACCGGTCTGGAAATCTCCCGCACCAAGTCCGCCGCGAATAAGAACGAATTCTCGAGGACGATCACCACGTCGAGAGCGCGCCCCGAATAGTCTCCCGAGATGGCGCGGCCCAACTGGCTCACCCTGTTTTCGAGCCGCCTTCGAGTAAAGGCAACCTTCACCGTCACCTCAAAGACCTTGCTCTTCGATCAGGATTCCCACTTTCGTGCCGGCACTCGCGCAATACTCATCCGCCGCAGGCATGCCGCGTACCCAGACAATACGCCCATCGCTTTCGAGAACCGGCCAGCCAGTTCGCTCTCGAACAGGGATGCGCTTGGCCAAGAAGAGCCGCTTCAGCTTCTGGGTCTGACGCCCGCCCCGAGGCCGATAGGCGTCTCCCGGCCGCCAGTTTCGCAGGATCAGAGGAGCTCGGAGGAGGTCCGCATCGAGAGCCGCGCATTCCAACTTAGTGTCGCGCGCTGCGCCGGGCCAGTCAATCACTTTCAGATGGAAGCACCGTTTGAGTTCGGGCACGGAAACAGCTGTCGCGCCGCGGCTGGGGAGTGTCACCGAATACTGGTACGTGAGCGGCCGCGCTGCCGTTTCGTGGCGCTTCGAGCGGGTCTTTCCTCGCGAAAAAACCAGATCCTTGAAGTTGTGCTCCACGCAGACGCCACCCGGCATTTCGACACGCCGTCCGCTGGTCGATTCGGCGGCGAGGTGAATCACCTGCTCCACGCGCTCGGCGGTGGGCCCCTGCGCGATTCCGCTCACTTTCTGATACAGACGGCGGATTAGGCGTTCGGTTAGCGCCCGCAGTGGTGCTGGCGGTTTGCTGGCCGGCGGGGTGCCCTCGTCGAGTGCGCCGGCGGATACATCGAGCGGCGCGAGCAGGTCGCGAACTCCGATCGTGAACGCGCCATCCTTCGAGCGCACCAGCGCACGGAAACGATCTTCCACGAGCGCCGCCCAGAATTGCTCTTCTTCACGCGAAAGCCGCGCGATTCTACCGAGGCGAGTTACAACCTGGGGCGAAAAATCCCGCTCGAGCAAAGGGAGAAGCTGCTCTCGAATTCGCGCCCGCATCCGCCGCATATCACGATTCGTCGCGTCTTCGCGCCAATCCTGTTTCAGCTCGCGAAGATATTTTCGAAGGCTTTCGCGGCGGTACCAGAGAAGCGGCCGCACGATCGTTCCGGCGACGGGGTAGATTCCTGCAAGGCCCGCCGGGCCGCTCCCGCGAAGCAGGTGCGCGAGCACCGTTTCCGCCTGATCGTCGGCCGTGTGCGCAACCGCAATCCGAGTGGCCTTTCCTTCCTTCACGACGCGCTCAAAAAACGCGTAGCGGAGCCGCCGGGCGGCATCCTCGAGATTCCACTTTTGCTTTGCCGCTGCCGCCGCCACATCCTCGCGGTCGACGACGATGTCGAGCGCCAGGCCCCGCGCGAGTTCGGAGACAAACCCTGCATCGGCATCGGATTCGGCGCCGCGCAGGCAGTGATCGAAATGAAGGACGACCAGCGTGATCCCGAGTCGCTGCCGAAGGCCATCGAGCAAGCGCAGCAACGCCACCGAGTCCGCGCCGCCCGATACCGCTACGCCCACGCGGTCGCCTGGGCGGAACATCTTCTCTTCCCGGATGGTGCGCAGCACGCGTTGTTCGAATGGCGTCACGACGGCAATGCCAGCATCCTATGGTCGAATGATGTGGATGGTATCAGTCGGCGTGGGAGGGGTCGAGCGTGATGAAGGCGAAGAAACCGGCCAAGACTTCAGAACGGGCTTTGCACCCTCTGAGCGAAAAGCTTGCGCGTGCAGGATATCCGGCGGTCGAGCGCCACCGCCGCAAAATGAGAACAGTTGCGCTGCTCTTTCTCGGCCCACGATTTCACGCGGGGAACCAGGCCGCGCGATGCGCGGCCGAGCGCGCGCACCAGACCGTAATACGCGCACACAGCCCGCATGCTTCGATGGTCCGCACATTCTTCAGGACAGACGCGCGCGAGCTCCAGGAACCGTTCGAAGTCGCCCGGCGCCACCCCATCGCGGTCCACGCCGGCCGCTTCGCACAAGCTCGCCGGAAGCTGGATTTTTCGGCTGGAAGCGAGGATTGCCCGGCAGTAGTGGATGAAAAATTCCGCAAGCACTACTATAAGCGCAATATAAATCAGCGTCAGACCCATACGCGCGTCGCGACCCCCCAGAGCAGCGCGACTGCCCAACCGCCGCCCGCACATCATCGCTCCACGGGGGGTATTTCGTCAATACGTCCCTATGGAGTTACCCCGACAGCCCTCGAGGAGGGGCGGCCGCGGCAGAGTGTGTGTCTCGTGAGCGAACGAGCCTGACGGCCGCGCGCGGCGAGATTCGATTTGATTTCCAGCTTTTGAGCGAGCACGATATTCGGTTGCTTCGGTCAGCGATGCGCGCCTGAGTTCGCGTGTTTCGCCGAAGATTTATCTGTCGATTGACCCGAAACCGCTCTCGAGGAAAACGAGATGCCTTCTCCAACCGCCAAGCCGCAACGAAACCCGGAGTTCATCTTTGAAACGTTGAACGCGTATCAGCAGACGGCCGCGCTCCGGGCAGCCATTGCTCTCGACATTTTCACCAAGATCGGCGAAGGAACCGACACATTCCCAACCCTGGCGAAGCGCTGCGAGGCCACCGAACGCGGCATCCGAATTCTCTGTGACTACCTCGTGGTCCACGGCTTTCTCGTGAAAAATGGCGATCGTTACGCGCTCACCGACGATTCGGCCACATTCCTCGATCGGCGCTCGCCGGCGTGCATCGCCTCCGCAGCAGGCTTCCTCACTCTGCCGGTTACCATCAACGCCTACCACGATCTGGCCCGCACCATTCGCACCGGCCAGCCTGCCATGGCGGACGGCAAGGGATCCATCTCGCAGGAAAATCCCATCTGGGTTGAGTTCGCGCGCTCGATGGCGCCGATGGTGGCGCCCTCCGCGGAAGAAATCGCTTGCGTCCTTGATGCGCCCGCTGGCAAGAAATGGAAGGTACTCGATCTTGCGGGCGGCCACGGCATGTTCGGGATTACGCTCGCCAAACGCAATCCGAACGCCGAAATCTTCGCGCAGGATTGGGGGCCGGTGCTCGCGGTAGCGACCGAAAATGCGCGCGCCGCGGGCGTCGAAGCCCGACATCATTTAATTCCGGGCAGCGCCTTCGAAGTCGAATACGGCACCGGCTACGACGTCGTGCTGATCACGAATTTCCTGCACCACTTCGACGCGGCCACAAATGAGAAGTTGCTCCGCAAGGTCCGCGCATCGCTCGCGGCTTCCGGCATCGTCGCGACACTCGATTTCATCCCCAACGAGGACCGCGTGTCGCCGCCGCGTTCGGCAGGTTTCGGCATGATGATGCTGGGAATGACTCCGGCAGGCGACGCCTACACCTTCAGTGAGTACGAGCGAATGTTCCGAAACGCGGGATTTTCGGCGAACGAACTGCGGCCCCTCGCGAGCGGCCACACCCTCATTCTCTCGCGCGGCTAAGAAATCGCGCGGCTAGGAACCGAAAGCGACGCTGATCAGGGTCTTCTGCTCCATCTCGTGCGCTTTTGCGGATCCCGTCGCGGGGCTCGCAGCCGCCGAGCGATTCACGGACAGCACAGGTCGGCCGCGAGACAGCCGTTCGAGTTCTGGAATCACAAAGTCGTGTGCGCCCATGTTGCCCGGTTCTTCCTGCACCCACACGAATTCCGTGGCTTTCGCGTGGCGATCCATCTCGGCTGCTACTTCGTCTTCGGAAAACGGATAGAGCTGCTCGACGAAAACGATCGCGGGAGCATTCTCCGGATGGCGCTTTCGTTCGGCCTCGAGTTCGTGCCCGATTTTTCCGGTGCAGAGCAGCACGCGTTCGGCGGACCCGTCGCCCTTGTCCGGAATCACGTTGCGAAATCGCGACACGGCCAAGTCCGCGAGCGTCGAGGAAGCCGCCGGATTCCGCA
>Ga0187815_10001132_pt1 | contig 12638 bp, 10 predicted proteins | sample NC_S_5_FD_132962 | JGI IMG/M metagenome (GOLD analysis project Ga0187815, IMG submission 132962) | Wetland sediment microbial communities from Neuse River Estuary, North Carolina, USA - ASW-S_5 | ecosystem: Environmental > Aquatic > Freshwater > Wetlands > Sediment | place: USA: North Carolina...
CTCGGCACCGTGGACTCCGGCGGATACGTCCGGGTGACCGGGCGGATCAAGGACATCATCCTGCGCAACGCCGAGAACATCTCCGCGGTCGAGATCGAGAACGTCCTCATCAGCTACCCAGGGATCGAGGACGTCACAGTGATCGGGCTGCCCGACCCGCGCACCGGCGAGCGGTGCTGCGCGATCGTCGTCATGGCGGACGGCGCCCCGCCGGTCACGCTGCCGGACCTGGCGGTGCACTGCAAGGAGCACGGCCTCGCCTCCTACAAGATCCCCGAGCAGCTCCAGATCCGCGACGCGCTGCCGCGCAACGCCATGGGCAAGGTCCTCAAGCACGAGCTCCGCCGCCAGCTCACCAGCCCTTAGGACGCCGTCCGCGTCACGATGCGCTGGTTTCGAGTTTCCTGACGGCCGGCGACCGGGTGTCGTCCGTTCCCGTGGGCGCGTTGCCTGTGCTGTCGGCGGGGTAGAACTGCCGGGCCCACCGGCGGATCCGGCGGAAGCCGCTGCCCTCCTCGGTGGCCAGCACGGGGGGGTCGAGGAAGATCTGGTTGTTCCAGATGGCGATGTCGTCGGGCAGCGCCAGCTTCGCCTCGTCGAGCCGGCGCTGGTAGGTGCCGTCGTCCAGGTCACCCGCCGCCCGGTCGATCCAGTACGTCGCGAAGATCTCGGTCCGGCCGTCTTCGACGGGCGTGATGTTGATGGTGATGACCCGGACGCCCTCGCCCATGTGCTCCACGTTGACGCTGACTCCCATGCCGGACCACAGGATCTCGATGGTATTGCGGGTGTCGGCCCGCAGGGCGCCGTTCGCGTCACGGGCATGGTCACGCCAGCCCCGGCCGAAACCGACCCGGGCCCACCACTCGTGGCCCTCCACCCGCTCCTGGAGCACCACCGGGCTGATCGCCGTGTGGTGGACGAACCGGAAGTGGTGCGGGTCCACCACGTTCTCCACGACCATCTGGGGATGTATCCGGAGGTCACGGTAGTGCTGGCGGCCGTCAGGCCAGGCGGGGTGGAACTCGCGCCCGGCGGCGTGCGCGGCGCCGTGCAGCGCGTCGGGCACGTCCCACAGCGGCTCACGCCCGGAGGGGTCGAACCATACGTAGACCGACTCGTTGCGTTCGACCGCCGGCCAGGTGCCCAGCCGGCGGGCCCGGTTCGGGCGGTCCTGATAAGGGATGGACACGTTGCGGCCGTCCGGGGCCCAGACCCACCCGTGGAACGGGCACTGGATGCCGTCGTCGACGACGCATCCGCCGTGCGCCAGGCTCGCGCCGAGATGCCGGCAGTGCCGGTCGTGCACCCGGACAACGCCGTCCCTGCCCCGGTAGGCGACCAGGTCCCGGCCGAAGTAGCGCAGCGGGACGACCTGTTCCGGGCCGATGTCCCCCGACCACGCCACCTGGAACCAGCCGGTCAGATCTAGGTCAAGGCCATGAAGAAGCACCGTTTCGACCTCCCTGTTGCCGCGATCGGGACCTGCCCTGGAACCGCGGGCCCCGTATCCGTTACATTAATGGGAATGGCATTCCCACACAAGCGCCAAGGGTTTGGGAATAATATTCCCACTGCGCCGCCGTGAGTGTGGTCATGGGTGGGAGGAGACGATGAACCAGTCAGCGCGGGCCGCCGGCGTCGCCGCCCCGGATACGGCCGGCGCGGAGGCGCGCGCCGAACGCGAGCGCACGGCGATCATTCGTGCCGCGCACCGGCTGATCGGGCGCGACACAGGCGGCGCGACGCCGATCGAGGACATCTTGCGCGGCGCCGGGGTCAACCGGCGCACGTTCTACCGCCATTTCCCGTCCAAGGACGCGCTGGTGCTGGCCATGCAGCACGAGGCGGGGGAACTGCTCCGCCAGGCGCTGTGGTCGGCCACCGGACGGGCGGCCGACGGCCGCGCGGCCGTCGTGGCCTGGATCGAGGAATACCTGGCCGTCGGCTGGGACACCCGCCGGCTCCGCGAGGGCCGGACCTTCCTGGCGCCGGAGGTCGGCCTGGTCGCGGGCATCGCGGCCGCGATGGAAGACATCCACGCCCGTCACCGGGCGGTGCTAGAGGCCGCCCTGCGCCGCGCCCGCACCGACCGCACGCTGCCCGCGGCCGAGCCGGAGCGGGATGCCTTCGCGATCCACGCCGTCGCCCTGCGCTGCCTGGAGATGCGTGCCCGCGGACGGCTGAACCTGTCGTACCGGGCTGCGCGCGACGAGATCACCGGGCTGTTCCTGCCCTCGGACCAAGGACAATGAAGCCGGAAATTCGGAAGGACACGGGATGATGGCTAATGACGGCCAGGAACTCGAATCTTTCATTCGCAGGTGGTATGACCTGTGGAATGCGCAGGACAAGGAAAGCTGGCTACGACACTGGCGGGCGACGTGCCCTGGCGAGCCCACCCTGGAGGACCCAGTCGGCACTCCCGTCAAGCACGGCTGGGAACTGGCTGCCCAGCTCTGGGACCGGACCGGGCCCGATCATCCCATCGTCCGCATCCAGCAGCTGATCACCGGCGGCAACGAGGCCGTCGTGGTGGCGAGCAACGAGGGCTCCTACCGGGGTGAGCCACTGGTCATCCCCAGCGTCGACGTCTGGCGAGTCAACCCCGGCGGGACCAGCGCGGTCCGCAGCTTCTGGGAGATTCCCGGTCACCTCCCGTACGGCCGCTGGACGGCCAGAACGGGGACCCCTAGATGACCAACGGGCGCGACGCGCTCCCCCGCAACGCCATGGGCAAGGTCCTCAAGCACGAGCTCCGCCGCCGCACATGTGGGGCATGTCGGCCATCTGATGTATACTTTTGGTAGCTATCAATTGAGGAGGGGTCATGGCAGACACGGCGATCGCGAGACTCTTCATGCATGGCCGGAGCCAGGCGGTGCGCCTGCCGAAGGAGTTCCGGCTGCCCGGTGACCGGGTCCGCGTCCGCCATGTGGGAGACGGCGTCCTGCTTGAACCCATCGCAACGGATGTGGACGCATGGTTCGCCGAACTTGACCGCTTCGCGGACGTGCCGTTCCTTGAGGACGGAAGGAACCAGCCGCCGATGCCCGGCGCGGAGGACTTGTTCGGGTGAACTACCTTCTGGACACCAATGCCGTCGTCGCATTGCTGCGGGGCAAGCCGCCCGCCGTGCGAGAGCAGTTCCGGACGGCGGAGCTGGCCGGAGACTACCTCGCGGTCTCCTCGGTGGTCCTGTTCGAGCTGTGGTATGGAGTGGAGAAAAGCACCCACGTGCCCGAAAACACCGAACGTCTCCGTGTCTTCCTGTCCGGTGACTTGGATGTGCTGGCCTTCGACGACGAGGACGCCAAGTCCGCGGGCCGGGTGCGCGCCACCTTGGAGAAGAACGGAACGACGATCGGCCCCTATGACCTGCTTATCGCCGGGCAGGCACTGGCCCGCGGGCTCACGGTCGTCACGGCAAACGCTTCCGAGTTCGCCCGGGTGCAAGGACTCGGCTGGGTTGACTGGACGCGCTAACCAGAGGGCGGGACCCCAGGGGGTCTCGTCGCGGAGGGCGGGCTTGATGACCTTGCCGCCGGCGTTGCGCGGCAGTGGGTCGGAGCGGACGGTGATGTACTGCGGGATCTTGAAGTCGGCGAGGGCGGCGCGGGCGAAGGCGACAAGTTCGGCGGGGGTGACCGTCGTGCCGGCGAGCGGGACCACGGCGGCGGCGACCTTGCGCCCGAGTGCGTCGTCGGGGACTCCGACGACCGCGACCTCGGCGACGGCCGGGTGGGCGGCCAGGGCGTTCTCGACCTCGGCGCAGTAGACGTTCTCGCCACCGCGGTTGACCACGTCGTCGCGGCGGTCGAGCAGCTTGATGGCGCCGTCGCCGGTGATCTTGGCGATGTCGCCGGTGTGCAGCCAGCCGCCGGACAGGGCCCGCGCGGTCGCCGCCGGGCGGTTCCAGTAGCCCGACATCAGCTGCGGGCCGCGCACCAGGAGCTCGCCCGCCCCGTCAGGTCCCGCGGAGGCGAGCGCGATGTCGGTCGCTGGCATCGCGAAGCCGACCGCCTCAGCGTGGCTGAGGGCGTAGTCGTGCGGCAGCCCGCTGACGATGCCGCAGGTCTCGGTGAGGCCGTAGCCGGGGCAGAGCTTCGCCGTGGGAAACGCCTTCATCAGCCGGGACACCTGGGCCGGCGGGGTGGGCGCCGCGCCGTAGCCGACCCGGCGCACGCTGCCCAGGTTCGTCGTAGCGAACTCGGGCCGGCGCATCGCCAGCCAGTACATGGCCGGCACGGCGGTGAGCACCGAGATCCGCTCCGCCTCGATCGCGCGCAGCCACTCCCCCGCGTCGAACGAGGGCATCAGCACCGTGGTCCCCGCAGCCAGGCAGGTGGGCAGCCACTGCACGAGGCTGCCCATCACGTGGAAGAGCGGGGCGGGAACGAGGTTCCTGATGTCGCGTTCCGGCAGCCATGACAGTTCGAGCGCGCGGCGAGCCGATTCCGCCGCGGACAGCATCGCGCGGTGGGTCAGCATCGCGCCCTTGGGACGGCCAGTCGTGCCGCTTGTGTAGAACAGGGCACCGAGGCTCTCGGGTGCGCACTCCCTGACAAGGGGCGGCCCGTCAGGCAGCTGGTCGCCTGGCCCGATCGCAACCGAGGCACCGCAGTCGTCGGCCACGAAGGCGGCCTCGGCGTCGGAGAACCGGGTGTTGACCGGGACCGCGACCGCGCCCGCCGCCTGGGCACCGAGGAACGCCAGGCACCAGTCCATGCCGTTCGGCAGCCTGATAGCGACCCGGTCCCCTGGCCGCACCCCGCGCGCGGCGAGGCCGCCAGCGACCCGCTGCGCGCGCTCCCAGAGCCGCGCGTAGGTGAGCCGGCCGCGGACGCCGGTGACCGAGCCGTCACGCTCGCTGAGCCGGGCGCCGAGGCCGATGACGGCATCGACGTCTGGCCGCATCTCCGCCAGGTCGGCGAAGAGCGCGGGGACCGACGCCGGGATCCACCGGAACCGGCGGACTCCGGCCGACGTCACCGCGGTGCCGGACTCGTCGTACGGGCGCAGCCAGCCCGCGGCCTGAATCTGGCCGGCCATGGTGCTAGAGCAGCTCGAGGATGGTGGCGTTGGCCTGGCCGCCGCCCTCGCACATGGTCTGCAGGCCGTAGCTGATGCCGTTGTCGCGCATGGGCCGTCCTCCTTAAGCCTTCTTGACGTCTGTCGGTAGCTGGCTGGGTCAGTCGCTGGCCGGAAGGGGCTTGGCCTCCTTGGGCACGACCGGGACGCCGTCCACGGTCAGGCACCAGCTTCCCGGCTTGGTGACGAGCAGCTCGAGGCCGGCGTCCTCGGCCGCCGTGTAGCGCTTGCCGAGCTTGGTGCCCTCGCCCGGCTCGCCGGCCGGGGCGATCCCGGCGTCCGGCGTGGCCTGCACGTCGATCATCGGGTGGCCGCCGCAGGCGACCAGCGATTCGCCGTCGCCACACCGGACGACGATGATCTCCGTGGTGTCAACCTGGCTGCGGAGCCGGGTGCCTGGCTTCAGCTTCATGAGGGGTTCCTGTTCTTATGGTCGTGCATGCTGTCGTGCTCAGGCGGTGCTGGCCCTGAAGAGCGCTTCTTGCGCGATGCTCGCGAGACGGGCCCCGTCCGTGCCGTAAAAGGCTCCGGTGTACCAGCCGCGGCCGCCCGCGACGGTGTGCGGGACGAGGTCGATCAGCACCCAGTCGTCCAGCCGGGCCCGCCGGTGGAACCAGACGGCGTGGTCCAGGCTCGCGCCGGTCTCGGCGTCGTCTTCCTCAAAAGGGATCAGCCCGGTGGACATGTCGGACATGTACGTCACCACGCAGGCGTGCAGCAGGTCGTCGTCCGGCAGGGGCACCGTGCACCGGCACCAGAAGCGGGTCGGCACCCGCAAGCCGCCCTGTCCCCCGTCCGCCGGGCGGGTCTCCACGGACACGTGGTACGGGTGGATATCAGCGGCAAGCAGGTCCGGTGCCGGGGCCACGGGCGCCGGGTCGGCGTCACGCTCGGCCCCGGCCCGGGGCTCGGCGAACGACGCCGACATGTTGAAGATGACCTGGCCGTCCTGGATAGCCACCACGCGCCTCGCGGAGAACGACCGGCCGTCGCGGTCCCGGTATACCTGGAAGACGGTCGGCCTCGCCGCGCTGCCGCTGCGCAGGAAGTAGCCGTGCAGCGAGTGCGGCAGCCTGCCGTCGGGGACGGTGGATCCGGCCGCGTACAGTGCCTGCGCCGCGACCTGCCCGCCGTACAGCGCCCACGGCCGCTCCACGACCACGCAGGACCGGTACAAGTTCTCCTCGATGCGCTCAAGGTCGAGCAGGTCGAGGATGGACGGCTGGCCGAGTAGACCGCGATGGGACATGTTATTAGTATAAATATATGACTGATTAACGGCAAGCCAAGCCCCAATCCCTACCCCGGGTCGCAGACAATACATAATATATTTTGTTGCCTGAGATTACTTCTGTCGACAGCTGAACGGATGAGGAGCTTCCATGGTCTTGCGCATGATCGTCGGCCTGGTGCTGACGGCGGCGGCGTTCGCGGTCGCCGGACGGCGGTTGTGGTGGCTCAAGCGGCTCGCGTTCAGCGGCCAGCCCGCGCCCGAGCGACTTGAATACGCCAGGTCGCATCCAGGCCGGGAGGCGGAAACCCAGCTCACGGAGGTGATCGGGCAGCGGAAGCTGCTGAAGTGGACGGTCCCGGGCGCGGCGCACGCGGCGACGTTCTGGGGCTTCATCGTGCTGCTGCTGACGATCATCGAGGCGTACGGCGCGCTGTTCTCCCGGACCTTCGCGATCGCCGGGATCGGGCACTGGGCAGCCGTCGGGTTCATCGAGGACCTGTTCGCGGTCGGCGTGCTGTGCGGCATCATCACGTTCACGGTGATCCGGCTCCGCAGCGACCCGCGCCTGATGGGCCGTGCCTCCCGCTTCGCCGGCTCGCACACCCGCGCCGCCTGGGTGGTGCTCGGCATGATCGCCGCGGTGATCATCACGCTGCTGATCTACCGGGGCGCGCAGGAAAACACGGGCGTGTTCCCGTATCCGCACGCTTGGGCGTTCGCCTCCTGGGTCGTCGCGCAGATCCTGCATCCCCTCGGCTACGGCGTCAACAGCGTCCTGGAGGCCACCTTCGTCCTGCTGCAGCTCGGCGTCGTGCTGGCGTTCCTGGTTGTCGTCACCTACTCCAAGCACCTGCACATCGGGCTGGCCCCGCTGAACATCGCGTTCTCCCGCCGCCCCGACGCCCTCGGACCGCTGGAGCCGATGCGCAGCGCGGGGAAGGTCCTTGACTTCGAGGAGGCCGACCCGGACACCGACCCCTTCGGGGTCGGGAAGATCGAGGACCTGACCTGGAAGGGCCTGCTCGACCTGGGCACCTGCACCGAGTGCGGCCGCTGCCAGTCCCAGTGCCCGGCCTGGGCGACCGGCAAGCCGCTATCCCCCAAGCAGCTCATTCTCGACCTGCGCGACCACGCGTTCGCCAAGGCGCCCTACCTCCTCGCCAGCGAGGAGGACAGGGCCAGCCTCCCGGCAAGCGTCCTCGCCGAGGCCGAGCGCCCCCTCGTCGGCACGACGGAGCAGCACGGCGTCATCGACCCCGAAGTCCTGTGGGCGTGCACCAACTGCGGCGCGTGCGTGAACGAGTGCCCCGTCGACATCGAGCACATCGACCACATCAACGGGATGCGCCGCCACCAGGTGCTCGTCGAGTCCGCCTTCCCGCAGGAAGCGACCACCATGCTCAACAACCTGGAGCGCAAGGGCAATCCGTGGGGCATGGCCGAGGACAGGCGGCTGGAGTGGATCACCGAGCTCGGCTTCGAGATCCCCGTCCTGGACGGCGCCATCCCGGCGGACGTCGAGTACCTGTTCTGGGTCGGCTGCGCCGGCGCCCTGGAAGACCGCGCCAAGAAGACCACCAAGGCCATCGCCGAGCTGCTGCACACCGCCGGCGTATCCTTCGCCGTCCTCGGCCCGGCCGAGGCCTGCACCGGCGACCCGGCGCGCCGCCTGGGCAACGAGTTCGTGTTCAGCATGCTCGCCCAGCAGAACATCGAGACCCTCGGGCGAGCCGGCGTCGCCAAGGGGACCGGGAAGAAGGTCATCGCGTCCTGCCCGCACTGCTTCAACACGATCTCCCGCGAGTACCCCCAGCTCGGCGGCGACTACGAGGTCATCCACCACACCCAGCTTCTCGCGAAGCTGGTCGGGGAAGGAAAGCTCACCCCGGTCACCCCGGTGGACGAGAAGATCACCTACCACGACCCGTGCTTCCTCGGCCGGCACAACAAGGTCTACACCCCGCCCCGCCAGCTCATCGACGCCGTGCCCGGCACCCGGGCAGAGGAGATGCACCGCTGCAAGGGCAAGGGATTCTGCTGTGGCGCCGGCGGCGCCCGCATGTGGCTGGAGGAGCGGACCGGGAAGCGGATCAACGCCGAGCGGATCGACGAGGCCCTCGCCCTCGACCCCGACACCATCACCACCGCCTGCCCGTACTGCACCGTAATGCTCGGCGACGCCGTCAACGCCAAGAAGGCCGCCGGCCAGGCCAGGCAGTCCCTCGAGGTCATCGACGTCGCGCAGCTGCTGGTCCGCTCGGTCACGCTCCGCGAGGAAAGCGTCCGCGCGGCCGGGGGAACCGGGACCCGGCCGCCCGCCACGTGACGGGAAGCGGGCGGGCAGGGAGAGCCAGCCGCGCCCGTTCGGAATAATGGGTTCTGTTCTTTTCATCCTGATTGCGAGGCTTGATGCCCGGTTACACCAAGAGCGCCGTCGATTTCGCGGGCGGCGCCGGCCGGCTGGCCGGTGACCGCTGGACCCCGGACGGGCCATCGCGCGGGGTCGTGCTGCTGCTGCACGGCGGCGGCCAGACCAGGCACTCGTGGCGCGAGGCCGGCCCGACGCTCGCCGAGGACGGCTGGACGGCCATCGCCATCGACTTCCGCGGCCACGGCGACAGCGACCGGGCCGCCGACGGCCGCTACCGGGTGGACGCGATGACCGAGGACGTGCTCCAGGTGATCGACGCCATCGGCGAGCCGCCGGTGATCACCGGTGCCTCGCTCGGCGGGCTCACCGGGCTCGTGATCGCCGGCGAACGCCGCGCCGCGCTACGCGCGCTTGTCCTGGTGGACTCGGTGCCCAGGATCGAACGCAGCGGCACCAGGCGCATCTTCGAGTTCATGCGCAGCGCGCCGGACGGCTTCGGCTCGCTTGAGGAGGCGGCCGAGGCGGTGCGCGCGTACCAGCCGCACCGGGTCCGCCCAGTCAACCTGGACGGAATGCGGAAGAACGTCAGGCTCGCCGAGGACGGCCGCTGGCACTGGCACTGGGACCCGAAGATGATGCAGCCGCCGGACTGGGCGGAGATGGACCGGCTGGCCGCGCGGACCCGCGCCGCCGCGGCCCGCGTCCGGGTCCCGGTGCTGCTCGTGCGCGGCCAGCTCTCCGACGTCGTCTCTGCGGAGGGCGTGGCGGACCTGCTAGCGACGATCCCGCACGCCAAGTACGCCGACGTCGCGGGGACCGGTCACATGGTCGCGGGCGACGACAACTCCGTCTTCCTCGAGCGGGTCGCGGAGTTCCTCGACTCTCTCCCGTCCCTCCCGGAAAGCCCGGGCGAAAGGCGGTTACATGCCCGGTCTTCCCCTCCCCGAGGCGCGGTTCGAGACCGCGCCGTTCTGGACCGGCGGCGAGCGCGGCGAGCTGCTGATCTACCGCTGCGGCGACTGCGGCCGCTGGCTGCACCCGCCGAAGCCGGTGTGCCGCCGCTGCCTGTCCCGCTCGGTCGCCCCGGTGGCGGTATCGGGATATGGCACCGTCTACAGCTACACGGTCAACTACCAGCCGTGGATCCCTGATGTCCCGGTGCCGTACACGCTCGCGATCGTCGAACTCGACGAGGACGCCTTGCTGCGGGTGTCGACCCGGCTGGTCGGGGTCGAGCCCGCTGATGTCCGCATCGGGCTGAGAGTCAGGGTCATATTCGAGCAGAACGAGGACGTGTGGCTGCCCTGCTTCACCCTGGCTGCGCAGGAGGGCGCACGATGACCGACGCGCTGATCAGCGGCATCGGGCAGTCGCAGGTCGGCAGGCGACTCGGCCGATCGGCGTTGTCCCTCACCGTGGACGCGGCGCTCGAGGCGATCGCCGACGCCGGGCTGACCACGGCGGACATCGACGGCGTCTCGACCTGGCCGGGCGCGTTCTCTCCCTCTCCCGGGTTCTCCGGGGTGGGGTGCTGGGACGTCGAGGACGCGCTCGGGCTCTCGCTGACCTGGTTCAACGGCGGAATCGAGTCTTCCGGGCAGCTCGGCGCGGTCATCAACGGCTGCGCGGCGGTGTCGGCGGGGCTGGCGAACCATGTGCTGTGCTTCCGTACGGTGTGGGAGAGCACGGCGCAGACCGCGGGCCGGCGCGCCTCCGTCGTCGGCACCGGCAGCGACCGCATCGACGGCGCGCAGCAGTGGCTGGTCCCGTTCGGTGCGGTCTCGGCGGCGAACTGGTCGGCGATGATCGCGCGGCGGCACTTCCACGAGTACGGGACAACGCGCGAGCAGCTTGGCGCGCTGGCTGTCAACCAGCGGGCCAACGCCGCGCTCAACCCCAAGGCGGTCTTCCGCGAGCCTCTCACCCTTTCGCAATACCTTGACGCGCGTATGATCTCCGACCCGCTGTGCCTGCTCGACTGCGACATCCCGGTGGACGGCAGCACGGCGGTCATCGTGTCGCGAGCTGACGCCGCGGCGGACCTGCGCGCGCCGCTGCTCCGGATCGCCGCGCACAGCTCGGCGCTGAGCGGGCGGCCGTACTGGGACCAGTACGAGGACCTCACGTCGATGGCCGGCGCTTATGCCGGCCGGACCCTGTGGCAGCACACTTCCCTGACGGTGGGCGACGTCGACGTCGCCGGGATCTACGACGGCTTCACGATCCTGACGCTCGTGTGGCTCGAGGCGCTCGGCGTGTGCGGCAAGGGCGAGGCGGGACCGTTCGTCGAGGGCGGCAAGCGGATCGCCCGGGACGGCCAGTTCCCGCTCAACACCGGCGGCGGCCAGCTTTCCGCTGGGCGGCTGCACGGCTTCGGCCACCTGCACGAGGTATGCCTGCAGCTGCGCGGCGAGGCCGGGGAACGGCAGGTGCCGGGCGGGCCGACTGTTGGCCTGGTCGCCGCGGGCGGCGGCGAGCTGGGCGCGGTGCTGCTGCTGACCGCTCGTCTGTTACGGCTCCGCGGGTTCGTCGGCTCCGTCCGCGGCGGCCTGGCTGGGCTTGGGTCGCTGCCAGAACGCGGCGAGCTGCGCGGCCGCGGCGGCCAGGCCGAGGCCCGCGGCGAGCACGGCGCGCTGGTGTCCGGCCAGCTTGGCGTCGAGCCCCAGGAGGCGGTCGACGCTCAGCCGGCCCGGGCCGATCGCGGCGAGCGCGACCGAGCCTGCGCTCAGGTTCAGCACGTACTCGTAGCCTTCGCCGGTGATGAAGAAGCCGTTCGGGAGGTGGACGGAGCGCGCGGCGACCGCCATCGTGCCTACCACCGCCGACGCGGCGAGCGGCGTTCCGGCCCCGGCGATCAGGGCCGCGCCCGCCCCGACCTCGACCGCGGCGCTCGCGGCGGCCTGCAGCTTCGGCTGCTTGAAGCCGATCGAGCCGAACCAGCGCGCCGTCCCCTCGAGCGTCCGCCCGTGGCGGACGCCGTGGGCGATCATCGTGCCGCCGATCGCCGCCCGCAGCACCAGGCTGGCCACGTCCCTACCGCTCACTGGCGGTTCCTCCTCCGCTATGGCTTTCCTCGAACGATGAAGCATTTATATAATATGACTGATTACGCGCCAATCCCCTGGAGCCGAACGTGCCTGAAGCCGTCATCGTCGCCGCGTGCCGTACCGCCATCGGCACCTCGTTCAAGGGCAGCCTTACCGAGACCCCCGCGATCGAGCTCGCCGAGGCTGTCATCGCCGAAGCCGTCCACCGGTCGGCGCTGGATCCCGCGCTGCTCGACGACGTGGTGTTCGGCGAGGTCATGCAGGGCGGCGGCGACATCGCCAGGCACGCCGCGATCAGGGCCGGCCTGGTATCGGTGCCCGGCCTGGCGCAGCAGCGGCAGTGCGCCTCCAGCCTGGCGGCGATCCAGACCGCCGCCGCCGGCATCATGGCCGGGATGGACCGGGCCGTGATCGCGGGCGGTGCCGAGTCCGTGTCGACCGCGCCCGCCATGCGCTCGCGGATGCCTGGCACCCAGGACTGGCAGGACCGCTGGATGCCGCCGTCGCACCCCGGCACCCCTGAGGCGCCGTTCGACGACATGTCGATCACGGTCGGCTGGAACACCGCGCAACTCGCCCGCGTCTCCCGCGAGGAGATGGACGCGTGGGCGCTGCGCTCGCACCAGCGGGCGGTCGAGGCGATCGACGAGGGACGGTTCACCGCCGAGATCGTGCCGCTCAAGGTCCGCACCGCCGCCGGCGCCGAGATCATCTTCGACACCGACGAGCACCCGCGCCGGAACACATCCATGGAGCTCCTGGCCGCGCTCAAGGTGCTGCACCCGGAGATCGAGGGGTTCTCCATCACCGCGGGCAACTCCTCTGGCATCAACGACGCGGCGTCCGCCGTCGTCCTCACCTCCGCCGAGGTCGCGTCCGCGCACGGGCTGACGCC
>Ga0187815_10001134_pt1 | contig 12629 bp, 12 predicted proteins | sample NC_S_5_FD_132962 | JGI IMG/M metagenome (GOLD analysis project Ga0187815, IMG submission 132962) | Wetland sediment microbial communities from Neuse River Estuary, North Carolina, USA - ASW-S_5 | ecosystem: Environmental > Aquatic > Freshwater > Wetlands > Sediment | place: USA: North Carolina...
CGAAAAGAAGGAGATCACCTTCAAGCGCAACGGGCGATATGACCCGGCGGGCCTTGCCGATCTCAACCGGTTCCTGCGCGATTGGCGCCGCAACGAGCCGACGAAGATGGACCCGCGGCTTTTCGACCTGGTCTGGGAAGCCTACCAGGCGTCCGGCTCGCGCGAATATATCCATGTCGTTTCGGGTTACCGTTCGCCTACGACCAATTCCATGCTGCGCAGCCGCACCAAGGGCGTCGCCGAGAAGAGCCAGCATATGCTCGGCAAGGCGATGGACTTCTACCTGCCGGACGTGCCGCTGAAGAAGATGCGCGAGATCGGCCTGAAAATGCAGGCCGGCGGCGTCGGCTATTACCCGACCTCCGGCTCACCCTTCGTGCATTTCGACGTTGGCAATGTGCGTCACTGGCCGCGCATGAGCCGCCAGGAACTGGTTGCGCTGTTCCCCAATGGCAAGACCCTGCATGTGCCGAGCGATGGCAAGCCGCTGCCCGGCTTCGAGGAAGCGCTGGCCGCCTATCAGGCACGCAAAGGTAGCGGCGAGCTTGCCGTCGCCATGGCCAGCGCCAAGACCCCCAAGCGCTCCGGCGGCCTGCTGGCAGCCCTGTTCGGTGGAGGCGGCGGGGCTGACGAGGACGAGGACACCAGTCCGGTCGTGGCTTCGGCCGCCCCTGCGCCGGCGCCGAAGGCCAGCGTCAAGCCGGCCGCGATTCCCGCTGCCCCCGCAGCCCAGCCTTCGGCCGGCGGCATCCAGATCTTGTCGCCTGATGAAGCGCAGCGTGCCAACATTCCGTTCGCGACTACGTCGGCAGCGCCTGAGCCGCAGCAACCGGCCCAGACGCCGGAGACCATCATTGCCGCGCTTCCGGCCCGCGAAGTGCCGCTGCCGGTGCTTGCGCCGCGGCCGCAGGTAGCGGTCGGCGATCCCGTCGTCGCTTCCGCCGCCCCGGCCAACATCCCCTTCGGCATGGCCCAGGACGGGCTTCCGCAGGGCGCGCAGATGCAGGAGGTGGCGTTCAATGTTCCGCTGCCTACGCATCGGCCCGACTACACGCCTGCTGCGGAGCCGGCAAAGCCGGCGGCGCAGGATGCCGTGCTCCTTGCCCTGGCTGAGCCGGAGAACAAGGGCCGTATGAGCATGGCCGATGCCACGGTTCCGCTGCCGGCCAGCCGGCCGGGCGCGCCGCAAGGCGAGATGGTGGTGGCGGCCATGCCACAGGCCCGTCCCGAATTGCCGGAGCAGCCCAAAGTGGAACAGGCCGCCAGTGCCTCAGATGCCGCCGCTGTTGCGGCTGAGCTGAAAGCGAGCAAGGCCCGCATGGCCGCGCTTGCCAATGCCACCAACATGGACACCGAGCGGGCCGTGGAAACGGATGCGGTCGCGGCGCCGGGTGTAAAGACCACGCCAAAGGCAGCCCGTGCCGCCTCACAGTCGTCCAAGCCCGAGCGCAAGCCCGTGACGGTTGCCGCCGCGCCCGAGACCGCGCAGTGGGTGCTGCATAACGACTATGTCGCCAAGACCACCGCCGGCACGAAGGCGCCGTCCTTCGCCTACAACGTCGTCCGCACGGCGCCGCGCGAGGTCTATACGGCCGGATTCCAGAAGGGCAACGTCATGGCCGATGCTGGCCGTTTCACCGGCAAGGCGGTGCAGTTCCTGACCGTGGCTCGGTTCGAGACCAATTGAGAGCGGCGAACCGGCGGACGATGAACGATCCCAAGCAAAAGGCGCCGGCAAGTCCGGCGCCTTTTGCTTGGGATCTCGTCGCCGCTCTGCCTCGGCCAAGCCAGGGCTATTGCGTATGCTTACCCCTCATCCGGTAAATCGGTCGGAAGAGATGGCCGTCCGCTGGGCGAATGACCTGCCCGGCCGCTACTTTATCCCGGCTGCCTCGCGGGCGAGCTTTTCGATGCCGGCCCAGTCGCCTGCCTTGACCATGGCGTCCGGCGCCACCCAGGAGCCGCCGACGCAGATCACATTGGGCAGATCGAGATAGTCGCGCGCGTTGCCGGCAGTGACGCCGCCCGTCGGACAGAAGCGTATGCCGGCAAAAGGCGAGGCCAGCGCCTTCAGGAAGGCCGCCCCGCCGGCCTGCTCGGCGGGGAAGAATTTCAGGAAATCGAGCCCGGCTTCGCGCGCCATCATGATCTCACCCGGCGTGATTGCGCCGGGCAGCAGCGGCACCGGGCTGTCGGCCGCAGCCGCCAGCAGTTCACGGGTCACGCCGGGACTGACGATGAACCTCGAGCCGGCCTCGGCCGCCTCGTCGAACTGGCGGGCATCCAGAATGGTGCCCGCGCCGACGACGGCATCCTCCACCTCGCCGATCACACGGCGGATGGCTTCCAGCGCCGTCCTGGTGCGCAGCGTGATCTCGATGACGCGCAGGCCACCCTTCGCCAGCGCGCGCGCCAGCGGCACGGCGTCGGCGACATCCTCGATCTTCAGCACGGGGATTACGGTTTGCCCGTTGAGGAGGGAAAGGAGCTTTTCGGTCTTGCTGGACATCACGTCTCTCTCGGATTGGGCAGGATTTCAACCGATTTAGCAAACGCGGCCGCACAAGTCACGAAGCCATTGCGTCACGATTGCGCGAACAGGCGCCTCACGCCACTCCAGAGGTCGGCGAACAGGCGGCGCGGTTGCGGCGGCCGGCCCGGCAAAGCCACGGACGAGGAGATCTCGCGCTGCGGGGTTGCGGGTTCCGACGGTCTCGACAAGCGTGGGGGCGAGTGCGCGATAGCGCTCATAGGCCGCGGCCAGACGGGTGTGGTAGGCGTTCTTGCGATAGTCGGGGCCGTTGTAGCCGCGCGCGAAGGCAGTCCAGTCGTGATCGCGCAGGCTGGACGTGAGGCCCGCCTTGTCGATATAGCGCGCCATCAGACGCACCTGGCCGGCCGCGCCGGCGCGCGCTTCCGCCGCAAGCGTCTCGACATCAGCATAACCCAGCCATGCCCAATGCGCGCCCATGACCTGCCCGAGGCCCCATGAAACGGATTCATAGGCGGCCTTGCGGTCGATCTTTTCCGCACGTGCCAGCATGCGCCACCGTGCTTCTTGCGTGCGCGGGTTGGGCACCGCGCCGGCAACCGGCGCCGAAAGGCCGAGCGCGCGCGCCTTGGCCTGTTTTTCGGCGGAGAGACGACGGTCGAAATAATGCCCCTCGAACCGGATCAGCGGCTCGTCGCGCCCGTCGATGCGGGCATAGGCGCTGCCGCCGCTTTCCACTTCCGCGATGGCGAGCAGCGCTGCCGGCTCGATGCCGAGCGCCTTGGCGGCGGATGTGATTTCCTCGATGATTTCGCGACTGAACATGGCCCGGCGATCTCCCTTTCCGATCCGCCGATTGTGCAGGTGTCCCGGCTTCGGAGGATAAAGCATTCAATCGCAGTGCTGACCCGGCGGGATCGTCGCCCGAATAAACCGTTGCGACAAAAGACCTTTTCGAGATGCCTTGAAACGGAACCTTTCTGGCGCTACTGCCCCGGGCAATGAATTCATCCACGCTCCAGAACGACTTCCGTGTTGCCGCGCTCTACCGGTTCTGCCGGCTGGAGCGGTTCGAGGAATTGCGTGCGCCCTTGGCCGCTTTCTGTTGCGGGCGCGGCATCAAGGGCACGCTGCTGCTTGCGCGGGAGGGCATCAACGGCACGGTGGCCGGCAGTGGTGAGGCGGTCGCCGAACTGATCGGCTGGCTGGAGGCCGTCCCGGAATTTGTCGGGCTGGAAGTGAAATACAGCCGCGCCGCCGATATGCCGTTTCACCGCATGAAGGTGCGTCTGAAACGCGAAATCGTCACCATGGGCGTCGAGGGCATCGATCCCCTGGACGGCACGGGCGCTTATGTGGTGCCGCAGGACTGGAATGCGCTGATCTCCGATCCGGACACCATCGTGGTCGATACGCGCAACGATTACGAGGTCGCCATCGGCACCTTTCGCGGGGCGGTCGATCCGAAGACCAGCAGCTTTCGCGAGTTTCCGCAGTGGGTGGAAGAGCACCGGGACGAACTGCAAGGCCGCAAGGTGGCGATGTTCTGCACCGGCGGCATACGCTGCGAGAAGGCAACCGCCTATGTGAAGTCGCTCGGTATCGAGGATGTCTTCCACCTCAGGGGCGGCATCCTGAAATATCTGGAAGAAGTGCCGGCCGAGCAGAGCCTGTGGGATGGCGAATGCTTCGTCTTCGACGAGCGCGTGGCCGTGTCGCACGGGCTGGAGCAAGGGGAAGCGACCCTGTGCCGGGCCTGCCGGCACCCGTTGACGCCTGAGGAGCGCTCCTCGCCGCTTTTCCAGGAGGGCGTTGCCTGCCCGCATTGCCACGAGTTGCGCAGCGACGAGGATCGCGCCCGCTATGCCGAACGCCAGCGGCAGGTCGAACTGGCGGACAAGCGCGGCCAGCGCCACATCGGAAGCTGAGCGTCCTCGGTTTCTTTAGGTAAATCAATATCTTGGCATAAAAAGGCAGCTGAATCGGCCGGCTTGTCATTGCAATGTCGTGGTGTGCTGCCTACTTCACCGGCACGCAACCCGTCCGCATGGCTGCGGGCCCATATAGTGGAGGACTGTATGTTCGACCCCAGGAAGCTGCTTGACGACCTGCTTGGCTCGACGGTGCCGGGCACGAACGAAACCGTTCGGGACAAGGCCGGCCAGGCGATGCAACTCGCCAAGGACAATCCGCTGGCCACGGGCGCGCTCGTGGCGGTGCTGCTTGGCACCGGGGCTGGCCGCAAGGTCACCGGCTCGGCGATAAAGCTTGGCGGCCTCGCGGCAATTGCCGGCCTTGCCTACAAGGCCTATCAGGGCTACCAGAACGGCGCACGGCCGGAGGCACCGGAGCGGCGCGGTCCGGAACTGCTGCCGCCGCCGGCAGACACCAGCTTCCACCCCTCCCAGGCGCCACAGGGTGAGCATGAATTCGCCCTTGCCCTGGTGCGCGCCATGATCGCGGCGGCGAAGGCTGACGGCCATATCGACGAGCAGGAGCGCGCCCGCATCGCGCAAAAGCTGGGCGAAGCGGAAGTCGGCAGCGCGGCCGAAAGTTTCCTGAACGACGAGCTTGCCCGCCCGACCGACATGGATGCGCTGGTCGCGGCCGCGCACACGGACGCGCAGAGGATCGGGCTCTACACGGCCGCGCGGCTGACCATCGAACCGGACACGCGCGCCGAGCGCGGCTTCCTCGATATGCTGGCCGGCCGCCTGAAATTGCCAGACGCGCTGGTCGATCACGTCGAGGCTGCCGTCTCGTCGGCCAAGATGCCGACAGCGGCGGAAGCGCAGGTGGCGAGCCTGTGATCCCGTTAAGATTTCGTTAACCTTTGAAGCGCAGGATTCTCATTGTCGGATCCGCTCTTCTCCTCCCAAGTGTGATCCCGTTACTAGGGCGGTCGCCAATGATCGCCCTTTTTGTCTTCCCAGTTTCTCTTAAGCGCTTGCCTGACAGGGTCCCATCTGCGATCCCTTCTGCCGAAAGGGAGGTTGTGGAATGGCGAACGGCAAGACGGCAATCGTGACCGGGGCGGGCACGGGCATCGGCAAAGCGGTGGCGACCACGCTTTTGAAGGCAGGCTGGAACACGGTCTTTGTCGGGCGCCGCGGGAATCTGCTGGAGGATGCCATCGCCGCCGCAGGGCCGACCGAGGCGAGGGCGCAGGCCATGGCCTGTGATGTTTCGAAGGCCGATGAGGTGGAGAGGCTGTTTTCCGAAGTGATCAGGGTTTTCGGCCGCGTCGACCTGCTCTTCAACAATGCCGGAATGGGCTATAAGTCGACGCTGATCGACGAAATTCCGGTCGAGGTCTGGAACGATGTTGTCGGCGTCAACCTCACCGGTTCCTTCCTGTGCGCGCGTGCCGCCTTCGGGGCCATGCGCAGGCAGAACCCGCAGGGCGGGCGCATCATCAACAACGGCTCCGTTTCGGCCTATGCGCCGCGGCCCGGCTCGGTGCCTTATACCGCCACCAAGCACGCCATCTCCGGCCTGACCAAGACGCTCGCCCTCGACGGTCGCCCCTTCGACATCGCCTGCGGGCAGATCGACATCGGCAATGCCCTGACCGAAATGGCCGTGCCGATGACACAGGGCGTGCCGCAGGCCAACGGCACTATCGCGCCCGAGGCGGTGATGGATGTGGAGCGCGTGGCGGAAGCCGTGCTTTACATGGCCGGCCTGCCGCTCGACGCCAACGTGTTGTTCATGACCGTGATGGCGACCAAGATGCCCTATGTCGGCCGGGGGTGACCCGGTCATGATGGAAGCCTGGCTGGCCGAGATATTTTAATCATAAAATTTCATGCTTGAAATGTAGCTTTGGGAGTGCGATCCTCGATCAAAACGAGGGAACAGCCGGATCGACCGGCAGGGAAGCACCGTATGGCAGAGTCTGAAAATCCGGCTCAGGGCGCGCAGATGGAGTTTCGCGGACGCATGTCCTATGGCGACTATCTCCATTTGGAAAAGGTGCTGGATGCACAGGAGCCGCTTTCCAGCGCGCATGACGAGCTTTTGTTCATCATCCAGCACCAGACCTCCGAGCTGTGGATGAAGCTGGCCATCCACGAAATCCGCTCGGCGATCGTGGCGATCCGCAATGACGATCTCCAGCCGGCCTTCAAGATGCTGACGCGCGTTGCGCGCATCTTCGAGCAGCTCAACAATGCCTGGGACGTGCTGCGCACCATGACGCCCAGCGAGTACACGCAGTTTCGCGGCGCGCTCGGCCAGTCGTCCGGCTTCCAGTCCTATCAGTATCGGGTGATTGAGTTTCTGGCCGGAAACCGCAACCTGGCCATGCTGAAGCCGCATGGGCACCGGCCGGAAATCGTCACTGCGCTGGAAGATATTCTGGCCAGCCCCAGCCTCTATGACGAGGCGATCCGGCTGCTTGCGCGCAACGGCTTCGATATCGGCGCGGAAGCCGAACGTGCGAGCTGGCGCGAGACGCGAGCGGAGAACGACAAGGTGCTTGCCGCCTGGCGCGACATCTATCGTGAGCCGAGCCGCTATTGGGCGCTCTACGAACTCGCCGAAAAGCTGGTCGATTTCGAGGATTATTTCCGCCGCTGGCGCTTCAACCATGTCACCACGGTGGAGCGCATCATCGGGTTGAAGCGCGGCACCGGCGGCACCTCCGGCGTTTCCTATCTGCGCAAGATGCTGGAGGTTGAACTGTTCCCGGAACTCTGGAAAGTTCGTACGGAATTATAGTGGGGGACGGCTCCGGAGGGGGGCGGTTCCGAGAACCTTGGAGAGGAGAACGACAATGAGAAAAATTCTTGCCGCGAGCGTGCTCGGCCTGTCGCTGGCCGTGTCCGGGCTTGCCGCTCATGCCGACCCGATGAAGGTGGGCATGATCACCACGCTTTCAGGCGGCGGCGCCGGTCTCGGCGTCGACGTGCGCGACGGCTTCATGCTGGCGCTGAAGCAGGCGGGCGCCAAGGACATCGAGGTCGTCACCGAGGACGACGCGCAGAAGCCCGAGCTTGCCGTGCAGATCGCCGACAAGATGATCCAGAGCGACAAGGTGGATGTGCTCACCGGCATCATCTGGTCGAACCTGGCCATGGCTGTGGTGCCCAATGCAGTGGCCCAGGGCAAGTTCTATCTATCGACCAACGCCGGACCTTCGGCATTGGCGGGCGCCAAGTGCGACAAGAATTACTTCAACGTCTCCTATCAGAACGACAATCTGCATGAGGCGATGGGCAACTACGCCAACACCGCCGGCTACAAGAAGGTGTTCATCATGGCACCGAACTATCCGGCCGGCACGGATTCGCTCACCGGCTTCAAGCGCTACTACAAGGGTGATCTGGCCGGCGAGGTCTATACCAAGGTCGGCCAGACCGACTATGCCGCCGAAATCGCACAGATCCGTGATTCCGGCGCGGATGCCGTGTTCTTCTTCCTGCCCGGCGGCATGGGCATCGCCTTCATGAAGCAGTATGCGCAGTCCGGCGTCGACACGCCGGTGATGGGGCCGGGCTTCTCCTTCGACCAGGACGTGCTGGGCGCCATCGGCGATGCAGCGCTCGGCGTCAAGAACTCCTCGCACTGGTCGAAGGATCTCGACAATGCGGCCAACAAGAAGTTCGTGGAAGGCTTCCAGGCCGAGTATGGCCGCCTGCCGTCGCTCTACGCGGCACAGGGCTATGACACCGCCAACCTGCTGATCTCGGCTGCCGCCAAGGCCAGCGTGAAGGATGCCGATGCCTTCCGCGCCGCTCTCAAGGAAGCGAAGTTCGATTCCGTGCGCGGCAAGTTCAAGTTCAACACGAACAACCATCCGATCCAGGACATCTATGTCCGCGAGGTCATCAAGGAAGGCGACGTGCTGACCAACAAGATCGTGGCCACCAGCTTCACCGACCACGAGGACGCCTACGCCAAGGACTGCAAGATGTGAGGAGGGGGCACTAGCTCCCCAATATCTTCTCTTCTCTCCGCCTCGACACCACTTCCCATGAGTTGGAGGAGGTGTCGAGCGTAGCGAGACGGAGAGGGTATTTAAAAGCGTATACGTAAACCTTACGGAAACCTGATCCTTGTCCACCGCGCTCCTGATCGAGCAACTTCTCAACGGGCTGCAGTTCGGCGTGATGCTGTTCCTGATGGCGGCCGGGCTGACGCTGATCTTCGGCGTCATGGGCCTCATCAATCTGGCGCATGGCTCGCTCTACATGGTGGGCGCCTTCGCCTGCGCGGCGGTGGCGGCCGCCACCGGCTCCTTCTGGCTCGGCCTTGTTGCCAGCCTTGCGGCGGCCGCGGCGGCGGGCGCGCTGGTGGAGATCGTGGTCGTCCGCAGGCTTTATGATCGCGACCATCTCGACCAGGTGCTGGCCACCTTCGCCCTGATCCTGATCTTTTCGGAAGGCACGCGTTGGCTGTTCGGGTCCTTCCCGCTCTATCTGGACATCCCTTCGGCACTGTCGGGAGCGGTGGAACTGCCCGGCGGCGCGCGCTATCCGCTCTACCGGCTGGCCATAATCGGCGTGGGCATCGTCGTGGCCGCCGGCCTCTATACGCTGATTTCCAAAACGCGGCTCGGCATGCGCATTCGCGCCGGCGAGTCCGACCGCGAGATGATCGGCGCGCTCGGCGTCGACATCCGCACGCTCTACACAGTTGTGTTTGCGCTGGGGGCGGCACTGGCGGGGCTCGCCGGGGCGCTCGTCGGCGCACTGCAATCCGTGCAGGTCGGCATGGGCGAGCCGGTTCTGATCCTGGCCTTCGTCGTCATCGTCATCGGCGGCATCGGCTCCATCAAGGGCGCGTTGATCGGCGCGATACTGGTGGGGCTGGTCGATACCCTCGGCCGCTTCCTGCTGCCGAAACTGTTCGTCGCCTTCATGGGGCCGTCGCAAGGCACCACGATGGGCGCGGCGATTGCCTCCATGCTGATCTACGTGGTCATGGCCTTCATTCTCGCCTTCCGGCCGCGCGGCCTGTTTTCGGCCAATGCGTGATGGAGCCGGCATGACACGCGAAACCGCAATCGGCCTTTTTCTGGTTGCTGTGCTTCTGGCGTTCCCGCTGGTGGCATCGGCTTTGGGCGAACCCTTCTACATCACGCTTGCCACCCGCATGGCGGTGCTGGCGCTAGCGGCCGTGGGCCTCAATCTGGCGCTCGGGCTCGGCGGGCTGGTTTCCTTCGGCCATGCCGCCTTCTTCGGCATCGGCGGCTATGTAGCGGGTATTTTGACTAGCCACGCCTTCAATCAGGAGCCGATCTTCTCGGCGCCGTTCGAGTTCATGGGCAGCGACCAGATGCCGGTGGTATGGCTGTTCGCCGTGCTGGTCAGCGCGTTGGCGGCGCTGCCCATGGGGGCGATCAGCCTGCGCACTTCGGGCGTCTATTTCATCATGATCACGCTCGCCTTTGCGCAGATGATCTACTATTTCGCCATGTCCTGGCCGGCCTATGGTGGCGAGGACGGGCTGCCGATCCTGTCGCGCAACGCGTTTCCTGGTCTTAACACCGCAAACCCGCTCAGCCTGTTCGCCATCTGCTACGGCCTGCTGATGGTTGCGCTGCTGGTCTTTGCGGTGCTGCGCGACTCGCGCTTCGGTGCGGCCCTTCTGGCCAGCCGGCAGAATGCGACGCGGCTTGCGGCAGTCGGCATCGCCCCCTTTCCGATCCGGCTTGCGGCCTTCGTCATCTCGGCGGCCATCACCGGGCTTGCCGGGGCGCTCTATGCCGATCTCAACCGCTTCGTCAGCCCGTCCATGCTGTCATGGCAGATGTCGGGCGAACTCATCGTGCTGGTCATCCTTGGCGGCACGGGGCGCCTGTTTGGGCCGGTGGCGGGCGCCATGCTGTTCGTCATGATCGAGTTCGTGCTCGGCGGCATCACCGAGCAATGGCAGTTCTTCCTCGGTCTCATCCTGCTCGGCGTCGTGCTGTTCGCACGCGGCGGCTTGGTGGGCGTTCTTGCCGGAAAGGTGCGCCATGGCTGAGCCTGTCCTTTCCATTCGCGATCTGCGCAAGACCTTTGGTGCGCTGAAGGCCACGGACGGTGTCAGCATTGACCTGATGCCCGGCGAAATCCATGCGCTGATCGGCCCGAACGGCGCGGGCAAATCAACGCTGATCCACCAGATCGCCGGTTCGATCCGGCCGGACAGCGGCAGCATCCGTTTCCTCGGCCAAGATGTCGGTGCGTTGGGCGTCGCCGGGCGGGCGCGGATGGGCCTTGGCCGCAGCTTCCAGATTTCGTCGCTGGCGCTGGAGTTTTCGGCGCTGCGCAATGTCATGCTGGCCGTGCAGTCGCGGCAGGGATCGAGCTTCCGCTTCCTGAAAGACGTCTTGCGCGACCGCTCGCTGACGGAACCCGCCATGGCGGCACTGGAGCGCGCGGGCGTTGCCGCGCGCGCACATGTGCCTGCCGCCGAGCTGTCGCATGGCGAGCGGCGCCAGCTCGAAATCGCCATTGCGCTGGCGCTTGGGCCAAAAGCCTTCCTGCTGGACGAGCCGATGGCCGGCATGGGGCCGGAAGGTTCGCGTACACTGACAGGATTCCTCGACGGCTTGCGGCAGGAAGCGCCCATCCTGCTGGTTGAGCACGACATGGATGCCGTCTTCGCACTGGCCGACCGCATCTCCGTGCTGGTCTATGGCCGCATCATCGCCAGTGGCACGGTGGATGAAATCCGCAGCCACCCGGAAGTGCGTCGCGCCTATCTGGGAGAGGCGGCATGAGGCTTCTGGAAATCTCCGGCCTGGAGAGTTTTTACGGCGCCTCGCAGGCGCTGTTCGGCGTCGAGCTTGCCGTGGACGAAGGCGAGGTCATGGCGCTGATGGGCCGCAACGGCATGGGCAAGACCACCACCATCCGTTCCATCCTCGGGTTGATGCGGGCGCGCGCCGGCAGCATCCGGCTGGAGGGCAGGGAAGTGACCGGCATGCAGCCGCACCGCATCGCCCGCCTCGGCATCGGACTGGTGCCGGAAGGCCGCCGCTGCTTTCCTAATCTCACCGTGCAGGAAAACCTCGTGGCAGCCGCGCGGCCCGGCGTGTGGACGCTCGCGCGCGTCAACGAGCTGTTCCCCCGGTTGGCGGAACGCCGCGACCAGTATGCCAATACGCTGTCGGGCGGCGAGCAGCAGATGCTGGCCGTCGGCCGGGCGCTGATGACCAACCCGAAGCTGCTTATCCTCGATGAGGCCACCGAGGGCTTGGCTCCGGTCATCCGGCAGGATATCTGGTCGGCCATACGCCGCCTCAAGGCCGAGGGCCAGTCGATCCTGGTGGTGGACAAGACGCTGGCCGAGCTGATGCCCGTCGCCGACCGCTGCTTCGTGCTGGAAAAGGGCCGCACCGTATTTTCCGGCGCGCCGGCCTCGCTGACGGCAGAGCTGCAGGACCGTTATCTCGGCGTCTGAAGGCGCCGCAAAAATCCCGAGAACTGCCAGAACTGGAGACTGCCCATGACCACCCAAACCATTCACGAGGTGCTTCACCCCGCCAACTGGAAGGCGGCCAAGGGCTATGCCAATGGCATCCTTGCGGATGGCCGCGTCGTCTATCTCGGCGGGCAAATCGGCTGGAACGCCGACCAGGTCTTCGAGGAGAAGGATCTGGTAGGCCAGATCCGGCAGACGTTGCAGAACATCGTCGACGTGCTGAAGGAAGCCGGCGGGCGGCCCGAGCATCTGGTCAAGCTCACCTGGTACATCACCGACAAGAAGGACTATCTCGCCAATGTGCGCGAGGTCGGCGCAGCCTATCGCGCGGTGCTGGGTAAGCATTTCCCGGCCATGGCGATGGTGCAGGTGGTGGCGCTGATGGAAGACGAGGCCAAGGTCGAGATCGAGGCGACAGCGGTGCTGCCGCGCTGATCCCACCTAACATTTATAAATCGACATTTGCGGCGGGCATGTCCCGCCGCTTGTCTTTTCAGCGCAGCCAGTCGGCCAGCGAGGGGCGGAAATTGCCGGCGCGGCCTTTCATGGCTTCCGCCGCGCACATGGAGTTCAGCACTGCTTCCTGCGTGGCCTCGGTGGCGGCGCGGAACAGCTTGTCGATGCGGTTCTCGTTCAGCGCGCGCATCGAGATGAGGTCGCTCTTCTCGTCGTGGTCGATGGTCATTGCGGTGGTGAAGCCGATGGCGATGTCGCCGCTGCC
>Ga0187815_10001135_pt1 | contig 12621 bp, 7 predicted proteins | sample NC_S_5_FD_132962 | JGI IMG/M metagenome (GOLD analysis project Ga0187815, IMG submission 132962) | Wetland sediment microbial communities from Neuse River Estuary, North Carolina, USA - ASW-S_5 | ecosystem: Environmental > Aquatic > Freshwater > Wetlands > Sediment | place: USA: North Carolina...
CCACCTCGAGAACGTCGACCATGCCCTCGCCGAGGCCGCCGAGGCCCGGCAGGAGATCGACCTCGTCTGGGGCGCGCTGCTCACGCGCTATCTCTCCCTTACGGCCCAGCAGCGAGGGAAGAGTTTCCTCTCGGTCGGGCGGGTCCAGACGCCGACGCTCGCGCTCCTAGTCGAACGGGACCAGGCGATCAAGGAGTTCGTTCCGACCCCGTTCTGGGAGATCGTCGCGACCGGCGAGAAGGACGGCGAGACGTTCCGCCTGCATCACCACCACGGCATCTTCGAGAAGAAGGCCGACGCGGACCGGACCTTCCATCTCGTGGCCCATGCCAAGAGCGGCGTGGTCCGCGAGTTCACCGAGGAGGAGACCCGGCGGCGCCCGCCGGTTCCGTTCTCCACCACCCTATTCGTCGCGGAGGCGACGCGTCTCGGCCTCGGCGCGGCCCGGGCGATGCGGATCGCCGAGGACCTCTACACCCAGGGTCTGATCAGCTATCCAAGGACAGACAACACCGTCTACCCGCGGGGCCTCGGGCTCCGGACCATCGCCGAGAAGTTCCGGGAGAGCCCGTTCGCAGAGGCGGCCGAGTTCGTGCTGAAGCAGCCGACGTTCCGTCCGACGCGCGGGCGCACCGAGACGACCGACCACCCGCCGATCTACCCGACCGGCGTGGTCGACCCGAAGAAACTGCGACCCGAGAACGCCGCCGTCTACGAGCTCGTCGTTCGCCGGTTCCTCGCGACGATTGCTCCCGATGCGCTCGGGATCGCGCGGAACGCGGCCGTGGAGATTCACGGGGAGCGCTTCGAGGGAAAGGGGCAGCATCTCACGGACCCCGGCTGGTATCGTATCTACCCATATTCGCACCCGGAGGAGGTCCCGATGCCCCGTCTCGTGGTGGGCGAGACCGTACGCATCCCCAAGGTCGAACTGGTCGAGGACCAGACGCGGCCCCCCCGCCGGTACACCCAAGGGTCGCTCATCCAGGAGATGGAGCGGCTCGGGCTCGGCACGAAGAGCACTCGCCACGACGTCCTCCAGAAGCTGTTCGACCGCCACTATGTGAACTCCCGACAGCTCGAGCCGACCTCGACCGGGATCGCCGTCACGGAGGCACTCAAGGCCCACGCCCCGGTAATCACCCGACCGGAGATGACGCACCGCCTCGAGGAGGACATGGAGCTCGTGGCGGAGTCGAAGAAGCCGAAGACGGAGGTGATCGAGGAGTCTCGCGAGATGCTGCGCGAGGCGTACACGCTCCTGACCGCCAACACCGAGGGCGTGAAGGAGACGCTCACGGGAGCGCTCGACCGACAGCATTTCGTCGGCCCGTGCGTGAAATGCGGCGGCGCCCTCCGTCTGGCACGGAGCCCACGCGGCGCTCGGTGGGTCCAGTGCACGAACAACCCCACCTCCTGCACCGCGACGTATGCGCTTCCGTCGGCGGGTTTTGTCGAGCCCGCGCCGGACTTCCTGTGCGGCAAGTGCAAGGTCCCCCGGGTGAAGATCACGTTCCGCGGGGTGCGTCCCGACCTCTACTGCATCAATCCGGAGTGTCCCGAGCATCACAAGGCATTCCGGATCGGAGTCTGTCCGACCTGCGGGAGCCCGCTCCAGATCCGCTACTCGTTCGCCGGCAAGCGGTTCGTCGGCTGCTCGGGGTACCCGACGTGCCGGGTCACCTACCCGCTTCCCCAGCGCGGCAAGCTCGAGAAGGACCAGCCCCCCTGCCCGGTCTGTCGGGCCCCGGTGGTGACCGCTATCGAGGCCGGCCGACCCCCGTGGACCCTCTGCATCAACCCGGAGTGTCCGACGCGGGAGAAGGCGGCCAGCAAGAAGGTACTCCCTGGGTCCCGAGCCGCCGCCCCGCGGGCGGCCTCGCGACCCAAACGACGGCGTGCCGGTCCCGCTCCCCCCGAGGGAAAGACGGCCGTCTCCCCGCCGGAGTCGCCGGTCCCGACCGAAACGAAACCCCCGGGGAAGGCGCGCGCCACCCGCCGAAAGCAGACCCGCTCCGCGAAGATGGCCCCCGCGCCGGGGGCCGGTGAGACACCCTCATCCGAGGACGCGTCGACCCAGCTCTGACGGGCGAAGAGCGAACGAGCCGAACGGCAGTCCTCGCCGCCCTAAGAGCGTCCCTCCCCCTTTCCCGGGCCTCGGCTGTTTCTCCACCTCTCGGCCCGCGTTAAATACGCTTCCCCGATTCTTTCTCCCGTGGGCAGTACCGGCCGCCTTCTCGACATGAACTATCGCTCGTTCGAGCGCCGGCTCTCCTCGCACCCGCTCGTGATCGTACCGGTCGGGGCGCTGGAGGCGCATGGGCCGCATCTCCCGCTCGGGGCCGACCAAATCCAAGCCGAGGTTACTGCCTACGCGCTCGCCGAGCGCGTCGACGCCCTCGTCGCGCCGACGGTTCCGTACGGCTCGGCCCCCGGTGCCCGTCGGTTCCCCGGAACGATCTCGCTCACCATCGCTCAACTCGAGGTCTACGTCGCGGGGGTCCTCTCGGAATTCGCCCGCTGGGGCGTGCGTCGCATGCTCGTCCTGTCGGGCCACGGCGAGCGGGGCCACATGGCGGCGCTCCGTGAGGCCGCCGACACGACGATGCAGGCGTTCCCCGGGACGCGGATCGTGGTGCTCTGTGACTACGAGTTCGTTTACGAGCTCCGCGGGAAGGAGGTCCCCGCCACCGACGGCCACGCCGGACTCCTCGAGACGTCCCGCATGCTCGCACTCGCACCCGAGACCGTCGGTCCGGCCCGTCCGGTCGTCGAATACCGCCACAGCCCGTTCGTCCCCGGGACGCCGAACGAGAAGGACTGGCCGGACAGCGTGATCGGAGACACCCGGAGCGCGTCAACGGAGATCGGCGCCCGCGTCCAGGCCCACGTCCTCGACCGTTTGACCGAGACCGTCCGAACCCTCCTGCCGGCGTAGGTTCGCAGCATGGCCGACCCGTCCGACACGATCCGGGTCCGGGGCGCCCGGCAGCACAACCTCAAAGACATCTCGATCGACCTCCCGCGCGGGAAGTTCATCGTCATCACGGGGGTGAGCGGCTCGGGGAAGTCCTCGCTCGCGTTCGATACCCTCTACGCGGAGGGCCAGCGCCGGTACATCGAGAGCCTCTCTTCCTATGCCCGACAGTTCCTCGGTCAGATGGACAAGCCCGACGTCGACTCGATCGACGGGCTGGCCCCGGCGATCGCGATCGAGCAGCGGGCCGGCAGCAAGAACCCTCGCTCGACCGTTGGCACGGTCACCGAGATCCACGACTACCTCCGCCTCCTGTTCGCTCGGATTGGGGTCCCTCACTGTCCGAACGACGGGAACGAGATCAGCCCGCAGTCGGTCGACCGGATCGTCGACGCGGTGAAGGCCCAGGCGAACGGGGAGAAGGTCGACGTGATCGCCCCGGTCATCCGGGCGAAGAAGGGGGAACACAAGGACGTGGTGGAGAAGCTCCGTAAGTCCGGCTACCGGCGGTTCGTCATCGATGGCTTCGAGGTGCGGCTTCCGGGTACGGAGGTCCGCCTCGAGAAGAACAAGAAGCACACGGTCGAGGTCGTCGTCGATAGCTTCGAGGTGTCGGCCGAGGAAGAGAGTCGGCTCGCCGAGTCGGTCGAACTGGCCCGCAGTCTCGGTGACGGGCTCGTCGTGCTGCGCCGCCCGAAAGGCCAGCGTCAGGTGTTCTCGAGCCGTCGAGCGTGCCCGGAGTGCGGGTTCTCGATGGACGAGCTCGCCCCGCGGATGTTCTCGTTCAACAACCCGTTCGGAGCGTGCACCGAGTGCCTCGGCATCGGCGCGACGCTCCACGCCGACCCCGACCGGATCATCCCGAACAAGGAGAAGCCGCTCACGAAGGCGATCAACGTCTGGGGGCTCACCCCGATGGCCTCCTCCCTCGTCCGGTTCGGGCAGATGTTCGGCTACGACCCGCGCCGGCCGGTCCGAGAGCTCTCCGAGAAGGGGTGGAAGGCGCTCATGTTCGGCGGGGAGAAGAGCCTCGGCCCCGCGACCCACAGCCCCGACGACTGGTGGGTCTCGGGGTTCCTCCGCGAGGGGCTCGTCGCCGCCCTCGAACGGCGGTGGCGCACGACGAAGAGCGAAGGGGCGAAGGAGTACTACCTCGGGTTCCTCTCGTTCGTCCCGTGCCGTGCGTGCGGCGGGCGGCGCCTGAAACCGGAGAGCCTGGCCGTCACCGTCCAGGGGAAGTCGATCGCGGACGTCACCGCGATGACGGTGCTCGAGTCGGCCGAGATGTTCCGGTCGCTTTCGCTCTCCGAGCGGGACGTGCAGATCGTCGGACAGGTCGTGAAGGAGATCCGGGCCCGGCTCGGCTTCCTCGAGAGCGTCGGCCTCACGTACTTGACGCTCGACCGCGCTTCCGGGACGCTTTCGGGGGGTGAGGCCGAGCGGATCGCGCTCGCCACCCAGATCGGGTCGGGCCTCGTGGGGGTCCTCTACATCCTCGACGAGCCGTCGATCGGCCTCCACCCCCGCGACCAGGCGCGGCTTCTCTCCACGCTCAAGACGCTCCGGGACCTCGGGAACACGCTCCTCGTCGTCGAGCACGACGAGATGACGATGCGCGAATCGGACTGGCTCGTCGACCTCGGCCCCGGGGCCGGGGAGCTCGGGGGAGAGCTTCTCTATGCGGGTCCCCCCGACCGGATCAAGGGGACGCCGCGCTCGCTCACGGCGGCGTTCCTGTCGGGCGAGCGGTCGATCCCGACCCCGGAACGCCGGGCCGCGCCCGGCCGCCGCTTCCTGACGATTCGCGGCCCGCAGGAGCACAACCTCAAGGGGGACGACGTGGCGATCCCGCTCGGCCTCCTGGTTGGGCTGTCGGGCGTCTCGGGAAGCGGCAAATCGACGCTCCTCCAGGAGATCCTCTACCGCGCCGTCCGTCGGCACCTCGGCCTCGGTCGAGAGACCCCGGGACGGTACAGCTTCATCGAGGGAATCGACGAGGTCGACCGCGTCCTGCTCATCGACCAGGCGCCCATCGGCCGGACGCCGAGGTCGAACCCCGCGACGTACACCGGGTTGATGACGCCGGTCCGGGAACTGTTCGCGGGGCTCCCGGAGGCGAAGGCCCGGGGGTTCCGTCCCGGTCGGTTCAGCTTCAACGTCGCCGGCGGGCGGTGCGAGACGTGCGAGGGCGACGGGGTCCTCCGCTACGAGATGCACTTTCTCCCCGACGTCTACGTCGTGTGCGAGGAGTGCCGGGGGAAGCGCTTCAACGCCGAGACCCTCGAGGTGAAGTTCAAGGGGAAGACGATCGCCGACGTCCTCGACATGGCGGTGAGCGAGGCGCTCGCCTTCTTCGCCCACCACCGCCGCATCGCGACCCGTCTCCAGCTGCTCTCGGACGTCGGGCTCGGTTACATCCGGCTCGGCCAGAGCGCCACCACCCTTTCCGGCGGCGAGGCCCAGCGGATCAAGATCGCCTACGAACTCGCGAAACCCCCGACCGGGAAGACGCTCTACCTCCTCGACGAGCCGACCACCGGGCTCCACTTCGCGGACGTCGAGCGCTTGCTCGAGGTTCTGTTCCGGCTCCGCTCCGGCGGGAACACCGTCGTCGTCATCGAGCACAACGTGGACGTCCTGAAGTCGGTGGATTGGCTGATCGACCTCGGCCCCGAGGGCGGGAACGAGGGCGGCCATGTGGTGGCCCAGGGTCCCCCGGAGGAGGTCGCGCGGGTGAAGGCGTCCCACACGGGGCGCTTCCTCCTCCCGCACCTCGCGACGCCGACCCCGGTCCTTCGGCGCGCACTTCTATGAGCGGGGAGGAGGAGCGAGCCGAGCTCCCGTCGTTCGTTCCGGCGAGCCAGCTCGCCGCCGCCAGCGGGGAAGGATTCCGGCGGGGCCCCGACGCCCCCGGCGTCTATCTCTTCCGCTCCGGTCGCGGGGAGGTCGTGTACGTCGGGAAGGCGCGCAGCCTGCGCCGCCGGGTCCTCGACCACCTCCGGGCCCGGATCGAGAAGGACGGAACGATCCTCGCACAGAGCGCGAGCGTAGAATTCGTTCCAACGTCGACCGAACGGGAGGCGCTCCTCCTCGAAGCGAACCTGGTGAAGCAGTACCAGCCTCCGTACAACGTTCTCCTGAAGGACGACCGGAGCTACCCGTACCTTGCCGTCTCCGTCGGGGAGGAGGTGCCCCGTCTCTTCCTCGTCCGCCGGCCGCGCCGCCGGGCAGGGCTGCTCTTGTTCGGGCCGTACACGAGCGCCCGGGAGGCGCGGATGGTCGAGAAGCTTCTCGGGGACCTCTTCCAGCTCCGCCGGTGCGTGCGGCTCCCGAAGGAGGCGTGCCTCTACTACCACCTCAAGGTGTGCAGCGCTCCGTGCATTGGCGCGATCTCCCCGGAGGAATACCGCGCCCGGGTCGACCGGGCGACCGATGTGCTCCGGGGGGAGGTGGCCCGAGTCCGGCCGATGGTGGAGGCGGAGATGCGCGGCTCGGCCGAGCGACAGGAGTTCGAGCGGGCCGCCATGCTGCGGGACGCTCTCGCCGGCCTCGGCGCGCTCTCAGAACGGCAAGCCGTGGTCGGACCCGGGAGCGGCCGGGCGGATGTGCTCGCGCTCGCCTATCCGCGGGACCCGGCGACCCTCCGCGTCGCGGTCGGTCTTTTGCGCGTCGAGGACGGTGAGGTGCGCCGGACGGAGCCGCACCTCGTCGCGATCCCCGCGGACGACGTCCCGGAACCGGGCGAGGTCCTCCGCCAGTTCCTCACCCAGTACTACGGCGCGCAGCTCGAGCTCCCCGACCGGATCTACGTCGCCGCGGCGAGACCGGGCGGGATCGATTCCACCCTGGACGAGCTGTTCGGCCCGCCCGGCGTGGACGTGCACTTCCGTCCGACCGGCCGGTACGCCGCCCTTGGGCGGCTCGCGGAGCGCCTCGCCCGGGCGACGGTCGACCAGGTGGTCGCCCGGCCGGCCCCGAGGGAAGTGCTGGTCGCCGTACAGAACCTCCTCGAGCTTCCGACGATCCCGAACCGGATCGAGGGCGTCGACATCTCGATCTTCCAGGGGTCGGAGGCGGTCGGGTCGCTGGTCGTCTTCGAGCGGGGGGTCGCGAAGAAGTCGGAGTACCGCCGCTACCGCATCCGCACGGTGGAAGGCACGAACGATTTCGCGATGGTGGCGGAGGTCGTTTCGCGCCGCTACGCCCGCCGTCTCGCCGAGAACGAGGTCCTTCCCGACCTCCTGTTGATCGACGGGGGCGCGGGGCAGCTCGGGGCGGCGCAGGCCGCGCTCACCGAGCTCGGGCTGGCCGACCGGATCCCGACGATCGGGCTCGCGAAGCGGGAAGAAGAGGTCTATCGGACGGACCGGCGCGAGCCGATGCAGCCGAACCCGAACGCCGCACCGATGCTTCTCCTGCGGGCGGTCCGCGACGAGGCGCACCGCTTCGCCGTTACGTACCACCGGACGCGGCGGCGGATGCGGCTGCGGGGGGAGTTCGACGAGGCCGCCCGGGAGCGCGCGCGGCCGGCCCGTTCCTAGGCGCGGCGCCGCCGCCGCTTCGGTGGCCGGCGGACGTCGATCCACGTCATGTCGGGCGACGCCCGGTCGTCCTGCCAAAGGGCGCCGATGATCTCGCCGATGTGGTGCGCCTCCTCGAACGTCGCCTGCATGAGAGCGTCGCGTACGGTGTATCGGCCGGGCATCCAGAACGCCCAGGCCCTCTTTCCGAGGTCGGAGGCGGTCCAGCCGCGCACGGTCTTCTCTATTTCCGACCAGACCCGCCGGGAGTACGTGTCGAACTCCTTCCAATCCCGGGGATGACGGGTCGGGTCGTTGAACAGGGACTCGAGTTCCGGGTCGGAGTTCCGACCCCGGACGATGTAGACCAGCCAGACCTCTTGCACGTTAAGAATGTGCACGAGGGTGTCGAAGAGCGACTCGTGCCCGATCCCCCGCTTTCGCGTGGCCTCCTTGCCCGGTAACCGGCGGATCTTGCGCGCGTACCGGTCGAAGAGGGAGCGATTGTAGTCGAAGATCGCACGCGCGTCCTGTGGAGGGAACGCCAGCGGTCGCCGCATACGGCCCCGAGAGAGACGGCGCTCATAGACCCTTTCGGGTCACCTCGGGGGTTCAGCGGGTGTTCGCGCGCCGTTCCGGGGTGCCGATGAACGACATCCCCTGGACGCGTCGAGAAACCTCGGTCACCGAGAGCCGGCGGAGGTCAAGGTCGGGTTCGAGGATTGCGACGTCGAGCGCGTCCGGTGGGAACGGGGTCGGGGAGCCTTCCGCGACCGCCTGGACGGCGAGCTTGAAGGCGGACTCCTCGTTCAGATGGTCCGGGAGCTTCTCCTCAAGGAAGTCGGCGACCGCCCGGCGGTTCCGGCCGATGGCGTACGCCTTCCAGCCGATCGTCGCGCCACTCGGGTCGAGCTCGATGAGCCCGGGAGTCTTCCCGTCGAACCCACCGAGGAGGAGGGAGACGGCGAACGGACGGGTACCGCCGAACTGAGTGTACTGCTGAAGCAAGGTGCCGAGGGCATGGCCGAGGAGGGTGAACGCGGGGGGCTCGCCGTAGGTGAGGCGGTGGCGCTGGGCCTCCACCCGCAGGAACTCGACGAGCACCCGGGAGTCGGCGATGAGGCCGGCCGTCACGCAGCCGAGCCCCTTGTCGATCGCGAAGCTCTTCTCGATCGACCCGGCCTCCGCGAGGGAGCTCACGGGGAGGTTGCGGTACGCGACGAAGACGATCCCCGTGTCGTAGGTGACCGCGACGGCGGTGCCGCCCATCTGGATCGCTTGCAGCGCATACTCGACCTGGAACAGTCGACCGTCCGGTGAAAAGACGGTACTGGCGCGGTCGTACGCCATCTGGCCCGGTTGCATTTCCATCGGCGATGTTCCTCCGCGAGCGCGCTCGACCAGCCGGGTGGGGGATTTGAACCTACCCCTTCGCCCTCCCTCCGCCCCACTTGGTGGCGAAGGGCCACCACGGGAACCGGACGTCGGCGCCTTCCGGACGTGGGGACGACCGCCCGCCCCCGGGAAACGCTTATCGGGAACGGTCCGGCTCTCGTCCTCGATGGACCCGGGCGGCCTTCAACTGCTCCCGATGGCGTCGAGCTACCGCGGCCCTCTCTCGCCGGCGTGCGAGCAGTGCGCGGAGGGCCGGAAGATGGTGCTGTTCGTCACGGGGCTGTGCCGGTTCCGCTGCTTCTACTGTCCCGTTTCACCCGCCCGCAACCAGCTCGACGTTGTTTACGCCAACGAGCGTCGCGTCCGCTCGGACGAGGACGTCCTGGACGAAGCGCGGGCGATCGGAGCCGCCGGGACGGGGATCACCGGCGGCGACCCGCTCGGGGTCGTCGAGCGGGTGGAACATTACATCCGGCTCCTCAAGGAGACGTTCGGGACCGAGCACAACATCCATCTCTACACCCACGAGCCGAACCCGGAGAAGCTCGCCCGCCTCGCCCGGGCGGGTCTTGACGAATTCCGCCTGCACATTCCGCACTATCTCTGGGGACCGCTCTCGCGCGACGGCGGGGCGTACCGCTCGGTGCTTGAGCGCGCTCCGGAGTGGGGGATCCGGCGAGGGGTCGAGATCCCGGTCTTGCCCGATAAGGAGGCGGAGCTTCGGCGCCTCCTCCGCTCGCTCGAGACGATCGGGGTCGACTTCGTCAACCTGAACGAGCTCGAGTTCTCCGAGACCAACGAGACGAAGATGCGGGAGCGCCGATACCGGCTCGACCCGCGGAACGGCTGGGGGGTGAAGGGAAGCCGCGCGGTCGCCGAGCGGGTCGTCCGTGAGCTCTCCCTGTCGATTCCGGTGCACTACTGCTCCTCCCGATTCAAGGACGGGGTCCAGCTCCGCCAACGCTTGATCCGCCGGGCCGAGCGCACGGCCCCCGAGTTCGCTCCCCGGACCGAGGACGGCACGCTCGTGCTCGGGATCGTAGAGGCCGGGAGCGCGGAGCGGCTCGACCAGTGGTCGACGCGGGTCGTCCGCGCGCTCGGGGTGGCTCCGGGAGACTACCGTTTCGACGCCGACCGTCGTCGGGTCGAGCTCTCGCCGTTCACCTTGCGCCGCCGGGCACGCCGCCTGCCGTGGGCCGCCTTCGAGGTGGAGGTGTACCCCACCGCGGACGCCTTGGAGGTCGAGCGGAACCCGCTGAATCGCGTAGCCCGGGCGAAGCTGATGGGCGGTCGGGGTGGCGAGTAGCGCTCGTCGCACACGTGGCCGCCCCAGGTGAGGTACCGTTCGTCCCCGCGTCGGTTCTTGATGGAGCAGGGCCCCCAGCCGTCGTCCTCGGCCCCGTACCACATCGGGCAATCGCGACACCGCAACGGCGGGGGCTTGGCTCCCGGCGCCCCCGGATGGTGCGGAGTCATCGTTGTTCGTCCTCCGCCCGCAGGAGAGATTGCGCTTGAACGGTGTTCGACATCAGCGTCGCCACCGTCACGGGTCCCACTCCGCCCGGCACCGGGGTCACGCCCGCCGCCCAACCGTCCAGGTTCGCGAAGTCGGCATCGCCGACCATCCTCGAGTTGCCGGGATGCGCGGGGTCCGATACGGTTGAGATCCCGACGTCGACGACGTGCGCCCCTTCGGGAACGACCTCCCGGGTGAGCAGGCCGGGCCGCCCAACGCACGAAAAGATCGTCCGGGCGTTCGCAAGCGCCTGCTTGAGGTCACGGCTCTGCGAATGGACGACCGTCACGGTGGCATTGAGCCCGATCCCCTTACCCGTCAGGAGCAGGGCGAGCGGAAGCCCGACGGTCTCGGAGCGCCCGAGCACCACCACGGGCTCCCCCGAGATCGGGAGTTCGTAGTGCCGGGCGATCTCGACCGCGGCCAGCGCGACCGCGGGAACCTGCATCGGCATCTGCGCGACGAGGCGGCCGAGGTTGGCGATGCCGACACCGTCGACATCCTTCGCGGGTCGCAGGGCCGCCACGGCACGGTAGAAATCGAAGGGGGGAGGCAGGGGATGCTCGAGGAGGACCGCATGGACGTTTGGGTCCTGGTCGAGCGCGGAGAGCAGGCCGACGAGCTCCCCCTGGCCGTCGTCCGGACGCAGGGCTTCGTCCCGGAAGCGGATGCCGAGGGCCGACGCCGCCTTCGCTTGGCGCTTGAGGTAGTAGCGGAACGGGCTCTCGACCCCCCGATGGACGCTCGCGAGGCACGGGGGCGCCTCCCCCGCCGGAAGCGATTGGATCTCGCTTCGCGTGACCTCGTCGATCCGGTCAGCGACCGGCTTCCCTTCGAGCCGAACCGTCATCATCCGCCCGGCGGGCCCGAGCCCGGTGCCGTAGATAACGGCCGACCCGCGGGTCCCGCGACGAGCTCTGACGGCGCCCCACCACCAGAGGGTAAGTAGGTTCGGTTTACGGGCCTAAGAGATTTATATGGTCCCCCACCTTCGATGACTTGGCGGAACGGCTCTCTATCGCGGGATTCGCGACGCCGACATGAGCGAAGGAACGGAAGGACCGGCCGGAGAGAACGGGGGGGCCCCACCTCCGAGCGACCTCGACCAGTGGGCGCGCAGCCTCACCGTCAGCTCGAGCGCCCAGGTGGAGGTGCCGCCCCGCCTTCTCGACCAGGTGATCGGACAGGACGACGCCGTCGAGGTCGCGCACAAGGCCGCGACCCAGAAGCGGCACATGATGCTCATCGGCGAGCCCGGGACCGGCAAGAGCATGCTAGCCCGGGCGATGGTCGACTACCTTCCGAAGGAGCAGCTCCAGGACATCCTCGCGTACTCGAACAGTGAGGACCCGAACGAGCCGAAGATCCGGGTGGTCCCCGCGGGGAAAGGGAAGGAGATCGTCGCCGCCCAGAAGCTCGAGGCGGCCCAGAAGAAGGAGCAGCGGACGATCCTGTTTGTCGTCATCGCGCTTGCGATCTTCGCCTTCACGCTCTACATCGTCATCGTCGACCACGACCTGACCGCCCTCCTGGTCGGCCTCTTGATCGTGTTCATCATCTACGCTCTCGTCCGCTTCTCCGGCGGGCGAAGCGATACCGGGAATTCCGTCGCGAAGCTCCTCGTCTCCCATTCACCGGACGATAAGCCGCCGTTCATCGACGCCACGGGGGCCCATGCCGGGGCGCTCCTTGGGGACGTGAAGCACGACCCGTTCCAGTCGGGCGGCCTCGAGACGCCGCCGCACGAACGGGTCGAGGTCGGAGCGATCCACAAGTCGAACGGGGGCGTGCTGTTCCTCGATGAGATCCACCTGCTCAAGATCGAGAGCCAGCACTCGCTGCTCACAGCGCTCCAGGAACGGAAGTTCCCGATCGTCGGCCAGTCCGAGCGCTCGGCCGGCGCCATGGTGAAGACCGAGCCGGTCCCGTCCGACTTCGTCCTGGTCGCCGCGGGGAACGTCGACAGCGTCCAGACGATGCACCCGGCGCTCCGCTCGCGCATCCGGGGCTACGGCTACGAACTGTACGTCAAGTCGACGATGCCCGACACGATCGAGAACCGGATGAAGATCATTCGGTTCATCGCCCAGGAAGTCGTGAAGGACAAGAAGATCCCCCACTTCGACCTCGCGGCGATGATCGAGGTGATCCGCGAGGCCCAACGCCGTTCGGGTCGTTCGGGTCAGCTCACGCTGCGCCTGCGCGAACTCGGC
>Ga0187815_10001136_pt1 | contig 12615 bp, 14 predicted proteins | sample NC_S_5_FD_132962 | JGI IMG/M metagenome (GOLD analysis project Ga0187815, IMG submission 132962) | Wetland sediment microbial communities from Neuse River Estuary, North Carolina, USA - ASW-S_5 | ecosystem: Environmental > Aquatic > Freshwater > Wetlands > Sediment | place: USA: North Carolina...
GCGCGGCTTGCATGTGGGGGCATCACCCTCCGCGAAGCCAATCCGGAGCCATCGATGATGAAACCCGACCCGGCCCGTCGCCGGTTCCCTGTCGTTTTTGCGCTCGCGCTGCTCGTCGCCACCGTTGCCGCATCGGCGGCCGCCGCCGACGCGTTCCCCTACGATCGGCAACTGATGCTCGACGTCGGCCGCATGGGCAAAGTGCGCCGCATCCCGAGCATCGTCATCTCGTCCGACGGCACGGCGCGCATCGAATTGTGGTGCAAGACGGCGTCGGCGCAGGTGTCGGTCGGCGACGGCGTCATTCAGATCGCTCCGGCGCCGCTGCCGGAGGCGCTGCCGCAATACATGAGCGACGGCCAGTGCTCGCCCGAGCGCATGGCGGCGGATGTCGATCTTCTCGAGGCCTTGTCGCAGACGACGGCCTGGCAGGTCGCGGCCGGCGGCGTCACGCTGAGCGGCCCGTCGGTGCTGCGGTTCCGGCCATCCGACCACTGACACGGCGCGCCCGTCCGGGGAAGCGCCCGGGCAGGACGATCTGGTCGACCCTCTCCTCCGGCTTGACGAAGATGGCGATCACCTCCGGGTGCGCGGCCTGGATCGCCGCCTCCAGCGCGTCGATCGCCCGCTCGATCTCAGGCGCCGTCATGCTGTCGCGGAATTCCAGGCTGAGCGCGACGACGACCTGATCCGGCGCCATGTGCACGGTGAACACGATCTGCGCGCGCTCGATGCCGTCGATGCCGTTCGCCGTGCGCATGATCGCCTGGCGCAGGCTTGCGCTCGCCGGCTCCCCGATGAGCAGGCCCTTGCTCTCGCGCGCGAGCATCAGCGCGGTGAGCCCGAGCACCAGCGAGATGCCGAGCGAGGCGACGCCGTCGAGCAGCGGCATGGCGAGCCAATCGGATAAGAAGGTGCCGAGGAAGGCGATCAGCAGGCCGATGAGCGCGGCGCTGTCCTCGAACAGCACGATGAAGGTCGGCGGATCCTTGCTTCGCCGCATCGCCTCGAAGTAGCCGAGCTCGCCTTTGGCGCGGCGGAATTCGCGCAGCGCGAAAGCCCAGCTCGTGCCTTCGAACACGACGGCGAGGCCGAGCACGAGATAGGCGACGAACGCGTTCTCGATCGGGTGCGGACGCAGGATGTGATCGACGGCTTCGTAGGCGGTCACGCCGGCGCCGAGCGTGAACATCAGCAGCGCGACGATGAAGCTCCAGAAGTACAGCTCGCGGCCATAGCCGAGCGGATGCAGCGCATCCGGCGGCCGCTCGGCGCGCGACAGGCCGTAGAGCAGGACCGCCTGGTCGGCGGTGTCGACGGTGGAATGGATCGCCTCGCTGAGCATCGCCGAGGAGCCGGTCCACCAGGCGGCGGCGAACTTGGTGACCGCAACCAGGAGATTGCCGACCAGCGCGGCATGGACGACCATTCTCGATGCGGGTGCCGCGGCCATGCGCGGTCAACGCGCGGGGCGGGAACCGGGTTTCATGTTCTCTCGCCCGTCATGGCCGGGCATAGCCCGTCGAAGACGGGCGCGTGAACGCCCTTATGTCCCGGCCCTCCACGTCTTGCTTGCTGAAGCGGCATGACGACTGAGACGCCGTGCGGACGACATCGACGCCTCCAAAGCAAAAAGGCCGGCTTGCGCCGGCCTTTCCGCAGTTCGTTGCTGACGTGCGACGGGCTCAGAAGCCCATGCCGCCGCCCATGCCGCCCATGCCGCCGCCGCCCGGCATCGCCGGGGCCGCCTCTCGCGGCAGCTCGGCGATCATCGCCTCGGTGGTGACGAGGAGGCCGGCGATCGAGCAGGCATCCTGCAGGGCCGTGCGCACGACCTTGGCCGGATCGACGATGCCCTTGGCGATCATGTCGACGTACTCTTCGTTCTGCGCGTCGAAGCCGAACGTCTCGTCCTTGTTCTCGAGGATCTTGCCGACCACGATCGAGCCCTCGACACCGGCGTTCTCGGCGATCTGGCGGATCGGAGCCTCCAGCGCCTTGAGCACGATGTTGATGCCGGCCTGCACTTCCGGATTGTCGTTGGTCAGCTTGCCGACCGCCTTCTTGGCGCGCAGCAGAGCGGTGCCGCCGCCGGGGACGATGCCCTCTTCCACCGCAGCGCGGGTGGCGTTGAGCGCGTCCTCGACGCGGTCCTTCTTCTCCTTGACCTCGATCTCGGTCGCGCCGCCGACGCGGATCACCGCGACGCCGCCCGCGAGCTTGGCCAGACGCTCCTGCAGCTTCTCACGGTCGTAGTCCGAGGTGGTCTCCTCGATCTGGCCCTTGATCTGCTGCACGCGCGCCTCGATGTCGGCCTTCTTGCCGGCGCCGTTGACGATGGTGGTCTTCTCTTTCTCGATGATGACCTTCTTGGCGCGGCCCAGCATGTTGAGGGTCACGTTCTCGAGCTTGATGCCGAGGTCTTCCGAGATGAGCTGGCCGCCGGTGAGGATCGCGATGTCCTCGAGCATGGCCTTGCGACGATCGCCGAAGCCCGGCGCCTTCACGGCCGCGATCTTGAGGCCGCCGCGCAGCTTGTTGACGACGAGCGTGGCGATCGCTTCGCCCTCGACGTCCTCGGCGACGATGACGAGCGGCTTGCCCGACTGCACCACCGCCTCGAGCACCGGCAGCATCGACTGCAGGCCGGAGAGCTTCTTCTCGTGCAGGAGGATGTAGGCGTCCTCGAGCTCGGCCAGCATCTTCTCGGCGTTGGTGACGAAGTAGGGCGAGATGTAGCCGCGGTCGAACTGCATGCCCTCGACGATCTCGACCTCGGTCTCCATCGCCTTGGCTTCTTCGACCGTGATCACGCCCTCGTTGCCGACCTTCTGCATCGCCTGCGCGATCATCTTGCCGATGGTGGAGTCGCCGTTGGCCGACACGGTGCCGACCTGGGCCACTTCCGCCGACGAGGAGACCTTGCGGGCGCGCTTCTCGATGTCCTTGATCACCGCGGCGACGGCGATGTCGATGCCGCGCTTCAGGTCCATCGGGTTCATGCCGGCGGCAACCGCCTTGGCGCCTTCGCGCACGATCGACTGCGCGAGCACGGTGGCGGTGGTGGTGCCGTCGCCGGCCTCGTCGTTGGTCTTCGACGCCACCTCGCGCACCATCTGCGCGCCCATGTTCTCGAACTTGTCCTCGAGCTCGATCTCCTTGGCGACGGTGACGCCGTCCTTGGTGATGCGCGGGGCGCCGAACGACTTGTCGAGCACGACGTTACGGCCCTTCGGGCCGAGCGTGACCTTCACCGCATTGGCGAGGATGTCGACGCCGCGCAGCATGCGATCGCGTGCGTCGCCGGCGAATTTGACTTCTTTGGCAGCCATGTGGGGTTACTCCAATGGATTCTTGCTGATGCGCTTCCCTCTCGATTGTCATCGCCGGGCTGGTCCCGGCGATCTCGCTTGGGCGGGCACGGCGCCCTCCCGATCGGGACGGCCGGGGCACAGGTGTTCTGAAAGAACGTCGTCCTTCGAACGGCCATGCCCGGCCATGACAAGTGGAGCGGTTTGCGCGGTTCTTTCGGTCTGCGCCTTAGGCGATCACGCCCATGATGTCGGACTCCTTCATGATCAGGAGTTCCTCGCCATCGAGCTTGACCTCGGTGCCCGACCACTTGCCGAACAGCACGCGGTCGCCGGTCTTCAGGTCCATCGGCACCAGCTTGCCCGCCTCGTCACGGCCGCCGGGACCGACGGCGACGACCTCGCCCTCCTGCGGCTTCTCCTTGGCGGTGTCGGGGATGATGATGCCGCCTTTGGTCTTCTCTTCGGCGTCGATGCGGCGCACGACCACGCGGTCGTGCAGGGGACGGAACTTGGTCTTGGCCATGATCTCCTCGTCGGCGCTCCCGCGCGTCTTTGAACGGTTAGGAAAGTTTCGATTTTCCAAGCCTTTAGCACTCGTTAACGGCGAGTGCCAAGGGCCGTCCGGGAAATATTGCGGATCGGCCGGAGTGTCAAGGACAGGCGTCATTGCCGGCGGCCGCCGGCCACCGCGGCGGCTGCAAAATGTCACGGTTCTGCTTGCACTTGCGGACGCGGCCCCGCAATGTCGATTCGCGTTTTTCAGGAGCACCGATGCGTCCGATCAGCCTTCGCCTGAGCCCGATCCTGTCCGCCACGCTGCTGGCCCTCGCGCTGGCAGGATGTGCGACGACCTCGCCGACGCCGCCGCCGGAGCAGGCGCCGCCGCCGGTGGTGCCGACATTGCCGCCGGCCTTCCCGCCGCAGGACATCGTCGGCCGCTGGGGGCTCGCCGCCTATCACGTGCCGACCGATCGCGAGCGCACCGAAGCTGCCGCGTTGCGCGCCTGCACGCAGCCATACGTCATCACCCTCGGCCCGACCGGCGGTGTCATGATGCACCTCGCCGACCAGGCAACGCCGACCGAGTTGCGCCTCAAAGGCGCCCCGGGCGGCAAGACCTTCATCGGCCCGGCCGAAGACCCGCCCGGCAGCACGCAGGATCGCGAGGTCGAGCAGTTCGACGGCCGTATCATGATCCTGCGCTGGATGGATCCCGAGGTGCAGGGCCGTTACGGCACGATGGTCTACGTCCGCTGTCCGGCCGACGGCGTGAAGAAGCCGCGGCCGAAGGCCAAGTCGGCCGCCAAGCCCGCCGCCAAGCCGAAGCCCAAACCGGCGCCGAAGCCGGCGGGCTGACGCGTCGCCGCGGTGAGCATGCCCGGCACCGCGCGCGCGCTCGTCCGCGGTCCCTGGCGCGCCGTGCTGGTGCTGGGCGTGACCCAGATCACCGCCTGGGGCGCGATCTTCTACACGCCGGTGCTCATCATGCCGCTGATCGCCGCCGAGCGCGGCTGGTCGATGTCCTTTGCCATGGGCGGCTTCTCGCTCGGCCTGCTGACCGCCGGCATCGCGGCGCGCTATGTCGGCGGCTCGATCGACCGGTTCGGCGGCCACGTCACCATGACCTGCGGCTCGCTCGGCGGCGCGCTCGGTCTCATGCTGATCACCGAGGCCGCGACCCCGGCGACCTATTGCGCCGTGTGGCTGCTGCTCGGCGTGTCGCTGGCCGCGAGCCTCTATGACGCCGCCTTCGCCAGCCTCGGACGCATCTTCGGCATGGCCGCGCGGCGGCCGATCACCGCGCTGACGCTCGCCGGCGGCTTCGCCTCGACCGTGAGCTGGCCGGTCACGCATCTCCTGATCGAGAGCATCGGCTGGCGCGGCTGCTATCTCGTCTATGCCGCGGTGCTCGCCTTCATCAATGCGCCGCTGCACGCCTTCCTGCTACCGCGCATGCGCGTCGAAGCGGAAGCGCCGGCCACCGCGGCGCTGCAGAAGCAGGCGAAGGTCGTGCCGGCCAAGGGCCTGACCTTCGCGCTCGTCGCCGCCGCCTTCGCCACCTACGCCTTCGTGCCGTCGGGCCTGTCGGCGCATCTGCTCGCCATCTTCGAGCGTCACGGCATCGATGCCGGCACCGTGGTCTGGATCGGCGCGCTGTTCGGGCCGGCGCAGGTGCTGGCGCGGCTCATCGAGTTCTCGTTCGGCCGCGACGTGCACCCGCTGTGGGTGGCGCGCTTCGCCTATGGCGCCCTGCTCCTCGCCTTCCTGCTGCTGGCGCTGTTCGGCATCTCGCCGCTCGTCGCCGCCATTTTCGCGCTGATGTTCGGCGGCGCCAACGGGCTGACCACCATCGCGCGCGGCGCCGTGCCGCTCGCTCTGTTCGGCGCCAACGGCTACGGCCGGCTGATGGGCCGGCTTGCCGCGCCGTTCCTGGTGGCACAGTCGGCGGCGCCTCTGGTGATGGCCTTCGTGATCGAGCGCTTCTCGGACACGGCGGCGCTGACGCTCGCCGCCGCCTTCGGCACGGCCGCATTCATTTGTGCAATTCTGATCCGTCGGCCGGCCTAGCCGAACAGGAGATCGACGCCGCGCTGGTCGATGTGGCCCTCGGCGCCGTCGAGACGCGGGCCGTTGATGAGCCCGTGCTCGCGCTTTTCGGCGCCGGGCACAACGGCGGCGCCGCAGTCGGCGACCACATGCCCAAGCTGCTCCTCGAGCTGGGCGAGCAGCGCGATGACCTTGCCGATCCGCTGGCCGGCGAGATCCTGGAAGTTGCAGGCTTCGTAGATCTGCGCGATGCGATCCTGCATCTGCGGCGCGAGCGCCTGGCCAGGTCCGGTGGCGTGCGCGGGTGACAGCGCGCGCATGCTGTCGTCGATCGATTCCGCCGCGGCCAGCACGACCTGCGTCGCCTTCTCCATCGACTCGATCGCCGCGCCGAGCTCGGCGGCGGCGCGCGTCAGGCGCCGGCCGTCGTCGTCGGCGACGAGCGCGGCGAGGCTGCGCCTGAGCGCGGCCACGGGATCGGCATCCGCTGCCGGCGCCGCCGGCGGCGCGGCTTCGCTCCGGTCCGCCAGCATCTTCTCGATGCGAAACTGCTTCTGCTGCACGGCGCAACTCCAAATCTCGCGCACCGTTCTAGCGCGCCGCCATTAATGCCCGGTTTGCGGACGGGATAACGGGCTCTTAACCACGACCGCGCCGGCTTTACGGCTTGGCAACCGTATTGCCGCGAAAGCGGTGGCAATGCTGCGCCCGGCTACCGCTGCGGCCCGGCAATTTACGTTTCGGTCGTGCTTTCGGCTTGTATTTGTCGTCATGTGCAGACGGCTCGTTCACCACGCTACATTTGTTCTTGCCGCGCTCTCCGCGGCGCTCTCCGCCGCGCCCGCCGCGGCGCAGCAGATGCCGGGCACGCCGCCGATGGTCGTCGTGGCGCAGCCGCCGCGCATGCAGAGCAATCTCGGCGGCGGCTTCATCGAGTTCCTGTTCGGCGACCGCGGCGATCAGCCGGTCTACGCTCCACCGCCGCAGTATGCCGGGCCGCCGCACTACGTCGCGCCGCCGCCGGTCTATCAACAGGCGCAGCCGCTCTACGTGAACACGGGGCCGCAGCAGGTCGATCCGATGCTCGAGCGGCAGCGGCCCGATCTGAAGATGGATCCGCAATTCCTGCCGCGCGAGGTCGCGTATCAGACCGGCGAGCCCCCGGGCACGATCGTCGTCGATACGCCGAACCACTTCCTCTATCTCGTGCAGGACAACGGCCGCGCCATGCGCTACGGCATCGGCGTCGGCCGGCCGGGCTTCACCTGGTCGGGCGAGCACAAGGTCTCGGCGAAGAAGGAATGGCCGGATTGGGTGCCGCCGGCCGAGATGCTGCAGCGCCAGCCATATCTGCCGCACTTCATGCCCGGCGGCCCGGACAACCCGCTCGGCGCGCGCGCGCTCTATCTCGGCTCGACGCTCTACCGCATCCACGGCTCGAACGAGCCGTGGACCATCGGCCGCAACGTGTCGTCGGGCTGCATCCGCATGCGCAACGCCGACGTGATCGACCTGTACGGTCGCGTGAAGGTCGGCACCAAGGTCGTGGTGATGTGAAGGCGCGGGCGCGCTCCGCGATCGCCGCGACGTTGGCCGCTGCGGCTTTGTTCGGCGGCAGCGTCGCCGCCGCGCAACCGCCCGGCCGCTACGTCGTCGAGTTTCGCGCGCGCCCCGGCGGCGTCTTCGGGCACACTTACGTCGCCTATGGCCGCATCGACCACCGCGGCCGGCTCGTCCACCCGCGCTACGCCGGCTTCTATCCCGGCGGTTTGCTGTCGGACACGCCGCTCCTCGCCCTGCTGGCGACGCCGTCCCGCGTCAGCGTCGAGCCGCGCGACCGCATGCTGCGCTCGGATCTCGTCTATCGGCGCGAGATCGGCGCGCGAACCTATGCGCGCTTTGCCTCCGAGATCCGGACGCTGGGGCGGGAGCGGCCGCTGTGGCATCTGACGTTCTACAATTGCAACAGCTTCGCCGGCGACGTCGCGCAATGGCTGGGGATGCAGGTGCCGCCGGCGTTGCAGATGCCCAGGGACTTCGTGCGCGCGCTCTACGTCCTCAACCGGCGCAGCCGCCGCGGCGAGGTCTATGCCGCCGCGACCGGCACGGCCGCGCGGACCGTCGCGCAATCACCCGACATGCTGTTCCTGCGCGCCATTGCCGACCCGCGACGGCCGGGCGGATAGAGCCGGCTTCCCCGCTCAGGTGACGTCGCCGCCGCCGAAGTCGCCACCGAAATCGCCGAAGTCGCTGCCGAAGTCGTCGGCGTCGCCATTGTCCGACGGATCGAACAGGCCGGCCGACCGGGTATCCCCGCTTTGCGGATTGGAGCCGATGTCGTTGAGGCCGGCATCGCGGGCGAGGTCGCTCGAGGCCGCGCTGTTGTCCCACGGCGAGGACGCGGCGGAGGCGGGGGAGGCGAAGGCGCTGCCGCCGTGATGGCCGAACATCGACGAGATCGAGTTGAGCAGCAGCGCGCCGCCGATGACGCCGGCGGCGGAAGCGGCCGCGGTGCCGAGGAACGAGCCGCCGCCGACGCCGGGCGCGGGCGCGTTGCCCGGACGGTCGCCCGGCGCATAGCCCGCAGGCCCGCCCTGATAGCCGCCGCCCTGATAGGTGCCGCCCTGGTTCCAGCGCGGATCGGGTCCGGCGGCCGCGCCGGCGCCGACGCTCGGCACCGAGGTTCGGCCGCCGCCCGTGAAGGCGTTGCGCATGGCGTCGAGGAAGCTGCCGCCCTCCTGATGCGGTTCGGCCCCTCCGGACAATTCGCGGATGGTGGCGTCGGCGCGCTTGAGCGCCTCGTCCTGCACCAGCACGGTCTGCACCAGCGCATAGACCGCGTTCGGCGCGCGCTTGAGGCCGTCGATGATGGCGCGCTCGGCCTGCGCATCGCGCGGCGCGGTCTCGAGCTTCTCGAGGCGGTCGAACAGATCGTCGACGAGCTGACGTTCCTGCGGGGTCATTCTGCTGCGTCCTCCAGAGACGACGGACATCGGGTCCGGTCTATCTAGGCGGCCGGAGCCGTTTCGCCAGCGGGCGTCATCAGCTCGACCCGATGCCGCGCGAGGTCGTGCGCAAAGGCATCGGAGTCGAGATAAGCGAGCTCGCGCTCGCGCAAGTCGGTCAGGGAATCGAGGCTTTTTAAGGCCGGATCGACGAAGCCGGGATGACACATGATCAGGCCGCCGTCCGGCATCCCGGTGAGGAAGCGCGGGAACAGCGCGGCGAAATCGGCCTTCGGCGTGAAGGCATAGGCGCCGGCAAAGGCCGGGTTCATCGTCATCCCGAGCCGGCGCGCGCGGCTGCGGAAACGCACGCTGAGCAGGTCGAGCACCAGGCTCTTGGCGTCGCGCAGCGGCCGCCCCCTGGCCGGGCGCATGCATTGCCGCACCCAGGCTGACGGCGCGCCCTCGCTCGCTACCTTCAGGAAGGCGGTGCGCACCGTCGGGAACAGATGCACGTGCTGATGGCCGTCGAGAAAATCCGGCGTGCGGCCGAACAGCGCGACGAAGGCTTCGAGCTGCGTGGCGATCTCGATGACCAGCGGCTCGAGCGCGAGCCGCCCGAGCACCGCGAGCCGCATCATCTCCATCTGCGGCGGGAAGGCGCCGTCGCGCGCCGGCGCAAAGCCGGCGCTCAACGGCCGGAACGGCCCGGTCAGGGTCACGTGCAGGCCGAGGGCGGCACGCGGCGTCTCCTCGTTGACGGCGGCAAGCTCGGCCGCCTCGCCGTCGCCGAGCCAGGGCGCCGCCGTCATCACCGAGGTGGCGTTGAGGCGGCCGCGCAGGATCAAATGGCGGATGCCGCGGTTGATGCCGGGCGCCATGCCGTAATCGTCGGCGCAGAGCCAGATGCGACGCTTCGGCGCGGTCATTCGGCGGCGCGCGCCGTGTCCGGCTTCGCCTTCGGCGTCTCGTCGACGCTCTTGAGGCTGTGCTCGGCGACGAAATAGACCGGCCGGCTTTTGATCTCGTTGAGCATCTTGCCGATGTACTCGCCGAGGATGCCGATCATCAGCAGCTGCACGCCGCCGATCACCATGACGCCGACGAACAGCGACGGATAGCCGGGCACGTCCTGGCCGAACAGCATCGTCTTGATGGCGATCCAGATGCCGTAGACGATCGCGCTCGCGGCGAGCAGCGCGCCGAGCAGGCTCGCGAGCCGCAGCGGCGCGACGGTGAACGAGGTGAGGCCTTCGATCGACAGGCCGATCAGCGTCCACACGTTCCACGTCGTCTTGCCGTGCGCGCGCACCGCCGGCTCGTAATCGACGCGCGACTGGCGGAAGCCGATCCAGCTCGACATGCCCTTGAAGAAGCGGTTGCGCTCCGGCATCTGCCGCAGCGCCTCGACCGCGCGCGGCGAGAGCAGGCGGAAGTCGCCGGCGTCCTCCGGGATCGGCTGGCGCTGGCCCCAGTTGATCAGCGCATAGAACCAGCGGACGCCGATCGTGCGCAGCTTCGGCTCGTTCTCGCGATGCGCCTTGGCGGTGAAGACGACGTCGTAGCCGTCGTCGAGCCAGCGCGACACCAAGGTCTCGATCATGCTCGGCGGGTGCTGGCCGTCGCCGTCCATGAACATCACGGCGCCGAGGCGGGCGTGCTCGAGGCCGGCGAGCAGCGCCGCCTCCTTGCCGAAATTGCGCGACAGGGAGACGACCTGCACGTCGCAGGCCGCCGCCGGCAGCCCCCGGGCAACCTCGGCGGTGTCGTCGCGGCTGCCGTCGTCGACATAGACGAGCTCGGTCTTCAGCCCGTATTTGCCGGCGAGGTAACGCGCCACCTCGGCGATGCGCTCGTGCAGGCCGGGCAGGCCCTTCGATTCGTTGAACACGGGAACCACGATCGACAGGCCGGGCGCCGCCTTCGCGCGCGCCGGCCGTGCCCCCGATCTTGCTGCTTTCACCGGCATTTCTGGGCCGTTCGCTCCGATATCCCCGTTCTATAGCGCAGGGCGGGGAGGCTGTCGCCTCCGACCCTACCGGGCCGGGCGCGACCGTGCTAAGCGGGGCCGACGATGACCCCGCCGCCCCGCCCCAGCCTCCGCGCGCGCCTCACCGCCGCCTGGCACGAACGCGCGCTGGCGCTCAAGGCGCTGAGCTTCGCCGTGGTCGGCGTGCTCAACACCGTCATCGATTTCGGCGTGTTCTGGGCCGGCGTCACCTTGGCCCATCTGCCTCTGGTGCCGGCCAACGTCCTGTCCTGGACCGTCGCCGTCACCTTCTCCTATGCCATCAATTCGCTGACCACCTTCGGCCCCGAGTCCGGCCGGGTGCTGCGCTGGCGCGACTACTTCACCTTCGCCGCCTCCGGCGTCGCCGGCATGGTCGCCAGCACGGCGACCCTGGTCGCGCTGTCATATGTGATGCCGCTTGTCGCCGCCAAGGTCCTGTCGATCGCGGTGAGCTTCGTGGTCAATTTCTCGCTGTCGCATTTCGTGGTCTTCCGCGCGCGCCGGCCGCGCGAGACCGCCAAATAGCAGGAACGCCGCGCGATGAGGTGAGGCTATGCGCCACGATGACAACCTGACAGCCGATCTGCCGAACTTCGTCACGCATCTGGAATGTTCGATGACCGGCGAGCGCCACGAGGCGGACGAGGTGCACAACCTCTCGCGCGCCGGCAAGCCGCTGCTGGTGCGCTACGACCTCGCCGGCGTGAAGAAGGCGCTGACCAAGGACACCCTTGCCAACCGCCCGGCCGACCTGTGGCGCTACCGCGAGCTCCTGCCCGTGCGGCGCAAGCAGGACATCGTCTCGCTCGGCGAGATCATGACGCCGGTGGTGGCGATGCCGAAGCTGCAGAAGAAGCTCGGCGGGGCCGAGATCCTGGTCAAGGACGAAGGGCGCCTGCCGACCGGCTCGTTCAAGGCGCGCGGCCTCGTGATGGCCGTGTCGATGGCGAAGGCGCTCGGCATCAAGCACATGGCGATGCCGACCAACGGCAATGCCGGCGCGGCGCTCGCCGCCTACGCGACGCATGCCGGCATCAGGACGACGATCTTCTGCCCGGAAGACACGCCGGAGGTGAACGTCAGCGAGATCGCGCTGCAGGGCGCGACCGTCTACCGCGTCAACGGCCTGATCGACGACTGCGGCAAGATCGTCGGCGAGGGCAAGGCGAAGGTCGGCTGGTTCGACACCTCGACCTTGAAGGAGCCGTACCGCATCGAGGGCAAGAAGACGATGGGGCTCGAGCTCGCCGAGCAGCTCGGCTGGGACGTGCCCGACGCGATCTTCTATCCGACCGGCGGCGGCACCGGCCTGATCGGCATGTGGAAGGCCTTCGACGAGCTGGAGAAGATCGGCTTCATCGGCAGCAAGCGCCCGCGCATGGTCGCGGTGCAGGCGGCCGGCTGCGCGCCGATGGTCAAGGCCTATGACGAGGGCAAGGAGCACGCGCCGCGCTGGGAGAACGCGCACACCATCGCCTCCGGCATCCGCGTGCCGCAGGCGGTCGGCGACTTCCTCATCTTGCGCGCGGTGCGCGAGTCGGGAGGCTTCGCCATCGCGGTGGAGGACCCCGCGATCGAGTCGGCGCTCGACGAGATGGCGCGCGAGGAAGGCTTTCTGCTGTGCCCCGAGGGCGCGGCGACTTACGCCGCCTACAAGCAGTCGCTCGCCGACGGCCGTGTCAAGAAGACCGACCGCGTCGTGCTGTTCAACTGCGCCAGCGGCCTGAAATATCCGCTGCCGAAGATCGAGAAGAAGCTCGATCGCTTGAAGCCGATCGATTACGCGGCACTCTGATCC
>Ga0187815_10001139_pt1 | contig 12568 bp, 10 predicted proteins | sample NC_S_5_FD_132962 | JGI IMG/M metagenome (GOLD analysis project Ga0187815, IMG submission 132962) | Wetland sediment microbial communities from Neuse River Estuary, North Carolina, USA - ASW-S_5 | ecosystem: Environmental > Aquatic > Freshwater > Wetlands > Sediment | place: USA: North Carolina...
GCTGCGGCGGCGACGCAGGGAATCCGCCCTGTGCATGTGGGAAGGGGAACCGTACCGGGATTCCTCGCGCGCGCCAGAGACGCGCGCGGGAATGACACCATCAAGCACTTCGGGTGGAGGACAAGATGTGCGGCGGGTTCGGTGTAAAGTCATTTGGGGGACACCACACTGGAATAGGACGCGGGGACGACGCCGGAGCGCGCCTGCGTTGGCGTGGCGCCGTCGCTGTCCGCGACAATCGGCGCTAGCGTCAGTTTAACCGTCGAATGATTGAGCGGGGCGCCGGCTAGCGGTTCCTGCGCGACCACGTAGCCGCCGCCATGCACATCGACGTCGACGCGCGAGACTCGCGCCAGCTCCATCGCGCGCCTGAGACTCAAGCCCGCGAAATCGGGCGTTGCCCTGGTCAGTTTCGAGCCGGTCAACACGGGGACATAATCGTCCACGTCGGCGGCGGCGGCACTGTTAGCGTCAGAATTCCCGCCGGCCGAGTGTTTGCCGAAATCGAGCGTCGGGATCATGGCGGCAGTATCGTAGGGCTGGCTGGGCGCGGTGATATTCAAATCGCGAACCGCGCCCTGCGCGATTTCGCTGAACACCGGCGCCGCGATCAAACCGCCGAAGTGCTCGTGGCCCACATCGTACAACGCCACCAGGATCAACAGCCGCGGATCGTCGGCCGGTAGAAAACCCACGAACGACGAAACGTGGCGATTCTGATAGTAGGTGCCGTTTTCGGGATTAACCATCTGCGCCGTGCCAGTCTTGCCCGCCACGATAAACCCGTCAACGCGCGCTTTGGCCGCGGTGCCGCCGTCGGACATCACGACGTTGCGCAGCAACAGGTTCATCTGGTGGGCGATGTCGGGCGCAATCGCGCGACGGATCACTTGCGGCGTATGGGTGAGGATCGCCCGGCCCTCGGCGTCGTAAGCAGCTTTGACCACGTACGGGCGGATGATATTTCCGCCGTTGGCGATCGCCGCGTACGCCACCGCGAGCTGGATCGGGGTGAGCGCCACGCCCTGGCCGAAACCGTGATTGGCGAGATCTATTTCCCGCCATCCCGCCGGCTTGCTCAGCAACCCGGGCGCTTCGCCGGGCAAATCGATTCCGGTACGCGAGCCGATGCCGAAGGCGCGCAATCCCCCGTAGAAGCGGTCCGAGCCGAGCGTCAGCGCGATCTTCGCCGCGCCGATATTGGACGACACTTCGATTATGCCGCCGAGATTGAGCAATCCGTGAGGGCTGTGATCGTGGATCGTGCGCCGATCGATCGTGAAGCGGCCGTTCTCGCAGTAAAATTGGCGATCGAGCGTGATCGCGTGATCGGCCAGCGCAATCGAGCCTAAAATTCCCTTCATCGTCGAGCCCGGCTCGAACGCATCCTCCACCGCCGGGTTGTGCAGACGGTTGTTTGCGGCGGCCGGGCCGGCGCTCACGTTGGCCATCGCGATCACTTCGCCGGTAAAGGGATCGAGCACGATTGCGCTGCCGCGCTTTGCGCCGCTCTGAACGACCTCCGCCGCCAACTCGGTTTCGGCCAGCGATTGAATCGACGAATCGATCGTCAGCTCGAGCTGCGCGCCCGGCTCCGGCGCCTTGAGCGCCAGGGGGCTGTCGAAAATCGGATGGCCCAGCGCGTCATGATCGAAGTTCAGCTCGACCGGTTCGCCCCGCGCCAGCTTGTCGTATTGCAACTCCAACCCGGAGAGCCCCTGGCCGTCCATCCCCGCCAACCCCACCACCGACGCGGCCAGGTTGCTCTCCGGGTAAAACCGCTTGTATTCGCTGATCGTGCCGATACCGTCGATTCCAAGCGCCTCGGCGGCTTGCGCCTTGTCGGGAGACATTTCGCGCTCGAGCCAGACGAACGGCGCGTCCTTGTTCAGCCTGGATTCCAGAGAAATCGGCAGCATCATCAGGACTGCCGCGAGCTTGTCCCGCTCGGCCTGTGTGCTCGACTCGCGCACTCGGCGCGGCCGCGCGTAAACCGAGCGCGTCTCGACCGACAGCGCCAGCGGCTCGCCGTTGCGATCGACGATCGGTCCGCGCACTGCGGCGAGTTCGGCCGCTCCGGTATGCTCGTGGTGCGCGAGCGAGTTCAATTGCGCGCCGTACATCGCGACCAGCACCACCAGCCGGAGCACGGCGAACGCGAACATCGCCGCCAGGACGAGCGTTAGCGCCCCGATTCGAGCGCGCCGCTGCTTGTGCAATTTAGTCATGGGAGCATCACCACCTGCCCGCGTGCGGGCGGCGCGAGATGATATTGCGGGGCGAGCGCGCGCAGCCGGCCGTGCGAGCTGAGCTCGGCGGCGGTCAGGCGCAGCTTGCGATTTTCGTCCTGCAGCCGCGCGATTTCATCGTGCAGCGCTGAAAGCCGATAGCCTTCGCGCGTCACTTCGAGCCGCGTCATCAAGGTCGCGAATCCGACCACCGCGATCAGCGCGCCCAGCACGGCAGGCACCAGCTTGGACGGCCGCCGGGTCGGTTTTACCCGCGCGCTCATCGTGCGCTCCGTTCGATACATCGGATTCTTGCGCTGCGGGCACGCGGATTGCGCGAAGTTTCCGACGCCGGCGGCTTGATCACCTTGCGCGCAATCGGGGAGTAGCCGCCGGTGCGCTCCAACTCCCGAAAGCGCTCCTTGACCGGGCGGTCTTCGAGCGAATGATACGAGATAACCAGCATCCGCCCCCCCGGATTAAGCATCGCAGGACCGTCGCGCAGCAGAGCCGCCAGACTTTCCATCTCGCGGTTGACCGCGATTCGAAGCGCCTGGAAGGTGCGGGTGGCAGGATGCACGCCACCGCGGCGACGCGCTCCCAGTGCGCGCTCGACGATCGCGCGCAATTCGCCGGTGGTCTCGATCGGAGCGCGCCGGCGCGCCTCCACGATCATCCTCGCGATCCGCCGCGACGCCCGCTCCTCGCCGTACATATAGATGATGCGCGCAAGCTCCTCGGCGCTCTCTTCGTTGACGATGTCGCGCGCGCGGAGCCGCTGGCGGTCGTCCATCCGCATGTCGAGCGGACCGTCGAGCCGAAATGAGAACCCGCGCAGCGGATCGTCGAGCGCGTAGCTGCTCATGCCCAGGTCGGCGAGCATCGCGTCGGCGCCGTCGAAGCCGTGACGTTTCATCACGGCCGCAACTTCGGCGAAGTCCGCGCGCTCGAGCACCACGCGATCGCCGAACTTGGCGAGTTGCTCGCGCGCAACCGCCAGCGCCCCCGCGTCGCGATCAAGCCCGAGCATCCGCGCCCCGGTCGCACGCATCATCGCGACCGCATGGCCTCCAGTCCCGACCGTCACGTCGACGAACGCGAGCGGACCGTGTGCGGACAGCAGTCCGCACACCTCCTCCACCATCACCGGCACATGCCTCCGGTCCGCCGCGTCGTCTTCGTGTAGCGCCGCCAGACTCATCACCCGTCACAGACCCAGCTTCGAATAAAAATCGGGTTCCATTATCTTCTCCTCGCTGGCCTTCAAGACCTTTTCGAGGACTTGCTTGTCCCAAAGTTGAAAATGATCCTGCCGCGCCGAAAACGTCACCTCGCGATCCAGCGCCGCATATTCGCGCAGCTTGGGCGGAATCAGAATCCGTCCCTGCCGATCGACGGGCACCTCATGCGCTCCGCCGATGATCAGCGTCTCGAAGACCTGCACGCGCGGATCGAACCTCGGCTTGGTGCGTAGATTGGCGTTGAGCATGTCCCACTGACTGGGTGGATAGAGCGCCAGGCAATGCTCTCCGTCGAACGGGAAATTGGTGATATAAAGACGATCGTGATTTTCGCGCTGGAGAACTTCACGAAATCGGACAGGGATACTCACCCTCCCTTTCTCATCGATCGAATGGTCGAAACGGCCGCTGAACACCGCGTTCCCTCCCCAGCGTCCCACAACATCCCACTCTGCCCCACTTCAGTCAAGTAATCTGCCGGTCGTGAGATGCGAAAAACTGACTATTGGGCCGAATAGCCAGTGACGAAGAAAAAGCGAAAGTGAGATTCGCTGTGACTAATCGACGCGAAGCGTCGGCGACCAAACTCGTACATTATGATCCGCAGCCGACGAGTGTCATTGAGCGCTTTCGCGCCGTCTCAGCTTGACAGCAGCGCCATTGATTGGCGAAACTCGCCCCCGATTCAACGGTCGATCCACTACATCAAGAGTCAAAACGCCTTAAGCTCAGCGGGGCAGAGAGAGGATAGATGAAGACGGGAAATTCTTGGCTGCGAAGCGCCGCAGTCGTGGCAGCGGGCATCGTAGTGACGGTGCTGGTCATCAGCCCTGCCGCTCAATCGAGGGGAAAGAAAAAAGTCCCGACGCCTACTGCGACCGAGACGCCGACCGCGACGCCGACGCCTGAAGTTCACGTGTGGGATTTCGATCAGGACAAGGCGGGAGCAGTGCCCTCGGGATGGGCGGCAACGGAAGGCGATTGGCAGGTGATTCCCGATCCGAGCGCGCCGAGCAAGCCTAATACGTACGGCTTGCCGCCGGGGCGGCTGTACAAGTCGCTGATCAACGCGCTCGAGTATTACCCAATGACAATTCAGACGGATCCGACTGAGTATGCCGACTTTACTCTCGAAGCGCAGTTCAAATCCGCCGGCGGACGCTTCGATTGCTCCGGCGGCCTCATCTTCCGCTACGTCGACGCGAAGAACTTCTACCTGCTTTCGGCGGGATGCCCCAGCGATTACTTTGCGCTGTCGCGGATGACCAACGGACAGTTGGTGATGCTCAAGCAGAGCGTCGTGCCGACCGACAAAGACATATGGTACCGGCTCAAGGTCAAGGTCGAGGGCGGTCACTTCATATGTTACGACGATGACAAGATGATCTTCGATTTCGACGACAGCAAAATAGCCAAAGGCAAAATCGGGCTCTGGGCGCGAGACGATTCGCAGGCGGAATTCGACGACGTGAAGATCACGGTGCTTGGCCCAGGCGAGAGCGCGGCGCCGGCAGCGCCGGCCGCGCCGGCCGCATCACCGTCGCCGTAGCGGAAATCGAACAGTCGAGGATCCGTCAGCGAGCGCGCGCGATGGTTGCATCGGGGCGCCGGGCAACTTAGTCTGCATCGTGATGGGAACGAGCGAAGAGAAAGCGCGCGTCGAGGTCAGCATCGAGCCGTTGCGGGGTTCTGTCCTGGTCAAGGAAATTGTCGGCGCAGTTGGCCGGGCGCTGGGTCTGACACTGCTGTGGGGACTCGAAATCGTCCGCGATTTTTACTTCCGCGTTCTCGATCGGCTCAACGTCCGCCCGCGCCGCAAACGCGCGAGCGCATTTCCTCCTGGCCGGCCAAAAAAACACCGCCCCGCCGGCTAGCCGAACCGCGATTATCTGTCGTTCTCGTCGAGCACCTGAGCCAGGTATCGCGCGAGCTTTTCGTCGAGCACCCGCACCAGTGCGTCGGTCTGGGCGGCTTGGGTGATTTTGAGAAATCCTTCGAGGCGATGCTCGCGGTCGTGATCGCGGATCAGCCGTGCGATCATGCTATGCGACAGCGCTGCCAGCTTGATCTCGAGCGCGCGGCGAATCCCCTCCATTGCATCCTGGAGTTCCGCCTGTGGTGGCGCGGCGCCGAGCTGAAACCCGCAGCTCGAGCATCGCGGCGTCGTCTCGGGCGCGATTGCGTCCTTAAGCTCGCATCGCACCACCCGCGCGCTTAGCTCCGCCACCCGCGCCGCCAGATGCTCGCCTTCGGGGGGTCCGAGCGCGGCGATCGCGTTGAGCCGCGCAAGCGCGTCGAGATAGCGGCGCGCGTCGCCCGCGGCCAGCGCAAGCCGCTCCATCTGCTCGCGCCACCGCGCATGCGCGCTCAGATAAGACTGCACGTAGGTCCATTTGAATTTTTGAAAACGCGCTTCCAGCGCGTCCAGACTGCGCGGCGGGCCGGTCAGGATTCGCGGCCCAAGTTCGACTCGGAGCAGTTCGCATTCGGTCTCCAATGCGACAACCGCCGATTCGCGCGCCACACCTTCCGGCAGATCGGCCTCGCTCGGCGGCGCGCGCAGTCCTGTGGCAGCCAGGTATTCGCGCATCGAGCGCATCCGCGGGATCGATTCGCAAGCGGCCGCTATAGCCTCGTACGCGTCGGCGATTTGGAGGGCCGAGGCGAGATACGATCGATCGGCCGCCGCCTCGAGCATCGCAGCCGCGCCCGATTCAGCGAGCGCGATATATTCCGCGATCGCCGCGCGATTAGCCGCGGGCATCTCGAGATTGGCTTCCTCGAGCGCCGCCGCAAGCACGTCGCGCGTCCGGATAGCCGCCTCGACCGCAAGCGCCATCGCGGCCTCGAGTCGTCCAAGGCGCGCGTCCAGGCCATTGCGGTCGCGCGCGGGCGTAAGCCGCGGATCGAATCGCCGCGCCAGCTCGAGCGCCGCGTTGAACGCCGCGAGTTCCGGCGCGCCCGCGGCCTGGGGATCGAACCGGGCAGCGTCAGTTTCGAACCGGATCACGCCGCCGGTGGATATCTCCAATCGGCGCAACAACTCGCGCACCGCCGCGAGCGTCCGCGCCGGCGCCATCCCGTCGCGTGCGACCATCGGCACTCGTGCTTTCAGTTCGTCGATCGCGAGCGCCGCGGTGCCGCCGCACACATTCTCCACGATCAGCGAGTCGATAATTTCGCGCGCGAGGTCCCGCTCGTAGCCGTCCAGCTCGGCGATCCGGTCGCGCGCAATCTTCCACGCGGCGCGTCCGGTCTCAGCCAGGAGCGCCTTGACCTGGTTTGAAACCTCCGCGTTCGTGGTCAGGTCCGGCGGATAGATCAGCCGCGCCGGCGACTGGCCGCCGCCGCTGGCAAAAGTTGCCGAGGCCAACACTTCGCGCGCCAGGCGCGCGAGCGATACGATCGCAGCCGGGTCGGAACTTGTTTCACGCGCTGGATTGGGGCGAGCGGCGATTGTGCGAAGCGCGCTCAGCGCCAGTGGATGAAACGGGAAAATCGCGTCGGGCGCCAATCCCGCCGTATCTATTCCCGCGTACGCGTTGTCGGCGTCGAGTCCGGCGTCCTTGACCAGCCGCCGCGCGCGGCGCACCGCGACGATCGTTTCCTCGTTCGCGTCGCGCGGCGCCACCGCCAATTCGCGCGTCGCTTGCGGAGCGACCGCGCGCCCGGCCGCGATCACGGTGAACTTCAGCTGGCTGAACGACGCGGCAACTTGAGCCAGCATCGCGAACAACCCCGCCGCCCCGTCGCATTGCGACGTGCCGAAATCTATCGCGACCGTTACCGCCCGGACTCCCGTCCGCCGCGCGCTCTCCAGCCCTACGTTCAACGCCGCCGCACCGCGCAGATGGCGGAATAGATCGCCCGAGCGCGGGTCGCCGGCGATTTGTTCCGCCAGCACGCTAAGCAGGAGCAACTCGAGTTGCGCCGCGCCTGCCCGCGCGGGCAGCTCGAATCCGCACACCAGACGGCGCGCGTTCTGCGCATCGAGCGCACCGGCCCGCCTCTGCAACGCGATTACATAGTCAAGGAAGTGCGTCTTGCCGCATCCCGCCGGTCCGCCAATCCAGAACACCGCCCCCTGCGGCTCCGCCAGGTACTGATTGAGGATTTCCCAGGAGCGTTCGGCCGCGCGCGTGAACACGTAGCTCGCGACGGTCGAGGCACGCGGCGATATCTCCAGCTGCAATCGTTCGGGTGCAGGCGGCTCGAGTTCGAACCAACGGCTGGCGCTCGCTCGCCGCCGCCCGCCCTGGCGCAATTCCATCCGACTAAGACTATCACAGCCGTAAACAACGCAGTGTCACATCATAATGACCAACAGTGGACTTTGGTCACTTCGGGAACCAGCAGGGGTGACGCAGGGGTGACCCCTGCACCCAGTATTTTTGGCTTGTGCGCCTGCTCGCGCGACGTTGTCGCGCTACTTCCGCAGGAAGTGACCCCTGCAACACAACGCTGGCCGACAGAAGAAACTGCGACCCACCTCCCTCAAACCCGTTCTAACAGGGACGAAGTCCCGCATCTTTTCTTTCTCAACACTAAGGTGCAGGGGTTACCCCTGCCGAAGGAGGTGTGGAACCCACGATGGGTTCCACATCAAATAAAGCGATCTACCCTTCCCCTGCTACTCCTCGCACTCGTTCCAGGCCTGCGACGGCGCGTTGTTGTAATTGAATCTCAGGCACGCGACCGACGCGCACGCACTGACCAAATTTGCGCTTGGCGGTACTTCCGCGTTCTTCGTCAGCCACAGGTTGAGTTCGTTGACCATCTGCGGACCGAGTCCATTGAGTTCCGGCACCACGACGATATAGAGGGCGTCTTCCTGGCGCCGCGCCGTTGACCACGTCCCCGGCCGAGCAAGGGAAGGGAACGCCTGCATCCGGCGATGGGTGCTCGGACCCTCGACCACTTTCCAGTCGTTGGAAATCTCAACCGCCAGATGGCGCGGGAACTCCCAAGTCAGATCGCGGACATCCGTGTCGCCGGGCCGTTCCACGCGGGCCGCGCAGGAGCGGACTTCGTTCCAGTAACGGTCGATCGCGAGCGCAGCCGCCCTCCTCGCGGCCTCGGTCGTGTACTGGCCGTTGGTCTTGACGCGAATTCCTGCGGGCGTAACCAGATCGGCGGCGAACTCCGATGGCGCAAGCTCGAGCGGCCGTTTCCCGACTTCAGCCGGGGTGCCGGTGTAGTTCTGCGGATAGTAAGTTGATTGGATCGCCCCGCACGAGACTAGGGTGTTCGCGACTGCAATCGCGATCGCAGCCATCGACGCGCGCCGCATCGCCATGCGCACCCGCCCGCGAGCAACTGCACGCCTGACGCCGTCCGGTTTTGCGACCATTCACCACCTCTTCCCCATTTACACTTCTAACAGGGGCGAAGTCCCGCATCGTTTCCTATCACTGAGTGCAGGGGTCACCCCTGCCCAAGGAGGTGTGGAACCCACGGCGGGTTCCACATTCAATCAGCTTTCCTCTATATAACTCCGGCGCGCTTGAGGCGTTCGATCTCGTCCGGGCCGATTCCGATCGACCCGAGCACTTCGGCGTTATGCTCGCCGAGCTCGGGCGGCCTTCTCATCGGCCGGCTCTCTTCGGGCGCATCGGACATCTTGATCGGAGTGCCGGCGACGCGGATCGGACCCCGGGTCGGGTATTCGCTGTCGATTAGCATCCGGCGCTGTGCGATTTCAGGATCGGCGACCACCTCCTCGACGGTGCGCACCGGAGCGCACGGGATTCCCGCCTCGATCAGTCCCTCCACCATCGCGTCGCGCGGCTGCGCGCTGGTCCAATTGGAGACGATCGCATCGAGTAAGTCGGCAATCTTGAGCCGCGCGCCGTGATTGGCGCATCGCGGGTCGGCGATCAGCTCTTCGTGTCCCATCAATTTCGCCAATGTCCGCCAATGCGCTTCGGTCAGGCAGAAGATCAGTATCTCGCCGTCGCGCGCGGGATAGATGTTGGTCGGGCATGCGCCCCAATGACGATTTCCCAGCCGCTTGAACTTCATCCCTTGCAGCGCGGGCGCAACCGCGCTGGTCAGCGCCGGAATCGCCACGTCGAGCATCGCGACCTCGACATGCTGTCCGCGGCCGGTTTTGGCGCGATGGATCAGCGCGGCCAGGATGCCGCTGACGAGATGGCTGCCGGTTCCCATGTCGATGAAAGTGGCGGAGGTCTTCACCGGATGGTCGGGAAAGCCGGTGACGCTGATGAACCCCGACGACGCCTGGATGGTATTGTCCATCGAGCCGAGCTTGGCGTACCTGCTGTTGGAGCCGTAGCCCTTGCCCGAGGCGTAAATCAGGCGCGGAAAGCGCGCGGCAATTTGCTCGTAGCCCAGGCCGAACGACTCCATCACGCCGTCAAGATAATTCTCGACCAGAACGTCGGCATCCTCGAGCAGCTTGAGCATGATTTCACGGCCGCGCGGATGCTTGAGATTGATCGTCACTGAGCGCTTGTTCGCATTGAGCATCAGGAACGAGTAACCGGCGCCGCCTGGCGGCAGTTCCGGCCGGCGCAGCACTTCGCCGGTCACGGGAGGCTCGATCTTGATGATATCGGCGCCCATCGCCGCCAGTTGCAAAGTGCAGTACGGCGCCGCGTAGACCTGTCCCAGATCGATCACGCGGATTCCATCAAGCGGCAAAATCGGGGTACTCATCAAGCCTCTCCTGCTTCGGTCATCATCGCAAAAGCGAGCGGGCGATGACCATGCGATGGACTTCGCTGGGGCCTTCGCCGATGCGGCGGATGCGCGCCTCGCGGTACCAGCGCTCCAGCGGAAACTCCTTGCTCACGCCGTAGCCGCCATGAATCTGCACCGCGCGATCGATCACCCGCCCCAGCACTTCGCTCGAATAGAGCTTCGCGATCGAAGCCTCGGTGCGGAAATCCTCGTGGCGATCGGCCTTCCACGCTCCTTCCCACGTCAGCCACCGCGCCGCGCGCAGCTCGACCTCCGAATCCGCGAGCATCCACTGTATCGCCTGCCGCCTGGCCAGCAGCTCGCCGAAGGTGCTGCGCTGCTTGGCGTGATCGATCGCCATCCTGAGCGCAGCCACTCCCACGCCGACGTTGCACGCCGAGTACGGAAAGCGCAGCCGGGTCAGCAGATCGAGGCACAGATTGAGGCCCTCGCCCTCGGGCCCGAGGCGATTGGCGATCGGCACGGCGCAATCTTCGAAGTGAACCTCGTTGGGCAATGCCGACGTGCGCAGCGTGCGAATCGGGCGCGGGGTGAATCCCGCCATGCCCTTGTTGATTATGAAGCAGGTGATTCCCTTGCGCCCGGCCTTGGCGTCGGTGCGGGTGAAGACCACGCCCCACTCGGCCTCGTGCGCATGCGAGATGAAAATCTTGGTGCCGTTGAGGACGTAGGTATCGCCCTGGCGAACCGCCTTGCACTGGATGGCGCCGGCGGGGTCGGAACCGCCCGAAGGCTCGGTGATCGCGAAAAAGGTATGCCAGGCATTGTTGATCGTGCCGCCGGCGTAGGTGCGCTTCTGTTCCTCGCTGCCGGCGTAGATCACCGGCGGCGGCGTGCGGCCGAAGACCCCGCATCCGGGGTTGTACAGGCCCATGCGATGCTGCGCCATTTCCTCGGTCAGCACGCACATGTCGAAAGTGCCCAGGCCGCCGCCGCCGTACTCGCGCGGCGCGCCCATGCACCACATCCCTGCGGCCTGGACCTTGCGCGCGATCGGCCAGTACTCATCGGGGGGAATCTCGGGCGCGTCGGGATCGATCCGCGCTTCGATCGGGATAATTTCCTCGCGGATTATCTTTCCCACCTGGTCGCGAAGCGCGCCAAGTTCCGGCGACAGTACGAATCCATTGTCAGCGTCCATCAGAACAGTTCCTCCAGCGGTTTCCCGCCTCCATCGAGCCCGCGCGCAAGCGCGCCGAGCCATATCTCGCGAATCCATTCGAGATCGTAAGCGCCCCAGGTCCCCTTTATTTCGAGATCGATCGCGCGGATGCGCCCGATGGCGTGGGCGACTTTCGCGATGGCGGCTTTGCCGCCTGTCCAACGATCGGCGCCCGCCAATCCGAACGCCGCAAGATAGTCGGATAGTCCCGCGAGCACGTCGCTGCTGTAGCGCCACAGATCCTTCTCGGCATCGGAGAGGGAAGTATCCAGGCTCGGCGCGATCTGGTCGGCCGCGGCGATCGCCTCGTTGAATATCAAGGCGGCTTCTCGCAGTTCGTCGCGCTTGCGCGCGGCCTTTTCGGGCGGCATCACGGGGTGCATCACGTCGGCATAGTCGAGGCACAGCTTCGACGCGCGCTCGACAGCGCCATAGGCAGCGGCCATCTCGGGAGCGCATCGCGGATGCCGGCCGGAGGCTATGTCAACCAAAGTAGTAGCGGGCTCGAAGTCGGGATCTCGCGATCCGCGAACGAATGCCTCCAGGTTCACCGGATAGGCCATCGCGCTGTACGCGCCAAAAGTCAGGCACGAAATGCTGGTGATCCCAAGGGACCGATAAGCGCGCAGATCGGACGCGATTACCGCGGGCGTCGCGAAGCCTAAACCGCCGAACAGGATCGCGTCGGCATAATACTCGAAGACGTGGCCGCGGCCGTTGAAGATCTCGAGGTAGCGTTTGAGCGATTCGAGGTAGCGTGGATTGATCTCGCACAGGGGGTCGTCGATCGCGTGGCTGTAGCATCGCTCGCGCGGCGCCCATTCGAACCATACGTTGCCAAGCGGGCTCAGGCCGGGATGCGGATCGATCGTGTCGTGATAGGCGAGATAGGCAACTGCGGGAGCGTTGGCGTCATCGGCGAGCGCACGGGCGATTGCATTAGTGACATTCATGTATTGGATCTGCGGCGGCAGCTCGCGGCATTGACCGCATCGGCACCACGCGCCGCGCCGCACGTCGGCGCCCCAGATGTGCAGCAGGGCGTTGTCGGGATAGTCGTGAACGTAGGCGAGCGCGCCCGTGCGAACGATAGCAACGGCGTCGGGATTGGAGACGCAGAGATTGCCCTGTGGGGTTCGAAGGCCGTCGTCGCCGGCCGGGAAATATTCGGGGTGCTCGGCGAAGCGATCGCGCGGCAGCAGAAGTTGCAGGAC
>Ga0187815_10001140_pt1 | contig 12567 bp, 9 predicted proteins | sample NC_S_5_FD_132962 | JGI IMG/M metagenome (GOLD analysis project Ga0187815, IMG submission 132962) | Wetland sediment microbial communities from Neuse River Estuary, North Carolina, USA - ASW-S_5 | ecosystem: Environmental > Aquatic > Freshwater > Wetlands > Sediment | place: USA: North Carolina...
CGACGTGGCGCATTCGCCCTCGCTGCCTGATGCCGTGCGCGAACGGCTGCTGGCGCGGCGCGACCGCCGGCTCACCGACGACGGCGTGCTGGTGATCCAGGCGCGCCGCTTCCGCGACCAGGGCCGCAACCGCGACGACGCGCGCGAGCGGCTGGCGGAGATCGTCCGCGGCGCGCTGACCGCACCGAAGAAGCGGGTGGCGACGAAGCCCACGCGTGCCTCGAAGGAACGCCGGCTTGCCGGCAAGCAGCAGCGCGGCAGGCTGAAACAGGCGCGCTCGCGCAAACCGGTGATCGAATGAAGGGGACGGTCCCTGCACCCGCGCAGTTGCCGCCTCGCATGCCGCAACTGCGCGACGGCCGGCGCCGGCGCCTGTGCCGTGGCGTGCTCCGCCTGTGCGGCTGGAGCCTGGTCGGCGATTTCCCCGACGTGCCGAAACTGGTGCTGATCGCCGCGCCGCATTCCTCGTGGTGGGACGGCATCTGGGGCCTGTTGATGAAGGCCGCCATCGGCGCCGACGTGCATTTCATGGCCAAGCAGGAGTTGTTCCGCGGCCCACTGGGTGCCCTGCTCGTCAAGCTGGGCGGCATGCCGATCAACCGCGGCAGCGCGCAAGGCGTGGTCGAGCAGATGATCGACCAGTTCCGCCGGCGCGACCGGTTGTGGCTTGGCATAGCGCCGGAGGGCACCCGTCGCCATGTGCCGCGGTGGAAGAGTGGCTTCTGGCGCATCGCCCACGACGCCGGCGTGCCGGTGTTTCCCGTTGCCTTCAACTATCCCGACAAGACCATCCGCCTCGGCCCGCCGCTCGACACCACGGGCGACATGGCCGCCGACATGGAACGGCTGCGCAGGTTCTATGCGCCATTCCGGGGCAAGCACCACGGGATCTGACCGCCATGCTCGGCATCCAGCACTACGACGCCTTCCTGCTCGCCTGCATCGCGCTCAACCTCACTCCGGGGCTGGACACGTTCTACATCCTCGCGCGCAGCGGCCGCGAAGGCCACGCCGTGGGGCTGGGCGCCGCACTGGGCATCAATGCCGGTTGCGTGGTGCACACACTGGCCGCGGTGCTCGGACTGTCGGCACTGCTGATGACCTCGGCGCTCGCCTTCGCGGTGCTGAAGTACCTCGGCGCGGCCTACCTGGCATGGATCGGCCTGCGCATGCTGCTCAGCCGCCAGCAGCATCGCAAACCCACGCAAACGCGGGGCACCGGCTTCGCCGCCGCTTTCCGCCAGGGCATGCTCACCAACGTGCTGAATCCGAAGGTAGCACTGTTCTACCTCGCCTTCCTGCCGCAATTCGTTTCGCTGCAAGCCGGCCATCCGCAGCTTGGCCTGCTGGTGCTGGGCGCCAGCTTCATCGGTACCGGACTCACCTGGTCGCTGGTGCTGGCCCTGGCGGGCGGCCACATCCACCGGCTGTTGCAACGCAAACCGCGGGTCGGCCGATGGATGGACCGCATCTGCGGCATGGTGCTGCTGGGTTTCGGCCTGAGGCTGGCGCTGCAGCGGCAGGGGTGAAGCCGCGTGCCTATCGCCCCGAATGCCCCGGCTCGTCGTAGTCCCGGTAGGTCAGCAGGCCCGGACGGATCAGGTCGATGAAGGCTCGCGCTTCGGCACTGAGGAACTTGCCCTTGCGCATCACCACGCCGTAGCTCCGCTGCGGAAACCAGCGCGACATGTTGCGTACGGCGAGGCGCGCGCGGTCGGCGGCGGTGATGCAGATGCCCGTCACGATGGAAATGCCCAGGCCCATCGCCACGTATTCCTTGATCACGTCCCAGCCACCCACCTCGATCGCCACCTTGTACGGCACCTGGTTCTGCTGGAACACCAGGTCCACCAGGCGATAGGTGGACAGCCGCTGCGGCGGCAGGATCAGGCCCCAGGGCGACAGGTCCTGCAGCTCCAGCGGCTCTTTCGCGGCCAGCGGGTGATCGGGCGGCAGGATCAGCATGGGGTCGTAATGGCGCACCGGCTCCCAGGCGATGTCGTGAGGCACGTCCAGCATCGAGCCGACGGCGAAGTCGGCCTTGTCCTCGCGCAGCATGGCGAGGCCGTCCTTGCCGGTGACGTTGGCCAGCTGCAGCTGCACCCCGGGGTGGCGTTCGCGGTAGCGGCGCACCAGCTCGGGCAGCAGGTACTGGATGGTGGAAGTACCGGCGGCGACGACGAGCTTGCCGGCCTGAAGGCCCTGTACCCTGGCCTGGAAATCGCGGTCGAGGTTTTCCCAGCCTTCCACCAGCGGACGCGCCAGTTCATACAGCGCCTCGCCCGCATCGGTGAGGTTGATGCGACGGCGGCGGCGTTCCAGCAGGCTCGTGCCCAGCTCGCGCTCCAGCGCCTGCAGCTGCAGGCTCACCGAGGGCTGCGAGAGATACAGCGCCTCCGCCGCGCGGCTCAGCGTGCCCAGCTTCACCGTGGCCACGAAGGCCCGCAGCTGCTTGTGGCGGTTGCCCTTGTAGTAGTAGCGGGATGCTTCCGCCTGCCCACCGTGCGCCGACGTACGTTTTTTTGTTGCGCCGCGACGTGGCTTTTTCGCTGATTTCGCCCCGGCCGGGGCAGGCATTTGCTCTTTCATATCAGTGATTTGAAACCAATATTGATACTTACAATAGCAAAAATTGAAACATTTGCTTTGTCAAACTGTAATTCAATCACCTAGCTTCGAGTCGTCCACGACTACGGAGCCCATCATGGCCTTGCCCCGGGAACGCCTCGACCGCACCGCCGTGCAGTTGCACGCCCAGCCCAGCCCAGCCCAGCAGGCGATCCTCGACCCGGGCGCGCTGGCCTTCCTCGCCGACCTGCACCGCCGCTTCGACGCCCGCCGACGCGAGCTGCTGGCCGCCCGCCACGTGCGCCAGGCGCGCTGGGACGCCGGCGAGCTGCCGGATTTCCGCGCCGACACCGCCGCGATCCGCGACAGCGAGTGGACGGTGGGGCCGATTCCGCCCGCGCTGCGCGACCGCCGTGTGGAGATCACCGGGCCGGTGGAGCGCAAGATGATCATCAACGCGCTGAACTCCGGCGCCAAGGTGTTCATGGCCGACTTCGAGGACTCCTCCGCGCCCAGCTTCGCCAATCAGATGGACGGCCAGGTCAACCTGCGCGACGCGGTGGCCGGCACGCTGGCCTATATCTCGCCCGAGGGCAGGCACTACCGGGTGGTGGACAACCCCGCCGTGCTGGTGGTACGCCCGCGCGGCTGGCACCTGCCCGAGCGTCACCTCTCGGTGGACGGCGAGGCGATGGCCGGCGCATTGGTGGATTTCGGCCTGTACGCGTACCACAACGCGCGCACCCTGCACCGCCGCGACCTGGGCCCCTATTTCTACCTGCCCAAGCTGGAGAGCATGGAGGAGGCCGCGCTGTGGGACGAGGTCATGGCCCATGCGGAAACCGTGCTGGACGTCCCGCCCGGCAGCATGAAGGTCACCGTGCTGATCGAGACCCTGCCCGCCGCGTTCCAGATGCACGAGATCCTGCATGCGCTGCAGTCACGCGCGGTGGGCCTGAACTGCGGGCGCTGGGACTACATCTTCTCCTACCTGAAGACCCTGCGCGGTCACCGCGACCGCCTGCTGCCCGAACGCGGCCAGGTGCAGATGACCGTGCCGTTCCTGAAGAACTACTCCGAACTGCTGATCCAGACCTGCCACAAGCGCGGCGCGTTCGCGATGGGCGGCATGGCGGCGCAGATCCCGATCAAAGGCGACGACACCGCGAACGAGGCCGCACTGGCCAAGGTGCGCGCCGACAAGCTGCGCGAGGTCAAGGCGGGCCATGACGGCACCTGGGTGGCGCATCCCGCGCTGGTACCGGTGGCGCAGGCGATCTTCGACGAATACATGCCCGAGCCGAACCAGCGCGACGTGGAGCGCCTCGACGTGCGCGTCAGCCGCGTGCAGTTGCTCGCGCCCTGCCCCGGCACGATCACCCGCGCCGGCTTCGACAACAACGTCGAGGTGTGCCTGCGCTACACCGCGGCCTGGCTGGACGGCCTTGGCTGCGTGCCGATCCACCACCTGATGGAGGACGCCGCCACCGCCGAGATCGCCAGGGCCCAGCTGTGGCAATGGCTACACCACGGCGACCTGCAATTTGCCGATGGCGCGCCCATCGACTTCGCGCTGTTCGACCACGCGCTCGCCACGCACACGCATCGCCTGCGTGACAGCGCGCACCCCGGCGCCGCCCGCGCGGACGCCGCGGCGACGCTGATCCGCGAACTGATCCACGCCGGCACGCTGGCCGACTTCCTCACCCTGCCGGCCTACGGGCGGCTTTGACGCTCACACCTCACCGCGCGGGGAAGGCGCCGCCCTCTCCCCAACCCTCTCCCGCCGGAAGAGGGCCCATCCAAACACGGAGCCTCGCCATGAAGACCGCCGAACAGATCATCCTGGACTGGACCAACAACCCGCGCTGGAACGGGATCCGGCGCAACTATGGCGCCGAGGACGTGGTGCGTCTGCGCGGCACCGTCGCCATCGAGCATTCGCTGGCCAGGCACGGTGCCGAGCGGTTGTGGAAGAGCCTGCACGAAGAACCCTTCGTCAACGCCCTTGGCGCACTCACCGGCAACCAGGCGATGCAGCAAGTGAAGGCGGGTCTCAAGGCGATTTACCTCAGCGGCTGGCAGGTGGCCGCCGACGCGAACAGCGCCGGCGAGATGTACCCCGACCAGTCGCTGTACCCCGCCAACTCCGTGCCGCAGGTAGTGAAGCGCATCAACAATACCTTGCTGCGTGCCGATCAGCTGCACCACGCCGAAGGCAGGGACGAGATCGACTGGCTGGCACCCATCGTGGCCGATGCCGAGGCCGGCTTTGGCGGCGTGCTCAACGCCTTCGAGCTGATGAAGGCGATGATCGAGGCCGGCGCCGCCGGCGTGCACTTCGAAGACCAACTCGCCAGCGTGAAGAAATGCGGCCACATGGGCGGCAAGGTGCTGGTACCCACGCGCGAGGCCGTCGACAAGTTGAACGCCGCGCGCCTCGCCGCCGACGTGCTCGGCGTGCCCACCCTGATCGTGGCGCGCACCGACGCCGACGCGGCCGACCTGCTCACCTCGGACATCGACGACAACGACAAGCCCTTCGTCACCGGCGAACGCACCGTGGAAGGCTTCTTCCGCGTGCGCCCCGGCCTGGACCAGGCGATCAGCCGCGGCCTCGCCTACGCGCCCTACGCCGACCTGGTGTGGTGCGAGACCAGCAAGCCGAACCTGGACGATGCCCGCCGCTTTGCCGAAGCGATCCGTGCGAAATATCCCGGCAAGCTGCTCGCCTACAACTGCTCGCCGAGCTTCAACTGGAAGAAGAACCTCGACGACGCCACCATCGCCAGGTTCCAGCGCGAGCTGGGCGCGATGGGCTACAAGTTCCAATTCATCACGTTGGCCGGCTTCCACAGCCTCAACTACGGCATGTTCGACCTCGCCCACGGCTACGCGCGCCGCCAGATGAGCGCCTTCGTGGAACTGCAGGAGAGGGAATTCGCCGCCGCCGAGCGCGGCTTCACCGCGGTCAAGCACCAGCGCGAAGTGGGCACCGGCTACTTCGACGCGGTGACCCAGGCGATCCAGCAAGGCCAGTCCTCGACGACGGCGCTGAAGGGCTCGACCGAGGAGGCACAGTTCCAGCGCACGGTCGCGGCCTGATCCCGGCGTGCAGGAGCACACCTTGTGTGCGGATGCTCCAGGTCTCGATCAGGCATCGGGGTGTTCGCGCACGGGGTGCGCTCCTGCCGGCGGCACCAGCGCGATCACCGTCCAGCCCGGCCGCGGCTCCAGCTCGCGCTTCGTCGAAGCCACGCGCATCGCGCCTTTCTCATCCACCCCGAACAGCAGCACGCTGTCCGGCCCATATTGTCCGACGAACTGCGGCCAGCCGAAGGTGCCGCTGAGACGGGTGGATTTGATGCGCCAGCCGCGCGCCAGCAGCTCCGCGAAACGCGCATGCGTCATCGCCTCGTCGAACAGCGGCGGGGCCAGCAGCTTGTCGATCAGCGCGGCGCGATCGGTGTTCTCCTCCGGCGCCAGCACGCGCAGGCGATAGACCTTCGCGCGGCCGAACTCCTGCCGGTAGTGCACACAGGCCAGGGTGTTGCGCTCGCGATGGGTGGACATCGCCAGCAGCCGGCCGAGGCCGGTCAGGTCCAGGTGACGTTCGGCGTGCGGCGAGGCGGGGTTGCCGAAGAACGTGGCCAGACCTTCCATGCGCGCACGCCGGATGCCGTCGTAGTCGTCGTCGGCCAGCACCACGCGGAAGCCAGCCTCCTGCAGCGCGTGGCCGACGCTGCGCGCCACCGCGTCGGCACCGAAGATCAGCACGCCGTGCGGTTCGGGCTCGGCCACTTTCAGCCACAGCGCCAACAGTCGCGCGGTAGCGCTCTGCAGCACCACGGTGCCGATGATCAGGATGAATACGAGCGGCACCAGTGTCTCGGCGCCGGCCACGCCCAGTGCCTGCAGGCGCAAGGCGAACAGCGCCGAAACGGAGGCCGCCACGATGCCGCGCGGCGCCACCCAGGCGATCAACGCGCGCTCGCGCCAGTTCAGGGCACTGCCGAGGCTGGCGACCAGCACGGTGAGTGGCCGCACCACGAACTGTGCCAGCAGGAAGATCGCGAAGCCTTCCCACAGCAAGTGGCCCGGCAGCGGCCATGGCAGCCGTGCCGCCAGCAGGATGAACAGCAGCGACACCAGCACCGTGGTGAGGTGTTCCTTGAAGTCGAGGATGTCGTCGATGTGCACGCCGCGCAGGTTGCCCAGAGCGATGCCCATGATCGTCACGGTGAGCAGGCCGGACTCGTGCGCCAGCGTGTTGGCGATCGCGAAGGCCAGCAGCACCGCCGCCAGCACGCCGTAGTTCTGCAGGTATTCGGGAATCAGCTGGCGCCGCAGCAGGAAACCGAGCAACCAGGCAGCCAGTGCGCCGACGAGCGCGCCGCAGGCCACCGTCACTGCGAACACGCCCACCGTGTGGCCCTGCTCGTGCGATACCACCGCCTCGTAGATCAGCACCGCGAACAGCGCGCCCAAGGGATCGATCACGATGCCCTCCCAGCGCAAGGTGTTCGCGATGCGCGCGCCGGGCCTCAGCGTGCGCAGCATCGGCGCGATCACCGTGGGTCCGGTAACGCAGGTCAGCGCACCGAACAGCAATGCGATCGGCCAGGCCACCCCAGCCACCAGGTGCGCCGCCGCGGCCAGCAGCAGCAGGGCGAGCAGCGCGCCGTAACTCACCAGTCCGCGCACCGCCCTGCCGATGCCGGGCAGCTCGTGAAAGCGCAGCGTGAGACTGCCCTCGAACAGGATCAACGCCACCGCCAGCGAGACCATCGGGAACAGCAGCGGCCCCAACAACCGATCCGGATGCAGCAGGCCGAGCACCGGCCCCAGCAGCAGGCCGGCCAGCAGGAGGAACACGATCGCAGGCAGCTTCGCCCGCCACGCCAGCCACTGGCACAGGAAGCCGATCGCCAGCATGCCGGCCAGCACCAGGCCCGGTTCGATGCTCATCGCGCTCCTTGTCTGCTGTTCGAGGCGTTATCGGAGCACGCGTGGGTGCGATGCGTCCAGCGCGAAACGCGAGCAGGCAGAAGGGCCGGGCGAGAGAATGCCGGGCGCAGGCGATGCCTTCCTTCGCTCCTGACCTGTTTCCAACCGCTCGCGCTTTACATCCTGCGGTACTGCAGCGCCTCGGCCAGATGTTCGCGCTCGAGCAGGCCGGCACCGCCATCGAGGTCGGCGATCGTACGCGCCACCCGCAACACGCGGTGGTAGGCACGCGCGGACAGGCCCAGGCGCTCGAGCGCCTGTTCATACCAGCGCCGCTCGGCCGAACCCAGCGCACAGTCGCGCTCCAGCTCGCGGTGGTTGATCTCCGCGTTTGGTCGCCCGGCGCGCATCAGCGCGTGCCGGCGCGCCTGCAGCACGCGGGCACGCACGGTGGCGGAATCCTCGTCGTGCGGGCCGCGGGCCGCGTCCATCTCCCGCAGCGGCAGCGGCGGCACCTCGACCGCGAGGTCGATGCGGTCCAGCAGCGGCCCGGAAATCCGCGCGCGATAACGCTGGACCTGCTCCGGCGAGCAGCGGCACTGCCGGCGCGGATCACCCGCATAACCGCAGGGACAGGGATTCATCGCCGCCACCAGCTGGAACTGGGCGGGAAAGGTGGACTGCCGCGCCGCGCGCGAGACGACGATGTGGCCCGACTCCAGCGGCTCCCGCAGCACCTCCAGCACGTGCCGGCTGAACTCCGGAAGCTCGTCGAGGAACAGCACGCCGTTGTGCGCCAGCGAGATCTCGCCAGGCCGCGGCTGCGAACCGCCGCCCACCAGCGCCACTGCCGAGGCAGTATGGTGCGGCGCACGGAACGGTCGGCGTCGCCAGCGCGCAGGATCGGCAGCCTGGCCGGCCACCGACCACACTGCGCAGGTTTCCAGTGCCTCGGACTCCGAAAGCGGCGGCAGGATGCCGGGCAGACGCTCGGCCAGCATGGTCTTGCCGGTGCCCGGCGGACCCACCAGCAGGAGGTGATGCCCGCCCACGGCGGCGATCTCCAGCGCGCGCCGAGCCTGCAGCTGGCCGCGCACGTCGCGCAGATCCGGGCCGTCGTGGATGCCGCCGTCGACGTTGATGCCGGTCGGCGCCGCCAGTTCCTGCGCGCCGCGCAACCAGCCGCAGACGTCGGCCAGGCTATCGGCCACGCGCACGTCCACTTCCGAAACCAGCGCGGCCTCGGCCGCGTTCGCACGCGGCACCACCACCTTGCGCCCCCGCGCCCGCGCCCGCAGCAGCGCCGGCAGCACCCCCGAGACACTGCGCAGCGAGCCTGACAGCGCCAGCTCGCCGAGGAATTCGCAATCGTCCAGCTTTTCGCGCGGCACCTGGCCGCTGGCAGCGAGGATGCCGAGCGCGATCGGCAGGTCGAAACGGCCACCGTCCTTGGGCAACTCGGCTGGCGCCAGGTTTACGGTGACTTTGCGGCCGGGGTATTCGAAGGCGGTGTTCTGGATCGCCACCCGCACGCGGTCGCGTGCCTCGCGCACGGCAGCCTCGGGCAGGCCCACGATGCTGGTGGCCGGCAGTCCGCCGGACAGGTGCACTTCGACCATCACCTGCGGTGCAGCGATGCCTTCCTGGGCACGGCTGAGAGTGACGGCAAGGCTCATGCGGCCGCCCGCTGCCGGCTCGCCCGGAAGCCGCTGTCACACACCCGCATCGAGCGACTCCGTCGTAGGTTTCAGGTCGTAAATAACCGCCCCCGATCGTTAGCTCGGGGTGAGGGTGACGGATCGGGGGCGGCTCCCGGGAGGCTTGGTGCTGCTAGTCCCCGCGGCTGGCGGCAGCGGCCTCGAGTGCGGCCACGCGCCGTTCCAATTCCTCGACCTTGACGCGGGTGCGCGCAAGCACCTGGCTCTGGACGTCGAATTCTTCGCGGGTGACCAGATCGAGGCGGCGCAATCCCTGCGCCAGGACATCGTGGAAATTGGTTCGCAGATCCTGCTGCGCCTGTGCCACTCCGGGCGGAACCAACGATGCCAGGCGTCGTGCCAGCTGGTCGATATCAAGTCGGTCCATCATGGACGACGCCTCGAACTTGTCGAGGAAAAGTATCCGTGAACAAAAGGTGGACGCACCATCGGCGGACTCCGTGATTCGATGTAGGGATTTTCCTACATGGTAGCCGCCACGCGACAGCGCATGGCCATGAAGGCAAAATGGCCGTCCGCGTCGCCTCCGACGCCCCTGCGAGGACATTCCATGAAGCTGGTCGTGGCGATCATCAAGCCGTTCAAGCTCGACGACGTGCGCGAGGCGCTGGCCGAGGTCGGCGTGCAGGGCATCACCGTGACCGAGGTAAAGGGCTTCGGACGCCAGAAGGGCCACACCGAGCTGTACCGGGGCGCCGAATACGTGGTCGACTTCCTGCCCAAGATCAAGCTGGAGGCGGCGGTGGCCGACGAACAGCTCGACCGGGTGCTGGAGGCGATCCAGAACTCCGCCCGCACCGGCAAGATCGGCGACGGCAAGATCTTCGTCAGTCCGCTGGAGCAGGTGATCCGCATCCGCACCGGTGAGCTGGATCAGGACGCGCTGTAGGACTCCCTCCCCCGGAAACCTCGCAGTGACGCGGTTCGCGCGGCGGACTGCCGACCGTCGAGTACGCAGCGACGCAGGCCGCTTAACCGCCGCGTCCGCACTTCAAGATCGCCCCACCCGTGGTCCATGAAGCCCCTTTCGACAGCATTCGAAAGCGGGCGGAACACAACGGGCAACGCAACCGCGTCGACACGATCGCGGCGCCCGCCAGTCGCGTGGACTGAATGGACTTGTCCACGGCATATACACAAATTGTTGGGTTGACCGACCTTGGACATCCCGATATGTTGTGCTCGTCGGTGTCCGGCCAGACGCGATCGTCGGTCGGACTGAAAAGGGAATCCGGTGCAAATCCGGAACTGCCCCGCAGCGGTAAACGGAAACGAACGCCTTGAGATCGCACTGGCTCGCAGCGGCCGGGAAGCGAAGGCAAGTAGGCGGGTCGCCAGACCCGGGTCCGCGAGTCCGAAGACCTGCCGACACGGCACGGCCGAAGCGTCGTGCCGAGTGGTGACGGCTTCCGCGGGGAGGCGCGTCGGATCATCGGGCCCAGCCGCCCGATGGCGCGACCGTCCGCGGGCAATCGCCACTTCAGCCCTGCGCGCGGGAGCAGGCGGTTGATCGCCATCGGTTGGAGTCACCGACATGCAGCCTCTCGATACCACCACCCGCGAGCGCCCCGGCGCACGCGTGGAGCCGTCCGCCTTTGCCACCGGAACCCCGGCACCCACCAGCGAAGTCCCGATGCCCGCCACACGAGAACAGCAACGCGCCGAACCCTTCACCCTCACCCCGCCGCACAACCCCGGCCAGATGCGCGTGACCAAGCGCAACGGCGGCCAGGAAGCGGTGGACGTCAACAAGATCGTGCGCGCGGTAACCCGCAGCGCCGACGGCCTGCACGCGGTGGATCCGCTGCGCGTGGCGCTGAAGACCATCGGCGGCCTGTACGACGGCGCCACCACGCAGGAACTGGACCAGCTCTCGATCCGCACCGCCGCCGCGCTCACCGCCGAAGAGCCCGAGTACGGCCAGCTCGGCGCGCGCCTGCTCGGCGCCTACATCGACAAGGAAGTGAGCGGCCAGGAAATCCAGAGCTTCTCGCAGTCCATCGCGCGCGGCGCCGAGCTGGGCATCCTAAACGCACGCCTGCGCGACTTCGTGGCGACCAACGCGCGCAAGCTCAACGATGCGATCGACCCGCTGGCGACGCGCCGCTTCGAATACTTCGGCCTGCGCACCGTCTACGACCGCTATCTGCTGCGCCATCCGCAGCAGCGGCTGGTGATCGAGACGCCGCAATACTTCTTCATGCGCATCGCCTGCGCGCTGGGCGGCGGCGAGATCGGCGAGACGCTGGAGTTGTACCGGCTGCTTTCCTCGCTGGAATACATCGCCAGCTCGCCCACGCTGTTCAACGCCGGCACCGCGCACGAGCAGTTGTCGTCCTGCTTCCTGCTCGACTCGCCCACCGACTCGCTCGAGTCGATCTACGACAAGTACGCCGACGTGGCCAAGCTCAGCAAGTTCGCCGGCGGCATCGGTCTGGCCTACTCGCGCGTGCGTTCGCGCGGTTCGCTGATCAAGGGCACCAACGGCCATTCCAACGGCCTGGTGCCGTGGCTGAAGACCCTGGACGCCTCCGTCGCCGCCGTGAACCAGGGCGGCAAGCGCAAGGGCGCGGCCTGCGTCTACCTGGAGCCCTGGCACGCGGACATCGAGGAATTCCTCGAACTGCGCGACAACACTGGCGACGAGGCCCGCCGCACGCACAACCTCAATCTCGCCAACTGGATTCCCGACGAATTCATGCGCCGCGTGGAGAGCGACGGCGAGTGGTCGCTGTTCGACCCCAAGGCGGTGCCGCACTTCGTCGACTGCTGGGGCGAAGCGTTCGAAAAGGCCTACCGCGAAGCGGAGGCTGTCGGCCTGGCCGTGAAGAAGGTGAAGGCGCGCGAGCTGTACGCCCGCATGCTGCGCACGCTGGCGCAGACCGGCAACGGCTGGATGACCTTCAAGGACCGCAGCAACGCCACCAGCAACCAGACGGCGAAAGCGGAGAACGTCATCCACCTGTCGAACCTTTGCACCGAGATCCTGGAAGTGACCAATGCCGGCGAGACGGCGGTGTGCAACCTGGGCTCGGTGAACCTGTCGCGCCACGTGGTCGACGGCCCCGACGGAACCAGGCGCTTCGACTTCGACAAGCTCGCCGCCACGGTGCGCACCGCGGTGCGCCAGCTGGACCGCGTGATCGACCTGAACTTCTATCCGATCGACACCGCCAGGGCCGCCAACCGCAAATGGCGCCCGGTCGGCCTCGGCGTGATGGGCCTGCAGGACGTGTTCTTCAAGCTGCGCCTGCCGTTCGACTCGGCCGAGGCGCTGGAGCTGTCCACGCGCATCGCCGAGGAGATCTACTTCCACGCGCTGTCGCAGTCGAAC
>Ga0187815_10001141_pt1 | contig 12564 bp, 9 predicted proteins | sample NC_S_5_FD_132962 | JGI IMG/M metagenome (GOLD analysis project Ga0187815, IMG submission 132962) | Wetland sediment microbial communities from Neuse River Estuary, North Carolina, USA - ASW-S_5 | ecosystem: Environmental > Aquatic > Freshwater > Wetlands > Sediment | place: USA: North Carolina...
CGCGCTGGGTCGTACGCGTTGCCGTCTGCCGTGAGCTGCTCGATGTGCACCGGAGGCGGAATTTTGTTGAGCACCAGGTGACGCGGATTCACCACACTAACGCTCTCGAAATGCGCGAACCACAATTTTCCGTCTGGGGACTTGCTGACCCTGGGCGTGTAGCCGGTAAGAAGCGCATGACAGCGGACGCCGTCCGTGTTATCGAAAATCGTGAAGTGGATTTTGGTTGCCGGATCGGACACCCATTTCTCGAGTTCGGTGCGTGGAATGCGTAACAGGCCGCAGGCCGTGTACAGCCAGAACGAAGAGTCGAGTTCCATTGCCCAATGCACGGTGTCGCAGGGCAATCCATTCCCGGTCGTGATTGTGGCAATGTGTCCGTCTTTGAGGTGGCTAAGGCCACCCTCGGTTGCGGCCCAAAGCGTGCCATCGCGGTCGAGTTGAAGATCCATAACGCGGCCGGCACCCAAGCCTTCATTCTTCCCGTAGGACGCGCGAACCTGGCCATCCTTGAAATGCACCAACCCACCCTGGAAAAATCCGAGCCACAGGCCGCCTCTCATCGGATCAGGAATCACCGCAGAGGCGGTGACGTTGCCTCCCAGCTTGGACCAGGGAACCTGCTCGACCACCGCACCCTTCAGGAAATTGTCTCGAATGGTCCAAGCGGTATGGGCGTACTGATTGATGTCGAGCGATGGCTCGAGCGCAAGAGCAGCGGGAGGCCCGAGAAGCGCGGCAAGCGCAAGGAGCGCCAGAACAGCCTTGATTCGCGGGTTCGCAATTGCAATTCGAATCGCGTTGGGGCTGCCAATCATGTTTCTCTCTGCGGCCATCGACCGCGAATATTCGAAGAACGCAGACATAATCTCATGACTTCAGCGCCGTGTGTTTCCGTGAGAATTTGGCAGCGAACTTCTCTACGAACGAGGGCCGGCGTTCTCCGGGCATTATGACGTAAGCATGCTCACCAGGAATGCTAAGTTCGACCTCAGTGCCGGAATCCGGTTCGCTCCACACGGTCAGCTTGCCGCCGAGGAGCTTTGCCCTTTCCCGCATGCCACGCAAGCCAAAGTGCCCTTCGCGCCCTTCATCGCTCAGGTGCTGGCGGTCGATGCCCTTCCCGTCATCGCGTACTCGCACCCGAAACTGCCGTTCGTCATAATGAACTTCCACTTCGATCCGTTCTGCGTGGGCATGACGGAAGGCGTTACGGATGCCCTCTCCGGCTATTCGGTAGACTTCGTCACGAACAATCGGGTGAAGATTTCGCGATTCGCCTTCGACTACTACAGAGAAAGCTGCGCGGTCGCTGGATTCGGTAGCGAGTTCTTCGGCGAGGGTGTTGATGGCCAGTGCGAGATCGTTGCCCTGGACAGTAGATTCGCGCAACCCTTGCACCGCGTCGCGCCCTTCGGTGATGGCGTCAGCAGCCTGCTTGATGGCGCTGTCCAGCTGGCCCTTGGCCTCGGTTGGGCGCTCTGGAAGCAACTGGGAGGCAGTTTGGAAGCGGAGCAGCAACCCGTGGAAACTTTGAAGGAGAGTGTCGTGAAGTTCGCGAGCGATGCGTGTGCGCTCAGCGACACGCGCCTCGAGCGTCATGTGGAATTGATGATGTAATTGCCGGACGCGGAACTGATAGGCTGCCCAAAGCAGTGCCAAAGACGCGGCGGCGCAGATGGCGAGAAACCAATTCGTCTGGTAATACGCCGGGGCAACCGAGAACTGCAGGGTATCGCCCTGCTCGTTCCACACCCCGCTGTTGTTGCTCGCTATGACGCGGAACGTGTAATGGCCGGGACGAAGATTCGAATACTGCACCTGGCGGTCGTTGACCACCTCTCTCCAGTCGCTATCCTGACCTTGAAGCTTGTACTTGAAATGAACCTTCTCGGACGCGACGAGACTAAAAGCGGTGTAATCGATGGTCAGATCGCGAGTCAGCGCCGGCAGACGCAACTTCGGAACTGCCGCTCCGGGCAAGTTCTGCCATTGAAGCTTGTTGTCGGCGATGATTTGCTCTATGTGTACAGGGGGCGGGAGTTCGTTGAAAGCGAGATGATGGGGATCGACGACCTCGACGCCTTCTTTCGATACAAACCACAGCTTGCCATCAGTTGACTTCGCAACAGCAGGATTGTAGTAGGCCGGCGAAACCTCGACAATATCGACGCCGTCAGTCGAGTCCCAAATCGTCGTTTGAACCCGGCGGTTCGAATCGGCGATCCAGGCATCAAGTTCGCTCGGCGCGATGCGCACCAGGCCGCAGGCCGTGTACAACCAGAGCGAACGCTCGTCGTCCTGTATAGACCAGTGAATGGTGTCACAGGGCAAACCATTCTTAGTCGTGAGGGTGGTGACGTGGCCATCTTTAATGCGGCTTAGGCCGCCATTCTCGGTTGCGGCCCAGAGCGTCCCATCCCGATCGAGTCGAAGATCGGCGACCGGGCCCTTACCCAGCCCTTCAGCGGCTGTGTACGAGGTGCGGACCTGACCATCCTTGAAATACAACACGCCTCCATCTCGCCAGAATGCAAGCCAAACTCCGCCTTGCTCAGGGACTACAACCTTAGCTTGTTCATGACGCCCCAGCACCGACCATGGGAAATTGTCGACTAAATGCCCATGCCGCATGTGCGACAGACCCTTGTTCCCGGAAAGCCAGAGATTGTCTGAGTTGTCCCCCGCGATCGAATACACTTCTTCACTCGGCACGCCAGGTACGCCCATAAACCTACCGTCCTTGAAATAGGCGAGTCCGTGCCGCGAGAACGTGGCCCACACACGCCCGCGATAATCCTCGAACAGAGACTGCACAAAATTGGCCGGCAGTCCATTCGCTGTGCGGAAGATTGTGGTTTGTCCATTCCTCCACCTGGTCAAACCATCGCGAGTCCCTACCCAAACGCTTCCACCTACACCTGCGACTAGAGAGCTAACATAGTCGCTGGACAAACCTTGTTTGGCAGAAATCGTGGTGACGGGGAGTTCGTGAAACCGGTCGAGGCCTCGCGTGCTGGCGAACCAAATGTTTCCTTCACGATCCTCAAAAAGGCTGCAGCTGACATCGCCTGAGAGTCCGTCGGATTCCGTAAATACGTCTGTCCGGCCGTTGTGTACATGGATAAGTCCCCGTTGTTGGGTTCCAATCCAGAGACCGCCATCACGGTCTCGCAGCAGCTTGTTCGAATCGACCTCGCCGTCTGGAAGCAGCGCATTCGGATTCGTTGCGCTGTGAATGGGATATGATTCGGGTTTGTCCGAAACCAGACGCTTGAGTCCTCCGCCACTGACGCCAATTAACAGCCGGCCGTCGTCGGACCCGATCAAGTCCCCGACCCGTCCCCCCGGGATGGCACAGCGTTTGGGAGGGCCAGGTTTCCATCGCCAAATCCCAGATTCAGCGCCGACCCAGAGAGTGCCTGATCCGTCCTCAAACAAACTCCAAACAAATGAGCCGAAGGCGCCATCCTCGCCATAGCATTGGGCACGCCCGGTTCGGACTGCGCAGAGTCGGCCCGTGGGGGTACCGGGTGAGCCGCCCAGTACGCCGGCCCAGACTGTTCCCTCGCGGTCTTGGAGCAGCGATGTCACGAAATGGTCGCCGATCTCCGGGTACTCGGTTAGCTCGCCGCCATTCCAGCTCACGAGACCGGAAAAGGTGCCAATCCAGAGGGTGCCGTCGCGCGTCACGAGCAGGCTGTAAGGCTTTTGGGGAAGATGCTGACCTGCAGGCGGATTCCAGAGCACAGCGTGAACGCCATCGAAGCGATACAAGCCGAATTCGCTGCCTAGCCAAAGATACCCATCGGGCGTTTGAGCCATGGCGTAGATGGCGCCCAGGGAGAACCCGTCGCGCACGGTCCATGCGGTGTGCGCGTACTGACTGATACTCCGCGATGGGTCGAGCGCGAGAGCACCGGGAGACCATAGGAGGATACTGAGCGCGCCACCGGCAATGATGGCTAGCGCGGCTCTTACTTTTCGTGGCTTTGCCCGCTTCATTAGTGCTGACATCCTCAAGCAAGAAGACGCAGACGAACTGCACGCTGCGACATCGTACTCTCCGAACGAGGGTTTGTGCCACGCTATTTCGAGCGAAGAGCGGGAGCCCTCTGCCGGAAACGGGCGTACTTGTTAATGAAAGTGAAACATCTCCACGCGCAATTCTGAAGCGACGTCGAGAGTTTACCGGCGGTATAATTCACATTCGAGCGCAACATCGTGAATCGGATCGGAGGAGATGTCACAAGCTGCGCTGTCCGACGTGCACGATGCAGTGCGGCTCGGGCGAGGTCGCGCCGCACCTTGGTCGGGGCCACCGTTCAAATGGCTTTTGCGGCGACCTGGGAGAGTGCGTACTCTTCCAGATGGCGGGCGTCGCTGTTGAATTTGCGAATGCCTTCGGCCAGTTTTTCGGTCGCCATGGCGTCCTCGTTGTGCATCCAGCGGAAGATCTTCTCGTCGAGGTTCAGGCGCTCTTCCTTGCTGTCCCGCGATTTAAACGGATCGAGTTTTCGGTCCAGGGTGCCTTCGATTTGTTCCAACTGGTCGAGAAGCTCCGGACTGATGGTGAGCAAATCGCATCCGGCCAGGCGAACGATCTGATTCACATTCCGGAAACTGGCTCCCATCACCTGCGTTTTGTAGCCATATTTCTTGTAGTAGTTGTAGATGCGAGTGACGGATGCAACGCCGGGATCCTGGTCCTCGGGAATTTCCGCGCCTCCCTGCTCCTTTTTGTACCAGTCGTAGATGCGGCCAACGAATGGCGAAATCAGGGTTACTCCAGCTTCGGCGCAAGCCACAGCCTGAGCGAAGCTGAAGAGAAGTGTCAGATTGCAGTGGATACCTTCTTGCTCGAGAAGCTCGGCTGCCCGAATGCCCTCCCAAGTGCTGGCGATCTTGATGAGAATCCGGTCACACGCCACGCCCTTTTCCTCGTACAGGGAGATGAGCTTGTGGGCTTTGGCGATGGTCCCTTTGGTATCGAAGCTCAAGCTCGCCGCGACCTCAGTAGAGACACGTCCAGGGACCACCTTGAGAATCTCACATCCGAACATAACGAAAAGGCGATCGATGAATTCTGCGGCCATTTCTTCGTGACGGCCGCCGCGCTGCAGTGCAAGTTCGGCAGCCTCTTCCACCAGGTTTCGATAGACCGGCATCTGGGCGGCGTGAAAAAGAAGTGAAGGATTGGTGGTGGCATCCTGTGGCCGGTGGCGCGCAATCGCCTCGATATCACCGGTATCAGCTACTACGGTCGTGTATTTCTTTAAAGACTCAAGCAGGGTCATTATTGTCTCCTATTATTCAGGCCCAACGGCCTGGAACTCGTTCGCTCGGGCAACGGTGCTATTTTCGAGTCGAATGACCTTGGCCAGACGACGATGTCGCTCTGCACCGCTGAAGCTGGCGCCCAGGAAATTCTTCGTGCAGTCCCAGGCAACTGCGATGCCCGTGGTGCGGCCTCCGAGGCAGAGAATATTCAAGCTGTCATCCTCCACTCCCTGACGCGCTGAAAAGGGATCGTGACAGAGTGCCGCTCGCGCACCGGCAATCTTATTGGCAGCCACAGAGGCGCCCACACCGCTGCCGCACACGAGAATGCCGCGTTCCACATCGCCTCGTGCCACGGCACGCGCGACGGGAATCGCAAAATCCGGATAGTCATCGTTGTTGTCGCATACATTGTTGCCGAAATCGATGACCGCGTAGCCTTCTGACGCCAGTAACTTCGCGAGTTGCTGCTTCATTTCAAATCCGCCGTGATCCGCACCTATGCCGACTTTCATTGCTTGCCTCCGTGCCGGGCGATCTGGCTCTTTGCCGCGGCCACAACGTTTTCTGTATTGAAGCCGAATTTCTTCAACAGTTGCCTAAGAGGTGCCGAGGCACCAAAACTTTCGATACAGATGTTGTGCCCCTCGCTGCCGGTGTATTTAGTCCAACCGAAGTCGGAGCCCTCCTCCACCGACACTCGTGCCTTCACGTGTGGGGGCAGGACAGAATCCCGGTAGTTCCTATCCTGATCGTCGAACAACTCCCACGACGGCATACTGACCACCCGCACCCGCACGCCTTCTTTGCTTAATTTGTCGTAGGCGTCCAGACAAAGGGCGACTTCGCTGCCGGTGCCGATCAGGATGACCTCAGGATCGCCACCGGGTGCATCCGCCAGAATGTAGGCACCGCGCGCCAGGCCCGAGGCCGGAGCGTACTGTTCGCGGTCGATGGTCGGCAGAGCTTGACGAGTCAGCACCAGCACCGCTGGCTCGTGATACAGTTGGAGTATTACCCTCCATGCCTCTCTCACCTCATTTGCATCCGCGGGGCGGATCGTAATCAGACCCGGCATGGAGCGCATATGGGCGAGCTGTTCGATGGGCTGATGCGTCGGGCCGTCCTCACCAACGCCAATGGAGTCGTGCGTGAAGACGTAAATGACGGGAAGCTCCATTAGGGCGCTCAACCGCAAAGAACCGCGCATGTAATCGACGAAGATGAAGAATCCTGAGCCGAAGGGTCGGACTTTCACCAGACTCATTCCATTTAGTATGGCGCCCATGGCATGTTCGCGGATCCCAAAGTGGAAATTGCGCCCGGCGTAATTCTCGGCCGAGAAATCGCCCGCCCCGTCCAGCGTAATGCGGGTCTTGGTGGAGGGTCCGAGGTCTGCCGATCCTCCAATGAGCCAAGGAACATTCTTGGCGATTGCGTTCAGCACCTTAGCCGAGGAGTCTCGAGATGCCAGGCCCTTCGGGTCTGCGGGGAACTCTGGGAGGTCACGGTCCCAACCTTCTGGCAGTTGGCGGTGTTGCATTTGGAATAATTCTTCCGCCAGCCCGGGGTAATGTTTGCGGTACTCGCCGATTCGCTCGAACCAGGCGTCGCGTAATTCCTTGCCGCGCTTGCCGATGCCTTGTCGGAAGTGGTCGTAAACACCTTCCGGCACATAAAACTTCTTGTCTTCCGGCCAGCCGTAGTTGCGTTTGGCGAGGCGGATCTCCTCCTCACCCAGTGGTTCGCCGTGCGCACCGCTAGTGTCTTGTTTGTGGGGCGCGCCGTATCCAATGTGGCTGTCGACGATGATCAGCGTCGGGCGATCCTTGGTGTTTTGGAAAGTTCGGAACGCACGGGCCAGCATATCAAGGTCATTTGCATCGCCGACCCGCGTCACGTTCCAGCCGTAGCCGATAAAACGTGTGGCCACATCTTCAGTAAACGCAAGTGCAGTATTGCCTTCGATCGTGATGTGATTGTTGTCGTAAATCCAGCAAAGATTCGAAAGTCGCAGGTGTCCGGCGAGCGAGGCGGCCTCGCTGGAGATTCCTTCCATCATGCATCCATCGCCGCAAAGCGCGTAGACGTTGAAATCAAAGAGATCCTCAAACCCTGGGCGGTTGTAACGCGCGGCCAGCCACTGTCGGGCAATAGCCATGCCGACGCTGGTGGCGACGCCTTGGCCTAGCGGTCCGGTGGTGGTCTCCACGCCCGATGTCCAGCGGTACTCCGGATGTCCTGGACAGCGGCTATCTAACTGTCGGAAGGCCTTGATGGCGTCCAGCGGGACAGAGACTTCGCCGAGAGTTTCGTAATCCTTGCTGACGGCTCGAACTTCAGTCAGATGAAGCAAGGAATAGAGCAGCATGGATGCGTGACCAATCGATAGTACGAACCGGTCGCGGTTCGGCCAGACGGGATCTTGCGGATCAAATCGAAGAAAGTTCTGCCAGAGGCAGTAAGCCACTGGCGCCATCGCCATGGGAGTTCCAGGATGCCCCGAATTGGCCGCCTGTACTCCATCCATGGAGAGCGTACGGATGGTGTTGATGCTCGTCTGATCCATGGTTTCCAGCACCGGGGAAATGGGGAAAGCAGTTGGCACGCTCATTTAAGATCCTTTCGCGCTCACGTTCGCGGGTCATCACTTTGCACAAAGCAGGTCGTACGTGGCCACCTGTCGTGGAGGGACATGACACAAAAAGCGAGAGAGCGGATGCCAAGCTCTGGATATGTCATCCTTTCCGAGGTGCACCTCGTTGGGTGCGCGAGCGTGGCGCTCCGCAACCATGTCCGTACAAGCGCACGCTAGATAGTGCAGATCGTCTGCCAATTGGACCCGGCCTTAACTCTTGAATTCTCTTTCACTCTCACCATGTCAGCCGTAGCTGTAGTGACCTTCCAAGGGCGCTGCCTCAATGCGGGCAGCGGTTCGGAACCCACTAGACGAGGTTGGCTGGCAAAAAAAAGGAGTTATGGCAATCGTGATTCTGGTCACGCAAATGCAAATCTGCAAGGTCGACGGTGGTCCTATAGGTCGTGGCCGCACGCAGCTTCGGTCGATTAGGCCAGGGCCGAAGCGCAGCACACCCCTCAACACAGCGCTCGCAAGCGCGCCCGTGGGCGAACAACTTGCCGGGCACAGTGAATCGAGCGATGTGATCGCCGCAGATTACGTGGTGACGTCGCGGTTCGCCGCTGATCACCGGAAACGGTAAGAGGCAGAGAAAATCATGACTGCGGTGCAAAACTCAGTCGATGCAACGGCTGGCGCGGCGCGAGTAAAGAAATCGCTCCACAGTAGCATCGGGACCATCACGCTGAATCATCCGGAAAGACACAATGCACTGAGCGCAGAGCTGATCGAGGAATTGTTGGAGGCGTTGGCAAGTCTAACCGCCTCGGGCGCACGCGTGGTGGTGCTTCGGGCGGCACCCGGCGAGAGGGTCTGGTCCGCAGGGCACGATGTGAAAGAGCTGCCAACCAACGGTCGCGATCCACTGACCTACGACGACCCCCTACGACGGCTGGTGCGGACGATTAAGGAAGTCTCAGTACCCGTGATTGCGATGGTCGAAGGAAGTGTCTGGGGCGGAGCGTGTGAGGTGGTCACCAGTTGTGACGTGATAATAGCGGCGGAGGGAGCTACATTTGCGATCACACCGGCCAAACTGGGTGTGCCGTACGACATCCAGGGCGCGTTGAGCTTCATGCAGTCGACGAGCCTGCCGATCATTAAGGAAATGCTCTTCACCGCTCAACCAATCTCCGCCGAGCGAGCGCTTCATATCGGGATGGTTAACCAAGTCGTGCCGGCTGACCGTCTTGAGCCAGCAACGATCGAGTTGGCCCAACAGATGATTCGCAATTCGCCATTGGTGATCAGCTTGTTGAAAGAGGAGTTGCGCGTTTTGGCCGAAGCGACTCCACTGAACCCTGAAGGGTTCCAGCGTATACAAGGACTTCGGCGGCGGATTTATGACAGCGAGGATTACCAGGAGGGGATTCGCTCGTTTTTTGAGCGGCGTGCACCCCAGTTCCAGGGACGGTGACAAAATGACAACAAATAGTTCCTACCCAATGCTGACCGCCGACGAAGCTGAATCGCTAAGTAGAGTTCAGGCCGAGAGATTTAGATTTCGCAAGCTCGCTCGTGCCGCCAGGATGGCGTTCCGGTTTCTTACTCCTCTTCTTGGGTTTGGTCTGCTTGGGTATTTAGTGCTTCGAACTGGGCCTCAGATCATTTGGAATCAAGTGAACGCAGTCGGCTTCGGCCTAGTCTTCATCATTATTCTCGGAGGCGTCTCGCACTCGATTAAGACATGCGCTTGGCGACGCACATTCACGTGCGATATCAGCGGGCTCTCCTGGTCACGCAGTTTTGGCGCTTTTCTGGTTTCTGAGACTTTCGGGCAATTCGGGCTTGCTGGAAAGGTCATTGGGGAGGCGACGCGAGTTTCTCTTGTGGGTTCTGATGTGCCAATCGCAAACTGCATTTCGTCCGGGGCAATTGATGGCGGACTCCATATGTTGACCTCGGCCATTGTCACGGTAAGCGGAATCATTGCCACTTTGCTGCTTGCGTCACTTTCTGGCAAGTGGCGATTTTATTCGCTGCTGTTTGCCAGCGCGCTCGTAGCGGTGGTGATCCTAGCGGCTGTGGCGGTTGCGAATCGTTGGCAGGTCGTGGGAAACGCCGCTAGGGCGATCGGACGCTTGCCTCGGTTTCATAAATTAGTCAGCGACAAGCAACCCGTTATTGATTCGGCCGAACACAACCTCCTCGCCTTTCGTCGCGAAGCACCTTTAGCCTTCTGGATGAGCTTGATCCTCAACTTTGTTTGGCAAGCGCTGGCAATGTTGGAGATCTACATCATCTTGCGGTTCATGGGCGCAAGAATCGCTGTACCCGGCGCGTTTGTGCTCGAAGGCTTGACCAAGTTGATCAACCTCGTGGGCGCGCTCAATCCGGGTAATGTCGGTACTTATGAAGGCGGCAACATGCTCATCGCAAGGCTGTTCGGCGTAGCGAGCACAACTGGATTGACATTGGCATTGTGCCGACGCGCACGCTCAATCTTCTGGGCAGCGATTGGGGCCATATGCTTGATTTTCATGAAGAGGCAGAGCAGAAGAGGCTTTCCCGATGCGGTTCAGGCGGCGTAGGGCCCAAGAGCGAAAATGGTGAGTTCCGATGCGACACTTTGTATTGATAGCCTTGATGGTGGTATTGATCGCCGCAACTGTCGCGCCGTGCTGGTCGCAGGGCAATTCTGACCTCCAAACCTTTTTCAAGAAGTACGTCGGATTGAGCCAGGACGAGATTGAGGATATTCAGCACGGCAGAACGATCGCCAAAGTCGCGGAGTCGCCCACTCCCGATGAAGTGCTCATTTTCGGGGCTGTGTACATCGAAGCTACACCCGAGAGCTACCTAAAACTTGCGGGTGATATCGATGAACTCCGCAAAATGCCGAGCTTTGTCGCGATCCAGAAATTTAGCGATCCACCGAAACTGTCTGACCTGAACGGCTTTGCTCTCGAACAAGGCGATATCCAAGCACTGAAAGCCTGCAAGCCGGGCCATTGCGAGGTGCAGTTACCGGCAGAATCCATGGAACAGGTTCACCGATCGGTGGATTGGTCCGCGCCCGATGTCACTGCACAGGTAAACCGGCTCGCCCGGCAAATGGCGTTGGAGCTCCTGCTAACATACATGCGCGGAGGGAATTATTCACTGGGTGCTTATCGGGACAAAAAACGTCCGACAGAAGTGGCTGAGACCTTCGAGTCCTTATTGAGCCAGGCGAGAGCGCTTCCCGTGTATCTGCCCGACCTTGATCGCTACCTGCTTGAGTATCCGAAATTGAAGCTGGAGAACGCCGAAAGCCAATTCTATTGGGAGAAGGTAAATTTCGGGCTCAAGCCGACCCTGCGAATTGTTCACGCGATTGTCTATCGTGGCGCTGAACCTTCGGAGCCGGCGTATGCGGTAGCCTTGAAACAGATTTATTCCAGTCATTACTTTCAAACCGCACTGGATCTTACCTTCTGCGTCAGAGACACGGAGCGGCCGAATCAGCGGGGCTTTTACTTGATTACGCTGAAAGGCTCACAACAGGCGGGGCTCACAGGTTTCAAAGGAGGCATTGTGCGGAATGTCGCGGTTGGGAAAACCCGCTCCTCCCTGGAGCGTGCTCTTGCGAGGATCAAAGAAAGGTTGGAAGCCACACCGGACTGACTCCCTCAGATGGGAGCGGCTGCCGAATAAATTACTCGTTGACTTAACGTATTAAGTATAAGAATGGCCTTGCTCGCCCACACGCTGCGAGGGTAGCTGCATCGAAGTTCTTCCACGACTTTGCGCAGCACCGTGTGCTCATGCCGTTTCCAAAAGACTTGTCAGAGAAGGCGAGTCGGTCTCTTACCGCGCTCGGTGTGACTGTAACGTTCAGCGCCAGGCAGACTTTGCGCCGTGATTTCTTATTCCGTCAGTCACCGCACACACGAGATTGGCATTCGGATGGCCTTGGAAGCGCAGCACGGGGATGTCCTGCGCGTGCTGGCCGGCGAAACAGCGCTTGTGCTGGCCTCGGCACTGCGGCTGGGATTGGCGGGGGATTAGCCTTGACGCGATTCTTGCAAAGCCTGCTCTTTGAAATCAAGCCGACGGATCCGTTTATCGTCGTAGCGATGGAGGCGATTGTCGCAGGTCGGCGTGCTACGTCCCCCGGGTGTCGGGCCATCCGCGTTCGCTAATCCAATACAGGCGTAGCATATTTCAGGAAGCGCCTTGCGTGCCGGTCCCGGCAGCACCTTAGCAATTTCAACCACGGCACGCTTGGCATTCGCTTCCACCTGTTCGTAGGTCTTAGCGCGTGCCACGCGCACCTCAAGGTCATTGCTGGCGGGTCTCTTCATGGGCGGTTAGCCGTGTCGTTGATTTCGTTCAACTGTTGCTGCAGCGGGCTCCTCGGATTGAACGCCTCATTTTGGATAAACTCATATGCTTGACCGTGCCAGGAATTCGTTCCGGACTTCACCGCAATGTTGACCTGGCCAGAACCCTGTCCGTACTCCGCAGAATAGAGGCCAGTCCGGATCTTCACTTCTTGCACGGAGAACTGCGTCGGAGTGTTGGTTATCCCGCCGAAGAACGTATCCGTGTCGGCCACCCCGTCGAGCACGAAACTGGTAGATTCCGGGCGTGCGACATTCAGGCTGACTTCCGCAAAATTGTTATTCAGTCCGTGTTGCGCCCAAGCTAATTGGCTACCCCCA
>Ga0187815_10001142_pt1 | contig 12559 bp, 10 predicted proteins | sample NC_S_5_FD_132962 | JGI IMG/M metagenome (GOLD analysis project Ga0187815, IMG submission 132962) | Wetland sediment microbial communities from Neuse River Estuary, North Carolina, USA - ASW-S_5 | ecosystem: Environmental > Aquatic > Freshwater > Wetlands > Sediment | place: USA: North Carolina...
CCAGCGAGTGGCCGGCCACGTAGGCGACCTTGTCCTTCAGCGAGAAGCCGCGCGCTTCCATGGCGCGCAGCGCCGCCAGCGACACTGCCATCAGAGCAGGCTGGGCGTTGGCCGTCAGCGTCAGCGTCTCCTCGGGGCCTTCCCAGATGATGGCGGAAAGCTTTTCGCCCAATGCCTCGTCGACTTCCTCGAACACCGCACGCGCTTCCGGGAATGCATCGGCAAGGTCCCTGCCCATGCCCACGGACTGGCTGCCCTGCCCCGGAAATGTGAATGCGACGGCCATATACGGCTCCCGAAATTGTTTCACTTGAAGGCCGTGTGGCGCAAGGAAGGCGGCAAAGTCAAGGCCGCGCGCCGCCGAAGACCTGGGGAAAGCGCGCATTTGCGGCATTTTCAATAGGTGAAGGCTGGATTCGCCTTCTTCCCCGCCGCTCACGCTCATCTTCCCAGCCGGTAAGGAGAATTGATTCCTCTTGCCTTCATGGCACCCTAGCTTTTGTGACAGTTTGATGACAGTGAGATGACGGTTTCCGAAAGCGTTGGGGTTTTGAGTTGGCAGATCCGTTTGCGGCGGCGCGAGATGCGTCGCAATATGATGTGGATAGCATTTCAGGGCGCAAAGCGCTGGCTTTTCGGTTCATCGGAACGGCCGCGCTGACACTTCTCATATCGGCAGTGCTGGTGTTTTGCGTCGAACTCGTCGCGCGAGGCTCGCTGTCGCAGGCGCTGCAATTCCTGCAGCAGCCGCTTCGCCCCGGCTGGACGACGGTAGCGCTGTTTGCGCTGCTGCTGATATTCCTCGACGCGGTGTTCGGGCGCGCGCACCACGCGCTCTTCATCGTTGCGCCGATGGCGCTGCTGCTGGCTTTTATCGGTCACCAGAAGTCGCTCTATCTGGGCGACCCGCTCTACCCCGCCGACTTTCTCTATGTGCGCCAGATCGTGGAACTGCTGCCGCTCCTGGTGCGCGACCGCCCGCTTGCCGCCGTGGCGATGGTGATCGGCATCATCGTCGGCATCTGTGCTCTGGTGACGGCATGGAAGTTCTGGCGTCGCCGCGCGCCGGTGCTTTCGCTGCGCGGGCGCGTCACGCGGCTCGGCATCGCGCTGCCGCTGCTCGTGTTCTTCGGCTCGATCATGGACTACGCCACCTATTCCTGGGTGCGCGACAGGCTGCAAATCATTCCCATGATGTGGGACCAGAAGGAAAACTACAAAAATAACGGCTTCACCCTTGCCTTTGCGCTCAACGTGCCGATGGCCAAGGTGCTCGCGCCGTCCGGATATTCCGCAAACGCCATCGAGGCGATCGGACGGCCGGGATCGGCTGTCGCCGTGCTACCGACCGACCGGCCGGACATCATCATGGTGATGAACGAATCCTTCTGGGACCCGACCCGGCTGCCCGGCATCGCCATCACGCCCGACCCGATCGCCAATGTGCGGGCGCTGCAGTCCGGCCATGTCTTCTCGCCGGAATTCGGCGGCATGACCGCCAATGTCGAGTTCGAGGCGCTGACGGGCTTCTCCAACGCCTTCCTGCCTTACGGCAGCATTCCCTACCAGCAATATGTGCGAGGCTCCATTCCCTCGCTCGCCAGCTTCCTGCGCGCCGAGGGCTATGACACGCGCGCCTTCCACCCCTTTGCCGGCTGGTTCTGGAACCGCACGCCGGTCTACAAGGCGTTCGGCTTCGAGCGCTTCATGTCGCAGGAAAACCTGCCGCAACTGGAAACGCGCGGGCCGCTCGCTTCCGATGCGGCACTGGTGGAAGAGATCATCCACGAGGCTGACGAAGCTCGCGATCCGCTCTTCTTCTTCGCGGTCACGCTCCAGAATCACGGCCCTTACGCACCGGGCCGCTACTCGGACCCGACGCATTCCGTCGATGGCGACGTGAGCGATGCCGCCAAGGGGACGATCGTGAGCTATGCCGAAGGGGCCGCGGACGGCGACCGGGCCCTGGCCCAGCTGGTCGACTGGGCGCGCCGGCGCGACCGCCACACCATCGTCGTGATGTTTGGCGACCACCTGCCGCCGCTGGGGCGTGTCTATGTCGAGACCGGCTTCATGAAAGACAACGTCGCCAAGCGCCGTGCGCCGCTACCGGACATGAGCGTGCAGCACGAAACGCCGCTGGTGGTGTGGTCGAACCGCAGCGGTGCACAGAATGTGGGCTCCGTCAGCCCTGCCTTCCTGCCCCTGCATGTGCTGAAGACGGCAGGCATCAGCCACCCTTATTACACCGGCTTCCTCGGCGCGATACGCGAGCGCTACCGCGTGGTGGACCGCAACATGCTGGTTGGAGCCGACGATGCCGGCACGCCCGAGTGGTCACAGGGCAAGGAGATCGACCCGGCGATCCGGGATTTCAGGCTGCTGCAATACGACATGATCTTCGGCAAGCACTACGGGGCGCAGACCTTCTTCCCCGAGACCGCACCAGCCGACACGATGTGAATTGCCAGGCCTCTGCTGAAAAGCAAACCGGCCCGGGACCGCAATCGATCCCGGGCCGGATTTGTTTCTGGCGGGCAGATCGCCCGCAGCGCCCGCTCAGTTGGTGATGTAAAGCCGCGAGATCGAGAAGGCGATGTCCTGAAAGGCCGCCTTCAGCTGATCCTGGCTCTTGGTCATATAGTAATTCTCCGGCGTCGTGGCGCACTTGCTGTAGAGATCACGGTTGGCCGCCGTGTCGGCGCCGAACACGACCGTAAACACACGAACACCCTGCTGCTTGAGCTTGGTGCACATGGCCTGCGTCATGTTGTTGACGTTGGTCAGCGCCTTGCTCCGGTTCTGCGTTGAATCGAGACGTCCCGCGCTGAGATAGCCATAGGCGCCGTAGTCCGACTTGTTGATGGTTCCGTTCTGGCCGAACACGGTGTTCTCGCCATCGGTGAAGACGACGACGACCTTGGTCGTGCCGTCCGACTTGAAGGTGTCGCCCGTGCCGAAGTTTGGCGACAGAACGCGATAACCCCAGGCCAGGCCTTCCGAAACGTTGGTGCCGGAACCGTTCCAGTAGGTCATCTTGCCAATCTCGGTCTTCAATTTGTTGAGATCGTCGGTCAGCGGCGCGATCGGCGTCGGACACGCGTAGTTGGGTCCGGTGGTCAGCGGCGGCGTGGCGGTGATGAGATAATCATAGCTCGAACCCGATCCTGACTTGAGTGGTGTAATATCCCTGTACTTGGCAATGGAACTCTGTTTCTGCGCGTCGGTGCCAGTAGCGCCATAATCCGCCAGATAGCTGTTATTGTATACGTTGCTATCGGCATTCTGAGCTTTGACCGGCGCACCTGGCTCGTCCGGCGCGAAATAGGGCACAAACATCGTAGCCGGCACTTTAGAGTCGGGCTTTGTATCGTCTTGATTGTAAGGAGCCGGGCGCGCCTCGACGCATCCCTTCCAATCAACACGAGCGTCCCGCATACCAGGGTACTTGGGGTTCAGGCTCAGAAATAGCTTCCAGTGACCCGTGTAATATTTTTTCCCATTTTGCGTTGTGGTGTCGAAGTTCCTGCCATTGTAGGTGGTATCGGTGCTTGCTTCGATCAGGGTTCGCTTGTCGATCCAGGCATCCTCCTTCAGGAAATCCGGATTGTTGATGTTCACCGCCGTGACAAAAGGCACCAGCGCCGCGCGTATCTGGCGCTGCGGGTTCTGGGTCTGGGCGCCCTGCAGGATGTTGATCAGGTTTGTGGAGCCGTCGCGCAGCGCCTTCATGTTCGAGTCGCCCATAGAGCCGGTATTGTCGAGCACCAGCGCAACCTCGAGCTTGGCGGTCGATTCATAGGCGCTGGAGGCCGCGCTGACCTGCTTGCTGCCGCCGAAGAAGAAGCCGAAAGTCAGCGGCACTTCGGCCTGGGCGGTGGCCGAGGTCTTGATGTAGTTGATCCCCGGTTCGACGGTGAGCTTCGCCGTCGCCTTCAAGAGTCCGTTCTTGCCGGTGACATTGGCCTCAAAATAGCGGTCGAAAATCTCCTCGCGCGACAATGGTTGGCTACCGCCCGTCTGCGTGGCGGACGGGTCTGCGAGGCGTGAGGCGGCAAGGACTGCCGAGTCCAATGCGTTCTGCAGGCTGGACCTCGCGGTGATCATGTTGGTGACATCAAGTGCCAGCCCGACGGCTGCGAGAATGGCCGGCGCGGAAATCGCAAACATCATCGCGAAATTGCCGCTCTCCGACCGCAGGAAGCGGTTCACAAGCATCGTTACCCCCAGAATGCCTGATCGATCGGCTTTTCTTCGCGCGGTTAGGTGAAGAACTTGTTGATCCGTCTTTTCCTCTCGCCGGAAATTGGAAGGGTGGTTAAGGATGAGTTCGGAAATCGGATCGCATTTTCCGACCATGGAAATTACCGCCCGCATCCGTGCGGTGTCCGCAAAGATGTGAAAATCGGGGCTTGCCCTTGCCTTCCTCGCCAGATGCTGTATAGACCCGCGCAATCTGCCGGTCCCAGCTGGGGGCTGAACGGAGGGCCGGAGATTTTCCGCGAGGAAGATCGTCCGTGTGAAGCGAAAACGCTTCCGCCTCCCGTGTCTCCGCTCTCGACCGTCTTGTCATGCTCCTTTCTTCTCCTGGGCAGCCGCAGGGCTTTTCTTCAGGATCAGATGAAGTTGCAGAGGCTTAGCCGCCGGGCACCGGGCAGGGAAACGAAGAAAGGCAAAGAACATGGCTCTTTACGAACACGTGTTTCTTGCCCGCCAGGACCTTTCGCAGCAGCAGGTCGACGCGCTCGTGGAGCACTACAAGGGCGTCATCACCTCGCACGGCGGATCGGTCGGTCGGGTCGAGAACTGGGGACTGAAGTCCCTCACCTACCGCATCAACAAGAACCGCAAGGCGTACTACACGCTTATGGACCTGACCTGCCCGCCGGCCGCTCTCAACGAGATGGAACGCCAGATGGGTCTGTCGGAAGACGTGCTGCGCTTCATGACCGTCAAGGTCGAAGCTCACGAGGAAGGCGCCTCGGCCATGATGCAGAAGCGCGAAGAGCGCTCGGAGCGCGGTGATCGCGGCAGCTTCGGCGACCGTGGCGACCGCCCGAGCCGTGGCTTCGGCGATCGTGACCGTGGCCCGCGCCGTCCGCGCGAGCAGGCTGAAGGAGGTGCAGAATAATGGTCGACATCAACCAGATCCCGACCCGGCGCCCGTTCCATCGCCGTCGCAAGACCTGCCCGTTCTCCGGCGCCAATGCTCCGAAGATCGACTACAAGGACGTGCGTCTGCTGCAGCGCTATATTTCCGAGCGCGGCAAGATCGTGCCGTCGCGCATCACCGCCGTCAGCCAGAAGAAGCAGCGCGAACTCGCCAAGGCGATCAAGCGCGCCCGTTTCCTCGGCCTGCTGCCCTACGTGGTGAAGTAAATAAAACGAGGGGCGGTTTGCCGCCCCTCGCTGCCCTTGTGTTCGGCACAAAGGCGAAACTTGAAATCCGAGTTGGGCTTACCGTGCCCTAACTGCCTGGCAGGCAGGACAGCGCCCCGGCGACTTTCGCCCAAGAGCTTCCTCGTCTGCTTACACCACAAGAGGAGTAGTAGAATGGAAGTCATTCTTCTCGAGCGTATTTCCCGCCTCGGCCAGATGGGTGACACCGTCCGCGTCAAGGACGGCTTTGCCCGCAACTTCCTGCTGCCGCAGGGCAAGGCGCTGCGCGCCAACGAAGCCAACAAGAAGAAGTTCGAAGGTCAGCGCGCCCAACTCGAGGCCCGCAACCTGGAGCGCAAGTCGGAAGCCCAGCAGGTTGCCGACAAGCTAGACGGCCTGACCTTCGTGGTCGTGCGCTCGGCCGGCGAAACCGGCCAGCTCTACGGTTCGGTCTCGACCCGTGACATCGCCGACATCATCAGCGCGGAAGGCTTCTCGGTCAACCGCAACCAGGTCGAGCTCAACCACCCGATCAAGACCATCGGCCTCACCAATGTTGCGATCGCGCTGCATCCGGAAGTCGAAGTCACCATCACGCTGAACATCGCCCGCACGGCCGACGAAGCCGAGCGTCAGGCTGCCGGCGAGAAGCTCGATACCGCCGAAGCCATCTATGGCGAGGACATCAACGAGAACGCCCGTCCGGACAGCTTCTTCGATCCGAACGCGGAAGAAGACGAAGAGCTCTAATCACATTTCACGAGACGCTGTCGTCTCGCGTGAACTGGACCAAGACCCGGGCGCCTCGCCCGGGTTTTTTTGTACAAACTGGAACTATTGCACCTGCGGCGCTTTGAAGCAGAATAGGGTAACCCATTTATGCCTTATTTTGCGAGTGTCAGCATGAATACCCTGTTGCAGCGCATCATCAAACGCTTGGTGCGCATTGGAAATCTCACCGTCACAAGCGCCGACGGAACCACCCAGACCTTCGGCGACGGCAGCGGAGAGCCTATCCACATTATTTTCAGAACCAGCCACGCCGAGCGCACGGTCGCGATGGACCCGATGCTGGCGCTTCCCGAAGCCTTCATGGACAGTGAGCTGGATATCGTTAAGGGCGATGTGCTGGGCCTGCTGCACCTCGCCTACGAGAACATGGGTCCGAACGGCGTGGAAGCGGCCTGGACCAAGGCGCTCGAAGGCTTTCGCCAAGCCTTCCGTCGCCTCCAGCAGCTCAACACCACCACCCGCTCGCGCCGCAACGTACAGCGCCACTACGACCTTTCGGGCGACATGTACAAGCTCTTCCTTGACGACGACATGCAGTATTCCTGCGCCTATTTCGAGCATCCGGACGCGACACTGGAGGAAGCGCAGCTCGCCAAGAAGCGCCATATCGCCGCCAAGATGCGCATGAAGCCGGGCCTCAGTGTGCTCGATATCGGCTCGGGCTGGGGCGGATTGGGGCTCTATCTGGCGCGCAATTTCGAGGCGGACGTGCTGGGCGTCACGCTGTCGACCGAACAGCACGGCGTTTCCACCGAACGCGCGCATGCCGAAGGGCTGGAGAATCACGTCCATTTCGAGCTGCGCGACTACCGCCATCTCACCGAGCGTTTCGACCGAATCGTCTCCGTTGGCATGTTCGAGCATGTCGGCGTCAACCACTACCGCACATTCTTCGAGAAGTGCGCGACGCTGCTCAAGCCCGACGGCGTGATGGTTCTGCATTCGATCGGCCGCAACGGCCCGCCCAGCGCCACCAATGCCTTCATCCGCAAATACATCTTCCCGGGCGGCTACATCCCCGCCCTGTCGGAGGTGCTGCCGGTGATCGAGAAGTGCGGCCTGATGGTCACCGACATCGAGATCCTGCGCCTCCACTATGCCGAGACGCTGAAGAATTGGCGCGAGCGCTTCATGGCCAACCGCGAAAAGGCCAAGGCGATCTATGACGAGCGCTTCTGCCGCATGTGGGAATTCTATCTTGCCGGATCCGAAGCTTCATTCCGCTGGCAGGAGATGATGAACTTCCAGATCCAGCTCACCCGCCGCAATGATACCCTTCCGATCACGCGCGACTACATGGCCGAGGCCGAGCAGGCACTGGCCATGCATGACGCGCCGAAGAAGCTCTCACGACCTGCGGCAGCAACCGCCACGAAGGGCAGAAAACGCATCTCCGAGGCCGGCGAGTAGCGCCCGCCCTTGTCATCCGGCGACTTCACCTTGAAAAGTACATTGGACAGCCGGAGGGCATGGTCTTGAGCGTTCCCATCTTTGTCGCGGCCGCGATCTGCGAGATCGCAGGCTGCTTTTCTTTCTGGGCTTGGTGGCAGCTGGAAAAGTCACCGCTCTGGCTGATCCCCGGCGTTGCCCTGCTGATGGCCTTCGCCTGGTTGCTCACCTTCGTCGAATCATCTGCCGCCGGCCGCGCCTATGCGACCTATGGCGGCATCTACATCGCCGCCTCGCTGTTCTGGCTGTGGCTGGTCGAGGGGGTCCGACCCGACCGCTGGGATTTGCTGGGCGCAGCGGTCTGCTTCGCTGGCGCCGGCATCATCCTGCTGGCGCCGCGCTCGGCCTGATCTTTCAGTCCTTCAGTGGAATCCATATCTCCAGGCCACCATTTCCAGTGCGGCCGTCGAATTCCGGGCCGTAGCGCTCGAAGTTCGGCGCATCCGCCGCCTGGTATTTCGAGTTAGGCAGCCAAATGCGCCAGATCGCATGCATGGTGCTGCGGATCGTCGAGATGTGCTCGCTGTGGGTGAACACGGCGTAGCGCTGGGGCGCCAGGCGCACGCAACTGAACTCCTTCGGCATGTCGGAAAAATCCTTCACTTCCACACAGGCCACATATTCGAAGCTAGTGTCGTCGAAATTACAGCACAGCCCGTACCAGGCATTCGGTACGGCGCCCGGAATGCTGCCCTGATAGTCGTCGAAGCGTTGCCAGAGGGCCGGGATGCTGTTGGGGGCATCATAGTCGTAGCGCTGCCCAAGTCCGGCAACGAGCATTGCCTTGCCTTCGATGAAGCGCGGCTCTTCCAGTTTTGCGGTCGGTGTGTCGTTCATGACGATCGGCCCCACGAGTTCGATGTTGTCGAGATGGCGCTGCGCGCGCACGGCCTCGGGCGTCAGCCCGAACTGCTCGTGAAACGCCCGGGTGAATGCCTCGTGGGAGCCGTATCCGGCGTCCAGCGCCACCGAGAGAATGTCGGGCGCGCCGTTGGCGAGGGCGCGCGCCGCAACGCTCGGCCGGCGACCGCGCAGATAGCGCGTGATCGACCGGCCGGTGGTGGCGACAAACGCCCGCGACATATGAAATCGCGAAACGCCAGCCACGCCGGCAATGTCACCCAGACTGATCTCGTCGGCGAAATGACTTTCGACAAACCAGACCGCTTTCGATACCGGATCCATGACACTCCCACACAGGCAATGGCCCGATATGCCCGTTTTGCGGGCTGCCGGCTTGATCGCGCTTGCTCAAGGCAAACTTTGCGAGGACAACGGCCGCACACTGCGGCTTCCCGCCCTGTTTCCTGTTTTGTTCTCACCCCTCAACGGCTAACCTCTACAAACGATTCGCGTCAACCTGGATTCGCAAGTGCCGCCCAGCTGGCTGTGGACGGATGTGAATCATGGGAACCGAGAAGCGAATGTTCACAAGCCGGCGTCCATGTCTGGTACCGCAGGATACAGGGCAAGATCGGGGACAAGATGGCAGAGGCGGCACGCAAGTTCGAGGTGGCGGAAACACCGCTTTATCGAGAGGCTCCGAACAATATCGAGGCCGAGCAGGCACTGCTGGGCGCGATTCTCGTCAACAACGACGCGTTCTATCGCGTCTCGGACTTCCTCAAGCCGGCGCACTTCTACGAGCCCTTACACCGCAAGATCTTCGAGATCGCCGGCGAACTGATCCGCATGGGCAAGATGGCCAACCCGGTCACGCTCAAGACTTTCCTGCCTTCGGACGAGAAGGTCGGCGACATGACCGTGGCCCATTACCTCGCCCGTCTCGCGGCCGAGGCCGTCACGGTCATCAACGCCGCCGACTACGGCCGCGCCATCTACGATCTCGCCACGCGCCGCGCGCTGATCACAGTCGGCGAGGACATGGTCAACATCGCCTATGACGCGCCCGTCGACATGTCGCCGCAGGATCAGATCGAGGACGCCGAGCGGCGGCTGTTCGAACTGGCCGAGACCGGGCGCTACGACGGCGGCTTCGAGAGTTTCACCGACGCGGTCAAGACCGCCGTCGACATGGCCAACGCCGCCTATATGCGCGACGGCCACCTCTCAGGCGTTTCCACTGGCCTGCGCGATCTCGACCACCGCATGGGTGGCCTGCAGCCCTCCGACCTTATCGTGCTTGCCGGCCGTCCGGGCATGGGCAAGACCTCGCTCGTCACCAACATCGCCTTCAACATCGCCCACGCCTATGAGCCGGCGCAGCAGGCCGACGGCTCCTTCAAGGCAGCCAACGGCGGCGTCATCGGCTTCTTCTCGCTCGAAATGTCGTCCGAGCAACTCGCCACCCGTATCATTTCCGAGCAGACGGAAATCCCCTCCTCAAAGATCCGCCGCGGCGACATTACCGAAGCCGATTTCGAGAAGCTGGTGGCCTGCTCGCAGACAATGCAGCGCATTCCGCTGTTCATCGATTCGACCGGCGGCATTTCCATCGCCCAGCTTGCCGCGCGCTCGCGCCGGCTGAAGCGGCAGCGCGGGCTGGACGTCATCATCATCGACTATATCCAGCTCATGCAGGGATCGTCGGCCAAGGCGTCGCAGAACCGCGTGCAGGAAATCACCGAGATCACCACCGGCCTGAAGGCGCTGGCCAAGGAACTCAACGTTCCGATCATCGCGTTGTCCCAGCTGTCCCGTCAGGTCGAAAGCCGCGACGACAAGCGTCCGCAGCTCTCCGACCTTCGCGAATCGGGCTCCATCGAGCAGGATGCCGACGTGGTGATCTTCGTCTATCGCGAGGAATACTACCTCAAGAACAAGGAGCCGAAGCCCGGCACCGAAGAGCACATCAAGTGGGAAACCGACATGAACGAGGTGCGTGGCAAGGCCGAGGTCATCGTCGCCAAGCAGCGTCACGGCCCCACGGGCACCGTGTCACTGGCCTTTACCGGCGAGTTCACGCGCTTCTCCGACCTGGCCGAAGAGCATCACCTGCCGGAACGATTCGAGTGATCGGGTGATGAGATTTTTTTCTCACTTCGAGGTGGGTGCGCCAGGTTGCCCCCCTCTGTCCCGCCTGACCGGCTTGAAGCGGACAGGGGTCGCCCATGGCTAAAACCCGCGTCCAGTTCATCTGCCAGAACTGCGGCACCGCACACACGCGCTGGGCGGGCAAATGCGATGCCTGCGGCGAGTGGAACACGCTCGTCGAGGAAGGCACCAACAGCGGCATCGGCAGCGGTCCCGCCTCCATCCGCAGCGCACGCAAGGGACGTGCCGTCGCGCTGACCTCCCTTTCGGGCGATATAGAAGATGCGCCGCGCATCGCCTCCGGCATCGGCGAACTTGACCGCGCCACCGGCGGCGGCTTCGTGCGCGGCTCAGCCTTGCTCATCGGCGGCGATCCCGGCATCGGCAAGTCCACCCTGCTCACACAGGCCGCGGCAGCACTGGCCGGACGCGGACACCGCATCGTCTATGTCTCGGGTGAAGAAGCAGTGGCGCAGATTCGCCTGCGCGCACAACGGCTGGGCGTGGCGGGATCCAGCGTCGAACTGGCCGCGGAGACCAATGTCGAAGACATTCTCGCCACCATCGGCGACGGCAAACGGCCCGACCTCGTCATCATCGATTCGATCCAGACGCTGTGGACGGACGTCGCGGATTCGGCCCCCGGCACAGTCACGCAGGTTCGCACCTCCGCCCAGGCGCTGATCCGCTATGCGAAATCCACAGGTGCGGCCGTGGTTCTCGTCGGCCATGTCACCAAGGAAGGGCAGATCGCCGGCCCGCGCGTGGTTGAGCACATGGTGGACGCGGTGCTCTATTTCGAGGGCGAAGGCGGCCACCACTACCGCATCCTGCGCACCGTGAAGAATCGTTTCGGCGCCACCGACGAGATCGGCGTGTTCGAGATGTCGGACAAAGGCCTGCGCGAAGTGTCCAACCCCTCAGAGCTGTTCCTCGGCGAGCGTCATGCTCAGTCGCCGGGGGCGGCCGTCTTTGCCGGTATGGAAGGCACACGTCCGGTTCTCGTGGAGATCCAGGCGCTTGTGGCGCCCTCCACGCTCGGCACGCCACGCCGCGCGGTGGTGGGCTGGGACAGCCCGCGCCTGGCCATGGTGCTGGCGGTGCTGGAGGCGCATTGCGGAGTTCGCTTCGGTCAGCACGACGTCTACCTGAACGTCGCCGGCGGCTACCGCATCTCCGAACCGGCGGCCGACCTTGCGGTCGCGGCGGCTTTGGTTTCATCTCTCACCGGCCTTGCTCTTCCGGCCGATTGCGTCTATTTCGGCGAAATCAGCCTTTCGGGCGCTATCAGGCCTGTTGCCCATGCGCAGCAGCGCCTCAAAGAAGCCGAAAAGTTGGGCTTCGGACAAGCTGTGCTGCCCAAGGGCAGTGAGGAAATGTCCGGCGCGATCGGATCCGGCGCATTCCAGCCCGCAACGCTGACGGACCTCGTCGTGCGTATCGCGGGTTCCCTGCGCAGAAAGACGGACGATTGACCGGGGCTGGTGCAAAACGCGACATGCTGCGGCAAAGCGCTTTGATGGAGTGGGAACGACATGCCGATTACGCTGCTTGACGGAATTCTCGTCGGCTTCACTCTGGTCTCGGCAATGCTTGCCATGGTGCGCGGCTTTTCGCGCGAGGTGCTTTCGGTCGCCTCCTGGATCGCGGCGGCAGCAGCGGCCTATCTGTTCTACCCGGCGGTGCTGCCCTACGTGCAGCCGCACATCGACAACGAAAAAATCGCGATGGGTGCGGCCGCGGGCATCGTCTTCATCGTGGCGTTGATCGTGGTGACGGTGATCACCATGAAGATCGCCGATTTCATCATCGACAGCCGCGTCGGCGCGCTCGACCGCACGCTCGGCTTCCTCTACGGCGCCGCGCGCGGTATCCTCGTCGTCGCGGTGGGCCTGATGTTCGTGAACTGGCTTCTGGGCTCCAATCCGCCGGCCTGGATCGCCGA
>Ga0187815_10001143_pt1 | contig 12559 bp, 13 predicted proteins | sample NC_S_5_FD_132962 | JGI IMG/M metagenome (GOLD analysis project Ga0187815, IMG submission 132962) | Wetland sediment microbial communities from Neuse River Estuary, North Carolina, USA - ASW-S_5 | ecosystem: Environmental > Aquatic > Freshwater > Wetlands > Sediment | place: USA: North Carolina...
CCCCCGGGGGCGAGCGACACGTTGGCGAGCGTTCCGTTCTGGGCGAAGAAGGCGTCGACCCCGGCGGGCGTGAGGCTGGGGGAGAGTCGGGCGTTCGGGGTCTTGCTGAGCGTGAACGTGTGCACGAACTGGCCGACGTTCACGAGGTGCAGCGAGATGTTCGAACCCGCCGGCACGGTGAGGAACGAGGGCGAGAACGATGGTTGGTCGGTCAGGTTGACGGAGATATTCTGGACGCTCGCGAGGGGGTGCGCGAACCCGACCTCGGGCGCGGTGGGCACGAGCGAAAGGGCGGCGACCGACGGGAAGCCGATCGACGCGAGCAGGAGGGCGCCGACGAACCAGGGGAGCGCCCGGCGGAGGGGTCGCGTCGCGCGAGACGGTCCGTCGGTCACGGGAATCCCTGACGGCGCGCAGACCTGAGTGCGGTTGATATGGATAGTGTACGAATGCGCCCGTCGTGCGCGCGCGGGCTCATCGGTCGGCCGCGGGCCGGTCCACGGACGGTCGGTCCCGCACCGACGGGCCGCCCGCTCCGACCCCGAGCGCCCGGGAATCCGCCTCGTCCGCGGTCCGCACCATCCATGGCCGCGCGAGGCGGCCACGGTAGTACCGACGGATGAGGTAGGCCACTTCGACGCCCATGACCACCCCCATGACGGTCCCGAAGGTGAGAACCGAGAACACCGACCCGCCCGACACCGCGACGAACATCCCTGCCAACGCCATCGCCAGAAACGCCACGGCCACTCCGACGAGCAAGCGTCCGTCCTCGGAAGGGACCCGGCCCCGCCAGAGGGCCCGCACCAAGGCGAGGAAGCTCGCCCCCATCAACACCGACATCGCGACGCCCCCGTACGTGGGGTACGTCGGGACCCAAGGGGCGAGGACCGCGGTGACACTCAGGGTGAGGAGGGCCCACCGTTCGACGGACCCGAGCGGCGCCCAGACGAGCAAGGCGACCATCACGGCGGCCATCGACCAGAAGAACCAGACGGAGGAGAGGCCGGCGGCGATCGCCGGAACGGTCGCCGTCGCGCCCCCGACCGCTCCGTAGGCGAACAGCACCCCCATCAACGCCTCGGAACCGGTCGTCACGACGGCGAGCGTCACCGGCCAGAACCACGCGGCCGAGTCGACCCTACGGTCCCGGAAGAGGATCTGCCCGACGAACCAGATGCCGGCGGGGAACATCATCATGAAGTTGAACGCGAGCAGCACGAACGTCCACGACTCCGGGCCGTTCGGGTTCAGGAACACGAACAGGAGCGAGAGGAGCAGCAGGCTTCCCCCTCCCAGGACGGCGAGCGCGATCACCATCTGGGTGACGAGCGGTGGCACGCCGTTCGGCGGGAGCACCATCCCGATCAGGAAGATCGTGACCCCGATCATCGACACGGCGATGATCACGAACGGAGCGAGCGCCGTGGTGACCACGAGCGACGGGAGGGGCAGGAACATCGGCAGCCGTTCCGACGGCGGACGCACTCATATTCCCCCGGTATCGACCGGTCGGTCGAGCGGGGCTCGCCGGCCCTCGAGCATTCTCAGGGAAGGGTGGACGAGGAGCTCGCCGAGCTGCCGCCTTCGAACCGCCGCAAGAGCTGGGTCGTGACCTCGATGAGCGGGTGGTGGCTCGAACGGTCGATCTCGATGTCGGCGACCGTCGTAAGGTGGTGCTCGTTCGCGAGCCGCTCGAACCCGGTCTCCTTCCCCGCGAACTCCTCGGGACGGTCGCACGTCAGGATGAACGCCTGCAGCTGCGTGAGCCCCATCTCGCGGGCCGCGAGCGCGCGGTGATGGCCGTCGACGAGGATCCACTTGTCCCCTTTCTGGACGACCAGGACCGGCTCGGCGAACCCGCGCTCGAGCTCGTAGCGCCGGCCTTCGAGCTCGTCCTCGAACACCTTCCACTGGGTCGGTGTGAGACGGGAGATCGGCACCAGCCCCCGGCGCGACGAGAACGGTAGGCCGTAGCGGTCGGCGAGGAGGCGCTTCAGCGTGTCCGCCTTCATCGGCGAGGCGCGCTCGAAGTGGGAGCGAACGACGTCAAGGTTGGAGAGGACCCCGCAGAGCTTCCCCTGCTCGTCGATGATCGGAAGGTCGCGGAGCCCGAAGCGGAACATGATCCGGGCCGCGTCATCGAGGCCTGTCTCGGGGTTCGCGGTGTACGTGCCCGGACGGATGATCTTCGCGATCGGCTGGTCACCGTCCGCGGCGTGACGAAGCAGCTCCTTCGCGCTCACGAACCCCACGAGCCGGCCGGCCTCGTCGGTCACGGGAAGGCCGTGGTGTCGGCTCTTCGTCAGTTGCGCGATCGCCTCACGGATCGTCGTGGTCGAGCGGAAATGCTCGACCTCCAAGATCATGTAGTCCCGGACGCGGACGTTCATCAGTCGCGAACGGGCTGCTCGTCACGCAGGTAGGCGGTCAGCACGTGGAGGGCGATGAGATGGGTGTCCTCGGTGTGCTGCATGCTGTTCGACGGGACGACCAGCGCCACGTCCACGAGGTCTTTGAGCTTCCCACCGCCCATCCCCGTCAGCCCGATGGTCGTGAGCCCCATCGCGCGCGCGACCCGCACGCCCTCGAGGACGTTCGGGGAGTTCCCGCTCCCCGAGATCGCCACCACGACGTCCCCCTTCACCGCGAGGGATTGGAGCGGACCGGCAAAGACCGCGGCGTAGTTCACGTCGTTCGCCCACGCGGTCAGACCCGGGAGGTTATCGTTGAGGGAGACGCAGCGGAACCTCTTGCCCGGCCCGTGGGCCTGGGTCCCTCCGGCGACCTTCGCGATGTCGGTGACGAAATGCGAGGCTGTCGAGGCGCTCCCGCCGTTGCCGAAGAAGAAGACCGTTCGGTCCTCGGCCCGGGCGCGGAGCAAGATCGAGGCAATCCGGTCGATCGCCGTGACGAAGTACGGGGCATCGAGCGCCGCGTTCGCCTCCTTCACGTAGGTCCGGACGAACGCGGGGAGAGTAGGGAGCTCGGTCATCGTCCCACGAACAGGATCCGCGAGCCCTCGGGTGTGATCCGAACGGGCAGGCGCGACATCGGCGACAGGGCCTCCGCTATTTGACGGCTACGTTCGGGCGGGTGGAGAAGCAGCAGAAATCCACCGCCGCCGGCGCCGGTGATCTTCCCCCCGAACGCGCCGGCCGCCTTCGCCGCGGCGTACTGCCGGTCGATCACGTCGGTCGAGATCCCGGTCGAGAGCCCTCGCTTGAGGCGCCATCCCTCGTCCAACACCTCACCGAGGCGCGGCCAGTTCCGAGCGACGATCGCCGAGCGGGCGACGCCCGCGAGCTCGCGCATCCGGACGAGCGCGTCCTTGTTCACCTCGGTGCGCGAGTTCATCGGCTTCAGGATCCCCTCGGCCTTGCGCGTGATCCCCGTATAGAACAGGGAGAGGTGGTCGCTTAGCTCCATCCGATCCGGTGTGGAGAGCGGGATCGGGGACGCCCGCACGGAGTCGTCCGCCCGGAAGTCGAAGTACTCGACCCCGCCGAACGCCGCGATGTACTGGTCCTGCTTCCCGACGGTACCCCCGAGGCGTTCGATCTCGATGCGGCACGCCTCCTCTGCGAGCTCGGCGGGGTCCTTCAGGATCCCACGGTGGGCGTAGAGCGCGTTCAGGAGCCCCACGGTGAGGGTGGACGAGGAGCCTAGACCGGTCCCCTCGGACGGGATGTCGGCGATCGTGTGGACCTCCAGCGCCTCGTGCACCCCGGCCGAGCGCATCGTCTCGCGGACGAGACCGTGCTGGAGCTCATCCAGGTGGTCGACGTTCTCCGTCCGGGAGTAGGCGACCCGAATCGACCGGTCGAACTTCTCGTTCACGAGGACGTGGATGTAGCGGTCGATCGCCGCGCTCGTCACCGCCCCGCCCCCGTACGCACGGTAGAACCCGGGAAGGTCCGTGCCCCCGCCGGCGAAGCTGATGCGGAGCGGGGTGCGCGTGATGATCACGGGTCCCTGTAGCCGTAGTTCGGCCACTTATCGGTTTGGGGGACCGCCGTCGCGCTCCGCGGAAGGGGGAGGGGCAGTCCGCTTCGCGGGGGTCGCGCCGCGCGACCAGCGGGCACGGTGACCGTAGAACGCCCGCGTGGTGGCGGCGAGGTCTCCGACCGGCGCGAGGCCGGGCAGCACTTTCGCGAACGTGGTCGCCCGGCGGTCGAGGATGATCGCGATCCCCCGGTCGTTCTCGGAGCGGATCATACGCCCGCACGCCTGGAGGATCGCCCGCTGGGCGGGGGCTTCGACCGTGTACTCCCACCCCTTCTTGGTGGTGGCGTCGAGGTACGTCCGCAAGGCCTCGCGCTTCGCCGTCGGCCGAGGATACGGGATCCCGACCATGACCACGGCTTCGAGCTCCTCGTCGGGGTAGTCGATCCCCTCGGAGAGCCGGCCACCGGCGACCCCCAGGAGCACGGTGCCCTCCGGGTCCTTCTTCCAGCCCTCGATCGAGCGCCAGAGGTCGCCCATCGGGACCCGACTGTACTCGATGAACACGTTCCCCGGGAGCTGGGATTGAAGACCCGCCTCGAGGACCTTCTGGAGGAGGTCGAAGCTCGGGAAGAACACCGCGGTCTTGACCGGAAGCGTCTCGAGGACCTCGACCAGACGGTCGGCGAGGCGCGCGATCGCGCGCGGGTCGTTGCGGATCTCCTCGAACCGCGTCGTGACGCTCGGGTCGTAGAGGAACTTTCGGTTCTCGGGCGGGAAGTACGACGGCACGTCGAGGAGACGCGCTTTTTCCCCGAGACCGAGGGAGTCCCGGTACTCGGTGAGCGGAGCGAGCGTGCCCGAGAGATGCACCGAGAGATGGCAGTCGAGGATTGGTCGCGCGGGAGCGCTCGCGTCGAGGGCGAACGCTTCGAGGGCGGGACGAGGCGACCGCGTGGCGACCTTGACGTACGATGGCGCGTCGAGCTGGGGCCAGGAAAGGAGGGTGAGGGCGACCGTGTGGACCCACGAGCGGGGGAGATGGCGCTCCCGACGTCGCTCGTCGCGAAGGTTCTCGCCCCACGTCGCGAGCGCTCCCAGCCACGTGTCGAGCCGGTGGGAAGTGCCCCCGAGGGCGGTCAGCAGGGCGTCCTCGAAGACCGTGGGCGGCAGGACCGCGTCCTCCTCCCGGACCAGGGAGTGGACCAGCTCCTCCACGGCCGCGACGACGATGTCGAAGAAGCGGCTCGCACTAGGACCGTCGGGGAGCTGGAAGTCCCCCCGCTCGGCGAGCTCGGCGCGGGCCCGTCGCACCGACTCGAGCGGCAGGGCGACGGTCGTCATGTCCCGAAGATGGTTCGGAAGGTTGTGGGCCTCGTCGATCACGAGGTCCACGCGATCGGGACCGACTCCCATCCACTGGAGGAGCGAGCGCCGGATGTGGGGGTGGAAGAAGAACGCGTACGGGGCGGTGACGAGGCGCGCGTGCGGGATCAGCTTCTTCGATAGCTCGTACGGGCAGAGATTCTCCTCCCGGGTGTACTCCTCGAACTCGTGCGGGAGGGGCAGCTTGTTCTGGAACCGCTCGACGAGGGCGTCGAGGTCCGCCTGGACGACACGGGCATAGTACGGGCAACCGTCGAGGTCGGTGAGGTCGATCTCTCCCCCTTCGGGAAGCTCGGGTGGCGGTGCGAGCGGAGCCTCCCCCTGGAGCATCCTCTCGGTCGCCCTCTTTCGGTCGGCGCAGAGTTTCCCGTGCTCCTCGGCGGTCGCCCCCTTGACCTCGGCGACGTTCTCGAGAAGGAAGCAGCGTCGGGCGCGTCCCTGCAGGCCGATCGCGAGCACCGGTCGGTCGAGGCGATGGGCGATCGCCCGTGTCTCTTGCAGGACCTGGACCTCCTGGGCGTGCGTGCGCACCAGGTAGAGGATCTTGTGATCGGCCTGGACGGCGTGTTCCAGGAGGGGGGCGAGGGCCGCGACGGTCTTCCCGCTCCCGGTCGGAGCGTTGACGAGGAGGGCCCCGCCGCGTCGCACGACCTCCGCGACCTCGTGCAGGATCGCTTCCTGGCCGGGCCTCGGGCGGTAGGGGAACAGGAGCGGAACTTCGGGCGCGGTCGTGGCGGCGGACGTGGTCGGCTCTCCCGCACCGGCGAGCGAACGTTGGGGGTTTTAAGATACGCCTTCACTCGCACCGGGGGCGGTCGATGAGCCCCTCCGGAACGCCGGTCGGGACCCCGGGACAGGGCGCGGTCGGCTCCGGGCGAGCTCAACCGTACGTGTAGCGGACGCCGAACGGCCCCCGCGGCATCGTCCATGTGACCGACCCCTGGTCGCAGGCGATGTCGCAGGCACCGCACTCCACACAATCCTCGTAGCGAAAGACGAGGCGGCCTTCGATCCGCTCGTAGCAGGCCGCCGGGCAGACGAACGTGCAACGGGAATGCGGGCAGCGGGCGCAGATCTCGGGCTTGACCGTGATGTGGGCGTGGTCGGCCGCGTCGGTGGTCGTTCTCAAGGTGCCGAGGCGTCGCTTCACATCGACGAACTCGACGGCTCCGGTCGTTGTGACGGGCACCGCGGTCGCCATCGTCCCTTACCTCCTCATTTCGGCAGTTTCGCGAGGATGTCGAGGTCGGCCCGGACCGCCGCCACGCTCGCCCGGAACGCGTCGCGCTCCGCCGGGAGGAGGTCGACCTCGACGACCCGCTCCACGCCTTGGCGGCCCAGCACCACAGGAACCCCGACGCAGACGTTCGTTTCGCCGAACTCGCCGTTAAGGTGAGCCGCGACCGGGAGCAACCGGTGTTCGTCGTGCGCGACCGCCGCCACGAGCTCCGCCTGGCTCGCCGTGGGAGCGTAGAAGGCGCTCCCCGTCTTCAGCAGGTTCACGATCTCCGCGCCGCCCTGTTTCGTCCGGGCAACAATCGCCGCCAGCCGGTCGGACGGGAGGAGCTTGGTGAGGGGGACGCCGGCGACGCTCGTCAGCGACAGGAGCGGCACCATCGTGTCGCCGTGCGTCCCTAGGACGAACCCCGTGACGTCCCTCGGCGCCACGTGAAGCGCCTCCGCGACGAACGTCCGGAAGCGGGCCGTGTCGAGGGTCCCCGACTCGCCGAACACGCGAGCGGGCGGTAGACCGCTCACCTCCCGGAAGTAGTAGGTCATCACATCGACAGGATTCGTCACGACAATCGAGACCGCGCCCGGAGCGTGGAGCTTGACCGCCTCCGCGTGCCCCTTCACGATCCCAGCGTTCTTCTCGAGGAGGTCGGAGCGGCTCATCCCCGGCTTGCGGGCGAGCCCCGCCGTCTCGACCACAACGTCGGACCCGTTCAGGACGTCAAGGCTGGTCGAACCCGTGACCCGGGTCGAGAAGCCGAGGATCGGGGCCGACTGCTGGATGTCGAGCGCCTTTCCCTGCGGAAGGCCGTCGATGATGTCGACCAACACCACCTCGCGGGCGACGTCCAGCTCGGCGAGCCGCTGCGCGAGCGAGCCACCAATGTTCCCCGCGCCCAACACCACGACCTTGCCGAGTGCGCTCATCGTCCGGTCCCCTTCCCGCTCACCCAGCCGCCGCCGGGTTTAAACATGCGCGCCCGGGGAGCCCCGCCTGCTCGCCGAAAGGTTGATTCACGAGGTCCCCCGTTCACCCCCAATGGTCGATGTCGACTCGATCCTGCTCAGCGTGCAGGAACGGGACAAGTGGCGCAGACGGGCGGAGGTCCTCGAGCACGCGCTCCGCGACGTGCGCGACCAGCGACGTCGCCTCGAGACTCGGCTGCGCCGGCTCAAGAAGGAGATGAACCACCTCCGGATCACCGTCGATGCCGTGCTCGACCACCAATCCCGCACCCCCGCTCGGATGGACGTGACCTATCATGCCTCGGGCGCTCCCCCTTACCGATAGACAGGAACTGCTCGTCGCGACCCAGCGACGGCTCCTGGCCGAGATCTCTCAGCTCCGGCGGGAGGAGGAGTACCTCCTCCTCAAGGTGCGGCAGGCGCAGGAACAGGCCCGCTACTACGAGGGCTTGCTCACGTTGCTCCGACGCGACTTCGGGACGGCCCCGGGTCTCTCGGACCTCGTGCGCCGGCTGGGCTGACGACGGAACCCCCCGTGAAGATCCTCATCGTGGGCGCGGGGGCGGTGGGCAGCTTGATGGGGGCCCTGCTGCACGAGGGGGGCCTCTCGGTCCATCTCGTGGGACGGCCCGAGCACGTCGCCGCGATCCGGAAGGAGGGCCTGCGCGTGTCGGGGCCCCGACCTCGGGTCGTTCACGTCGACGCCTCCGTCGGGGTTCCGCATGAGATCGACGCGAACGTCGCCCTCGTGACGACCAAGACGTTTGACCTTGCGCCGGCGGCGAGCGATCTCGCTCGGGTCCTCTCGCCCCGACCGGTCCTGTTCCTCCAGAACGGGCTCGGCATCCTCGCCGCCGGCCAGAACGCGTTGCGCTCCGGGGGTTGGACAGACCCCGCGCCTTACGCGGTGCGGGGCGTGAACTCCCTTCCAGCGACCTGGGTCGGACCGGGGGAGGTCCGCGAAACCGGCGTGGGGGAGGTCCTGCTCCCGGTGCCCGGCGAAGCGGGGGCTTCGGCTGGGGCGGCCCGACTGTTCCGCATGCTGTTCGAGGGAGCGCGGTTCCCGGTCGAGGCGGTCCCTGAGTTCGAGCGCGAGGTCTGGCGGAAGGCGCTCGTGAACGCGGCGGTCAACCCGGTCACCGCGGCCCGCGGCGTCCCGAACGGAGATCTCCTCCACGAGCCGAGGCGGACGGAAGCCCTCGAGCTCCTCGGGGAGGGGCTCGCGGTCGCTCGGGCGGCCGGCTTCGGTTTCACGAGCGAGGAGATAACGCGCGATTTCGAGCGGATCGTCCGCGCGACCGCGTTGAACCGCTCGAGCATGCTCCAGGACCTGGACCGGGGCCGGCCGACGGAGATCGACGCGATCTCGGGAGAGATCCTCCGCGAGGCGGCTCGCCACGGGCTCGACCTCCCGGCGACCCGGGCGATCGTCGGCGAGATCACCGCTCGGTCGTCCCGGGCCCGGCCGGGCCCACAACCCTCATAGTGGCCGGGCCCTCGCTCCTGCCCGATGGTCGAAAAGCGCGGGATCGCCTCGGCTCCGGTCCACGGGCGACGGGTCCTCGTGCGGGTCGACTTCAACGTCCCCTTGGATGCCAACGGACGGATCGCCGACGACCGTCGCATCCGGGAGGCGTTGCCGACGCTCAATCACCTGCGGGCCGCCGGAGCCAAGACGATCCTGCTCTCGCACCTCGGCCGTCCGGACGGAAAGCGGGACCCTCGCTTTTCGCTCCGGCCCGTGGCCCACCACCTGAGCGAGCTCCTGGGTCAACCGGTCTCCTTCGCGGAGGATATCGTGGGGTCGCGCCCGCTCGAGCTCGCGACCAAGCTCGGGAGCGGACAGTTCCTGATGCTCGAGAACCTGCGCTTTCACCCGGGGGAAGAGGCAAACGACCCGACGTTCGCGACCCAGCTCGCCAACCTCGGCCAGGTGTTCATCGAGGACGCGTTCGGCACCGTGCACCGGGCCCACGCCTCCACGGTGGGCGTGCCGAAGCGTCTCCCGTCGTTCGCGGGGCTCCTCGTGGAACGGGAGGTCCGGGAGCTGTCGAAACTGATCGAGGCCCCGGCCCGTCCGTACGTCGTGGTCGTTGGAGGGGCCAAGGTCGCCGACAAGTTGCCCCTCCTCACGAGCTTCCTCGGCCGGGCGGACTCGCTGCTCATCGGCGGAGCGCTCGCGTTCCCGTTCCTCCTGGCGAAGAACCTCCGGCTCGGGGCGACCAGCGTCGAGGGCGGCCTCAAGGACGCGGCCGACGACTTCTTCCGGCGCGCGACGGCGGCCGGAACCGAGGTCGTCCTGCCATTGGACATTGTGGCGGAACACCCCGGTTCGCCCGAGGTGTCGGTCCACAATGTCGGCCATGTTCCACCGGGAGCGGTCGCCCGCGACATCGGGCCCGAGACGCGCGCTCGATTCGCCGACGTGCTCTCCCGCTCGCGGACGGTCTTCTGGAACGGCCCGCTCGGCCTGGCCGAGGACCCGCGGTTCGCGAACGGGACCCGCGAGGTGCTCGCTCACCTCGGAGAGGCGGCCGGATACCATGTGGCCGCCGGGGGCGATTCGGCACGGGTCGCCTCCGACCTCGGGGTCGCGGGAAGCTTCCAGTTCATCTCGACCGGCGGCGGTGCGGCGCTCGAGTTCGTGGAAGGGATCGAACTCCCCGGGCTCGCGGTGCTCCCCGACGCCTAGAGCCCCCGCCGAGTGGGGGCGAGGCCGACGCGGGGTCGACGGTCGCGGTGAGGTATCGCAGATAGGCGCTCCCGACCCTCGGCACGTCGACCTCCGCCAGCTCGGGAACTTCGTACGGGTGGCCCGCTTCCAGGTGTCGGAACAGCGCTCCCACGCGCTTCGGGGCGGTTTTGAAGAGGACGAGGACCTCGTCCGCGGACTCAATCCGGTCCTTCCACCAGTAGCGCGAATGGGCTGGCACGATGTTCGCGCACGCCGCGAGGCCGGCGCGAAGTGCCGACTCGGCGGCCGTGAGCGCCGCCTCTCGCGAGGGGTACGTCGTGATGACGATCCGCATCGGTCCGAGCGAGCGGGCCGGGTCGAGGGGGTAGGGGCTCACGTCTCGGGCCCTCCGACCGTCGGACGACCGGCCGAGAAGTCGAGGGTCACGAGCCCGAGGGTTGAGAGGTCGACCACCGCGGCGCGGGCCGGAACGGGCGAGATGTTGCGCATCCGCTGGTACTCGGTCTCGGCCTGCCAGGTCGACGCGTTCAACAGGAGCACGCCACGGTACCGGTCGACCCCGTAGGTGTGCGCGTGACCGGTCACGAGGATGTCAGGGGCCGGGTCGATCACGAGGCCGTCCCGGGGGAGCGGGGCGAGCGGGGTGCGGTCCCCGTAGATCGGGGCGAGGTGGCGCATCTCGAGCATCCGACGCATCACCTCGGTGGGCCGGGCGTACGAGGCCTTGGGGATCGCGGGGATGAGGTCGTCGAAGCTTCGTCCGTGGTAGGCCTCGACCACGACCCCCGACAGGGCGAACGTGGACGGGTTCGCGAGCGCCCGCACGTTGGGCGGTAGCAGAAAGACGAGATTGGCGGGCAGCGCCGGCTGGGGTTCCGCCGGTGAGACCGCGTCGTGGTTTCCCGGGATCGCCACGATCGTCAGCCGCTCGGGAAGCTCCGCGAGGCGTCGTCCGACCTCGGCGTACTGTTCTACGACGTCCGTGATCGCGAGGTCGCGCTCCTGGCGGGGATAGATGCCGATGCCGTCCACCAGGTCGCCCGCGATGACGACGTATTCGATGGACGACGCGAGGTCCGCGTACGGGCCCCGTCCGCGCAGGAACTCGACGAGATGCGCCCAGCTCTCGGTGAGGAACGAGCGGCTCCCGACGTGCAGGTCCGAGAGGAAGATCACCCGCCGGGGGGTGGCCGAACGTCCCATCGGTCGGGTCGAAGGAACGTCGGGGCGCTCCACGTGGGCGACCCGGGGCAATCGCCCCGGTTCCTTCCCGAACGTGAGCTTGAGCCCGACGACCTCGTCCGGCAGGAACGGGACCCGCGAGCCGGGCGAGTCCTTCGGCACGAGCGTTTCGACGGAACCGGACTCGTCGTCGAGCGTGACGATGAGGTGGTGGCGCTGCGCCGTCTCCCGGACGCTGCTCACCATTCCGATGATGGAGGAGACCCCTTCCGATGCCCGGAGCTCACGGATCGGCCGTAGGTTCGGAAGTTCGGGGCGGCCTCGCAGCATCCGGGCGAGCGCACGGTAGCGGGACTGGAACAGCGCCCCGTACGCGGCGATCGGCGGGCTCGCGACCGGCGGGCCCGTGAACCCCTCGGCCAGGAGCTCGAACGGTTCGGCCGAGCGCCGCGGGCCCGTGGCGGGGAGGAGTCCCGCGACGGTCGATTCGGCCCGGGGGGCGGGCGGCTGGCGGCGCGCCAGCGCCGCCTCGACCATCTCGCGGGTAACGAACGGTGAGGCTCCCGCGCTCCGCGCGACCAGTTCCCGCGAAAGGGCGAGCGGTTGCCGGTCGGAGAGGAGGAGTTGAAGGGCCTCCGCCTCGAGGAGCTTGTGGTGCTCTTCGAAGTAGGCGACCAGGTGCTCGCGGAGCGCGCCCGCCACGTACTGTCCTAGCCGACCCTTCGCGGCTTGCACCGCCGTCGAAGAGGCGAACTCAACCGCGGAGCAGCCGGGGCTTATTTCAAGACTCGGTCGTCCGACCGGGTCCCGGACGATGCCGGGACTCCGTGAGGCCCCTTACCGGTACGATTCCTTCGCGTAGGAGGCCCCTTTCGGGTACTTCTCCTTCAGGTGCGCGACCAGCGCCTCGGGCGTGCGCGCGAGATGGGCCGAGTACCACTCGACCACGACGTCCTTCAGGACCTTGTGGAGGTCGCCGACGTGGACGGCGTCCTCGGCAGCGTCGTACAGGACCGCCTGGCTCATCATCCGCATCCAGCCGGAGTAGCGGTGGTAGCTCTCTCCGTCGCACCACTCGAAGATGCCACGCAGGTGCGTCTTCCCCTCGGGGTTACGGTAGTACCAGAAGCGGAGCGTGAACCCGACCCATCC
>Ga0187815_10001144_pt1 | contig 12556 bp, 8 predicted proteins | sample NC_S_5_FD_132962 | JGI IMG/M metagenome (GOLD analysis project Ga0187815, IMG submission 132962) | Wetland sediment microbial communities from Neuse River Estuary, North Carolina, USA - ASW-S_5 | ecosystem: Environmental > Aquatic > Freshwater > Wetlands > Sediment | place: USA: North Carolina...
GGAAACAGAATCTGGCTGCGAAAGAATTGACCCGTTTTGGACCCGAAGGTCACATTGCCCAAACGTTCGCCGTCGTATTCCGCCCATCCGCCGTGCACCCATGGCCCGACCACCAAGCCATTGAAAATCCCCGGATCATTTCGCTTGATGGTGTCATAAACCTTAAATGGACCGGCCAAGTCCTCCGCATCGAACCATCCGCCGACCGTCAGCACGGCGCAATGAATGTTCCGCAGGTGCGGAGCGAGATTTCGAATTTTCCAGTAGTCGTCGTACGAGTCGTGCGCGACTTGGTCGTCCCACAACGGATTTTGCCCTTTGAAGTAGCGCGCTTCCGCATTCGAGAGTGGCCCCAGGTTCATATAAAACTGATAGCCGTCGTTTGTGCCGTAATCGAATCGGTGAAATTCTTTTGGCGGCACCGTCGGCACAGGCCGTGGCTTGAAGTAAACGTAAAATCCGAAATTCGCCGCGAGCATGAACGCGCCGCCGTGATAGGCGTCGTCCCCCGTGAACAAATCCGTCATCGGCGCCTCGGGAGACGCCGCTTTGATCGCAGGATGCGAATCGATAATGCTCGCCGATGTGTAGAACCCGGGATAGGAAATGCCCCAGATGCCCACGTTCCCGTTGTTGTTCGGCACGTTCTTCAACAGCCAATCGATGGTATCGTGCGTATCGCTGCTCTCGTCCACATCATTGACGGACTTTTTGTTGTCAATGGCCGGAGTCATCTCAACAAATTTCCCTTCGGACATGTATCGCCCGCGCACGTCCTGATACACGAAGATGTAGCCGGTCTTTTGAAATTCGTCAGACGGGCCGAGCGCCCGCCGGTATTCGTCTGGGCCATATGGCGCCACGCTATACGGCGTGCGCGTCATGAGAAAAGGATACGACCGGGAAGTGTCTTTCGGGACGTAAACCACGGTGAACAAGTGTTTCCCGTCCCGCATCGCTATGCGGTACTCGTGTTTCGAGTAGTGTTCCCGCACCGAGAATGCTTCCTCATTCTGGCAGCGTGTTTGAACAACAACAATCAGTGCTGCGGCTGCTGCGACCAAGATGAAGATAAATCTGCGGAATCTCACCGGCCTTACCCCCGAAGTTCAGCCCCAACCCCAAACCTCGCCCACGACACAGATCGCTTTTTCGGCGCGCCGAACGACGCACATTAGAGCATAATGGGTTCGCCTTCGACAAAGCCTTCGAAGGCTCGCGGTAAACTCAGGTCTCGTCACTTTGCCAGATGGGGCGGGCCGCCGATCGCGGCGATTTCAGTTACTAGGGGCGCTGTTGTATTCGTCCAATACAAGCTTTACTGACGCCAAACTAGGGCATTCCCCTATGGCAGTTCTTCTCGCCTCGGGAATATTCTTCTGTCTTCTGGTGCTGACGATGCGAGTTAAATGCCCAAAGATCAATGTGGTAACCCGCACATCGCTCTGGTACAGCTCTTGCTCTCCACGCAGCAGGCATAGAATCACGTCCAGAGGTCTTTTCTCAAAAAGTGACGCTGTAGGCACACGGTTTCACCTGAGGGGGCTGCTCGGCTCGCCCTCTTCCGGGCCCTAGCGGCCTGGAATCCAACCCATTCCGCGCTTGGACACAGAGTGAAAGTCAGCATTCGCTTGATCCTCTTTTTGGTCGTGGGGATAACGGTCGTCACTTTCGTGATCGCGCGCAACCAGGTTCGCGCGGAGAAGCGCGGTCTGCGAGCCGACCTCGAGAGGCGCGCCGAGATTTTCGCGGAAAGCCTGCAGGAAATCGTCGAACCCGCCGTCGAAAAGGGCTCGCGCGAGCAACTTCGCCACATCGTGGGCCGCTTTGGCAACAGGGAGCGCCTGGCTGGCGTCGCTGTCTACAACGCTGACGGCAAGGTGCTCGCCGAGAGTTCGACTCTGATGACGAAGTTTCCGCCTCCTCCTGTTCCACTGCAGCGCGTGGAAGCTGACGGTCAGGGCGTAAGCGAATTCGTGAACCTGAATAACGAGCCCATGCACGCGTACTACTTGCCTCTGCATGCTCAGTCGTCGGCTGAAATCGACGGCATTCTCGGCATCTTTCACGACGCAAGCTACATTGAGGCGCAAAGCGACCGCATCTGGCGCGACACTTTGTGGCACGTCATCGCTCAGGTCCTGCTGATCGTGTTTGTCACCGTGCTGATCATTCGCTGGACCATCGTCCTGCCCATTTCGCGCACGGCCCAGTGGATGAAGGACGTGCGCAGCGGGCGCGCCAGCGCCAGTCCGCGTCCCCCTCTTCCCAAAGAAGATTTCTTCGGCCCGCTTTCCCAGGAAGTTATGAACTTGACGCGCAGCCTTGCCGAAGCTCGCGCCACCGCCGAAGAGGAAGCGCGCCTCCGCGAAACAGGCGTCTCCATGTGGACCGCCGAGCGTTTGCGCGTCAGCGTGCAGAGCAAGCCACTCGGGCCGCTCTTCGTTGTGTCCAACCGCGAACCCTGCATGCACGTGCGCAGCGGCAAGAACATCGAAACCGTAATTCCCGCCAGCGGCTTGGTCACCGCCCTCGAACCGATCCTCCGCGCCTGCGACGGCACATGGATCGCCTTCGGCTCTGGCGATGCCGATAAGGCCACCGTCGATCACAACGACCGTCTTCGCGTGCCGCCCGACAAGCCCGAGTACACGCTGCGCCGCGTTTGGTTGTCGAAGGAAACGGAACAAGGCTACTACTACGGCTTTTCCAACGAAGGCCTTTGGCCGCTCTGCCATATCGCCCATACGCGCCCCGTTTTCCGCAGCAGCGATTGGCAGGCCTACCAGGACGCGAACCAAAAATTTGCTGACGCCGTTCTGGAGGAAATGGACGGCCTCGAGCAGGCCCTCGTTTTAATTCAGGATTATCATTTCGCGCTCCTGCCCAGGATGGTGAAGCAGGCTCGCCCCGACGCTCGCGTTGCCATCTTCTGGCACATTCCCTGGCCCAATCCGGAAGCGTTTGGAATCTGCCCCTGGCAGCGCGAACTGCTTGACGGCCTGCTTGGCGCAGACCTCGTCGGATTCCACACGCAGGCGCACTGCAACAATTTCCTTGAAACTGTCGACGCTGCCCTCGAGTCGCGCATCGAGTGGGAGCATTTTGCCGTCAAGCGCACGGGCCACACCACACTCGTGCGTCCCTTCCCCATCAGCGTCGATTTCCGTGAAACGCAAGCGGCAGCCGAAATCACGGCCTCGCCCTACGAATTGCGTGCGCAACTGCTGAAAAATCTCGGCTTGAAGGCTCAATTCTTGGGGCTTGGCGTCGATCGTATCGATTACACGAAGGGCATTCTCGAACGCTTTCGCGGTGTCGAGCGTTTCCTCGAAAAATATCCCGAGTACGCGGGCAAATTCACGTTTGTGCAGATTGGCGCTCCCAGCCGCACGCACATCCAGCGTTATCACGATTTCATGGACGAAGTTCAGCTCGAGGCCGATCGCATCAATGCTCGCTTCCAGATTCCCGACTGGAAGCCGATTGCCCTCCTCATGCGCCATCACAACCACAACGAAATCATGCCCTACTACCGCGCCGCCGATTTCTGCATGGTGACGTCCTTGCACGACGGCATGAATCTCGTCGCCAAGGAATTCGTGGCCACCCGCGAGGACGAAGAGGGCGCGCTGATCCTCAGCCAGTTTACGGGCGCCAGCCGGGAACTCCGCGATGCGCTGATCGTCAATCCCTACGACGCGGACCAGCTCGCCGAATCCATTCGAATGGCCTTGGAGATGGATGCGCAGGAGCGGCGTAGCCGCATGCAGCGCATGCGCCGGATCGTTCGCGAACATAATGTCTACCATTGGGCCGGCAACCTGATCTCCGAATTGTCCGAGATTCGCATCGACGAACTCGAACCCGCTTCCAATCACGAAACGCTGTCCCGCCCAACCTTCGCCTCCAGCGGCTAGCCGCTCACGCGACTCACTTATAGGAGATAACTTAATTTCAGATTGGACAAATTAGCCCGCGAGGATTAGCTTTCCTCGATGCCGCAGCCCCCTTCCAGCGCGGGCCCTCACACTCCCGATGTCGATTTCGTTCATCGCGTCGCGCGCCGCATTGCTGCCGCCGATCCGTTGCACGAAGTCCTCGACCAGATCGTCGCCTTCGTATCCTCTGTGGTGAAGTGCGATTCCTGCTTTGTTTTCGCGCTCGAGCGCGATGAACTCGTTCTCCGCGCCTCGATGAATCCGCATCCCGAAGCCATCGACCGCCTCAAGCTTCGCGTCGGCCAGGGCATCACAGGATGGGTCGCCGAACACGTCGAGCCCGTCGCCATTTCCGAGGGCGCATCTCAGGATCCGCGATTTCGTTTCTTCAATGAATTGCCCGAGGACCGCTACGAAGCTTTCCTCTCCGTTCCCGTCCTTTGCCGCGGAAAAATGGTTGGCGTCATTAACGTCCAGCACCGCGTGCCCCACGTTCACACGGAGCGCGAAGTGCAGCTCATCTCCACTTTGGGCTTCCTGGTCGGCGCGGAAATGGAAATGGCGCGCCTGGAAGGGGAGAATTTACAGCTCTCCAACAAACTCGCGTCGCGCAAAATAATCGAACGCGCCAAGGGAATCTTGCAGCGTGAACTCCGCGTCACCGAAGAGCAGGCCTACCTAACCCTCCAACGCCAAAGCCGCCAGCGCCGCAAACCCATGAAGGAAATTGCTGAGGCCATCGTGCTCAGCGAAGATGTCAAGCGCCCGTCCCGCTGAACTTTCTTCCTGAAAACCCGTAGGGGCGGGTCCCCCGGTGCGGGACCTGCCCGCCATGATCAATTTCGGCCCTGCACGAGCGCGGTCCGTCGGCGCTGTCATCCCGAACCCAGTCACGCGCTTTTCGCGGGAATGGGGGTGAGGGATCTTTTTGCCTTCCTTCCGGCTTCTCCCTTTGTTTTCGAATTCACCGCATCGGGTGTAGCTGATCCAGCTCTAAATTCAATTCCAGCACATTGACGCGCGGCTCGCCCAGAAAACCAAGCTGCCGCTCCTGGGTATGTTTCCTGACCACGGCCCGCACCGCTTCTTCTGTCATCCCGCGCTCTCGCGCCACGCGTGGAACTTGAAACTCGGCCGCAGCCGGCGAAATGTCTGGATCAAGTCCGGACCCCGATGACGTCACCAGGTCGACCGGAATCGGGCCATTCGGATTCTCTGCGCGCAACTCTTTGACGCTTGCCGAGACTCGATCGATCAATTGCTTGTTTGTCGGCGCCAGATTAGACCCGCTCGAATTCTCCGCGTCGTACCCATTCCCCGCGTTCGAGGGCCGTGAGTGGAAATATCCCGGCTGCGTGAACGGCTGCCCAATCAGGCTTGATCCGGCTACCGTGCCGTTCTCGCGTATTAACTCGCCGTTGGCCTGCTTCGGAAACCACCATTGCGCAAGGCCGGTCACCACCACGGGATAAATGATGCCGAGCAATATAGTAGTGACCAATGTCATCAGAGTCGAAATCAGCAGATTCTTTTTCAGATTGCCTTGCGTATTCTTTTGCAGATTCGGTTTCACGTTCTCCCTCACGCCAAACCCACTCGCGTAATCAGCATGTCGATCAACTTGATCCCAAAGAATGGCGCAATGATTCCGCCCAGGCCATAAATCAGCAGATTCCAGCGCAGCAGCGCCTCCGCCCCGATCGGGCGGTAGCGCACGCCTCGCAACGCGAGCGGCACCAGCGCGATGATGATCAGCGCGTTAAAAATCACCGCCGAGAGCACCGCGGACTGCGGCGTCTTCAGCCCCATGATGTTCAGCACGTTGAGTTGAGGAAATGCGCCCGCGAACATCGCCGGGATGATCGCGAAATACTTCGCCACGTCGTTCGCCACCGAAAACGTGGTGAGCGCTCCTCGCGTGATCAACAACTGCTTCCCGATGGCCACAACCTCGATCAGTTTCGTCGGATTCGAGTCGAGGTCCACCATGTTCCCGGCTTCTTTGGCCGCCTGCGTGCCCGCGTTCATGGCCAGACCGACGTCGGCCTGCGCCAGCGCGGGCGCGTCGTTCGTTCCGTCGCCGGTCATGGCCACGAGTTTCCCTTTGGCTTGCTCGCTGCGAATCAGTGCAAGCTTGTCCTCCGGCTTTGCTTGCGCAAGGAAATCGTCGACGCCAGCCTCGCGCGCGATGGCCGCCGCCGTGAGCGGATTGTCGCCCGTGATCATGATCGTGCGAATCCCCATGGCGCGCAGTTGATCGAAGCGCTCGCGCATTCCGCCCTTGATGATGTCCTTCAGGTGAACGGTTCCTAGAATGCGGCACTCTTCGCAGACCAGCAGCGGCGTGCCTCCCGCGTTGGAAATTGCTTTGACCGCTTCTTCCACCTGCGGCGCGGGCTTGTAGCCGCTTGATCCGCAGTGCGCAATGATCGCGTCAGGCGCTCCTTTGCGTATTTGCCGCCCATCGAGATCGACGCCGGACATCCGCGTGGTAGCCGAGAACGGAATGAACGTGGCCCCATAGGACGAGAGATCTCTGCCGCGCAGCCCGTACTTCTCTTTGGCCAGCACGACGATCGATCGCCCCTCGGGCGTTTCGTCCGCCAGCGACGCAAGCTGCGCTGCGTCGGCCAAGTCCCGGTCGGTCACGCCCGGAGCGGGTATGAATTCCGTCGCGCGCCGGTTGCCCAGCGTGATCGTGCCCGTTTTGTCGAGCAGCAGCGTGTCGACGTCCCCCGACGCTTCGACCGCCCGCCCTGACATCGCCAGCACGTTCCGCTGAACCACGCGGTCCATCCCTGCGATTCCAATCGCCGAAAGCAATCCGCCGATCGTCGTGGGGATCAGGCAAACCAGCAGTGAAATCAGCACAAAAATCGTTTGTGGCGACCCGCTATAGATGGCCATGGGCTGCAGCGTCACCACCGCGAGAAGAAAAATAATCGTCAGCCCCGCCAGCAAGATGTTGAGCGCGATCTCGTTCGGCGTTTTTTGCCGCTCTGCCCCCTCGACCAGCTTGATCATGCGATCGAGAAACGTTTCGCCCGGATTCGAAACGATGCGCACCTTGATTTCATCCGACAGCACGCGCGTCCCTCCGGTCACCGCCGACCGGTCACCTCCTGATTCGCGAATCACGGGAGCCGATTCGCCGGTAATCGCCGATTCATCCACGGATGCGACGCCCTGGATCACCTCGCCATCCCCAGGAATGAACTCGCCGGCGTTGACGATCACCACGTCTCCGGCGTGCAATTTCGAGCCGGCCACCTCTTCGGTTCGTCCATCCGGTCGCAGCCTGCGCGCAATCGTTTCTGCGCGCGCCTTGCGCAGCGTGTCTGCCTGCGCCTTGCCGCGCCCTTCGGCCATGGCTTCCGCAAAATTCGCGAAGAGCACCGTGAACCAGAGCCACAACGTGATCTGCAGCGCGAAGCCTGTCCCCGTCGAATGCGCAGCTATATACCGAAACAGATCCACGGTCGTGATGACCGCCCCCACTTCCACCACGAACATCACCGGGTTCTTCATCAGTGTTCGCGGGTTCAATTTGAGTACGGAATCCCAAATTGCCCGGGTCACGATCCCGGGGGTCCACATCGACCGTCGGAGTTCCTTCGACTTTTCGTACTCCTCGGTTGGAGCCTGCATCATATCTGGTGTCGTCAAATGAGTTCCCATCCCTCGCCTCAGAAAATCTTTCCGGAGTGCATCAGCAGGTGTTCGAGAATCGGGCCCAAGCTGAGTGCCGGGAAAAATGTCAATGCCCCCACGATCAAGATGACTCCGGTCAGCAGAACGCTGAAGAGCGGCGTCGTCACAGGAAACGTGCCCGCCGATTCCGGCACGATTTTCTTGCGTGCCAGGTTTCCGGCGATCGCCAGCACCGGAATGATCATGAAGAAACGGCCAAGCAGCATGTCGAAACCCATCGTCGTGTTGTAATAAAGAGAGTTCCAGTTCCCGCCCGCAAACGCCGAACCGTTGTTTCCCGCGCCCGAAACATAGGCGTATAGGATCTGCGATAGCCCGTGAGGACCTGGGTTGGTAATTGCGGCCTTTCCAGGTGCGGTAACCACACCAATTCCAGTGAAAACCAAAATGATGAGGCAGAAAATCAGCACCGTGAGCATGGCCATCTTGACGTCGTACGCCTCAATCTTCTTGCCTAAGTATTCCGGCGTGCGTCCCACCATTAGCCCTGCGATGAACACGGACAGAATCACGAACACGACAATCCCGTAGAGCCCGGCTCCCACTCCGCCGAAAATTACTTCGCCCAGCATGATGTTGATCATCGGAATCATTCCGCCCAGTGGGGTGAACGAATCATGCATCGAGTTCACCGCGCCGCAACTCGCGTCCGTCGTCACCGTGGCGAACAGCGCCGAGTTCGCGATTCCGAAGCGCACTTCCTTGCCTTCCATGTTCCCGCCCGGCTGTGTCGCGCTTACGCGCTGGTCCACGCCGTGCAGCAGCGGGTTGCCGCGCGATTCCGCGGTATATGCGCAAGCAACTCCGGCCAGGAACAGGAACGCCATTGTTCCCCACACCGCCCACCCATGCCGTTGCGAGCCCGTCATCCTTCCCAGCGTGTAGGTGAGGCCCGAAGGAATCGTGAAGATCAGAATCAGCTCGAAGAAGTTCGAAAAGGGCGTCGGATTCTCGAACGGGTGCGCGCTGTTGCTATTGAAGAACCCGCCGCCATTCGTCCCCAACTCCTTGATCACTTCTTGCGACGCCACCGGACCCTGTGCGATCAGCTGCTGCGTCACCGTTTGCGTTGTCGTTTTTCCATCTGGCCCGGTTTGCTGTAACGTCTGCGGATTCAGAAGTTTTGCGGAATCGTATGGCCGGAAATTCTGGATCACGCCTTGCGATACCAACACGAGCGCCCCGACGATGCTCAGCGGAAGCAAAATCCAGAGGATGCTGCGCGTAAAATCCACCCAGAAATTCCCGATCGTTTGCATCTCCCGCCGCGCAATTCCCCGAATCACCGCAATGGCCATCGCGATTCCCACTGCCGCCGACGCGAAGTTGTGATAGGCCAGCCCCGCCATCTGCGTCAGATAGCTCATCGTTGTTTCCGGCACGTACGACTGCCAATTCGTGTTGGTCGTGAACGATGCCGCCGTGTTGAACGCCAGATCCGTCGGAACGCCCGCAAGATTCTGCGGGTTCCACGGCAGAAAATGCTGCAGCCGCTCGAGCAGGTACAGCGCGATCATCGAAACAGCGCTGAACAGCAGCATCGCAACTGCATATTCCGTCCAGCGCATTTCCCTTTTTTCGTCGACGCATGTCAGACGATAGAGCAGCCGTTCCACTGGCCGCGCCACAGGATCGAAAAACGTCTTTTCGCCCGAGAACACGCGCGTCATGTAAACGCCCATCGGCTTGGCCACCGCAAAAATGATCAGCAGATACAAAATGATCTGAAACCAGCCATTTGCGGTCATGTCAGAATTTCTCCGGCCACAGCAGTGCCGCCAGCAAATACACGAGCATCAAACCCGAAATCACCAGCAGAACGACGTCGCCCAGCATCTTCTCGCTCCTATTTCAATCGCTCGCACGCCCACACATACAGCGGCGCAGCCACAAAAAACAAAATCGTGATCAGAATGAACAGAACGTCTCGCATCTTCCACCTCGTCATGCCCGGCAATCACAAACTCACAGCCAACACCAAGTCCAGTTCGCGCTAATCACGGATGCGACTGCGAATCCACCGTGAATATCACCGCCCCAATCAGCAGATGTTGCGACGGCGTAAGCCCGATTGTTCCCGGCACTGCGCCCTCGGTGAAGAAGCCTCCGCCGTTTCCTGTCGAATTATCGTAGCGATGCTCGACGCGCACGATCGTCGTCGTCCAGCGGTACGCCAGCCGGTACTCGATCGTAGTCGTCATCGCCTTCACCAGTTGCTCGTGTCCCGTCCACCGGCCGTCCCGATCCCAGCAGAACTCCGGCCGCAGCGTCACGCTCCACGGTCCGTGCACGTTCCAATGCACTGGCAGTTGCGCTGACGTCCACAATGCTCGTGGGCTCACGGCAATCGCCACCTTTTCCGTTCCCACCTGATATTCGAAGGCTGTGGTGACCTTCGTGCTCTTCCACTCCGCGATACTGTCGGAAAAAAACCGCCAGAACTCCAGTGCCGTGTCCTGCTGGTGCGGCCCGAAAAGCACCGTCTCTTTCGCCGTCAGGCGGCCTGTCGCCTTGTAGGCAAGCTGGCCTCCCGAACTCGGAACATTGTTCGGATGAGCGAGATGAAAGTAGTCATTAATGACAAACAGCGTTCCGGTCAGCTTATTACTCAAAGGATAGCTCGCGTTCACCCCGAACATCAGGTATGGCGTATAGTCCGCCCCCCACGGCCGCGTATAGCTGAAATTATCTTTCGCGTAGAGCGGTCGTACCCGATTAAGCTGCTGAACAGTCCCGCCTGAATCGTCAGGCCTTTGCCGATAGGCACAAGGCACGAAATGTCGGTCGGCCCAAAGTGACGCAGCCATGTTGACCCGTTGACGTTCGGAGCCGTCGCCGAAAATCCAAACCCCTCCGCGTCCCTCCCCCCTTGCAGCGTCCCTTCCATGCCCCAGCGTGATTTTTCGGTCGCGTCCTTCTTCACGTACACCGCAGCCATGTTGAGGTCCACTTCGTTCACCCGAAATGCTGTGCTCCTGTCTCGAAACAGATGATTCGGTGGATCGTTGAAATCCGGCAAATAAGCCGCATCGGCAAACCCGCCATAATGCCACTCGCTCGCCGTCTGGGCTCCGTCGTCATTCGTTTCTTGCGACGAACCCGCTTCCGGCCATTGACTTTGGCTCACTTGCGCAACCTGCGCGGCTCCGATCTCGACTGCCGCCTCGCCCCGCTTCCGGCCCGCCGTGGACTGCTCCTGGCCTGAGACCGCGAGCGGAAACAGCATCAACACCATTCCGGCAACGCGCCTTTGACTCACCAAACCTGCCAGCAGCATCGATCTGACCCCCGGGCCGGCTTTTGCCGCGATCGATTCTAACGGTCAGTCGATGCAGTCTGGCACAGAATTCCGAGTCAACCACCTCCAATGCCTCAGTTCGACTCGCGGCTCATACCGATCAGAACTTCACAAGCAGGGCCAGATCGAGCCGGTTCTCGTCTCGGCGAAGGTCCGGACACCACGTATTCGCCACCCCGTTGCACGTCGAACCGGCCAGCGAAACCAAGGATCCCGGGGCGCCCGTATCTCCGCCCGGCGGCGTGATGCCGCCTGCCCCGGTGAAGTACGGCACATTCGCCGCTCGATGATCGAATTCCCAGCGGAACGTAATGTACTGGCTGGGCATGTAGTCGATCGTCGCGGAGGCATCCCACGCCTTGAACGGCTGGCCTGGATTCTCCGTGAAGTAAGGCGATCCCGTGATGGCAGTCGCGCCATTAATCGGCGGCAGCAGCACCAAATAACGCCCCGGATTGTTGATCTTCCCGCCACCCAGCGTCAGCCCGAACATATCCTTGTGGAACCACCACCGGTTATAGAGCATGAACCCCAGGAAATCCTGCTTCGGCCCCTTTGCCGAGTTCGTGTCGCAGCTTACGCCGCCGCCGTGCTCGCATCCCGCGTCGCCAGTCAGCGAGAACGCCATCTTGTCGAGCGCGTTGTCCGGCCGGTCGTAGTATTTGATTTCGAGGCTATCGTCGGTGTGATACCGCACGCGACCCGGCACTCCCAACGTGTCTTCACCCAGTATGTATTGGTTCCCGAGGATAGAAAGCCAGCCAGTCGGCCGGTACAGGATCTGCATGCCAAATCCAGGCCGGTTGTTGAACCTGCCGTACGATTGCCAACCGTTCACGAACCACGGTTCGATCTTCAGATGTTCCGTCGGGAAAATCTGCACGCGCATTCCATTGAAGAACCACGGCGTATTCGACGAAACGTAAGACGGTTGATACGCCCAGTTGTCGAAATTGTAGTAGCTGAACAGCCCTATATACGACATGAAGATCCCAGCCTGAATATTGATTCCGTGCAGCACGTTGATGTGGTAGCCGCCGTAAGCTTCCGAGATGTACCGGTAAGCGGTATCGAGATCCCAGTTGCCGCGCGCGGGACTCGCATCGTTGCGCGGCGTCGTCGCCGAGTACATCCCAAACTGCGTCATCACGCGCGCCTGCACGTTGTCGTAGTGGAAATCGCCGCCTACTCCGAGTTGGGTTACCTGAAATTCGTTCGATCGAAACACCTCGCTCGACCCGCCAATGGTATCGTCGGAAGGATGGTTGAAGTCATAGATGTAGTCGACGTCCGCGCGTATCTCCGGCGTGAAGAATTTCGTGTCCATCGGCGATTCTTTTGTGCGCGGGTTGCCGTTCAGCCACGTGAAATCGGCGAACGCAAACGGCTCCGCCTTTGGCGCCTTCGTTTGCCCCAGCCTTGTCGCCTTCGCGGTTTCGTGAACTGCCGCCCCAGGACCAGCCGCAGCCGGTGTAGCAGAAGCGTAATCCGGCGCCGTTGACCCTGGCCCGCTGTTCGGCCCACCTTCTTCACTCACCGTCCCACCGGATGCCCCGCCGCTCGCATGCGTCGAACTCGAAGCGGCACTCTCAGCCGGCGCCGCGCC
>Ga0187815_10001145_pt1 | contig 12542 bp, 12 predicted proteins | sample NC_S_5_FD_132962 | JGI IMG/M metagenome (GOLD analysis project Ga0187815, IMG submission 132962) | Wetland sediment microbial communities from Neuse River Estuary, North Carolina, USA - ASW-S_5 | ecosystem: Environmental > Aquatic > Freshwater > Wetlands > Sediment | place: USA: North Carolina...
GACCAGCAGCGATGGTACGCCGGTAAAGATCGAGGCATAGGTTTGCCAGATGACGTCGACCGGCAGCCGACGCTTCAGCGTTGCAAGCGCAAACACGGTGCCGATCGCCAGCGCGAGCAGATAGGAAAGCACGGCTACCTGAATGGTCATCAGCGCCCCGATCCCAAGTTGTTCAACGAAGCCCATCTGCGGCATCGACGTCGTCCTCCTCACGATTCGAGATGTCGGCCGGCCTAGCCGGAAATGTCGAGGGAGCGCGACCGCAAAGCCGCGCCCCAAAATCCCGGCGGCTACCTGCAGGCAGCTTCTTCCGGCAGAAGCTCGACTTCCATGAACTGCTTGCGCAGCTTGGTGAAGGTGCAATCTGCAATGATGGTGTCGATGGTCTTGTCCATCCGGTCGAGCAGTTCCTGGCCGTTCTTGCGGGCGATCCAGCTCGACCCCTGTTCGCCGCCGCCAGTCCACAGATCGCCGCCCGCGAATTTCCAGCCCTGGCCCTGAGGCTTGCTCAGGAACTCGTTCGTCCAGCTGATCTTCGGACCCAGGCTCATGTCGAGGCGACCGCTGGTGAGGTCGAGGCGTATCTGGTCGGGATTGTCGTAGAAGACCACTTCGACGGCGTCACCGAACTGCTCCTCGATATATTTGGCCTGCGCCGAGCCGCGCTGCAGACCGATGCGCACCCCTTTCAGCCCCTCCTTGGTGAAGGTGTAATCCTTGTCGGCCTTCACCACATAGGAATCGGGATTGAACAGGATCGGACGACCGAACAACACCTTGGCCTTGCGCTCCGGCAACGGCTTGGTCTGCGTGGCGACCGCATCGAGCTTGTTCTGGAGCAGCGCCGGAATGAGGCCCTTGAAGTCCATCACGACGATGTCGCATTCGACATTCATGCGCTTGCACATCTCGCGTGCCAGTTCCGGCTCGAAGCCCGTGAGCTTGCCGCTGGCATCGACCATGCTGAATGGCGGATAGCTGCCCTCATTGCCGAGCACCAGCTTCTCTGCCGTTGCCATTGCGGTTGCGCCGAACAACATTGCCGCCGCCAGCGACCATCTCAGAATAGCGTTGGTCAATTCTCTCTCCTTTGCCAGTGTTCACCCAATCCGGCGCCGCCCGTTGATCTTCGCAACGTTAACGGTTGCCGGCTCCAGCACCATTCATCGGTGCCTTCGCGCCGCGCCCCATGGAACGCGGTGTCCTTCCAGTCGCCGTCTCTCGATATGTGCCCGAATCCAGCGACCTCCAATGCCCAGGTCAGACCCTAATATCCGCGCTGCGGATCGATGCGATGCAGCGGTTCGCCACCGGCGCTGACGCGCCGAATGCTTTCGGCGACATCGCGCGCGGCCGCCTCCGGCACCGTGATCGAAGCCAGGTGCGGCGTTATCAGCACATTTTCCATCTGCCAGAACGGATGCTCGTCGGGCAGAGGTTCGACGCAGAACACATCCAGCGTCGCGCCTCCGATCTGGCCTGAACGCAGAGCCTCGACCAGCGCCGGCTCGTCGACCACAGCCCCGCGCGATGCATTGACGAATTTCGCGCCGCGCGGCAGGGAACCGAGGAGATCGGCATCTATGAGCCCCGTGGTGGCGGGTGTCAGCGGCATCATGTTGACGAGAATCTCGACCTCCCGAAGGAAAGCGTCCCTTTCGTCCGCGCCGTAGCATCGAACGTCGGCTATCGTCTTGGGAGCATGGTCCCAACCGCGCACGTCGAAGCCGGCGGCGGCAAGACCGGACGCGGCAGCGGTGCCGAGATGACCTAGGCCGAGCACGCCGACCTTGATCTGATGAAGCGGGCGGGGATGGATATAGTGCCACTCGCGGCGGCGCTGCGCCTGCTCGAAGGCGGGAATGTCGCGCGCGTAGCGGATGACGGAGAACAGCACGTAGCTCTTCATCAGGGCCATCATGCCCGGATCGGAAAGCCGCGAGATCGGCACGTCGGGCAGGTCCGTGCGCCCGACCAGCGCATCCACGCCGGCCCCCAGATTGACCACTTGCACGAGGTTCCGGAACGGCGCGAAGAAACCCGGGTAGGCCTTCCAGGCAAGCACGTGGCGAATGTCGTCCGGATCGCCCACATCGGGATAAACGCGGAAGTCCAGACCGGGGAGATTGGCCTTGAGCGCATCGCCCCAGGCCTTGGGATCGTCGAATTCGCTGTAGAAGAGCACGGCACCATAGTGCCGGTGCGGCGGCTCGGTATGGATGTGAGCAAGGCTCTGGCTGGTCATGTCAGCGTTTTGCATGCTTGTAGGCCTCACCCTAACGCTGTGACGTCGCGCGTCAGGCTGCCGAAGCCGGGCTTGGCACCCTTGACGCCGGCAACGGTCAGGCAATGCCAGAAAGATGCCTGGATCGCCGAGATGACGGGCTTGCCAAGCGCCGCTTCCATCGCCTCGAGAGCGCCGGCACTGCGAAAATTGGTGCAACTGATGAAGACGGCCGTGGCGTCGGGATGATCGACCGAGCGCACCAGGTCATAGACCTCGTCCAGCGACACTTCGGCAAGCTCCGTATCCTTGTCGATGCCCAGATTGCGGTGGCGCAGAACCTCGTGCCCGTTCTCCTCCAGGAAGCGGATGGCCCGCTGGTGCACACCGTCCACGTAGGGCGTTGCCAGGGCAATCGGACCCGCCTTGACCGCCTGCAGCGCTGCGAGCGTGGCCGTGGAGGCCGTGTTGATCTTCTTGCCGGGCGCCCACAGTTTCAGCTTCTCCGTCAGCGCGTGGTCATAAGCCGTACCGTGCAGGAATGAGGCGCTGGTGCCGCCGAAGCACAGAACGTCGATCGGCGCCGAGCCGAGCAGCCGCGCGGCTTCCTCGAGCTGCGGCGCGTTCATCATTTGCTCGATGCCTTCGACCGTGACTTTGGGGAGCTTGATGCGCGTGGTGTGGATCGACACGCCCTCGGCCGCCATCGCCCACATCTCCGATTCCATCACAATGCTGGAGGCCATATAGATGAGACCAATGCGGGCCAGCGAACCATCGCCGTCATAGCGGAACAAAGGTCGGTGTTGCGCCCTTTCGGCCGCCAGTGTCTGAGAAGCCATCGCCGATCTCCCTCAAGCTTTTCATTGTCTGCGCGGCGTCGCTTCCGGCTCCGGTTTCCTCCCGCCGCCCATCGCAACGCCGCACTTTGCAGGATCGATATTGGTACAGCCGGCAACATCAATAAAGTAGTTTTGTCTGGTGAATAAGATAGGAAAATCCTATGCATATCGAACACAAAAAAGGGCGCTACCCGGACAGGATAGCGCCCTTTTGCAACGGAACCGGGTTGCCGATGTGGCAAATTAGAGCGCCATAACGCTTGATGGAAACGTTATCGCGCTCTGGTTAGGGCCCAGCAGCAACTAGGCCGGCTTAGTAGGCCGTTTCGACCATCAGCCAGGCGCCAACCTCGTCGGCAAACCGGCGGAAGGTGGCGAAATCAATGGCGCGCAGATAGGCCGAGGCGCCGGCAACGATCAGCTTCAGCTGCCCCTCCAGCGCCCGGGCGCGCGCAGATTGCGGGCGAGCAGACAGTCAATCGCGGAGACGGCCCAAACGGCCCCCGGCAAGAGCCCGGGTCATGATCGGACGCTTACGCCGGGCACGAGGCCAAGCAATTTTCTCTGGAGCAACAGGTCCCGTTGAGAGCGCTGGCGATCATATAGTTCAACAAGACCAAGAAGCGCCGAAAGGTAGCCGCATGAGATCAGACACTGGTGTCCTCGCCGAGAAGCACGCGAGCCTCCACCTGCCGGCCAAGCGCCTGTTGGATAGCCTTAAGATAGGCGGCGATGACGATCTCCTCGTCATACTCCTTCTCCATCTTGGCGCGTCCTGCTGCTCCAATCTTCGCACGTGCTGCCTGCGACAGGGCAGCGAAGGTCAGCATCTTCTCCGCAAGATCATGAGCATCGCGTACCCGGCAAAGATGACCGGTGACCCCATCATCCACAACATCCCGGCAACCTGGCGTATCGGTGGTTATCACTGGCCGTGCCATCGCAGAGGCCTCCAGCAGGACTCGCGGCGTACCTTCGCGATAGGAAGGTAGCACGACGCAATCAGAAGCGGCGATATGCGGGCGCACCTCGTCAGTTTGTCCAAGATACTCGATTGTCCCCTCCTGTACCCAGCCGTCCACGATGTGTCGCGGCACAGCGGAGTGGTTTTCGACTTCGAGGAACCCGAGCAAGCGGAATCGCGCCTGCGGCAGTTGTTTCGTCACGATCCGCGCGGCCTCGACATATTCACCGACGCCCTTGTCCCACAACAAGCGTGAAATGAGGATAAAGACTGGGCCTCGGCCAACATCGCGAGGCTGCTGCGGAATTGGCGCGAAGCGGTTGAGATCGATGCCAGAACCCGGCAAAAGCTGCGCCTGCCCTGGTCGCACCAGATTGGAGCGGATGAAGAGATCGCAATCGTCTCGGTTCTGGAAGAAGGCACAGGCGGAACGGTTGAGCGCCATTCGATAGAGGAACTTGGCCACCTGCGTAAGCCAGCCATCGCGTAGAAAGGCTGTACCGAGGCCTGAGACATTATTGATGACCGGGATGCCGAGAAAGCGAGCAGCAAGCGAGCCGTAGATGTTCGGCTTGATGGTCCAGCCGAGATACACATCCGGCCGCTCGCGCTGCATCAGCCTGAGATAACGCAGGAACAGTGCGCTATCCGCCAGAGGATTGGTACCCTTGCTATCCATAGCGAGGGAGACATGGCGGCAGCCGATTTTCTCCAATCGCCCGGTGTGAGTGTCTACTGGAGACGCCGCAACGACCTCAAACCCATGCGTAACCAGGGCCCGAACCAGACCAGAACGGAAGTTCACGATATTCCATGAGGTGTTTATGGAGAGGAGGACCCTGAGGCGCGTGTCGACCTGCCGGAGCGGCTTGTGACGCGTGACAGGCAGGGGAACCATGATCTGGTTTTTTCCTCCCTGGAAGAGCGAGTGCTTACAGTTGTGACCGCTTATAAACTACTGTCACAACAGCGGATAAAACTGGTAAGGCAACCAATAGCGTGCATGTGTCGCGAAATTCAGCCAGATAAACTGCACTATGGCCGAATAGCCGATAACTCCCAGCGTGACGGGACTGATCTCTCCACCCTTAGCCGGGAAGGCATCGGGCAGGCGCGACAGGACGAAAATTTGAACAGGTATCAAATAGAGTCCCATGCGGTCGATGGCGGTGGAAGACGGCGACACGAAAAGAAGACCGGCGAAGGTCAACGCCAGCAGCGCCATATTGGTCCACAGGCGTCGTTCGCCACGAGCAAGATGAAAGCGCCATCGCCCAAGCAGGAAGATTGCCGCCGGCAACGCGTTCATCGCCGCTCGGACGGCGGCTCCCTGCGAGTCGTATTCGGCTTCAATGTATCCAGCAATAAGTGACTCGACGCTGCTCTCAAGGAAGAGATAGTAGAGGAGAAGCGTCGCCACGCCGATCCAGGTCGTCGTCCAGATGCGGCCATGAACTGCGGAAAGCGCCCCCAGCGGCACCAGCAATACAGCGGTCTTGTGGAAGGTAGCTGCCAGTGCGATCCAGATTACAAACTTCGCGCTCGACCGATCTCGCTGCAGCGCAACCAGCCCCAGCATTGCAAAGCCGATCGCAACGCCCTGGCGGCTGTAACCCATCGCCACGACGATGACGAGGTAGGGGACCGCGACAAGCAACGCGAGCCAAGGGCGCGGCTGGATCCTGGCAAAGGCAACAAGGCCAAAGGAAAAGATCAGGCCGCAGACGAGATTGACCGCCCATATTGCATTGAAGGTCCGCGCGACGGCCCAGTTGAGCAGAATATACCCAGGATCGCCGAGACTGGATGCTTCCAGGAAGGAAAGATATCTCGCTATATCAAGGTAGTTGAGATAACTCCCCCAATCGGCGCCAATCCTGTAACGAAAGCCGATTATTATAGCGATCGGCAGCAGGGCGGCGAGGAGGCGCGGCTTCTGCAGCATCGGCTGGCTCCGCCCTGGCCGCTCGTGGAGAGCTGCGTATGCGGGGACGAGGAGCATGAACCAGTAAGGCAGCAAGGTCTATCCCACACGCATTCGAAGCGACGAAACCGTTGCCGCGACAATCCACAAGCACACACACCGCAAGAACGATACGCAAGAGCCGGTGCGGGTTCTCATTGTGACTGTTATCCGTTTAACCAGGACTGAAACATCAGCATGAACCGGAGCAATCGTGTCCGGTCACGCCGTCCGACCAGTGCTCCGCCCCTCGAAGCCGTGCAGGAGAGCCTCGAGGTAAGAGCCGTAGTCGTTCTTCTTGAACGTCTCCGTGCGGGCTGCAAGCTGGTCACGGTCGATCCACCCCGCCTGGAAAGCAATCTCGTCAGGGGACCCGATCCGCAGACCCTGGCGTTCAGTCAGGGTGTGCACGAAGTTGCCTGCGTCGAGGAGACTGCCATGCGTTCCCGTGTCAAGCCAGGCGTAGCCACGCCCTATCTTTTCAACTCGGAGCGCGCCCTCGGCGCGATAGATTTCCAAAAGCTCAGTGATCTCAAGCTCACCCCGCGCCGAAGGCTTCAGTCGCGCGGTCAAATCCGGCGCGCGACTGTCCAGGAAATAGAGGCCCGTCACGGCATAGTTGGAGGGGGGCGCCGTTGGCTTTTCAACGATGGCCCGCACATTGCCGGCAGTGTCGAAATCGACCACGCCATAGCGCTTCGGGTCCATCACGTGATAGCCGAAGACTGTGCCGCCCTCCTGGCGCGCGTCGGCCGCAGCCAGTATCTCGGACAGACCGTGGCCGAAGAAGATGTTATCCCCGAGGATCATCGCCGAGGGTGCGCCTGCAAGAAAGTCGCGGGCCAAAAGATATGCCTGTGCCAGCCCGTCCGGTGAGGGTTGAACAATGTAGGTGAATGATATTCCCCACTGGCTGCCGTCGCCCATGAGCCGCACGAACTGCGGCTGATCGTCGGGCGTGGTGATGATCGCGATATCGCGGATGCCGGCCAGCATCAGTACAGAAAGGGGATAATAGATCATCGGTTTGTCGTATACCGGTAAAAGTTGCTTCGACACACCAATGGTAATCGGCCATAGGCGTGTTCCGGTTCCCCCGGCAAGAATAATTCCCTTGCGCTTCATGTAACGACCCCCAGGTCCAAGAGAATTTCTTTAAGACCGACACGCCAGTCGGGACGTTCAAGATCGAAATCTTTTTCGAAAGTCGTGCAGTCAAGACGAGAGTTCAGCGGGCGTCTTGCCGGGGCCGGATATTCCGAAGCGGGGATTTCTTTGATCCGGCATGGCAGGTTCGCCATCTTCATGACTGCGCGTGCAAAATCCGCCCAGCTCGTATCCGGCGCTCCCGAGAAGTGATAAGTTCCCCCTGGATGCCCACCTGCCATGGCACGAAGGGCTACGAACAGCGAATCCGCAATTGCGGCTGCAGGAGTCGGCCCGCCTATCTGATCCGAGACGACACTCAGACTGTCGAGGTCGGAACCCAGCCTAACCACAGTCTTGACGAAGTTCGCACCATGCGCCGACACCACCCAACTGGTGCGCAAGATCAGGTGGCGCGCGCCGGTCGCGCGGATGGCCCGTTCGCCGGCAAGCTTCGACCGCCCGTAGGCGTTCAGGGGTGCTGGCTCGTGATCTGGAGTAAACGGTCGATTTCCGAAGCCGTCGAATACGTAATCTGTCGAGAGATGTAGCAGTGGAATGCCCAGCTCGGTACAGGCACGAGCCATAACGCCGGGTGCTGCGCCGTTTACCAAGGTTGCCAGATCTTCCTCGGCCTCGGCGCGGTCCACTGCTGTCCATGCGGCTGCATTGATGACAATGTCCGGGCGCGCGGTCATTATTGCCTTGGCACAGGTTTCAGGCGCGGACAGATCACTCTCCCGCCGGTCCAGAAAAATCGCCGCCACATCCGGCGGGGTGAATCTACTGAGTTCTCGCGCGACTTGCCCTGTTTTCCCGAAAATCAGGGCCCTCATATCTTCGTGCCCAGCCGCTCGCCCATGCGTTGACGGTTCTGCAGGGGCCGCCACCATGCTTCATTGTCGAGGTACCATTGCACCGTGCGTTCGAGCCCCTCTTCGACCTCAACCGACGGGCGCCAGTCGAGTTCATCTCGAATGCGTCGCGGGTCGACGGCATACCGGAGATCATGGCCCGGACGGTCCACAACGAAGGTGATCTGATCGCCATAGGAGCCCTGCGGTTTGGGCAGCTTGCGGTCAAGAATAGCGCAGATGGTGCGGACCAGATCAATATTCCGGCGCTCATTCTCGCCGCCGATGTTATAGCTACGGCCGAGAGTGCCCTTTTCGAGCACCAGGAGAAGCGCATCGGCATGATCCTCCACATAGAGCCAATCGCGCACATTCCTGCCTTCACCATAGATCGGGATCGGCCTGCCGGCGAGGGCGTTCAGGATCACGACAGGGATCAGTTTTTCGGGGAAGTGATAAGGGCCGTAGTTATTCGAACAGTTGGTGAGCACTACCGGTAGGCCGTAAGTTTCATGCCAGGCCCGCACCAGATGATCGGATGCGGCTTTCGAGGCCGAATAGGGCGAACGAGGATCATAAGCCGCGTCTTCGGTAAACTTGACCGAAGGATCAGCAGGCAACGATCCGAATACTTCGTCGGTCGAGATGTGGTGGAACCGGAAGCGTTGTGGCTTGCCGCGGTTCGTCCAGTAGGCACGCGCCGCTTCAAGCATATGAAAGGTACCGATGATATTTGTTTCGATGAAATCTCCAGGCCCGTCGATCGAGCGGTCGACGTGACTTTCGGCTGCCAGATGCATCACGGCATCGGGATGATGCCGCCCGAAAACCTGATCGATTGCCGGTCGATTCCGTATGTCGACCTGCTCGAAGGTGTAGAGCGGGTTCTCGGCGACCGAGGCGACATTGTCCAGACATGCGGCATAGGTCAGTACATCAAGATTGACGACTGCGTGTCCCCGCGACACGGCCAGTCGAACGACTGCAGATCCGATAAAACCCGCACCTCCGGTAATCAGAATCTTCATGCATCTTCACCATAAGCGAATGGAGACTGAAACTTGGCGAAGGGTATAGCTTTCGCGTCCTTGGCCGACAGAATTGGAGCGCCACAGATCGGCCAGTCGATTCCCAAACTGTCCCAACGCACCGAGCCGTCGAAGTCAGGCGCGTAGTAATCCGAACATTTGTATTGCACCTCCGTATCCGGTTTCAGCGTAAGGAAGCCGTGCAGGAACCCTTTGGGGATGAGGAGCTGCCTTCCATTCTGGGGCGTCAACTCAAGGCCGAGCCATTGGCCATAGGTCGGCGAGCCGAGCCGGACATCCACCGCTACATCGAAGATCGCGCCGCGTGTGCAGCGAACCAGCTTGTCCTGCGCATGAGGCGGCGCCTGAAAATGCAGGCCGCGCAAAGTCCCTGCCATCGCCGACATGGAGTGATTGTCCTGTACGAAATCAACTCCAATGCCGGCCTCAATAAACGCTCGCCGATTCCAAGTTTCTTCGAAATATCCTCGATTGTCGCATATTCTTCCAATATCAATGACTATTAATCCAGATAGACTCGTGCAATTGATACCAGCTTTCATGTGCTTGTCGTACATCGAGAGTTTACGGATAATCCGGAGATCCAATTTACACGGCAGCTATATCGAAGATGAGGCTGAGATCTCGACGCGTGACGGCGTATCCGCGCTTGGGCGCTTAATGGCTATTGTGGACAACAGCTGCCAGCAATGCCGCCACGCGTGGGCCCCATACTTGCAGGCTGTATTGCGCCTCGATCTTACGCCGCCCGGCCGCGCCCATCCGCCTGCGTAGCTCCCGATCGCGCAAAAGGGTGGTTAGCGCCTCGCGCCATTCGGTCTCGGAGGTGGCCAGAAAGCCGGTCACGCCATGTTCGACGATCTCGGCATTCACGCCCACCGGCGAGGCGACAACCGGCAGGCCGCAGGCCATGTACTGGATGATCTTGTAGCCGCATTTGCCGCGCGACCACGGCGTGTCGTCGAGCGGCATCAGGCCGATATCCATACCTTGGATCATCCGGCTTTCGCTTTCTTCGGACCAGGACAGACTTTCGATACCTTGTCCTTCTGCTTGGTTCCCAGCCCCCACTGTGCGCAGCACCGCGCCGTTCCGTGCGGCAAGATCCGTTAACATCGACCGCATGGGCAGCATATACTGTTTCCAAGTACCGGGCGTTCCAATCCAGCCGACGCGTAAGCTCCCTTTGCCGTCGCATATTGGTGCTGTGTCATAGGCATGCACATCGACAACTGTTGGCACAATTTCGACCTCCCTGGCTCCGACAGTCCGAGCGTGTCCGGCCAGATAGGGATTTCCAGCCAGAACCAAAGCCGAACGTGCCATCACGCGATCGATTTTGCGGCCGAGCAGGCCGCGCACCACTCTCAGCGGGTGCAGGTTATAGCGGTGAAATACGGCGTCGTCGTAATCGCTAACCATTGGCACACCGCTTGGCAAAAGAAGCTGCTCTATGCCGGCTGGGAGCCATGGTAACAGCTCTTTTTCCAGCCAGATTGCGTCAGGCCTCTCCGCCTGCAACAGCCGCGTTGCACGCCGCAGATAGTAACCCGCCACTGCAATTCCACTACGCCTTCCAGCATAGAGCCTCTGCAAATAAAAATCGTCGAAGAAGGGCTCGATCTGCGCATTGATCCCGGCAGCTTCCAGCCATGGTAGATATTGCATCGTACGGAGGCGGCTGGATGCCCCGAGCCGGTCATAGCGTGACAGGATCAGAAGTTTCATCTCCAGCGTATTCTCGGCTTTCGCCTATCTGGTCGCGCGAGCGACAGGCACAGATCCGTATGGTTATAGATCTCGCCGTTGAAAGCGATCACATAACGCCCGCAGGCGGAGGCCATGGGTTGCGCTCCGGCCTCGGACAGATCGACGATAGCGAGGCGGCGATGCCCAAGAGCAATCCTGTCCCCCACCCAGATCCCTTTCGCATCGGGGCCTCGATGATGCAGAGAGGCGGTCATCGCCCGGATACGTCCCTGCCTATCTGCAGGCGGGTTCCGCTCCGGATCGAAAAAGCCGGTCAGCCCGCACATGGTCAGTCCACCTTTTGTGGACCGGAACTTCCGGCCAGGATTTCGGCATAGAGCGTGTGATAGTTTTCAGTTCCCGTCGCTAGCGAAAAGATCGCTTCGGATGCGGCCCGGCAGCGCGCGGCCAAATCCGCATCGGCCAGAAGCGCCTGCAATTCATCCCAGGCGACTTCCATATCCTCCGGTGCGGCGCTGCGCGCGAGGACTCCGACGCGATATTCGTGAATTATCCAGGCTACGTCGCCTATTCCTTCATTGGCGACTACCGGCAGGCCACAGCCCAGCACTTCACCCATTCTGGTCGGCGAGCTGCCAAGCTTGCCGAGGCCATCCGTGAAGAACATTACCGAGGCAAACTGACCCCGCAATATGTCCGGCACCTCTTCCGGCCCCGCCGATCTGATACCGAGATGCGCAGCGACATCCGGGCCGAGCGCGCTCCGCAGCTGCTCAGGGTTATCACGGGTGGTCAGCTGAATCGTCAGTTCTGGATCACGCCGGATCGCGATTTCGAGAAAGGCGCGCAGCCAGTCAACGCGGAACCAACCGCTGAGCATGGTGCCAAGGCAGCCGATCACCCGTTCCTGCGGCGGCTGGTCGGTCGGGGTGAAGCGATCAAGATCGGCACAGGTAGGAATGACCGCGATCCGCTGTCTTTCCAGTTCGGCGGGAAACGTGCGCTTCAGATGATCCACGGCGACTTGAGTCAGCGAAACCACGCCGGCGGCGTGCCGCAGGCAGGCCCTTTCCGCTGAGACAATCCAGCGATGCAACAGCGATCCACGCCGAAGCCTGCCGGCAGTGATCAGCTCTTCGGGCCAGAGTGCGCGCATGTCAAAGATGAAGGGCACGCCGGTGATCCGGCTGACCGGCAAGGCCACCGCCGCCGGAATATAAGAGCGGCAATGGATCAGCTTGGTGCGCCGCCGCCGGACCTCACGCCAGGTCAGCCAGCCCATACGCATCATGCTCAGCGCTGGCGTAATCACGCGAGGCCATGGCAGGAAGCGCTGCGGTAGCCAGGTGATGCCGAGCGCCTCGCATTCGGTCTGCGCCTGCGCCATGCGTGCAGCATCGGCGCGGTCCTGGTCTTTCTCATAGGTAATGAGCGTGATCGAGTAATCGCGCGAAAGCCCACGCAGATATGCCATAACCTGGCTCTGCCCGAGCGGTTCGAGCAATCCGTTGCGGGTGAGGTAGAGGGTAGGTGTTATGTCAGGCCCAGTGCTTCAAGATAGGCGCGGGCGGCACGCTCGGGAGCGAAGTCAGCGGCGCGGCGTTTTAGGGCTTCGGGGTCGTGAGGGGCCGCTAGCGCCTCCTGCATCGCACGGGCCAACGCCTCAGTATCGCCCACCGGAGTCAGGCGGCCATAGCGCCCGTTTTCAAGGATCTCGGCCGGACCGGAAGGACAGTCGGTGGAAACGACCGGCAGCCCGCAGCCAAGCGCCTCAATAAGAACGGTTGGCA
>Ga0187815_10001146_pt1 | contig 12540 bp, 12 predicted proteins | sample NC_S_5_FD_132962 | JGI IMG/M metagenome (GOLD analysis project Ga0187815, IMG submission 132962) | Wetland sediment microbial communities from Neuse River Estuary, North Carolina, USA - ASW-S_5 | ecosystem: Environmental > Aquatic > Freshwater > Wetlands > Sediment | place: USA: North Carolina...
ACCCTGGGACGCCTTGTCGTGAATACTCCACGGGAGGACGACCCGGTAAATCTCTATCGACAACTGCAGCCCCTTGAGAGCGGTCGGGGGGAGCTTCTCGAGCTTGTCCGGGATCTTGTTCCAGACCTGCTCCCGGACGGCGCCCGATACGCTGATGCCGCCGGGCTCGGCGGTCGGCTCGATTCGTGCAGCGATATTCACGGCATCTCCGAGAATGTCGGTGCCGCTTTGAACGACGTCCCCCAGGTGAATTCCGATTCGAATCTTGATCGGAGTGAGAGTTCCTTCGGCATTCCGCTCGAAGATGCGGCGTTGAATGTCGACCGCGCATTGAGTCGCTTTCAGGGCGCTGTCGAATTCGACGAGAAAGCCGTCGCCGGTCGATTTGATCTCTCGGCCCTTGTGCAACTCCAGCAAAGGCCGAATGAGTTCCTGCTGCCGGCGAAGCAACTCCAGCGTCTGAGCTTCGTCCGTCTGAGTCGCGGCCGTGTAGCCGACGGTGTCGGTGAACATGATCGCGGCGAGGCGTCGGGTCGCGGCCACGTTGCGAAGAACCCTTCTGTCAGATTAAACCCACGACCTGGGAAGGGACTCAGCCGCGTGGGCGGTCGAGGTCGAGTTTGGGTGCAATGACCATTGCACCCACCCCGTCGCCTGATTGACGAGAGGCGACGGATGCGAATCGGGGATTCCGGGGGTGTCAGGGCCGCGCTTCGAAGACCCGATTGAACGGTGTCTCGATCGCCTTCCGAATTCGGGTGAATCCGGCCTCCCGGAAGACCTCGATAAGGCTCTTGTCGCTGGCCTGGGCCCCCAACCCTTTCCCCACTTCTTGCGAGAGGGAGGCCGGGACGCAAACCAGGAAGGACGCATTGTAGAAGATGCGTCCCACCGGGTTCAGGTTCTGCTCGACGCTTTCCTTCGCGAATGGCTCCACGACCATCAACGTCCCGTCCGGCTTGAGCATCTGGAGAGCATGCTTCGCCGCACCGACAGGATCACCCATGTCGTGAAGACAGTCGAAGAACGCCACGAGGTCGTACGGCGGCCCTCGGAAATCCTTCGCGGTAGCTACCTCGAAATCGGTGTTCTGGGTTGCCTTCTCGGTGTAGGAATCGTTCTGCGCCCACTCGATCGACTCCAAATGGTAGTCGAAGCCGATGAACTTGGACTTCGGAAAGGCCTTCGCCATGATGATCGTAGAAGCGCCCAGACCGCAACCTACGTCGGCCACCCGCGCGCCGGCCTCGAGCTTCGGCACCACACCTTCCAGACTGGGGAGCCAGGAGCTAACGAGGTTCGCGAGGTAACCGGGTCGGAAGAATTTCTTGGTGCCAATGAACAGGTCATTCTGGTGCTCGTGCCATCCAAAACCCTTCCCGGCCTTGATCGCCTCGGCGATCTTCCGTTGATCCTTGTAGACGGAAGCGATCGTGTAGAAGACCCCTGGCATGTAGACGGGATTATCTTCGACCGTCAGGGCGAACGCTTGCTCCGGGGTCATCGAATAGCGCTTGGCGGCCGGATCGTACTCGACGTATCCGGACGCGGCCTGTCCCGCGAGCCACTCCCGGGCATAGCGTTCGGGAATACCCGTCTTTGCGGCGAGCCCTTCGGAGCTCAGCGGACCGTCGGCGGCGAGCGCCTTGTAGAGTCCCAGCTGCTCTCCGATCAGGATCGATGGTCCCTGGATCGCCGCGCCGACGTCGCCGAGGAATTTCCCGATGAACTGGTTCAACTTGTCCGGATTGACCGCCATGGGCCCGACCGAAAGGGTATCGCTTCACGGGATAAAGGTCGCACGAGACGCTTTTTCCGGAAGATATTGGGCCGAGTAGCCGGAGGGCGCATCTGACCCGCGAAGGATGAGCGCGGGGTTGGGGTAACGACGACGGCACCCTCGCTTCTATGGAAGACCGACAAAGGATTCAATCCCGTGAGCTAACCCCGGCCCAACATTTCCGTCTCGATGGAACAAGAGAAATAGCGCCGGAGGTCGGGGAGATTGCGTGACCGGCCCCGCGGCATCTCCGAATGAGAATTCGAGTCTCCCGGCCAACGAGGCTCCGTCTCCTCCGAGCGTAGAATTCGAGCTCCTGATCACGCTCGGGATCCTCCTCGCCCTCCTCATGGGTGCGCTCGACCAGTTTGTCGCTCTCACCGCGCTCCCGAACATCCTCGACGATTTCGGTCAGCCGGGCACCAGCGGCGTATTCGTGATCAGCGCCTACGTCATCGCCTCGACCACCGCCATTCCCCTGTTCGCCAAGCTATCGGACATCTGGAGCCGGCGAAATGTCTTCCTCGGCGGACTCACTGTTTTCATCGTGGGTTCGGTCCTTTCCGGACTCAGTCAGAACCTCCCCGAACTGATTCTTTTCCGGGCCGTACAGGGGTTTGGAAGCGGCGGCTTTTTCCCGGTGGGCATCGCGATCGTGGCGGTCGTGTTTCCGCCGCAGACCCGCGCGAGAGTCATCGGAGGGCTCTCGGGGGTGTTCGGTATCGCGGTCGTCGCCGGGCCACTTCTCGGCAGCGCTATCGTGACGTACACGACGTGGCGGTGGGTCTTCTACGTCAACATCCCAATCGGGCTCGCGGGATTCGCTCTGATTGCGCTCACTCTCGGCCCCCTTCGGCCGGAACGGGTCCGCAAGTTCGACCTCGCGGGTGCGGCGCTCCTCGCCGGTTGGGTGGCCTCCGTGATGTACCCGCTCTATCAGATCGCCGACGACGGATGGACCTGGACCGACTCCCGGGTGCTGGTTCTCCTAGGGGTCGGCGGGTTCCTGATCATTGTCTTCGTCCTCTGGGAACTGCGCGCGGAGAACCCGTTGGTTCCGATCCGGCTCTTCACCCACCGAGTGATGGCGGCGGGAGGCGGCGCGACCTTCTTCATCGGCATGGTGTTCTTCCCGGTCGCGACTTTCCTCGTGTTCGTCGTCGGCTTCGCGCTCGCCCCGGGTTCTTCGAGCACGTCGGAGACGGTCCGTGATATCCTCTATTTTCTGATCATACCCCTCGTTTTCGGAGCCGCCCTCGGGGGCCAGCTTCTCACACGACTCACCTACCGGAGCGTCGCCCTGCTGGGCCTGACCATCGGTATGGCAGGGATGCTGGGGCTGACGATGCTTCAGCCCTCCACCCCGCTCTGGACGTTCCGTTTCGTGGTCATTCCGGTGGGAGGAATCGTTCTCCCGCTGATCCCTCTGGGATTTGGAATCGGACTCACGTTCCCGGTCTTCTTGCTCGCCGCTCAGAATCAGGTGGAGCAGACTGACGTCGGCGAGGCCGGAGGTCTCATCCAGTTCCTTCAATCGCTCGGAGGAGCGGTGGGTCTCTCCGTGCTGGCTTCATTGCAACAGACCCAGTTCTCGCTGCTCGACCCATCGCCGAGCCCGGCGTGTTCCTCGTCGATGCCACCGGTTCCCCTGTGCGACGATTACCTGCGTGTGTTCCCGAACGAGCTGATCTTGTCGTATGACTTCGTTTTCCTGATCATGCTCGGGTTGCTGATCGTGGCGTTCGTCTTCGGGTTGTTCCTCCGGGGTCGATTGCCAAAGGCGCTTCCTCGGAAAACGACGGCCCCGGTCGACTCGGGAAAGTTGGCGAAACCACCGTAGGGGCAGTCGAGACTTGGCCCGCGACGGTCTGCGCGGTCTAGGCGCCGGCTGGCCCGGTGCTCTCTGACGCCAGAGGGATTCCCTGTTCGGGGCGACGAAGGAGGAACGAGGCGACGGCCCCGAGCGCGGTGAGAATCCCGACCGCGAGGAAGATGCTCGGGGCTCCCAATCCGGCGTAGACCGCGCTGATGAGGATGGGACCGATCAGAAGCCCGAAGTCTTCGAACGAACCGAACACCCCGATCGCCGTCCCCTGCAACGGACGCCGCACCGGAGCGAGGGCCAGTGGCAGGAGACTCGCCGAAAGCCATCCCACTCCCGCGGAGAACACCATCGTCGTCCCCACCATCTCCGCATAGGAGGAGGAGAACAGCGTCCCGAATGCTCCCAACGTCAGGAGAACGAACCCGAACGGGGTCGAGCGCCCCGGACCCCAGCGATCGACCAGGATCCCGAGCGCGGCGCCGGCGACCAGGCTCGTGGCCTGAGCGGCGCCGATGACGTAGCCGGCCTCGGACGGCGTCCCGTGGAACAGTAAGACCGAGTAGTACTGAAGAAAATTCCAGACCAAGGACTTAGCGATGAAGGCGAGGATTACCAACGAAGCGACGATCGCGAAGGGTCGAGTGAAGACGGCGCGAACCTGGCGGGCCAAGCCGGGTTGGCGAGGAGGAAGGGTGACCCGATTCCAGGGCATCAGGATCATCAACAACAACGACACCGCGTACGAGGCGACGACGATGACGGTCAGGTCAACGAATCCGAAACTGACGAAGAGGTTCGCTCCGAGCGCGGTACCCACCACGATCCCGGCGCCCGAGAAGAGACCGTAGAGACCCGTCCCTCTTCCCCCGGTGCCCGGACCGAGAGCGGTCAATGCCATCCACCGCATGAGCGGGACCTGAAAGATGAAAAGAGCGCCGAGGAGTCCGAGGGAGATGGCGAGCTCGACGAACGTCGTGGACACGCCGATCACAGCATAGAGGAGGGCCGAGGCAACGCCCAGTGCCAGAATCGTCCGAGGGTTTCCGAGACGGAAGGCGAGCACTCCCCAGACACTCTCGGTCAGCAGCATCCCGAGCGCAAGGCTCGCGATCGCCACGCCGTACTCCACCACCGAGAGTCCGAGGGCCTGGAAGCGGAACGGAAGGGCCACGGCGAGCAGCGCGTACGACGCCCAAGACACCGCGGTCGAGGCGTAGACCAGACCCACGGCGGCCGACACGTGATAGTTCGGCGCCGGGGGAGAGTTCTCAGCCATAGTGGATAGTACGGACGTCGCCGTCCGGCTTCGTCCGGTCGAGGATAAGCAGATTGGGTCCCACCGGGATTGCGTTCGAGACTCTTCGGCAGCTCGCCAGAGCCGGGCGGAATCGCGACTGCAGCCTCCCGAGAGCCTCGGATCACCACCGAACCCGTTCGGTCCCCGAATGAGTTCGGGTAGTCGTCCTTAGTGAGGACATCGTTAGGAGACTTAGGCCACGGCCATGTCGGAGCATCTTATCCATCAGTCCCCGAGTCCCGGCTCTGCGACGTGCCGCTGCGGAGTTCGCATCCCCTCTGGGGGGACGGTCTACCGCATTTCGACGGATTCTTCGACTTCCCACGCCTTGTTCGACGGCCAACTGTTCTGCTCCCCCCGTTGCATTCGTCTGTTCCTCCTCGAATCTCTCGAAACTCTGGACGCGCTCGACACGCCCGCCTCGCGGTCGGTGGTGACGGACCTGCACGAGCTGTACCAGGGTGTAGCCGAGACCTACGCGGCGGTTCTTGGTTCGTCGCCCTAGTGGGGTGAAGTGGCACCGGGTCGGCGCCCTCAGCCCGATCCCGCACGACCGGGAACATGTTCCGCGATCCGGTCGGTGAACCAGGCCGGGTAGCTCATCGACCCGAGAGCGAAGGTGCGATGGACGCTCTGAACTCCCGGTATGTCGACGAGTTTCTTCACCGTCCGCTCGAGCACCGCGGGGGCGTCGGCCGGAACGAGACCCGCGACCACGGTCGCAAACTTTGCGGGCTCAAGACCGAAGCCGTCGGGCGCGACCGGGATCCACTCCCGGGCCTCCCGAAGAACCTTCTCGGCCACCGCCTCCCGCTGCGACGTTTCCCCGAGGTCCAAACGGACGAGCGCGAGGGGGTACTCCTCGCAGTCCGGACCATGGGTCCACCAAAAGGCAGTCGATTCGGCCAGTTCGTGACATCGGCGTACGGTCGTTTTGAGGCTGACCCCGACGGCTCGAGCGATGTCGGCCATGGTCGCGTCCGGAGTGCGATAGAGGGCCTGGAGGAGACGCCAGTCGAGCGGCGAGAGCTCGCGCTCGCACGATGGGATCCAGTAAGGTTGGGGCTCCCGGAGCTGACCGGAGGGTGAGAGACGACGGACGAGAGACGCGCGGCGCGACGTCATCGTGTCACTGCTGGAAATGAAGTGGACTCGAACGTTGCGGTCGCCTTCGTCCAACGTGTCCCGGGCGAAGATCACCCCCTCCACCAGGGCCAGGTCGCGAAGGACTCGCTCGGAGTCGGTCGGTTTCTCGATCGGGAGTTCGGCGACGAACACTCGGACTCCGAAGAGCGAAGGGTTGACGCCCACTGCGTTCCCTCGGAGGAATCCCTGGTCCGCGAGGCCGCGCAGCCGGGCCCGGACCCCGTTCTCGCTGACCCCCACGCGCTCGGCAATCTCTCGAGCCGGGATGGTGGGGTCGATGACCCGACGCCCCGCCCAGAACCGGGCCTCCCCCCGGGGGGAGAGATAGCGATAGATGGCGAAATCGAGGTTGTCCATGCCACCCTGCGGTGGGATGGAACTCGAAGATTGCCCAAAAGGTTGATTGAAGAGATTCGTGCGTTCCCGGCACGAGGGGACAGCCCTTCTCGGATATCGGACGCCCCGGTTCGAAAGGGAGGAAGGGGTTGACGAGGTGGGCCGGATTCTCCTTCCGCGACCCCGTTCGCTAGTGCCGGTAGGGCAGAGCGAAGACCGGTGCCGCCGAGATGGGAAGCGCGGCCCCCTCCGGCGGACCGCGCTCCCGCATGGCGGGCGCTGCGGCGAGGGCTCCGGCCAGGCGGTCCTGTCCCCCCCGCTCGCGTTGGACCACGGCCTCGCAGAGCACCGGCTGAACGGTCGGGTCCTCAGCGACCCGGAGTCCGTGGCCTCCAAGCCACTTCCCGCCCCAGCGAAGCAGGCGTCGGGCAGCAGGAGGCTTCGCGGGGAGGTACTCGAGCTCCTTGCGGATCCGCGCCTCCACGTCGCGTGCCTCCGCGCGGTCGTGCTCGCGTCGCGCAGCCTCTGCGAGCTGTGCCCCGGGTTCCGCCCTCAACCGGACCAGTCCCGCTCCCAGCCCCATTGGCATCATGTTGCCCACCTCGGTCCTTCCCGATACTGACAAGGGACCGGTCGGAGTAAAACCCGCCCGAGAGCACCTTGCGGAAAGCCGACGAAATCGGGACTTCGCGTCTCTTTTCCCCCAAACAAGCGGGGAAAATGGAAGAGAGCATGCCGACGGCGCTTATCGACCCCGGTCGGATTGCTTGCTGCACAGTGCGCCCGCGCGAAGCGTCGCGAGATCGTGGGCGACGTCGGTTACTTCTGGGGGGCCCCGCACGCGGGACAGATCGAACGAGCGACGTCCATGAGATTGCCACAAAAATTGCACCGCACTTTCACGACCTCGCGGACGATCACGGTCGTGCCCGCCGGAAGAGCCGGGGCGCGCAGTCGATGCAACTCCCGCCCTGCCCGCGCCCTGCGGACCTCCCACTCGGCTCGGCCCGCGGCTCGGGCCGCATCGATCTCCCGGCAGACCTCCTCGGGGTGACGGACGAGGAATCGACCTCCTTCGAAACTGCCAACGTAGTCCTCCGAGAGCTCGACGAACCGCTTCGCCACGACCTGCGGCGCCGCGAGATTGTAGAAGTAGAAGCTCGGTCCGGCACGCCAGCTCGACCGGGAGAACACCTGAGGTTTGTGCCATACGTGAAGGCAGCGGAGGTTGGTCATCACCAGAAAGCCGAAACCGGTGCGCCAGCATCGGACGATCCGTTCCCCGTCCAGAAGGTCCAGTTGGGCCCGGGCGCCCTGGTCGATCGGGTCGGGAAGGGTCGAGAAGGCATCGGGGGTTGCATCCGAGTCGGCCATGAGGACCCCGCGGTGTCGCCACAGTTCTCTGGCTTCAAAGGCTCCTCGGTGGCTCTCGGCGCGTGAGATGGGTTTATCCAACGGAGGAAACCAATGACAGGGCCCTAGAGTTTTGTACGGCGAATCCAGTCAACGGGCGTGTCCGACCCTTCGCGAGCGGGTTCCCGGCCGGCCCCCGAACTTCCGAGCGCGATCTTGTTCGACATGGACGACACCATTTTCGACCACTCATTGACGTGCCGGCGGTCGCTCGCACAGGTCCGGGAGGCGGAACCTCTCTTGCGGGGTCGGTCCCTCGACGCCCTGTGGCACGAGTATTTGCGACTCCTTGACGCCGTCCAACCCGACGTGTTGGCGGGCCGAATCACCATTCAGGAAGCGCGGGTGGAACGATTTCGGCAGCTCGCTCGATTCTGCGGCGCCGAGGTTTCTCCAGCGTCCGCGACCGATCTCTCGAGGCAGTACCGGACTCACTACCAGCGATTGCGGCGGGCCGTTCCGGGGGTCCGACGGGTCCTAGAGCGGCTGCGGGGACGGGCGGTCGTGGGCGTCGTGACCAACAACGAGGTGGCAGAACAAGAGGAGAAGCTCGACTTCCTCCAGCTGCGTTCCCTCATCGATTTCATGATCGTCTCCGAAGGCGTGGGAATCGCGAAACCGGACCCCGGAATCTTCGAGATTGCGCTCGAAAGAGCCCACGCCCGACCCGAGGAGACGGTGATGATCGGGGACTCGTGGAGAAGCGATGTGACGGGCGCTCGCAACGTGGGGATTCGTCCGGTGTGGTTCAACCGCTTCCATCTATCTCCCCCGGACCCGTGGCCGGTCCCTCAGCTCAATTCGTTCCGTTCTCCCGCCCGGGCGGAGGCCATTCTCTCCGGAGAAGCTCCCGGGCGGCCGTCCCCTCCATAGGGTGGGCAGCGCGCGCATTATATCGCCCGTTCCGTTGCGCCGGCGATGGGCGGAGCCCGCGAGTCGTGGCTCTCCGTCGCCCGAAGAACCCTTCCCGCGATGCGGGCCTGGCGGACGGCCTTCCATCTCGAACCCGAGCTTTCCCTCGAGGAAGAGAGGACGCAGGAGAAGGTAGTCGCCGCGCTGGAGGAGCTCGGGATTCCGTTTCGCACGTACGACGACTTCCACGGAGTCGTCGGGATGGTCGGGGCCGACCGGTCCGGGCCGGTCGTCGCGCTGCGCGCCGACATGGACGCGCTCCCGGTAACCGAATTGACCGGCTTACCGTTCCGGTCGCGCTATGCGGGGAAGATGCACGCCTGCGGCCACGACGTTCACATGTCCGCGCTCCTCGGCGCTGCGGCCATGATCGCCCGGAGCCCCCGATCCACGGGCGGACCCGTCAAGCTGATCTTTCAGCCGGCAGAGGAAGAGGGCCAACGGGGGGGAGCCCTACCCCTCATCGAACGCGGGTGCCTCGACGATCCGAAGGTGGACTACGTGGTCGGCCAACATGTCGACCCGGCTCTCCCTCTCGGCATGGTTGGTTGGCGAGTCGGACCGACGATGGCCGCGGCGGACCACTTCATTATCACCGTTCTCGGGCGGGGGGGCCACGCCTCGACGCCCCAGCAGGGACCGGATGCGATCGTGATTGCGAGCGAGGTAGTCACCGGCCTCCAGACCCTGGTCAGTCGCGTGCGCGCCCCGTTCGACCCGGTCGTGGTGAGCGTCGGCTCGATCCACGGAGGGACGCGGAACAACATCCTTCCGAGCGAGGTCGTCCTCGAGGGAACCGTAAGGACGATGGACCCGAACACCCGGGAGCTGATGGAGCGAAGTTTGAAGCGTCGAGTCCGGGCCATCGCGGCCGGCCACGGCGCACGGTCCCGTGTGGTCTATCACCACGGGTACCCGCCCCTCATCAACTCCCCGGGACCAACCCGGGTGGTCGCCGAGGGCCTCGCGGTCGAGCTCGGTCGGAAGAACGTCGTCGAGGTCGAACACCCTCTCATGGGAGCCGAAGACTTCTCGAGATACCTCGAACGGGTCCCCGGAACCTTCCTGAGGCTTGGTGTGGGAATCCCGAACCGGCCGGCAAGCCTCCATAGTGCGACCTTTGCCCCGGACGAACGGGCGCTCGTGGTCGGCGCGGCGGCGCTCGCGACCGCCGCGGAGAGTCTCCAGCGGTCCCGACCATGAACGTGGCGCAGGTTCGCGCGGATTTCCCGGCGCTTCGCGCCCGCGACGGTCACCGCCCCCCGACGTATCTCGACTCCGCGTGCATGTCCTTGGTCCCGTCGGTCGTCATCGAAGCGATGGAGCAGTACTACCGGGATTTTCCCGGCTGCGCCGGCCGCAGCGTGCATCGGTACGCGGAAGAGGTCGGGCGTCGTTACGAGCGGGCCCGCACGGCGTTCGCCCGGTTCCTCGGTCGGTCCGACCCGTCGGGGGTCGTGTTCCTCCGGAACGCGACGGAGGCGATCAACCTGGTCGGGGAGGGGCTTCCGTGGAAGGCCGGAGACCGGGTGCTCGTTTCGGACCGGGAGCACAACTCGAACCTCATCGTCTGGCAGCGGCTCGTTTCCGAGCGGGGGATTCGGATCGAAGTCCTGCCGCTCCCCGATGACGGCGGGTTCGATGCGGAGGCGCTCGAGGAACGGCTGGCCCGGGGGGTCCGGCTGGTGAGCCTCTTCCATACGTCGAATCTGGACGGCCACACGCTGCCGATCCGCGAGATCACCGAGCGGGCCCACGACCGGGGAGCGCTCGTCCTGTTCGACGGCTGCCAAGCGGCCCCGCACCAGAAGGTCGAGCTCGACCGCCTCGGGGTCGACTTCTACGCGGTCTCCGCCCACAAGATGCTCGGGCCGACGGCGACCGGAGTTCTCTCCGGCGCGGCCGCGCCGCTCTCCCACCTACGACCCCTTCTCCTCGGCGGCGAAACCGTGGAATGGTCCACGCTCGAGAGCCACGCCCTCCGGCCGCCCCCCTATAGGTTCGAAGCCGGCCTCCAGAACTACGCCGGAGTGATCGGCGCGCACGCGGGCCTCGAGTACCTTTCTCGTATCGGGTTCGAAAAGGTTCAGGCCCAACAGTACGCGGTCAATGCTCGGGTCACCGCCGCGCTCGCCGAGGAGCCGCGGGTCCATCTCCTGGGTCCTCCGGATCCCCGCCAACGCTCGAGCATCTTCGCGTTCACGATCGACGGGGTCGACCCGCACGACGTCGCGGTCTTCCTGGACGAGGGGCACGACGTCATGGTCCGCTCGGGCATGCATTGCGTCCACTCCTACTACTCGCGACGCGGTCTCCCCGGGAACGTACGGGCGTCGTTCTATCTCTACAACGACCGGACCGATGCCGACCGATTGATCGGCGGTGTGCGCGAACTGCTCGAGAAGGTCCCGGCGCGGGTCGCTACCGGTACATCGGCTGAGAGGACGGCGGAGAAGGCTCGCTCCGGCTCCGCTCCGCGGCGTGCTTCTGGATCGAGAGCAGCTGTTGTTCGATCCGCTCGGCCTCGGCGTACAGCGGCACGGGGTCGAGCGGCGTCCGCAACAAGATCCGGTTGATCGTCTCGATCACTTTCGCGGCGGCCCGGGCATCCGGGTAATCGGCCTGCGCCTCGGCGAGGAACGTGAGAACGTCGAAGCCCCGGCGTCGGCCCTCGTTCAGGAGCACTCCCGCGATCCCGGTGATGACCCCTTCCGCGAACGGGATCATGTTCGGTTCGATGTAGAGCTCGCGCGCCTTGCGGGTGCTGGCGACCCCGTACACCTTCACGTCGGTGAGGCGGGGGGTCCGGCTCGCACGCGACGCGTTGGGAACGGCCTCGACGACGAGACCTTCCGGCGAGACGAGCAAGGAACAGCGTTGTTCCTGGACCCAGTCCAGGATGGCCGTGGCGAGCGGATGGATGATCGTCGGGGCGGGATGGAATTCCGAAACGAACGCGACGATCTTGTCGGCCCCCCGTCCGGTCCGGTCCGCGGGCGGGTGTCCGGCGTAGATTCGCACCGGGTGCTGCGGGATCCCGTTTCGGACCAGCGAGACCGTCGGGAACGCGGGGGATTCGACGATCCCGATCTGCTCCATCTCGAGAGTATCGATGAGGTAGTTCGCGACGATGGAGCTGACGAGTCCCACGGAAGGGAACCCGTCGATGACGATCGCGCCTTCGACGTCGACGCGTTTGATCTCGTAGATCCGGACCTGGTCCGGGGCCATCGGCATGGGGTTAGAGGGACCTCTCGACGATCTGGCCGAGCTCCTTCGAGATCAGGTCGACGATGTCCTTGGTCAGGGTGCGGCGCACCTCGGGGGGAAGGGCCGAGAGTCCGAGCCGGGCCGCCGTGGTGCCGACCCGGACAAGCGCGGCGTATTCCGTCGCCCGGGCGGCGAGCAGGTCCCTCACGGCTTCCCGGAGGTCCTGGGCGAGCTTGGGGTCGTCGTGAAGGGTCTTCTCGAGATGGCGGCGGATCTCGTCCTTGACGATGTCCCGCGTCGCCTCCCGGACCAGCTCCTCGGGGCGAAGCAGGTCACGGGTGCTCTTCAGGAGAACATCGATCGGTTCGCCGGAGGACGATTCCTCGGCCATCGCGCCGCGAAGTCGGGTCACAGCCATAAGCGTTTGGCTGACCCGAGGGCCTCCGAGGGGCGCGTGTCGTACCGGGCGGACGGACGAGCTTGCGCCCCGCCGGATGCCCCGCACGGAGCAAGGGTTTATCCTGACCCGGAGCTCGACCTCGCCGGCGTGGGCCGGTAGATCAGCGGAAGATCGCTACCTTGGCAAGGTAGAGGTCGCGAGTTCAAAGGGCCGGGCCGCCC
>Ga0187815_10001147_pt1 | contig 12539 bp, 11 predicted proteins | sample NC_S_5_FD_132962 | JGI IMG/M metagenome (GOLD analysis project Ga0187815, IMG submission 132962) | Wetland sediment microbial communities from Neuse River Estuary, North Carolina, USA - ASW-S_5 | ecosystem: Environmental > Aquatic > Freshwater > Wetlands > Sediment | place: USA: North Carolina...
CCGGGATCGACCTCGCGGCCTGGTCCCACCCGGAAGCGGACCGCCCCGACGGACTCGACCTTCCGGAGGAGTACTTCCTCTTCGTGGGGCGGGTCGCGTCGAACAAGGGGCTGCCCACGCTGCTTGAGGCGCTGGCCCGGTTGGAGGCAGGGTCCCGCCTGCCCCTTGTGGTGATGGGGCGGGACTGGGGGCAACGAGCCAGGCTCGAAGCCCAGGCACGTTCCCTCGGCGTCTCCGAGCAGGTCCGGTTCCTCGACCACGTCGAGTCGCCTTCGGCCTACCGAGGCGTGATCCGGCGGGCGCGGGCGCTCGTGCTCCCGTCCGAGTGGGAAGCGTTCGGGCTTGTTCTCCTCGAGGCGATGGTCGCGGGCACCCCGATCGTCGCGACCGCCGTCGGCGGTGTCCCGGACGTCCTCGAGGAAGGACGCGCAGGCCGCTTGGTCCCGTACGGTGACGCCGGGGCGCTCGCCCACGCGATGCGCTCGGTCGTCGAGGATCCTCCCGAGACCGAGCGACGGCGCGCGGCGGCCCTCGCGCGGGTGCTCGGGTTCGACTGGTCCGTGACGGTCGACCGCCACCGGGCGCTCTATCGGGAGGTCGCCGGCCGCTGAGCCCGCCGCCTCTCGAGGCGGACGAGCTCCGCGCCGACGTGGTCGAGGTCGGCGGTTGCTTCCGAACGGTGGAGCCGGGCCACGGCGCGGAACAGCCGACCGAAGAGACCCACGATCACTTCGCGACCTCCTCGGCGTACTTGCGCAGGATCGCGAGCCCGTCCCGGATCGCCTTGCGCGAGGCCGCGAACGAGATGCGCAGGTGGGCCGCGCCGAGCGAGCCGAACGCATCTCCCGGAGTCGTGATCAGCCCTCGGGCGAGCAGCGCGTGGGCGATCTCCGTGCTCGAACCGGGCCAGTCGACGTGCGGGAAAGCGTAGAACGCCCCCTGCGGCGGAACGAGCGAGAGCCCGGGCACGTTCTCGAGCAGCCGAGCGACAAGCTCCCGGCGCGCCCGGAACTCCTTGACCATCTGCTTGAGTGCGTCGTTACCGTTCGAAAGTCCGGCGAGAACGGCGAGCTGCACCGGAGTCGAGGGACAGGCAAGGATGTGGTAGTGGATCTTGTTGAGAGCGACCGCGTACGACCGGGGGGCGACGAGGAATCCGAGCCTCCAACCGGTCATCGCCAGCGTCTTCGAGAACGAGTTCGCGATTACGACGCGGTCACTGCGGCCCCAGAAGGAAGTGGCCGGGTCGCCGTAGACGATCTCTTCGTAGACCTCGTCCGAGATGATCGTGAGGTTGTGCCGGTCGGCGAAGGCGACGAGGCGGTCGACGACCGAACGGGGAAAAACGGCACCGGTCGGGTTCGACGGGCTGTTGACGACGATCGCCCGCGTGCGGCCGCTCACGAGCCGCTCGAGCTCTTCGAGGTCGGGAAAGTACCGCTGCGCGGGGCGGAGACTGTAGGGAACGGGGACGGCCCCGGCGAGCCGGGCATGGGGTGCGTAGAGGACGAATCCCGGGTTGGGGACGAGGACCTCCGTTCCCGGGTCGTAGAACGACAGCGCCGCGGTCATCAGGCCCTCCGAGCCTCCCGCCGTCACGATCACGTTGTCCCGGCGCGTTCCCGGGTCGAGCTCGCGGTAGCGTTCGGCGATCTTGTCGCGAAGTTCGGGGATCCCGGCCGAGGGACCGTAGTGGTTCCGACCCCCTCGCACGGCGGCGCACAGCGCCTCGATCACTTCGGGGGCCGGGTTGAAGTCCGGCTCGCCGAGACCGAGATTGATCGAGTCGGGCGGGGCGGCTTCGAACATCTTCCGGATGCCCGAAATCTCGACCTCGTGCGTCCGCTGCGCGACCATTCGGCCGAGGAGCGCCCGGCTCGTTCTTAGGCTTATCCCGTGCCACGCCGGGGCGTGACTCGTTCGCAGCGTCGGGGCCTCGGGGCACAAGGGCCTTCTACCCGGAGGCTTGCATGATGACGGAGGGGAACGCGACGACCGTTCGTGTCGTGGTCGGGGCGCAGTTCGGGGACGAGGCCAAGGGCAAGATCTCCGACTTTCTGGCCGCGGGGGCCCGTTACGTCGTCCGAACCGGAGGGGGACCGAACGCCGGTCACTCGATCCACCTCCCGGAAGGGGCGGTGGTGCTCCACCAGCTCGCCTGCGGCGTCCTCCGGCACGGAGTGGTCGGAATGAGCGGGCCCGGCATGGTCGTTCAACCGATGAAGCTCGAAGCGGAGATGCAGGAGCTCGAACGACGGGGTCTCCTCCGGGGCCAGGTCGTGCTCTCCGACCGCGCTCATGTGTTGCTCCCCATCCACGAGATCGAGGACGCGTGGCAGGACGACCTTCGCGCGAACAAGAACCCGAAGGCCGGCCTTGGGACGACCCGCAGCGGCATCGGACCCGCGTACTCGGACCGGTCCGGCCGGTGGGGCATTCGTCTCGGCGACCTCGCGCGACCGGCGCAGTTGCGCGAGAGCCTCGAATTGCTCTACGCAACGAAGACCCATCTCCCCAACCTGCCTCCGATCGACGCTCTCGCCTCCGACTTGGTCGAGGTCGGGAGCCGACTCGCCCCGCTCATCCGACCGACCGAGCCGATCCTCTGGGACGCGATCGCTCGCCACGAGACGATCCTCCTCGAGGGGGCCCAGAGCGCCCTGCTCGACGTCGATTTCGGGACCTACCCGTTCGTCACGAGCTCGCACCCGACCAGCGCGGGCGCGCTCGTCGGCAGCGGGATCCCGCCCACAGAGGTCGATGAGGTGATCGGGATCGCGAAGGCGTACTGCACCCGGGTCGGTGCGGGGCCGTTCCCCACCGAAGACTCGGGCGAGCAAGGCGAGTACCTGCGCCGGGTGGGCGGAGAACGCGGGGCGACCACGGGTCGCCCACGCCGGTGCGGGTGGCTCGACCTCGTGATGCTCCGCTACGCCGCCCGCTTGAACGGGTTCACCTCCCTCGCGATCACGAAGGTCGACATCCTCGGGGGCCTCGAATCGATCCCGCTCTGTACCCAGTACCTGATGCCCGACGGTTCCGCCGTCCGGGACGTGATCCCGACCCAAGCCGACGACCTCGCGAAGGCCGAGCCGGTCTACGAGCATCTCCCCGGCTGGCCTGCCTTCCACCAACGGTTGAAGGACCGGATCCAGCGTGAGGGAGCTTCGGCCCTGCCTTCGGCGCTTCGGCGGTATCTCGACCGGGTCACGGAGGAAACGGGAGTCCCGGTGGCGTACGTCGGCTACGGGCCCGACCGGTCGGAGACCGTCCCCCTCGAACCGCCCACGGGCCCGGTCCACCGGGCATCCCTCACCCCGTGGACCGGCTAGGCCGGGACCGTGGCCTTCGACCCGTTCCTCTACGTTGCGTTCGCCCTCGGGCTCGTGGCCGGCCGCCTGACCCGATGGAGGAGCCCCTGGGTCGCGCGGGCCCTCATCCTGACGGTCATCGTGCTGGTCGGCCTGCTCGGCGCCTCGCTGAACGCGGTCGCGCTCGGCGCCCTCGCGGTGACCGTGCCGGTCGCGCTTGCCTTCGCCGTTCTCGTGCTGGCCCTGACCGGCGCCGCCTCCCTCGTGTTGGCACGCGCCCTCCCGACGGCGGCGCCGTCGGCGCCCAGCAGCGAGACACGGGACCGACTCCCGCTCAGTCTCGTCCTGGTCGCGGCGGTCCTCGTCGGCTTTGGGCTCGGGCGCGTCGTTCCCGTGCCCACGGGAGTCACGATCGAATGGGCGCTCTATGTTCTGCTCGCTCTCGTCGCGTTCGACCTTCCGCTCCGCTGGTCCGGCGTGCGCGCCGTCTGGGTCCCGCTCACCGCGGCGGTAGTGGGCGCCGTCGGCGCGGGGGCCCTCTTCGCCGTCCTCGCAGGGGTGGCCTTCCCGGTCGCGATGGGAACCGCCCTCGCGTTCGGGTGGTACACCTTAGCGGGTCCGCTGGTCCTCGCCCGTGCGGGGGCGGTCCTCGGGCTTCTCGCGTTCCTCACGAACTTCCTCCGGGAGAACCTCACGATGGTGTTCTCGCCCGTGGTGGGTCGACGCCTTCGCGGCCCGGGTCTCGCGGCGCTCGGAGGTGCGACATCGATGGACACGACGCTCTACTTCGTCACCCGCTACGGGGACCGCGACGCCGGCACGCTCGCGCTCGCGAGCGGCCTCATCCTCACCGTGGCGGCCAGCCTGGTCGTTCCGCTCGTGCTGGCGCTTCCCCTATAGGAATCCCTTAAGGAGGGTCGTCCTTCGGCTCCGGCGTTGGGCTCGTGGTCCAGCGGTTACGACGTCGCTCTCACACAGCGAAGATCGCCGGTTCGAATCCGGCCGAGCCCACTTTGTTGGAATGCGTCCGGCTCTGACGAAAGCCCCGTCCAGAATCGCGGGCGACCGGCTCCCGTGGTGCTGGGGTCAAGGGGCCCTCAAAGATGCCAGGTAGGTCCGCCGTAGCCGTCGGGAAGACGGCGTCGTGCGGTGCCCCCGAACGGGTCAGGCCGCGCGGAGGGCTCTCGACCCGATTTCCGCGCGAGGTACCGGTCGATCGCTTCCGCCGCCGCCGTGCCGGCGGCCATCGCATAGACCACGGACTTCCCTCCGGACGCGAAGACCCCCTCGACGTCGGTCATCCAGTCCTCCCGCCTTCCGACCGGCCACCCCTGGGCAGCGAAGGAGAGGTCCAGCTCCGACGGGAGCCCGGCGACGTCCGCCGTTTCGCCGGCCGCGATGATCACGGTGTCGCAGGGGATCACCTCCTCCGAACCGGGCACCGGCTCGGCGGTCCGCCGGCCGCGGGCGTCGGGAGGGCCGGGCCGGGTCGTTTGCACCTCGAGGCCCTCGACCTGGCCGGAACCCAGGATCCGGGTCGGCGAGCGCTGGAACAGGAAGTGAACCCCCTCGAGGGTGGCCCCGTCGACCTCTTCCTCGCCCGCGGGCATCTCCCCGCGGGAGCGGCGGTAGACGACCGTGACGTCACCCTTCCCGGCGAGCCGAAGGCTCGAGCGGGCCGCATCGAGTGCCACGTCCCCGCCGCCGACGACCACGATTCTGCGGCCCTTTCGTCCCAGAAGCCCTTCGGGACCCTTGTTGACCGCGAGCAGGAACGGAAGGGCGTAGAACACCCCCGGTAGGTGCTCCCCCGGTATCCCGAGGGCCCGCGGGTCGGAGGCGCCGATCGCAACGTACACGGCGAGGTACCCCTCCTTCAGGAGGCTCTCGGGGGTGAAGTCGGCACCGGCCTTCTTCCCGAGCGCGAAGGTGATGTCAAGGTCGCGGAACCGGGCGAGGTCGCGGTCGAGCTCGTCCCCTTCCAGGTGGTACTTCGGGATCGTGTCGACCTGGCCGCCGAGGAACTTCTCCTTCTCGTAGACCGTGACCGAGTACCCACGCAGGCCGAGCTCCCACGCGGCCATGAGGCCGGCCGGCCCGCCCCCCACGACGGCGACGCGCTGGCGCTTCGGGGCGCTCGGCACGTAGCTGAGGTCGGACGTGCCGAGCTCGACCGCGGCGCGCTTGAGGTGGCGGATCGCGATCGGAACCCCTCGGTCGCCCATGACGCAGTCCTCCTCGCAGTAGTGGTAGCAGGATTTGCAGAGGACCGTGGCGAGCGGGTTCTCGAGCACCGTGAGGCGCGCGGCGTCGTCGAACCGGCGCTGCGCGATCAACGCGATGTACCCCCGGCAATCCTGGGTGATCGGGCACGCCTGCACGCAGAACGGCATCGCGCACTGCAGGCACCGCTGGGCCTCGAGCACCGCTTCGTCCGAGCTGTAGGCCCGCAGAACCTCGCCGAAGGTCGACCGCTCCTCGGGAGACTCTTCGGGTACCGGCGTGCGCTGGTAACGGGAGTTCTCGTCGGTCATCGTCCGCCCACGGCGAGGAGTTGGGGGGCCACGCCGGATCCTGCCTTAGCATTCACGGAGCGGGGGGAGCGACAATGCAGCTGGGGCGGGGCAGGCAGACCCCTCCAACCGAACGAACCTCACTTGCGCCGAGGTACCTCCCGGCAGAGTCGAGAGAGTGGACCCTGGTCCCGGGTCCGTGGAGGTCGATCCCTCCGGCCCCGAAACCTACGGGAGGTAGACGCTGATCCCGCTTCCCGAGTACGCGCCTTCTCCGGCGATCTGGAGGATCATGCTCTGCCCGGCGGGGTCCTGCGTGCCTACGTCGACAACCAAGGTCATCCCTGCGGTGAGTAGGGTGGCGGGGCTGCCGACGCCCGAGGACCACTGGACCTCGGTCGATCCCGTGGAGTAGACGACCACGGAACCGGTCACGTTCAGAATGGCGAACCCCGCAACGGAAGCTTGCGCTCCGCTCGAGGTGGAAACGTACGACTCGAAATCCGCGGGGGTAACGTTCTGCGCCGCGGTGACCGCCACCGAGTAGCAGTAGTCCGTGCTCGCGCATCCTTGGCTCGCGATCGTCCCTCCGGTTCCGGAACCGTGGAACAGTGTGATGAGCCCGAGCCCTAGGGCCTGCCCGATGCCGGTCGGAGGCGGGGGGGGAGGGATTCCGGGGCCGCACGTGCTGGTCGATTCGCTGCCGGCGAGGACCGCTCCCGTGGTCGCGTTAACGGCCACGGAGAACGTGCTGCCCGGTGAGGAAGAACTCCCCGTGTTGAACAGGGTGCTCGGACAGGTGGAGAAGCTGACCTCCCACTCGGGAGCCTTGGACGCGTTAGCGAACGGCAGTCCGTTCAGCATGAACATCTGCAACGAGACCCCCGTCGGGTGGGCCCGGACGAACGCCGCACCGCCGACGGCCGCGGCCGCCGAAACCGCCACGGAACTGTCGACCACCGTGTCCGGGATCTCCGGGATCGTTTCCACGTACTGCCCCAGACAGGTGCCCGTCACGGTGGCGGCCAATGCCACGGCACCGTTCACGGTGACGACCGCAAGCTCGCTCCCGGTGGACGGCTGTACGTAGGCGAACAGCCACATGCTGGCGCTCCCGTCCAGAAGATTGCCTCGGTACGCGGGGATCGAGATCTCCGACGGAACGGACCCGACGAGCACGGACACTGTACAGTTCGGAACGCTCGTGGAGTTGAACGGCAGGGTCGTGGAGTTCGCCGGCGCGAGCCCGACCACCTCGATGAGTTCCCAGCTGCCGTGACCGGCTGCCAATCGGTCGGCGGCGGTCCGGGCCGAGGAGTACGTGACCCCTCCCGAGCCGCCCGAGGAACCGCTTCCGAGCCCTCCGAGAAGCAGCAGGCCCACTACCAGAGTAACGGCGACCGCGACCACGACGACCATCATCGCGTTCGTGCCGCGGAGCGGGCGACGAACGCGGACGGGCGTCGGTGACGGGACGGGCCCCGCCGTGGGTGAAGGAGGGGACGCGGTCGATGCCTCGTCGGGCATGGGCGACGAGAAAGGCCCCGACGGCTTCAATTCATCGGCAAAGGCACGGCCGTTTTCGGTCGCGGGGTGGTAGGGAATCCTAACTCACCGCGCCACCGATCACAAGGCCGATGAGGTAGGTCCCGGCCGCGGCGCCCATGCCGATCGCCAGCATCTCGAAACCGCTTCGAACGAACGGATGAAGGGACGAAAGCGCCCGGAAGAGTCCCGCGAGGAAAAGGGCGGCCGCCGTCACGACGACCGACACGATCACGGCGGCCTGGATCCCGAGCAGGAAGTACGGCACGAGCGGGACCATGCCGGCGAGCGCGAACGAGATTCCGGTCAGGAATCCCTGTCGGCCCGGGCGCTCCTCCCCTTCGGCCGACGCACCGTACCGTTCGGCCATCAGGGTGGCGAGGAACCGGTCGGGTTCCGCCTGGAGTCGGGCCACGACCTTGATCGCCTCCTCGTCCGAGAGGCCCTTGGCCTTGTACGCCGCGATCAACTGATCGCGCTTGGTCTCGGGAGCCGCTTCGGCGGCCTCCCCCTCCATGCGCAGCTGCGCCGCCCGGGCGTCGTGCTCGGCCTTGACCGAAACGTACTCGGACGCGGCCATGGAGAGGGCACCGGCCACAACCGACGCCGCGCCCGCGATGAGGACGGTCTTGTTGAGAGCGGTGGCCCCGGCGACGCCGGCCGAGAGCGCGACAATGCTCGCGAACCCGTCGATCGCGCCGAGGAGGAGGCTCCGCAACGAACTTCCGGCCCGGGAGCCGACCTCCCGCGCGGCGTTCGAGGTCTCGATTTCGTGGGCGACCTCGTCGGGAAGCAGCGTCTTGAACACCGCCGCTGCGGCGGGGTCCTGCCAACGGCGCGCCTGGTCCCGGTACTTCTCGACCCCGTCGACCTCCCCCCGGTGGACGAGCGGGAGGACCCGGCCGACTCCGACGAGGCGAGCCATCGCCACGAGGATCCGCTGGTCGAGGGCGCGAACCTCCCGGGGGGCCGGACGGCCGAGCTTGGCCAGCAGGCCCGCCCACTGGGCGGCGTGCCGCTCTTCGAACGCGGCCAGCTGCTGGAGAAGGGCGGCACGGGCCGGTATGCGGTCCGCTTCCGCTAGGCACCGGTACATCCAGAGACTCGACCGCTCGTCGAGGTAGTTCGCCTCGATCTCCCGGATGTCGGACTCGCTCCATCGGAACTGCGGGCTCGCGGTTCCCACGGGCGGTCACCTACCGTGCAACACCACGCGGTGGCTCGTAGATAGGTCATTCGTCAGGCGCTTCCACAAGCAAGCGCGCGATACGGTGGTTCTATACCCTCGAACATCCGGTTCATTCCTAGATCGACACTCCGCCGGCCGGGTTTCACCGGCGGATCGGTCGACTCGTTTGGAGAGGTTCGAGAAACATGTACGGCGGTCAGTTCCGGAGTCGATGGAAAATGGCGATCGTGCTCGGGCTCGTGGGTTTCACCCTGATCGCCGGGGGGTTCCCTTCGGTCCTGGCTCAGTCCACGTCAATCGCGGCAAACCCCACCGCCTCGCTGCAGGTATCCATTACCGTCTCGCCGTCCACGGTCTCGGCGGGAAGCCCGGTGACGTTCTCAGCCCAAGTCTCGAACAGCGGGCCCCCCTTCACCTATGCCTGGAACAACGTTCCTTCGGGCTGCAACCCTCAGCCTCAACAGAGCTGGCAGTGCACGATCAACTCGGGGGGACAATACAGCATCAGCGTGACTGTCACGAATGGAACCGGAGTCCAGGGAACCGCCAGCAGCTCCTTCACCGTCACGAGCAACAACGGGAATGGGAACGGGGGTAACGGGAACGGCAACGGCGGCGGATCGAACGGCAACAGCTCGAACGGGTTCAATCTGTCATCGTTCGGGCCGTTCCTCTTCTACGGCCTCATTGCCGGCCTCGTCGGGTTCGCCCTGCTCGTCATTCTGACGGTCGCGGTCGTCATGATCGCCGTCACGCTCTCGCGACGACTACCCCGTCCGCCCAAGGGCGGGATCGAATGCGGGTCGTGCCACGCCGTCGCTCCGGCGGGCTCGAAGTTCTGTCCGGCCTGCGCGGCTCCCCTGGGCCCTAAGAAAGTGTAGGGTCGAACGGCGCCATCCCCCTGGATCAGGACACCAGCTCGTAGCCCAGCCGCGAGCCGAGGGACATTAAGGGGTGCGGCCTACTCGGACGGTCGCTCCATGAACACTGGCTCTCGCCTCGCAGGGCTCGAATGCCGAGCCTGTTGCACCACGGTCGCGAGCGAAGCACCCATCGGCACGTGTCCCACCTGCGGTCACACCCTCTTCGCCGTCTACGACACGGCAGGATGGGACGCTCAAGCGTGGTGGCACGACCTTCCTCAGCGTCCCGCTACCCTTTGGCGGTACCGGGAGCTTCTCCCGGTGCGAGCCACGGAAAGAATCGCCACATTGGGGGAGGGGTTCACTCCCCTCCTCGACCTGGGCGAGGTCGCCGGCGCTCCCCGTGCTCAGGTGTCGGTCAAGGACGACGGAGCGATGCCGACCGGCTCTTTCAAGGCCCGGGGCATGGCCGTAGCGGTCTCGCGCGCGTGGGAGCTTGGTCTGCAGGAGCTGTTCGTTCCGAGCGCGGGCAACGCCGGCACCGCTCTCGCGGCGTACGCGGCCCGGGCGGGCCTCACGGCGCGGGTCTACGTTCCGGAACGGACACCGGACCCGATCAAGCGGGCGATCCGTTCGTACGGCACCGAGCTCGTAGAGGTGCCCGGAACGATCCGCGAAGCCGGGGACGTCGCCCGGACGACCGAGAAGTCCCGCGGCTCGTTCGACATGTCGACGCTGAGGGAGCCGTACCGGGTCGAGGGCAAGAAGACGATGGGGCTCGAGGTCGTGGAACAGTCCGGTCCGGAAGGGTTGCCCGACGCGATCCTCTACCCCACGGGAGGAGGCACGGGACTCGTCGGTATGGCGAAGGCGTTCCGGGAACTGCGGACCCTCGGCCTTCTCGAACGGACCCCCCGACTGTACGCCGTCCAGCCGGAGGGCTGCGCACCGGTGGTGCGGGCGCTCTCGGAAGGCGCGCCGAGGGTCACCCCTTGGACCTCGCCGTCGACGATCGCCCCGGGCCTTCTGGTCCCGGCACCGTTCTCCTCGGAACGGATCCTCGAAGCCGTCCGAGAGAGCCACGGCGGCGGAGTCACCGTATCGGACCGCGCGATCGTCGGTGCGGTCCGCGACCTCGCGGTCCGGCACGGGGTGTCCGCCTCCCCCGAGGCGGCTGCTCCCTACGCGGCACTCCCGAAACTGGTCCGCGACGGGGCAATCCGCTCGGGGGAGAGGGTCCTGCTCTACCTCACGGGCACCGGCCTCGTCTACTCGGTCGACGAGCTGGAACGCGCTCTGCCCTCGTAGGCGAACGCCGTCCGGACGAGGACGTTCCTTTCAGGCCCGAAGTAAGCGGAACGCGACCCGAAAGTTACCGAGACTAATCGCCGACTTCACCCAGAGGATGCAGAGCGATTCGAGTTCCCTCGACCCTTCGATCCCTCCGATGTCGAGGACCGACGGCCAGCCGAAGTCGTGCAGGATCTTCTCGACCTTCTTCTTGGCCGCCGCGTCGTTCCCGCAGATGTACATGTCCGGAGGACCGTTCGCGAAGGCCGGGCGGAAGAAGTTCGCGTTGCCCGTGATGTTGAACGCCTTCACGACATGGGCCTTGGGGAGCGCCTTCTGATCCACCTCGCCCTGGGAGGTCGTGTGGCCGATCGCAAGGCTCGGAATCCCCTGCGCGGAGAAGGCGAGCGGGTTCGTCGTGTCGATCACGACCTTCCCGTCGAAGTTAGACACGCCGGCGAGTCGAATCGCCTCCGGCGTCGCGGTGCCCAGCGTGGCGAGGACGATGACCTCCCCGAACGCCGCCGTGTCGGCGAACGTGCCCGTCGAGCCCTTCCCGTTCGTTCCCTTCGCCCAGGCGACCGTCTTCGGATTGTCGGCGGTCCGGCTTCCGAGCCGGACCTCGTGACCGAGCGTGACGAATCCCGTGCCGAGCGCTTTCGCGACGTCGCCGCTTCCCAGAATGCCGACCTTCATGCGGGCCCTCCCGCGGCGCACGCTACGTCGCGGTATGAAGACTCGGGTCGGGGACGGGCGACGCTGCCTCCAGGGTCCGTCGGCCGTGCATGAAGCGGAGCGTCTTCACGCGGTGGCAATCGCGACAGACGGTCTGGAGGTTCGAGTACTCGAGGGCGGCGCCTCCCGCGGCGATCTCGACGATATGGTCGACATCGAGTTGTCGTGCGCGGCGGCGTCCGTGGCAGATCTGGCAGGTGTACCGGTCCCGGAGCATGACGTACGAACGCGCCGAGTCCCAGAAGTAGTGGCCATGGAATTTCCACTGACATTTGCGCGAGCAGTACGGGCTTCGGTGATGGGAAAGTGCCTTGCCGCATTCCACGCATCGTCCCGACCGGCGGGCTTCCGTTCGTCGACGCGCCCCGTCCGAGAACCACGCGGCCGAGAGCGACACGATCCGGCCGTTCGGCCCGACCACGACCGACTCGGAGGCTCGGGGAGCGGGCATCCAAAGCGGCGTCGTCCCCCGAGATTCAAGAGGATTCCCCTCCAGACGAAACGGGCAGGGTCCGACGGTGGCCCCCCTGCTTCAGCCGAGAGGGTCGTGAGCGATGTACGGTTTATCCCAGCCGCCCTACAGAACGGACGCATGGGGTTCCCTCTCGGTGAGTGGATCGACGGACACCCGAATTGCCGTCACAACCTGGCCATCAGCGGAATGACCGGGTCCATCCCGGCTCCGGTGCCGACCCGCGCCGACGTGCGTCGTGCGGACGCTTCGGAGCTCCAACGACGCCTCGCCGACGACCTCGGGGTCGACACCGCGCGCGTCTTCCTGACCACCGGGGCGAGCCAAGCGAACGCGCTCACCGTCCTCTACCTCTCACTCGCCGTGGGTAGCGGGGCTCGGAGAACTTGCCGGGTCTGTTATCCTGAGTATCCGCCGCTCTTCGACACGGCGCAGAAGGCGGGCTTTCGGCTGACGGAGGAGCCGCGTCCGGTAGAACTGGCGGTCATCTCCCAACCCCGAAACCCCGAGGGGGACCTGTGGGACCGGGGCCGGTTCCTCGAATGGGCTTCGGATGCGCGATGGGTCCTCGTCGATGAGACGTTTCGCGAGTTCGCGGGGACCCGCTCGCTCCTGGGGACG
>Ga0187815_10001148_pt1 | contig 12539 bp, 9 predicted proteins | sample NC_S_5_FD_132962 | JGI IMG/M metagenome (GOLD analysis project Ga0187815, IMG submission 132962) | Wetland sediment microbial communities from Neuse River Estuary, North Carolina, USA - ASW-S_5 | ecosystem: Environmental > Aquatic > Freshwater > Wetlands > Sediment | place: USA: North Carolina...
AGGGTGAACTGGGCGGGCGAGAGGAAACGGTTAGAAAAATCTGTGCCGCCCTTGAAATGAGTGGAATCGAGTTCATTGAGGGAAACGGGGAGGGCGTGCGGCTTCGAAAGCCGCGTCGAGGAGGTCGGAAGTAACGCACGCGCGGTGCTGAGGGGCAATTGAGGCCGAGTTCATCGACGAGAACGGCGGGGGCCCCGGCGTGCGACTGCGAAAGCGGCACCCGAAAAAGAGTTAATCGCTGGCCAAGCTGGCAGCGCTTTATGCCATTGAACAGGCCAACGGAACGGTTTCCAACTGCCAATAGTGGATGAAGCCAAGTCTGTTTAGGTTCGCGGCTAAGCCGTTGACCCTCGGCTAGTGGTCATTTAAGATTGTTTCAAATCTGGGCAAACAAAGCACTTGGTTCTCTTCCGAACAGGACAGGGAGCGCGCCCAGATGTATCGATCACCAAATAAAATTGACCGCGCGCGCGAAGCGTCGCAGCGAGCTCGCGATTTCCGTGGACCACTGAAGCACGGCGCCTATTCGGGCATGAGCCTTCTCCCCGGCGAGGATCCCGCCGAGTTTAAGAAGCTGCACGAGGAGCTCGTCGCAGAATACGCTCCGACAGGCCAGCACGAACACGAGATCGTCGAAACGATGGCTCGCCTTATGTGGCGCAAGCGATGCCTGTGGAGTTACGGTTTGGCGGAATTTGCCAGGAAACGACATTCCGCGATTGAGTTGGCACGGGAAAAGGCAGGCGAAACTCGATCGCACGAAATCTGGATAAAAAAATGCGATCATCGCGAGAAGGTGGACGACGCGCTGGAACAATACCGAGCGGAAAAGGACGCGAAGGGGGAGCCGCTATCGCGTGAGGAGATGCAACAGATCGAAGCTCAGTATGCAGATCCCGATGTCGCAGCTGTAGAGGAGTATGATGAACTTTGGTTTAAGGTCATAGCCCATCCGAAGCACAGAGAGCACACGGCACGGCAGGAAGCCGAGGAAAAACACATTCGGCGAGAAATGGGCGATGCCGCGTTTGAGCTAGCACGCCTATCTCAGGTCGCCACGACCGGCTATCTGATGCACGAACTTTCGATCATTGACCGAGTCGACGCGATGATCGATCGATGTCTCAAGCGCTTGTTGCTGGTACGAGGTGTCAAGTCGATTTCGCCGTCTCTATCCAAACCCACGCCCAAACAAATTCCCTCGTCCTGATCGCCAGGCGAACAGTACCGGAGCGCTCTCCGAAAACCACTTGTGCTACTAGTTCTACACGTCGACGGCATCGAATCTCGCGCGTAAAAGGCGTGCGGCCGGCTCGCTCAATCGGCACCAGTGGCGCAACGCCTATAACCTACAACTATAACGTGTACAATATTACCTCAGGTTGTAATTTTTCGAAAGCTAAAAAATTTTGCTAGCCGTTTCAAGAACTAATGTGCGTGAAGCGCAAAATGTCTACCCCGGCTTCACCCACCCGAATGTGCAGTTCACGGAGCTGCTTCGGCGAGACTTCCGACGGTGCACCCATCATCAGATCTTCGGCACGCTGGTTCATCGGGAACAGCACCACCTTCGCGCAGGTTCTCCTCGTTGCACGGATCACCGACCGCGGGGTACGGCAAGCGTAGGGTGGGCATCGCGCCGGCAATGCGCGTCACGCGTGGGCAAAATCGTTCACGCGCGATGTCCACGCAGAACCAATAGCGCAGACGATTTTGCCCACCCTACAATTGGCTGTTGAACGTCGGAAAGTGGCTCAAAGCGGAAGGGTTAGATGACCGCGTTGGCGGTGATTGCTGACGTGCGTTTCCCCTGTTTCCTAAGCCTCGCCTGCCATCTTACGCTGAAAGATGCGGCGAGGCTCCCAATTCATTCTTGCCGAGCGGCACATGAATTTCGCAGGTCAAGCCCTCGCAAGCGTAATCGAAATTGATCATCTTGAAGGTTGACTCGAGCAACGAGGTGCCAAATCCGCGCTGACCTGGACCAAGCACGGGAGGGCCACCGCGCTCCCGCCATCGGAATTTCAAGACTGAGCCGCCGCCATTGCTCGCAACGTTCCAATCGATGCTCACACTGCCGCCCGCGCTTGAAAGTGCGCCGTGCTTCAATGCATTCGTGGCAAGTTCATGCAGCGCAAGCGAAAAATTCTGCGCATTCTTTGCGCTCAGCATCAGATCGGGGCCGTCAATCTCGGTGCGAACAACAAACGGTTCCAAGGTCAAATGCACGATCTCGCGTAAACTAACGCCGCTCCAGTTTGATTTGGTCAATCGTCGATACGTGCCGGCCAATGCCAGCAGTCGGCCTTCAAATATTTTTCTTGCTTCATCAAGCGGCCCAGAGCCGGCCAAGGTCTTCTGCGCGATCCCCTGAATCACGGTCAGCAGATTGTTGGTCCGATGTTGGAGTTCGCGGATGAGTATTTGTTCGGCCTCCGCCGCACGTTTTTGTTCCTCCTCGGCGCGCTTGCGTTCGGTAATGTCGAGCATGGAAGCGATCCAGCCCGTAACCGTTCCGCTGTCGTCTTTTTCCGGCGTGTAGATGACATGCAGGAATCGCGTTCCGACGCCCTGGTAATGAACTTCTCTCTCAAATTCGACCCGGTCACCTTGCAGGACTTTCTCGACATGGGGGCGAATCGCCTGAAAGTCTTTGTCGCCCAAAACATCGGCCAGCCGTTTGCCAACAACCTGTTCGGCTCGACGGCCAGTCATCTCTAAATAGGCGTGGCTGATGAAGCGATAGCGAAGATCCTTATCCATCCGGATGAGCATGAATGGCGTACGGTAAATAATGCTCTCCAGTTCGGCTTCCTTGTCGCGTAACGAAGCCTCGTTCTCCCGCAGCCTTTTAGCAAGCTGTTCGAAACGATGACCGTGACCTGTTCCCAAGAGAAGCAAGCAGCCGATCAAGCCGGTGCCAAGAGCACCAGCGGCAAGCACCGCCCAGCTTTGCCAGCCCCGGTGTGTCGCGAGATAGGCCGGGGATGGCGTTGTGCTCACGAGATAACGGCGCGTTCCGAAATTAAATTCGGTTTTGAACAACACCGATACTGTCTGAGGAATTGCGTCGAAGAACGGCGCGTCTGCCGCAGCATCGGCAAATCGCAAATTGAGTGTTGACCGAAGCGGATCCACAAGCGTCGCGGCGAATGGGCCCATTCGCAGCACGACCAGCACGATGCCAGGACCGGCGGGACCCGCCGATACGGAATCGATCAACAAGATGCCATTTTGGGAGCCGCGGTCCTGCACCAAGCGGATCGGCGCGGTCGCAACCAAATTTCCACTGCTCGCCGCTGCCTCAATAGCGATGCGCCCGGTCTCGTCCGATGCGAGATCAAAGCCGACGGCTCGTTCATTGCCGTCCAGCGGTTCGACGTAAGTAACGGGGTAAAAGCGATTTCGATCGTCAGCCGAGCGCAGTTCGCCGGATTGAGCACGCTGGCGAATCTCGAAACCTGGCATCTCGGCCGTCTGGACAGCCTCGAACCTTCCCCGATCGGCGGACTGGACCGATGGTGCCCATTCTACTGCTTGAATGATCGGAAATCGGTCCAGCAAGGTCCGCACCAGATCGCGGAATTCCCGGCGCGTGACCGGCTGCTGGCGGCTGACAAAAGCGTTCGATAGCTGTTCGAGAAATCCGCGCTGTTCCTCCAGCGTTGCCCTCATCGTGTCGGCGAATTGCTGCGATCGCAGACGAAATTCAAAGAGAGACTGATCGTTCTCCCAGCGGTTAACACGGATGAAAATTGCGACGAACAGCGCGAAGCAAAGCAGCATTGGAACGGCGACCGACCAGACCCGCGATCGCCACAAATTTCGCGGCTCCGCGGCGAACGCGAACAGCAGCGGCAGCGCCACGAGTACGCCGAGCGTGTCGCCTGCCCACCATGTCGTAAAGTTTGTCGGCAGATCGCCGGACTGAACCGCGCCGAGCGCCCACATCCCGGCCAGTGAAAGGCTCGCGCTTGTCAGACAGAACACCGGCGAAAGCACCAATAGCAGCACAAGATCGCGCGGATTATCCAATGGGGCGGGATAACCGATCACCCGGCGAAGCACGGTGCCGCCAAGTGCCGCTTGGAGTGTGGAAGCAAGCGCGATGACAAGAGCCGCCGCAGCGCTCAACAGCGTAAAGTGATCCGCGATCGAGTAGCCGATCCATGCATTGAGCAGAAGCGAACCGATAAATATTCCCGGCAGGGTGGATGGTCCGGCCATGAACATGGCGCCAACGGCGATGCCGGCCGGCACAAAGACGGCGGTGGCATAGCCGGGCGGTACGGCGAGCAGGAGCCCAAGCCGTCCCGTGATCACATAGGCCGGCGGCAGCGCCACATAGGTCAGAAACCGCCGCCGCATCGCGAGGTGTTTCATCCGGCCCAACCGAGTCCACTCAGCCCTAGCGTATCGTAATGAATAAGAGCGACCGATGGCGAGCATTTTGGGGTGGCCCTATCCGTCTCGACAGCTCGACAGCAAAACCGGGCCGCCCGCGTCCGAACTCGACGGCCGTCGCCCCCGCAGCAGCGAACGTGGGCGGCTCGTTCGATCCGCGTTACAGTTGCCGTGATGGCTAACACAACCGCCGGCTCGGGAATGAAATGGGTGGGCCGCGCGATCCGGCGCCTGGAAGATCCGGCGCTGGTGCGCGGGCGCGGCCGCTTTACCGCCGATCTGCCCGCCGCGCATTTCGTCCGTTTCATCCGCAGCCCCGTCGCTGCCGGGCGCATCGTGAGGATCGCCGCGCCCGAAGGCATCACGGTCATTCGCGCCACCGACCTCGCCGCGCGGCCGATCAAGCCGGTGCTGCACAAATACAATTATCGACCGATCGCACAGCCAATCCTGGCGGATGAGGTCGTGCGTTTTGTCGGCGAACCGATCGCGGCGGCATTCGCGCCGACGCCGGCGGAAGCCGAAGATGCCGCGGATCGCGTGGAGATCGAGATTGCCGAACTTCCGGCGGTCACAGACGCGCGTGCGGCATTGCAGCCGGATGCGCCGGCCGTTCATGACACCGGCAATCTCGTTGTCGACGGCCAATTCAAGACCGCCGGTTTCGACGAGGCGGCAGCCAAGGCGCACCGGCGCATTCATCTCGCCGCGCGGTCGCACCGGCAAAACGCGACACCGCTTGAGGCGCGCGCGGCGCACGCGAGCTTCGATCCCGCGTCGGGCCGCACGACATTGACCTGCACCACGCAAATGCCGCACCTCACCCGCACCGCCATTGCCGACATTCTCGGCTTTCGCGAATCCGATCTGCGCGTGGTCGCACCGGATGTCGGCGGCGGCTTCGGCCAGAAAATGTCGCTCGCCGCGGAATACGTGGTTCTGGTCTGGCTGGCGCGCAAGCTTGGCAGCAGCGTTGCCTGGATTGAGGACCGCCGCGAAAATCTGATCGCGGCTTTTCACAGCCGCGATCAGCATATCGCACTGGAGGGCGCCTTCGACGCCGATGGCAAGCTCATCGCACTATCAGCGGATGTCGTTGCCAACGTCGGCGCTTATTCGTGTTTTCCGACGACCTGCGGCGTCGAGCCGCTAATGGCCATGGCGGAGTTGCCCGGCCCTTATGATCTTCGCGCCTATTCCTGCCGCGCACGCGCAATCACGACAAACACCTGCACTATGGCGCCCTATCGCGGCGTGTCGCGGCCGGTCATTACCTTTGCGATCGAACGGCTGATGGACAAGGCCGCGGCCGCCTTCGGCATCAGTCCGGTCGAGATCCGCAGGCGCAACCTCATCCGCCGCTTTCCCTATACCTCGGTCACGGGATTGGTGTTCGACGAGGGCAGCTATGTCGAGACGCTAGAGATCGCCGCTGCCGAAATCGATCTGCCGAAATTCCGCGCGCGCCAGCGTGAAGCCCGCGACCAGGGCCGTTTTCTCGGAATTGGGTTCGCAAGCTTCTCCGAGCGTACCGGCTATGGCAGCGCGGCTTTTGCCGCGCGCGGCATGGAGATCACGCCGGGCTGGGAAACCGTGGAGATCGTGATGGACCCGTCCGGCCAGGTCGAGGCCCGGATCGGAGCGAGCCCGCACGGCCAAGGCCTGGCAACGACACTGGCGCAGCTTGTTGCCGATACGATCGGGGTACTGCCCGCGAACGTTCGCGTGGTGCACGGCGATACCGACCGCACGCCCTATGGGTGGGGGACATTTGCCAGCCGGTCACTCGTCATCACCGGCGGCGCCGCGACGCTGGCGGCACGCAAGATGCGCGAAAAACTGCTCACCATTGCCGGCGATCTGTTGGAGGCCTCGCGCGACGACGTCGTGCTCGAAGATAGCAAGGCCCGCGTCACCGGCACGGATCGGAGCGTGTCAATCGCGGTGCTGGCGCGCGCAGCCTACTATCAGTCGCACCGCTTCAAAGATCTCAGTCCGGGTCTTGCCGAAAGCGCGCATTACGATCCGCCCGGCACTTTTTCCAATGCCTGTCATGTCGCCGTCGTCGACGTCGACGTGGCGACGGGAGGCGTTCGGATCGAGCGCTTTATTGCGGTCGAGGATGCCGGCCGCATCATCAACCCACTGATCGCGGAGGGTCAGGTGCACGGCGGCATCGCCCAAGGCATCGGCAACGCGTTGCTTGAAGAAATCATCTATGACGCGCTCGGCAACGTAGTGACCGCAACGCTTGCCGATTATTTGCCGCCGACCGTGCGTGAAGTTCCGTCTATCGAGTTGGCGCACCTCGAAACGCCGGCGGCGAGCTCGCTCACCGGTGCCAAAGGCCTCGGCGAGGGCGGCGCGATCGGCGCGCCTGCCGCAATTCTCAACGCCGTAAATGATGCGCTCTCCCCCTTTGCGGTCTCGATCGACGAGATACCCGCAACCCCGCAGCGGATCAGGGCGGCGCTGCGGGCGGCAGGGATCGGTGATCAGGGATCAGCACCCTGACTGCTGATATCTGATTCCTGATGGCTGATCTCCGTCACGTCGCCCGCTCGCGCGCCGAAACGATGGCGAGAAACAGATAAACGCCGAGCAGCGTCGTTTCGACAAAAACCACGAACATGCTGCGGCCGTAGACCTGCGGAAAAAAGACCTCCACTGCCGACATCGAGACCACGGAGGCAAGCCAGAGAACCGCACCCCAGGCCGCCGCGAGCCACAGCCCGACCGCCGCCACCAAGTCCAGCACCGCGAAAAACACCGTCGTGGTTTGCCAGGCGATCGTGTGCGCCTCAAAGCCTTGCCCGGGCGGGGCGCCGATGCCGCAGACCTGGACCCAGTGGTAGAGACCCTTGAGGAGCGATACCCCGGCCATGAGCCGCAGAAACAGGACCAGATAATCGGTCCAGGTCCCCCGCACGACCTTGGCCAGCCGCACCGGTTCGAGCAGATCGCTGGGCCTCGTCGGACGGTGCTGCGGTTGATCGGTCATGATCCTCGCCTTTAAGGGATCAAGGGGCGGATTGATGGCGAACGGGCCTAGCACGATCGATACGGGCACTTTGGCAGCGCGTCAAAGCCCGGGAATCGGCCTCAAACCAGCGCTTTGCAGTCAGTGGCAGATCGGCCTGGGACGGGATAAAAGAAGCGTAGGGAGACTCTCATGGCGATCAAATTCGGCCGTCCGCTCGAAAGGGGCCGGTTTGCCCCGGCGCCGGCCGAGGTCAAGGCCGAGCGGCTCGATCTGCCGGTACGCCTGCGCCGCAATCGGCGGAGCGAGTGGTCGCGCCGCATGGTGCGCGAAAACGTCCTCACCGCCGATGACCTGATCTGGCCGTTGTTCATCGTCGATGGAACCAATGTTCGCGCACCGGTCGAGTCGATGCCGGACGTGGAACGCCTTTCGATCGACGAAGCGGTTCGCGCCGCCGAACGGGCGGCCAAGCTTGCAATTCCGTGCGTGGCTTTGTTTCCGTGTACCGATTCAGGAAGACGCGACGATGCCGGCTCGGAAGCGCTCAATCCCGACAATCTCGTTTGCCGCGCCATTCGCGCCATCAAAAAAGAGGTGCCGGAAATCGGCGTGTTGTGCGACGTGGCGCTTGATCCCTATACCAGCCATGGCCACGACGGCATCCTGCGCGACGGCGTGATCCTCAATGACGAGACCGTCGCCGTTCTGGTCCGGCAAGCACTGGTGGAGGCGGAAGCGGGCTGCGACATCATCGCGCCGTCTGACATGATGGACGGCCGCGTCGGCGCCATTCGCGGCGGGCTCGATGCCGCCGGCTTCGCCGACATTGCGATCATGGCCTATGCAGCGAAATATGCCTCGGCGTTTTATGGCCCGTTTCGCGATGCGATCGGTTCGAACGCGACACTGATCGGCGATAAGCGAACCTACCAGATGGATCCGGCCAATACCGACGAGGCTTTACGCGAGGTGGAACTCGATATCGCCGAAGGCGCCGATATGGTGATGGTCAAGCCCGGCCTGCCCTATCTCGACGTTCTGCAGCGGGTGAAAGATGTGTTCGGAATGCCGACCTTCGCCTATCAAGTCTCCGGGGAATATGCGATGATTATGGCTGCTGCCGGTAACGGCTGGCTCGATGGCGATAAGGCGATGATGGAGAGCCTGATTGCGTTTAAGCGGGCCGGGGCGGATGGGGTTCTGACCTATTTTGCCGCAAGGGTTGCGGAGAAATTGAAAAAGGCCGCCGCATAGAACGCCGCGAGAGGCGCAATGGCGTTGTCGTCGCGGGATGGCGAAGCTGCCGGATAAGAGCGCCCGAAAGCGCCGTAGGACCACCCCCGTCCGCTGTGAGAATCTGGGGCGGATGTGATGCGCGAGTACGACGATTACCACGACGAGAATATCCGGCTTTACACGCCGGTCTTGCAGCGCGTGATCATTCTCGCCGCAGTCATTATCGCTGTTCCCGTCATGATGTGGACGATCACGACCTTCGTCCGCAGCTACGTTGCGCGGCCGCAAGCGCCGGCGCTCGAACACGTCGCGTCCGCGAATATGCCCGCGGGCCTTTCGGCGATCTCACCGGCGCCACCCAGTCCGACCCCATCTCCGGCCGATCAATCGGCACCGCAGCGCGTCGAGGGGGCCTCGGCGAGCGATGCACCGAGCCGAGCCGCCGAGACGAGGAACGGGGTCCCTAATCTGGCCTCGCTGCCGGATGCGAGCGCGCCGCCAGCCGCCGTGAGCAGTCCATCCGGCGCTTCTCTGCAAGCGATACAGGCTCCCTCGCCTGCACTCACTGCCACGGCAACGACAACCGGGGACATATCGACAGGCAGTTCCACCGCCGCACCCGCTTCGCCGGCGCCAAAACTGCCCCTGGCACCTCGATCGAATGACAATGCCGCTTCGACCGGCGCGCCGAATTCCTCGGATCGCGGTCTCGCCTGGCCCAATCCAAATGCGACCAGCCCGCCGGACTTCGGCGCACCGCGGCTTCCCCCTCCTCCAGGGCCCGCACGCACGGCAGCGGCCGAGGTCCTCCCCGCGGGTGGGCCGATCCGTGGACCGATACCCTTGCCGCGGCAACGACCAGGCATTTTTGCCGTGGCTGCGGCCGCCACCGGTCCGGTGCCGCTGCCCCGCGCGCGCCCCGTGGATGCGCCCGCCGAAGCAGCCAATTCGGTGATTGAGCCTGCCTTCGGCTATCGCCCCGGCCTCGACAGCGATCGCTAGTGCCTAAGCCCGTCCGTCACTGCAGCACGGCACCGCTTTCCATGCGCACCGGCTCGTAGCCGTCCGCCGCAAGCGCCCGGAAGATCTGCTCGGCGTGGGCGGCATCGCGGGTTTCCATCGTGACATCGAGCTTGGCGCCCTTGGCGGGCACGTCGAGGAACAGCCGGTGGTGATCGACGGCCAGAATATTGGCGCCAAACTCGCCGAGCCGGCTTGCGATCTGGCCCAAAATCCCCGGCCGATCCGGAATAGTGAGGCGAAACGAGACGATCCGCGCTTCACGCTCCAGTTGCCGCACCATGATCGAGGCCAGAATGCGGGGATCGATATTGCCGCCGCAGAGGATCAGGCCGACTTTGCGCCCGGCAAAGCGCTCCGGTTTGGCCAGCATGGCGGCAAGCCCGGCCGCGCCGGCGCCTTCCGCCATAGTCTTCTGCAAGGTCAGAAAGTCGTTGACGGCGCGCTCGATCAGCGGCTCGTCAACCAGAATGATCTCGCGGACGAGTTCTCGCACCACCGGCAAGGCGAATTTGCCGGCCCGGCTCACCGCAATGCCCTCGGCAAGCGTGGCGCCGCCGCACGGCCGCTTCTCGCCGTGAACGGCATTCCACATCGACGGATAGAGCGAACATTCGACACCGAATATTTCGATGGCCGGCCGCATCGCATGGGCGGCAATCGCGTTGCCCGCGATCAGACCGCCGCCGCCGATCGGCACGATCAGCACATCGAGGTCGGGAGCCTCTTCGAGCATTTCCAGCGCGATGGTGCCTTGCCCGGCAATGATGTGACTATCGTCGTAAGGATGAACCCAGACCAGCTTGCGCTCGGCGGCAAGCGTCTCCGCCCGCAGTTGCGCCTCAAGAAGAGTCTCGCCGGAGAGCAGCACTTCAGCGCCGAGCATCTGCGTTGCCTTCACTTTCACAAACGGAGTCGTTGTCGGCATCACGATGGTGGCTGGTATTCCAAGACGCCGCGCATGGTAGGCGACCGCCTGTGCATGATTGCCCGCGGACATCGCAATCACGCCGCGGCGGCGTTCGCTCGCGTCGAGCGCCGCGAGCTTTACGCAGGCTCCACGTTCCTTAAACGAATTGGTGACCTGTAAATTCTCATATTTGACGTAGACTTGTGCACCGGTCAGCGCCGAAAGCGGAGGCGCCGCCAGCATCGGCGTACGCAGCACGTGTCCCAAGATCGTCTGACGTGCGGCCTCGACATCGGCCAGCGTGACCGTCAATCGTTGTTCGCTCATGGCGTCGATATTATAATGCCGAGCTGATCATGACGGATTCTGGCCCAAATACCGGTCCCGGTCGCAGCGGCATGTCGTTCGATTTCAAGCCGCATGCCTATGATCCTTCGGCAAATCCGGAACTATTCGAAGGCGTGCTGGCGCGTCGAATCGTGGCCTTCATCATAGATGTCGTCATCATCGCCGTTCCGCTGTTCGCGGCGGCGGCGTTCATCTTTGTTTTCGGGCTGGTCACGTTCGGACTGGGCTGGCTGTTATTCTGGCTATTGTCACCAATATCGGTCATTTGGGCGCTGGCCTATTACGGCTTTACGCTGGGCAGCCCCGCCTCTGCCACAATCGGCATGCGCGCCATGGAAATCGAGATGCGAACCTGGTACGGCGCGCCGGCCTATTTCGTGCTCGGAGCGGTTCATGCCGTCGTGTTTTGGATCAGCGTCAGCGTGCTTACCCCCTTTATCCTGCTGGTCGGGTTCTTTAACGCGCGGCGCCGGCTTTTACACGACATTCTGGTCGGCACCGTGCTGATCAACGCGCAAAGCCGGGCGGTTACGCTGCGGGCACGTGCGGCGGGCTGACCGGCAAATGGCCTTTGACGGAGCAACGCGCCCGGGCGATCCTGTCGACTCGCCATTTGTCGACTCGCCCTTTGGCGAAAACCGGTAGTTCCCGTGACCCAGCATTCGCGCGATACGCCGCAATTTTATCTCACCGCTCCGTCGCCGTGCCCCTATCTCGCCGGCAAGGAAGAACGGAAGGTTTTTACCCATCTCGTCGGCGAGCGTGCGGGCGAGCTCAACAATATCCTGACCCAGGGCGGGTTCCGTCGCAGCCAATCCATCGCCTACCGGCCGGCCTGCGAAGACTGCCGCGCTTGCGTTTCGGTCCGCGTCGTCGCCAAGGATTTTCGCCCGACCCCGAGCATGCGCCGGATCATGCGGCGCAACGCCGACATTGCCGGCGAAATGCGCATCGCCGTGCCGACCTCCGAGCAATACGCGGTCTTTCGCGCCTATCTCGATTCCAGGCATCGTGATGGCGGCATGGCCGACATGACCGTGCTCGATTACGCGATGATGGTCGAAGACAGCCACATCGAAACCCGCATCATCGAGTATCGCCGGAAGGACCCGGATGCGCCCGCCGGCAAGCGCGCGGCCGGCGAACTTGTTGCCATCGCGCTCACCGACGTGCTCGGCGATGGATTGTCCATGGTCTATTCCTTCTTCGAACCGGACGAAGCGGCGCGTTCGCTCGGCACATATATGGTCATCGATCATATTGCGCGGGCGCGAAGCATGGGCCTCGCCTATGTTTATTTGGGCTATTGGGTTCGCGGTTCACGCAAGATGGATTACAAAGGCCGCTTTCTGCCGCAGGAGCGGCTGATGCCGGAAGGCTGGATGCGCGTCGATTAATTTTTCGCGTGCCGCCGGCGCTAAAGCGAAATGAACTTAGGTTTGACTCGACATTTCGCTTTAGCTTGTTGTTTGAGCATGATCTTTTCCGAAAACCGGTATCCACTTTTCGGGATCATGCACCAGGAGGAGAATGGATGCGGACCCCAATCGTCGCCGCTTTTGCCAGCGGCATGGCCTGTCTTGTCGCGCTCACGGCGCTGGCGCAGACGGTGGCCCCGACCAGCGCCGATACCGCGAA
>Ga0187815_10001149_pt1 | contig 12530 bp, 10 predicted proteins | sample NC_S_5_FD_132962 | JGI IMG/M metagenome (GOLD analysis project Ga0187815, IMG submission 132962) | Wetland sediment microbial communities from Neuse River Estuary, North Carolina, USA - ASW-S_5 | ecosystem: Environmental > Aquatic > Freshwater > Wetlands > Sediment | place: USA: North Carolina...
AGGATTGGTACATCAGCAGTTTTCCCCCGTGTTCCATGAAGGGCCGCAGATTCGGATCGGTCATGTTGACCATGTCGCCGACCTTCATATCGGCGAGGCGCGTATCGCGGCTCACATCAAACGTGTGGTAATCCCATTGCGGATTGTCGAATACGAGATTTGCGAAGAAGTCTTTGTTGATGGCCATCGGATTCGGGCCGCCGAGCATCATGCCCCAATCGAGTTCGCTGCCCGGCTCGAGCCCTGGATAAATCTGCGTGCCGTCGTCGAATTTCGCTCCGGCGTAAACCTGCCGGACGGTCTGCACCTGCGCCGGCGTGAGGCACGACGCGTTGTCATCTTTCCCCGGGCACTGAATAGTTGCCGGATCGAAATGGCAGAGCGTCGGATTCTCGATGAAGCCGTCGCGCACGCCGTCGAGCGCATCGCACATATCGAGCACCGCCCGGTGGATCACGGGATATTTGCTCGGCGGAATGTAGCCGGGCGCATTCACTCCATCCTTCAACGACACCCATGAGAGGTACACCGAGACTGCTTGAAGGTGCGTGATGTCGTACGCGGGATCGCCGGCGGCGATTCCGTCGTAGTCTGCCGGATATTTCTGCGCTTCGGTGAGCGCCTGATTGCCGCCCTCGTGGCAACTGCTAAAGAACGACAGCTTCGCGGGCTTGCCGTAATACGCCGCGATGACCTGTTTCGCGGCAACCGTCATTAGGTGGATCGCGCGGTAACCCCAATCCGCCACCTTTTCCGGATGCCCGATGGCCCACGGAGGGAGCGCGCCAGTGGCCTCCGCGTCGGCATGGCCAGTGTCGGTGGATGCGGTTGCGTAGCCCTGCGCAATTCCCCGCGCCAAGCCACCGTAGCTGATGGCCCCGACGAACCCCGGATTGCCTTCTCCCTGGAAGTAGCCGTTCCAATTGGCGGCGAGTGGCAGCCAAACCTCGAACGCAATGTGGGAGTCACTCGTCGGCGCGGCAAAACCGGCGACGCGGCAGAATGGCAGCGATACCTTCTGTCCCGGCGGCGTGCCGTACCTGCCGGGCAAGCTGGGGACCTCGAAATCCGGCGGCTCGATGGATTTCGCCAACGTTAATGTGGTGTCCGGAATTTTGAGGGACGCAAGGCTTTCACACGACTGCTGGGCGGATGCGGGCGTTGGAGCGAGCGCTAAACCCGCCAGTAGAATTAGAAGCAATTGCAAGAAAAAATGATGCTTCACGTTGATCCTCCCCCCCAGACAGTCGTTGAGAACGCCGCTTGGCTGCGGCCCTTCGAGCGGGCACTCTCAATCACGCTCTATATACCCAAGCGTCGCCGCGCGTCACATCTTTTTTTTCAACGCTTCGTCTGCTTGGGCTTATGCTACCTGCCGGCCAAAACAAAACGCTCGACGCACAGCCGACACAGGAGATTTTAATGCGCAAAGCGATTGACCTGCAGGGCGGATTCGATTCCGAGAGGCCGTCCCGGCGGCGGTTCCTGAGAGAATTGGCGGGCTTTACGGCTCTGGGTGCAACGGCGAGTTTAGCGACCAATATCGCGGCCGTCCCGTCGGCTTTCGCGCAAACCACTGTCGTTCCCACTGGACAAAACAGCGCTGCGCTCAGTGGTACCCATGCGATCCTTTTGGGCACGAGGGGCGGGCCGGGCGTCGATCTGAACCGCAACGAAACCGCGAGCGCGGTGGTAGTCGACGGCGTTCCGTACCTCGTTGATTGCGGCTACGGAACGTTGCGGTCTTTGATGGCCTGCGGAATCGGCTACGCGGAGATCTCGACGATCTTCTTCACTCATCTGCACAACGATCACACCTCCGATCTTGCCGCGCTGCTGACCCATCAATGGACCGGCGGGCGATACAAGCCGACCGACGTCTATGGACCTTACGGGACCGCCGCGATGGTCGAGGGCGCCCTGGCATTCTTCAAGGCCGACACGGAAATCCGCATTGTTGACGAAGGGCGCACGGTGCGGCCCGAAGCCCTGTTCCACGGCCACGACCTCGCCGCCACCTCGAAGCCCGCCGCGGCATTCAAGGACGAGCGCGTCACCGTCACGTCGGTCGAGAACACACATTTCCCCGAACGCTCGAAAGCGAGAATGCCTTACCGCTCGCTTGCGTATCGCTTCGATTCCAAGACTCGCTCGATCGTGTTTTCCGGCGATACCGCTTATTCGACGAATCTCGTGGATCTAGCGCAAGCGGCGGATGTCTTCATCTGCGAGGTGATGGACCAGGCCATCCACGACGAGATGGCGGCGCGAGCGAAGGCTGCGGCCGAAGCGGGCAACCCGGACAATATCTACAGGCACATCGCCGATACGCACTCGACGCCGGCGGATGTCGGCCGAATGGCGTCGGAAGCCCAGGTCAAGATGGTGGTGTTGAATCACCTCGTGCCGGGAACGACGGCACCGGACAGGCCGGAGTTTCCGGTCACAACATTCATTGACGGAGTCCGCAAGGTTTATGCTGGCGAGGTGGTCGTCGGGCAGGATCTGATGGTAATTTGACCGTCGAGTCCGTTGTTTCATATGGGAGAGAGAGGTACGATGCGCGGGGATGCGGCCGCCTAACGGCGCGGCCATTCTCGCAGTCATTATGTGAGGTCCGTATGGCTATAAACACGAAGTCCGAAAGTCGCGATCGGCGCGCGATGCTGAAGGCGGCGATCTTGGGCGGTGGCGCGGCCGTGGCGAGTTTTTTCGGCGGCTCGTTGGCGGATGCGGGTCCCACGCCCCGGGAGCAAGACGGCCAGGGGAAATTTGAGCAGGCGACGCGCGGGATGCCGGCGCCGAAGATTAAAGACGTAAGCGTGATTGAAGTCGGTGGAGGCGGCAACAACGATTCGACCGTCGTCAAGGTGACGACCGACCAGCCGGGACTCTACGGCTACGGCTGCGCGACGACCACTTTTCCCGGCGGCCGCTCGAAGCTCGTCAAAGTTGCCGTCGAGCAATATCTGAAGCCGCTGGTGATGGGCAGAACGACCGACCGGATCGAGCAGATCTGGCAGCTTTGCTACATGAGCTCCTACTACAAGAACGACAACGTGCAGAACTGCGCGATCGGGGGTGTCTGCGACGCGCTGTGGGACATCAAGGGCCGCCAAGCCGGGATGCCGGTGTATCAGCTGGTTGGCGGCAAAGTGAGGGATGCAGCCGACATTTATCTGCACGTCTTTCTCGCTCCTCAGGATACGAACGAGAAATTGATCGAAAGCTCGATGAAACTCGTGGATGGCGGATGCCGCAATCTGCTGATTGCGATGTTCATTCGCGATGGCGCCGTGAACAACGCCTACGGGCAGCCGAAATTTGACGACGGCTCGGTGCCCTTCGATCGCGATAAGGAGATCGCCAAGGTGCTTTCAGCGTGCGAGACATTCCGAAAACAGATGCCGCCAGAAATCGGCCTTGGCATCGACGTGCATTCGCTGCTCGATAGCATCCGCGCGACCGAATTCTGCAAGGACGTCGAACCATTCAAACTGTTTTATTGCGAAGATCTGTTTCCGCCGGAAGAGTCCGGCCACTACAAAATCGTCCGGGAGATGTGCACGACGCCGCTCGCGATCGGCGAACTTTGGAACAATCCGCACGAGTGGCAGCCGCTGGTGGAACAGCGATTGATCGATTACATCCGCCACCACGTTTCGCACGTCGGCGGCTTTACGGCGGCTCAGAAGATCGCCGCGTTTGCCGCGAATTACGAAGTGAAATTGGCCTGGCACGGGGCGCCGAACTCGCCGATCGGCCACATGACCAATCTGACGCTCGATCTCACCAATGCCAATTTCGGGATTCACGAGCAGTTCGACTACACGCCGCTAGTGGAAGATATTTTTCAGGGGCACCTGGAAGTGAAGGACGGCTACGCGTGGATCAGTGAAAAACCGGGGTGGGGCATCGAAGTCGACGAAGCGCTCGCCGCAAAACATCCGATCACTGACGAACGTCCCAACGAAATGCGGACGCCGGATGGTTCGGTGATCAATGGAACCGGCTAGTCAAGATGGATTGGCGTGGCGAGCGGTCAGAACCAACCGCTGCGGTAGGCGATCCACCAACTGACGAAGCCGATGGGAATTGTGGCGAGGAGCGCCCACCAGATCGGCAAATACAAGTCGGCGGCGATGCCTAAGATGACGAAGCTGGCCCAGAAAGCTTTCTTCTCCATAGCGTCATTTTACCGTCCGGATCGCTCGCCTTGCGGAGAACATCTCTTGTTTGGCGAAAGCGTCACCGAAGGTGGGGCGAATCGGCCTACAGGAACCTGGCCCACGGGGTAAGGGTTTTCCGTTATGGCTGCCGATTCCGCGTTTTCCTAGAATCACCTTAGTATAGAAGGACCTGGGAGCTGACGACTCCAGCTCGATCAGGCGATCTGGGGAACTTACCAATCGAATTTCTCTGGAGGAGAAATGAAAAAGCACATCGTTCGTCTCGCTGTCGGCTCTGCTTTGGCGATCGCGTTTACGTTGTCAGCGGCCCATGTGACACTGGGAGATGTGAGAGACGACTGCCGCCGAAAGCTGGAGGCCGATCGCGCCCGCATCGATCGGGACGCCGCAAAACACGGCGACCACAGCCGCCAAGTGGATAAGGATATCGATCGCATGGATGCCGATCGCAACTGGTGCCGCGAGCACCACGCCGACTGGGATCACGACCGTTTTGATGTGGGAATTTACATCAGGCGCTAGCCGGGGTAGGGAATCCATGCTCGGAGTGGCGGGCGATGAGGCGCGAAAATGCGCCTCACACCCACCCAGCAGAGGCAAGAAAACGTTCTCGAAATACTTCCGTTACCGTGTCGATTAGAAGTGACCCCTGCCGTGTGTTTTCAGTGAGTTGCGGGCGTTTCTAATCGCCGGATTGTCGATTAGAAACGCCGGGGAGAGTCGCTCGGGGTGCGGGCCCGCCTTCGCCAAGGACAGGCTACGGCGCGGCGAGCAAGCGGCTAGACTCTTGTTCCATCTCTGTCTTCGAATCTCGAATTGTCAAAGAGCGTTCAACCCCCGTCGAGAGGGCGGACGATTTTCGCCGTCTCGACCACGCTGTCAGATTGCGCTGAACCGGTCAAGCTGACCGCGAGTACAGATTTGGCACAGGCCTCGGAACCCATCATTTTGGGGCCGGGCCACAGCAAAAGCGGTCTGGCGAACATAAAGCGAAGATGATATCCTCGGCCCTATGCCGGTCCGATCCTGCCGCGTAACGATCCGCGATCTAGAGGGAACCGATCACTCGGTGCAGGTGACGGCGTCGACGTTGTACGAGGCGGTGGCGCTGGGGCTGGCGTCGTTGCGCGGCGAGGAGTGGGTCGGGGGCATTGGTGAGGGACCGAATACCGTGCGGGTGGCGGTGACGAATGTTCCGGTGGAGCATCAGGTGGCGATGAAGGATTTTCACGCGTGGCTCGAGCGGCCCGCGCGGTCGCCGCGGGATGTGATGCAGCGCGCCCGGGTGCGAGAGATTCTGGGGTTGAGCACGCAGCGAGCGAGTTGATTGATCCATATGGCGGCTCGCCGGGCAAGGAGACACCGGCTGCCAGTGAAATTGAAAGCGCGCTTTGGGCCCTGAGCATTTATGCTATAAAATTTGTTCAGTGAACATTCGCCAAGGTTCGATCAAGCTATTCCGGTTCTCGGGGATCACTGTGTTTTTGCACTGGTCCTGGTTCCTGGCTGCGGCCTACATAATCAGCCTGGAGGCGAAGAACTATTCCTCGCCTGCGTGGAGCATTCTCGAATACCTCGCTCTCTTCGTAATTGTGACGATGCACGAATTCGGCCACGCGCTGGCGGGCCGGCAGGTGGGCGGAACGTCAGATCACATCGTGCTATGGCCGCTCGGCGGCGTAGCGTACGTGAATCCGCCGCCGCGGCCGGGCGCCACGCTTTGGAGCCTTGCGGCGGGGCCTCTGGTGAATGTGGCGCTGTTTCCGATTTTGCTCGGCCTCTACATATGGGCGCGTTCGGCAGGATGGGCGGAATCGATGCCGGATGCCTTCCACTTCGTATACGCAGTCTTAGGCATCGATGTCATTCTGCTGATCTTCAACATGCTGCCGATCTATCCGCTCGATGGCGGGCAGATTCTTCGGTCGCTGCTGTGGTTTGTGCTGGGACGCGCGCGCAGCCTGATGGCGGCGACGATCATCGGCTTTATTGGCGTGGCCGGACTCATCGCGTTCGCTGTTTGGCAGCAGTCCGTGTGGGACGGCCTTATTTGCGGGTTCATCGTGCTCAATTGCTGGAGCGGGCTGCAGCATGCGTTTGCGCTGGCGCGTTTCGCGAAACTGCCGCGACATCAGGGGTTCGCGTGCCCTTCGTGCAAGACGTCGCCGCCGATCGGGAACTTTTGGGGATGCGGGCGGTGCGGAAGCGGCTTCGACATATTTCGCACGCAGGGAGTTTGCCCGCGATGCGGCGCGCAGTATGCGGTAGCGGGTTGTCTGGATTGCGGCAGATCGAGCGCGATCAGCGAGTGGGTGGTTCCGGTGATCGTGTACAACGGCGAGCCGCAATCCGTGAAAGGACTGCCATGAAGATGCGTTTTGTGGCGATCGTGGCTGTGGCCGTGGCGATGTGCGCGAGCGGATGCTCGAAATCGAATCAGGCGGCGTCGAGCGACGCTGTGGCAGGCAGCGGTTCGGATAGCGCCGCGACATCGACTGCAGGAGGGGCGCAGCAGGCGTCGAGCGCCGATGCGGATGGAATTCGCGCGGCCATCGAAGAGCACGTGCGCAATGATCGCAGCGTCAACATGGACATGCTGGCGATGAGTATCGAATCCGTGAGCGTCAACGGAAATCAGGCGCACGCGCAGGCACGGTTTAGCCCGAAACAAGGTGGCACCGGAATGGCCATGACGTATCTGCTCGAGCGGCAGGGCGGTGGATGGGTGGTGACGGGCGGGCAGCCCACCGACAGTCAGTTCGCGCATCCGCCGACGGACGGCGCGCATTCCGGAACGCCGGCAAATCCCGGCGAGCCCGCGATTCCGGACGTCACGGATTTCCTCAAGAACAAACCCTCGAATAGCAAGAATTAAACCGCAAAGAAAGGCGAGGTTATGCGGCAGGCGCCGCATGCGCGCCTACGCGAGGGCCGCCTGGGCTTCCTCGACGGTGGTGAAGATGCGGAAGAACGAGCTCACCTTCGACATGTCGAGCAGCGCCTTGACCGGTGTGTTGAGACCCGCAATCGCGAGTTGGCGATTCGTCTTTTGCAGCGCGACGCGGGCGCCGACAAGCGCGCCGAGCCCGGCGGAATCCATGAAGGGCACGCCGCTGAAGTCGATGATGACCGCCGCGGTCGATTCCTCGCGGACGGCGGTCTGAAAGTTGAAGATGGTGTGGATGGTCAACGGGCCGTTGAGGGCGAGAATCTTCTGGCGATCGCGCATGCCGACGGTCGCGACGATTTGCATTTTTTCGCTGAGCATGAGGCGGGATTGTAGCGAAAGTTTCTTCCGGGCAATGTTAAATTTTCGTGACAGTGAGATTGGTACGGCGTGACTGCAGGCAGCCTATTGAGATGCGGCCGCGGCTTCTTCTGCCGACGGCTGGTAGCGCACCAAGAGCAGGGTGATGTCGTCTGCCTGGCTGGCGCCGCGGCTGAACTCGCGCAGGGACGCCAGCGCGGTTTGCTGCAGATAGTCCAAGGCCGGGTCGACTCGGCCCGCGAAGAGCGCGCGAAGGCGGTCGATACCGTACATTGCGTCCTCCGGGTCGACAGCCTCGGTAATGCCGTCGCTGAAGAGAACCAGCGTGTCCTCGGGATGAAGCTTGATGCTCGCGACACGGTACTCGACGTCGGGCAGCAGGCCTACGGGGCACGAGCCCTCGGTGAACGGCTCGGTAGCGTCTCCTGAGCGAAGCAGGAGCGGCGATGGGTGGCCGGCGTTGATGTATTCGAGAGTGCCGTCGTTGTGGAGAATCGCGAAGAACACGGTGGCGTAGCGGCCGACTTCGGCGTGCTCGCACAGAAAATTATTCAGGTGGCGGAACATGGGCGCAGGATCCGCACCCAGCATCAAGCCGGAGAGTGCGCCCTGGAGCATCGTGGTGAGAAGCGCGGCGCCAAGGCCCTTTCCAGAAACGTCGGCGATGAGGAAGGCGGTGCGGCCGTCCGCCATTTTGAAGACGTCGAAGTAGTCGCCGCCGACGGCGAGGCAGGGGATGTTGATGCCGGCGACCTTAAGATGCGGAAAATCGCGGAGGCCGCGCGGCAAGAGTGCTTGTTGAATGTCGCGCGCGATGTTGACTTCTTGCTCGAGGCGCTGCCGCTGGCGCTCGCGCTCGACCATACGGGCGTTATCGAGGATGCTGGCGGCCTGGACGGCGAGCGCGTCGAGAATCTGGCGGTCGAGTTTCGAGAAGGCGGCGCGGCGGCGCGAATCGAGATACAGCGCGCCGAGCAGATCGCCACGGTGGCGAGTGCCGGATTCCGTCGTCAGCGTGCGGCCGCCGGCGTATAGCGGGATCACGACTACGGCGCGAAGTTGCTGCGAGACGATGCTCTGCGCGGCCTGCAGGCCGCTATCGGCTTGCGCGAGATCTTCGGTGATGATGCTGGAGCGCTGTTCGAGAGCCATGCGCAGGGCCGTCTGGCTCGGCGAGAAGCTCTCGGAAGGCAGTCGCACGAGACCGGCGCCACGCGCGAAGCGCGGCTGGAGCTTTCCGGTTTCGTCAGGCTCGAGCAGAAGCGCGCGGTCCGCGTCGGTGACCGCGATAGCGTGATCGAGCACTGTGCTGAGGACGGCTTGCAGCGGAAGCGTCGAGTGCAGGAGCATGCTTGCTTCTAGAAGCAGATTGAGCTTGCTCAGGCCGGCGCCGGTGCCAGGTGTAGTTTGCGTGTCCGGCATTTTCCCGATCAGCGTCATCATGTCGGGAATCACCGCACCGTTGCTCGAAGAGCGGAAGATGATTTCGTAGGAATCGGCGAGGCCGAAGGAAATGACGTCGCCGTCATTCAGCTGGCGGTGATCGGTCTTTTCGCCGTTGACGAAAATGCCGAGCTTCTGGCCGCGGTTCTCGATGTAGTATTGTCCGCCTTCGGAGATGATGGCCGCGCATTGGCGCGAGATGCGGCGGTCATTCAACTGAAGGTGATTGCCGCTGTCGCTGCCGCGGCCAATCAGGAACGGAGAGGCGGCGACGCGAACGGTCTGCCGCGACCGATCGGGCGCGATAAGTTCGATGCTCGTGTCTTGGTCAGCAGACATGGGGAACCTTGATCCCTGCGCGAACGCGGCGGGATTGTAACACGCAGCGAAGGTTTCGCGACAGGGCGGCGTTGCGGGCGCCGGGCCCGCCTGCCGTTGCGTATCGAGGCAAATGGATGGCTGAAAGCGGTGGGGCCGTAAAGCCCGAAGCCTGCTGTGCAACTGCCCATCATGTGCAAACGTTTGCACGCTGAGGATTTTGGGGCAATTTGCACTTGGTTGGGTGTTTGAAAAGAGGGGACTTAGGTTGGCTATGGCAGGGGAAGTTGGCACCCAACGTGCACTAGGTGTGCTAGGCGTGTATACCTTAGGGGGTAGCCCATTGAAGCTGATGAATGCGTTGCTAGTGACCGCGCTGGTCTTGTTCACCGTGGGCGTGGTACATGCCGACGACATTGGCGGCGGCGATTCCCAAGTTGTGCTGGGAGGCGGGCCTCACGGCAGTCCCTCGTGCACAGGCTTTCAAGCTACGGCTGATGGGTCCGGTCTCATCGAAGATCCGGACGGCGGGCCCGCCGGTTGCGCTGTCGATAACGGAGAATTCGTTACGAGCATTACCTTTGCCGTTCCGAATGCCGACACACTCGACGGGTTGACGGTAACGTCTCCTCTGACGACGACGTTTGCGGGGACCGCGCTTTCTTTTTTGGACTGGACGGAGACGGGGAATTGTACTGGGGCCGAGGCAAACACCGCACCGGGCGGAATCGACGTCTGCACTCTGACTGCTCCGGCGCTGCCTTCGGGCCCGCCAGGGACGATTATTCTGGCCGACCTGACTGCACTTGGAATTATCAACGATGGGGACTGCGACACAGATGATTTCATTTTCGGGATTCCGGGTGGCGGAGTGAACAGCACTCCTCTGAACGAGGGTTGCGACATAACTTTCGCAACTGTTGCGGGTGCTACCGATGAAAACACGAAAGCGTTTGTCTCAGGGGCCGTGTTTGACGTTTCACCGACTGGCACCGGCGGGCTCGTGCCCTTCCCGGAGCCAGGATCGCTTGCCCTCCTGATGCTCGGGCTGGTGACACTACCGTTCCTCCGCCGGCGGGTAAGGCAGTAGTCCCTCCCTGAGTTTGATTTCTCGACGGGCCGATCTTCGGATCGGCCCGTTTTCATTTTTGGGGATGTGCGGCGGCTTGCTAGGGCTTGGGCTTGCTGAATTCTTGAAGCAGTGCCTGAAAGTCCGGGCGGCTGGACAAGCTGGCGAAGTCCGGGCTCGACTGCACGTCCTTTATCGGATACCCGGCACTCAGCGCCTCATGAAGGGTGCGAACTGCGTCCGCTGGTTTGTTCGCCAGTGCCTCCACGGTTGCTTGAGTGAACATGAGCTCGACATCCTTCTTATCGATCGCGCGGGCCCTCTGGATAAACTCCATTCCCCGCTCCGGCTCGCCCTTCTTGACGAAGGAGAGGGCCAGGTCGCCCATCGCACCAGTGTTTTGGGGGTTGACCTGCAGTTCCTGAAAGGCCAGCGCGATCGCTTTCTCGTAGGTCGCCCGAGCCTTGTCTGTCTCGCCGGCATAACGATAGGCATCCGCCAAGTTGCCCACGCAGGGTTCCTGATTGGGCGAGAGAGCGACTGACTTTTCAAGGAAGTCGATCGCCTGCGGATACTGCTTCAACATGGTGTAGACGTATCCCAAGTTGCAGTAGGCCAGCCAGGTCGGCGAGAGTTCAATGGATTTCTGATATGCCGGGATGCTGTCCTGATATCTGCCGGTTCTCTCATAGATGGTGGCGAGGTTATTCCAGCCCGTAACGTTATCGGGTTCCAGTTCTGTCACCTTTTGGAACTCCTGGAGCGCTTTTTCGTTATCGCCGATGGAGAAGTAAGCGCGTCCAAGCTCATTGTGAAGCACCCAATAGTATGGGTTGACCTCGATGCCCTTCTTGAACGTAGCGATGGCTTCTTCCTGCTGGGCGGCCTGCGCGTAAGCGTCTCCCAAGCGTTCGTAACCTGAATCGGAATTGGGCGCGAGCTGAAGACCGCGCTTCAGCTCGGCGATGCCTTGCGCGGTCTTGCCGGTTTCTTGGTAGACGCTGCCCAGCGCGAAGTGCACTTCTGGGAGGCTTTCTTTCAGCTGCTCGGCCCTTTGCGCGGCGCCCAGCGCCTTTTGGGCCCAGAACGAATCTTTCTTGTCGTCATACATGAAGAGCGACGCATCAGCGACGCCAGTGTATGCAAGGGCAAATCCAGGATCTTTCTGAATAGCCTGCTGGAAGTAGTCGAGGGCGGATTGCGCGGCTTTCGAGCGGTCGGGGCCTTTCATAGCCTGCCGGCCGCGCAGGTAGAGATCGTATGCGTCGACGTTTTCAGTGGGCCGTTCGGATGCCCGCGCCATCTCCTCGTCGGTCGGCTTGATCGGGAGGGCGCTGACGAGCTGCGTGGAGATTTGGTCTTCGATCGACAGCACATCCTTGGGCACGCCAGAGAACTGCTGGCTCCACAGCTCTTTCCCGTCGGGGATGTCGTGCAGATTTACAATGATCGACATCTTGTTCGCATCACCCTGGATCAGGCCTTCCACGATCAGGTTCACGCCAAGGCTTCGCGCGATCTTTTCGATTGGGTCTTTCTGGGAGACGCCCGAAAGGCTCGTGTCAGACGCCATGCGGAGATCCTTGAGCTGAAAAAGCTTCGCAGACAGGGCCTCGTTCAAACCTTCCGCGACATAGCCAAGCGATTGTTCGTCTCCGAGCACCTTGAACGGGAGGATCGCGACGAACTTGCCGGCCGACAACGCAGGAACGCCGGCTACCTGAGATCCCGTCCCTGAGCCGCCTGAGTGTGGGAGGATCATATGCCGCACCGGAGGAATGGCAAATGCCAGCCCCGCCAGGAGCAACAAGCCGCCGCCGGTCCACCAGATCCAGCTCCGGTCCGTGAATTGGGGCAGGGTGATCTGGATTGACCGGCTTGCGGAGGCCGTGGCCCGCGAGCCGCGCAAATCCGTGAAAATTTCATCTGCGGTCTGGTAGCGGCTGTTTGGGTCTTTTTCGAGGCAGCGCATAATGATGCGATCGAACCATGCGGGAATTTCCGGATTCTGCAGCCGCGGACTCTTGGGTTTCGTTTTCAGCCGGTCGTACATCACTTTGAAGGTCGAATCGCCGGAGAAGGGAACCGCGCCGGTTGCCATTTCGTACAGAATCAGGCCGTAGGAATAGAGGTCGCTGCGCTGGTCGGCTGGCTTTCCTTCCACCTGCTCGGGCGACATGTAAAGCGGCGTGCCGAGGAAGACGCCCGTGCGCGTCATCCCGACCGCATCTTTTTCGAAGGA
>Ga0187815_10001150_pt1 | contig 12527 bp, 13 predicted proteins | sample NC_S_5_FD_132962 | JGI IMG/M metagenome (GOLD analysis project Ga0187815, IMG submission 132962) | Wetland sediment microbial communities from Neuse River Estuary, North Carolina, USA - ASW-S_5 | ecosystem: Environmental > Aquatic > Freshwater > Wetlands > Sediment | place: USA: North Carolina...
AGTGGACGGGGGAATAAAATTTTTCCCTCCCCCCTTGTGGGGGACGGTTGGGAGGGGGGTAGCGAGGTGAGCTGAAAGCGATGACGCCTACGGTGAGGCCTTACGACCCCCACCCCTAACCCCTCCCCACAAACATTCTCGTCTCATTCGATCACCGTAATTACTCACTTCACCCCGACCACATTGTACGCCGCGAGCGGGCGGCTGATGCCCTTGAGCGCAAAATCGCCGACCGATTCGACGGCGATAGCTTCTTCAACTGCCATCAACACCCGCGAACTGATGAGAATCTGACCGGGCTTGGCCTCGTCGCATAAGCGCGACGCCACGTTCGACACCGTGCCGATGGCGGCATAATCGAAACGGCCCTCGAAACCGATGGTGCCGAGCGTCGCATAACCATGCGCGATGCCGATGCCAAAGCCGAGCTCGTGGCCGAGCCGCCGCCACTTCTCGATCAGCGCGCCGAGCGCCGCGCGCATGTCGAGCGCCATGCGCACGGCTTGGAGCGCCGGATTGTCGACCGGCACCGGGTCGTTGAACACGACCATCACGCCATCGCCGGCATAGCGCTCCAGCGTGCCGCTGTATTTGATGATGATTGCGCCGATCGCCGCGTGATATTGGCGCAATAGCGTCATCACGTCTTCCGGATCGGAGCTCTCGGAAAATCCGGTGAAGCCGCGCAGGTCGCAGAACAGCGCGGTGATCTCGCGGCGATGGCTTTCGAGCTGCCGCTCGCCGCCGGACGCGACGATCAGATCGGCGACCTGCGGCGGCAGGAATCGGCGAAGTCTGCTCATGCGCTCGATCTCGCCGACCTGATCGGCGACGCGTTGTTCGAGCTGCGCATTGAGCTTGGCGATCTCCTGCGAACGTGCTTCCAGCTGCGCGGTGCGCTCGCGCAATTCATTGAGCAGCCGTGTGTTCTCAATGGCGATCACCGCCTGCGCGGCGAAGTTGGTCACCAGCGCGATTTGCCTGTCAGTGAATGGACGAACTTCTTGCCGGTAGATAGCGATCGCGCCAACCAGTTCTCCTTCCCTAAGCATGGGCACGGCGATATATGACCGCGCGCCGCCCAGCCTAGCTGGTGGATACGAGGCGTGTTCTGAGGTTAAATCAGCGATATGTACCACTTGTTTTGTACGCATGGCTTGATCTAGGCCGCCGCCGGGTGACGGCTGAAAAGTGCCGCGCCGCTTGTCGAACTCGACAAGGGTCGTTGGTACGCCGATAGTCGCCACATGGCGAACATTATCGCCCTGGCACAGAAACATTTGGCCAAATCCGGCCTCGCAGATTCTGACTGAATTTTGCAGCATAGCCTCGAACACCGGCTCTAAATCGCCCGGCGACGAACTGATAACGCGCAGCACCTCGGATGTAGCAGTCTGCTGATCCAACGACTCGCGCAGCTCATTGAGCAGCCGTGCATTCTCGATGGCGATCACCGCCTGCGCGGCGAAGTTCTTGACCAGCTCAATCTGCTTGTCGGTGAACGGACGCACCTCCTGCCGATAAATGACAATGACACCGATCAGCGAATCGTCCTTGAGCATCGGCACGGCAACCTGTGATCGCGCGCCGCCGATCTCTGCAAAAAACCCAGGAACAGGGTCAGTGGCCTTGTCGGCACTGTGGCTCACCTGTTTTGTCCGCATGACATGTTCGATTGCGGTGCCAGGTGATGGCTGAAACGGCCCACGCCGCGCTTGCCCCTCGAGCAATGCCTTGGGTGTATTGAACTGCGCCACCGGATGAAAGTTTTTGCCATCGAAGCGGAATAGCGTTCCAAAATTGGCATTACAGATTCGAGTGGCGTTCTCCAAGATGGTTCGAAATACCAACTCCAGATCGCCGGGCGACTTGGAAATAAGCCGCAATATTTCGGCATTGGCGGTTTCCCGCAGTAGGGCCTCGTCGCGCTCTTGGGTAACCCGGGCGACGACCGTCTCTTGACCTGCGATGGAAGCACCGCGATTGCGCCCAGCTTTTGGCGCATTGCGCCCCCTTGCCGCTGCTGCCTTTGGCGGGCTTGATTTGGACGTCTCATCACCCGATTTGGATCGCCGCTTCATTGTCGCCTGCCCTTGCCGGCGGGACTGTAGCGGGTCGCACAGGTCCACCGGAAGTGGCTTGCGTCACCTGTCGAACAGCCGGGCCGGCGTGTCGACCAGAATCCGCCGGCGCATTTGTTCGTCCGGCGTCCACTCGTGAAACAGATCGAGGAGATGTCCATCGTCGGGCATGACCTCCGCCGGGATCGAAGGATGCGGCCAGTCGGTGCCCCACATCAGTCGTTCCGGATTGGCGGCGACGAGCGCATCGTGCAGCGGCTTGGCATCCGGATAATCGGGAAATTGCGTGGATAGGCGATAGACCGCAGAAAGTTTTACGTAAGCGTGGCCGTCGCCGACAAGTTTCACGAGCGCCTGGAAATTCGGATCGTTCACGCCCCGCCCGGCCGGCACCATGCCGAGATGGTCGACAATCACCGTCATGTCCCGCGCGATCTCGCGCAGCGCGGGCGCGGTCGAGGCCAGCGTGCGATGATCGCAGAAGAACTGCACCACCCAGCCGAGCTCGGCCATGGTCTTGCGAAATACCTCAAAGACATCGAGCCCGACGCCGCGGATGTAATTCGGCCGCTGCGGAAACAAATGAAAGCGTAAGCCGCGCATGCCGCGCGCGTCCCAATCGCGTAACAGCTCGGGCTTGATGCGCGTGTCGGTGATGGCGACGCCGCGCAGGCGCGCCGGAAAACGCATCAGCGCATCGAGCACCACGCGATTGTCGTAGACATGCGCGTTGCCTTGCACGACCAGACCATTGGCAAAGCCGAGATGGTCAAGCAGCGCGATGAAGCGCTCGACCGGCGCATCGGGCGGCGTGTAGCCGCGACCGGGCTGATACGGAAATTTGTTCGACGGCCCGAAGATATGCGCGTGCGTGTCCCAGGCGCCGGGCGGCGGTTTTATCCGCGGCCGCCGCGGCTGCGGCACCGGCCCGGCAATGCGCGGCGGTTCGTGGGTGAGAGTCATCATATCAGCTCTCGATCATTCCCCTCCCACCCACGCGCACAGCGCGTGGTGGGGAGGGGTTGGGGGTGGGGGGACCTTATTTGCCAGCTACCCCCCACCCCGGCTCATATCGCTGACGCGATATTCGCCGACCCTCCCCACCGCTGTCGCGGGGGGAGGGAAACGTTCGGCTACCCCAGCTTGATATTCGCTTCCTTCACCACGCGGCTCCACAGCGCCATCTGGTCTTCGACATAGGCGCGGAATTCCTCGGGCGAATTCTGCCGCGACTCGATGTTGAGCTCGGCGAACCGCGCGGTGACTTGCGGCGAAACGATCGCGGCGTTGAGCGCGCCATTGAGCTTCTTCACGACGGCGGCGGGCGTGCCGTGCGGCACGAACACGCCGTTCCAGTCATAGCCTTCGAAGCCCGGCAGCGTATCCGACATCGGCGGGATGTCGGGCAAACTCGCGAGCCGGCCTTTGCCGGTATGCGCGATGGCTTTGACCTTACCGCCCTTGATCAAGCCAAATGCCGACGAACCATTGGCAAAGAAAAATTTCACCTGCCCGGCCATCACATCGGTCAGCGCCAGCCCGCCGCCGCGATAGGGCACGTGATTGATGGCAATCCCGGTGCGCTGCCGGAACAGTTCGAGCAGAAGGTGCTGCAGCGTGCCGTTGCCGGACGAGGCCATGTCGATGCCGCCGGGCGTGGCTTTGGCGAGCGCGATGACGTCGGCCACCGTATTCGCCGGCACTGAAGGCGTGACGACGAGAATGTTCGGCACCAGCGCGACCAGAAACACCGGCTCGAAATCCTTCCGGTAGTCGAACGGCAGATTGGCATAGAGCGAGCCGTTGACGGAAAACGCGGTGGCGTCGTGCAAGATCGTATAACCGTCGGGCGCGGCCTTCGCGACCGCTTCCTCGCCGATCGTGCCGCCGGCGCCGCCGCGATTTTCGATGGCGAATTGCTGGCCGAGATTCTCGCTGAGCCGGGCATAGACAATGCGCGCGGTGGTGTCGGCGCCGCCCGCGGGCGGATAGGGCACCATCACCCGCACCGGGCGCGTCGGCCAATCCGCTTGCGCGTGCGCCGCGCGAGGGCGTACGAGCGGCACCGCCGCCAATCCGCTCAGCAATGCGCGCCTGGTTGAACGTATCACCATGCCTTCCCTCCCCGACTCTGCCGTTAGGCTAGCACCGTTCTTAGCCGGAACAATGCAGCACGGAAGTCAGTAATCGGGTGGTCTAGGCGCGACAAAGCAACGACATTGCGCTCATGTCGTTTTCGGAGCGCATCATGTCCAATCGCAATCTTGCGGGCGTAGCGCCGCAAATTCTCGGCGTCCGGCCGCATTCGTCTCGCCCGCCGGCCACGAGCATCGTCGAATTTCTTGGCAGCGAGTTGCGCAGATTTGCCGCCTGGTGGAACCGCCGTCGGCAACGCAAAGAGCTTTTTGAATTTCTGGCCAGCGACCACCGTGCCGCGGCGGATATCGGATATCGGCATCACCGGGAGTGAAACAAGTTCGTCATTGCGAGCCAACGGGTCCGGCCCGAAGTCGGGGCACCCCATCGCGCTGGCGCGATGGGGATCCCGTGCCGGCCCGATGACAAGCTCCACGAAGCAATCCAGAGGACTCGGAGTTTGCGAATCTGGATTGCTTCGTCGCTTGCGCTCCTCGCAATGACGATGGTCCAAATGAAATCGTGCGTTAAAACAGCGTCGGCTGGTCGTCCGATTTTTTGATTTTGCTCGGCTTCGGCGGTTGCGGCGGTGCCGCTTGTTCAGCCTGCGCCGACAGCGGTGCGATGAGCGCCTCGGAATCGTTCGCCACGCGATTGACGGCCGGCGAAATCGGATAAACCTCAAGGAGCGCATCGTCCGCCGGCTTGATCAGCGCCGCCGCCTCCTCGGCCGGCACGGCATCGCAATCGAGCCAGCGATCGAAATCCGCAGGCGCGATGAACGCCGGCATGCGGGGATGAATGGCCGACAAAATCCGATTGGCGTCGGTCGTGACGATGGCGGCGGTGTCGAGTTCTTCGCCGCTGGGGCCGGTCCAGGTCTCCCATAGCCCCGCGAAAGCAAGCGGCGGCGGCGCGCCGTCTTCGCCGCGCTTGGCGCGCACAAAATAGGGCTGCTTCGGCCCGCTCGCTGCGCCCGCCTGCCATTCATAGAAGCCGTCGGTCGGGATCAAACAACGCCGCCGCCGCATGGCGTTGCGGAACGCCGGTTTGTCGAGCACGGATTCGCCGCGGGCATTGATCAGAAGTGGAAACGTCTTCGGCTCCTCGACCCAGGACGGCAACAGGCCCCAGCGCATCAGTGCGAACGACTGCTTGCCGTCGACGAGCCGCACGATCGGGATAGGCTGGGTCGGCGCGATATTGTAGCGCGGCGGAAAATTCGGCTGTTCGCCGTAGCGGAACAGCGCCCGGATCGCCTCCGGCGTGGAGAAAATGACATAACGTCCGCACATGCCCGCTTCGCTATTTTGTTGGAGCATGATCTTTTCCGAAAACCGGTAACCACTTTTCGGGATCATGCTCTAATCAGCTGATATAAGACGGACCGGGCAACAATTTAATGAGCAACGCCGATAACGCGCGGATTTATCCAACGCGGCCGTATCTGGCGGTGAGCGCGGCGATATTCCGCGACGGCCGGGTGCTGATCGTGCGCCGGGGCCGCCCGCCGGCGCACGGGCTCTATACGCTGCCCGGCGGCGGCGTCGAACTCGGTGAGACCCTGGAAGAGGCGATCATCCGCGAAGTGCGCGAGGAGACCGGGCTTGCGATCACGCCCCTCGCGCTGGTCGGTTTCCGCGAGGCGATCGCGCGCGACGCCGCCGGACGCGTCGAACGCCATTTCGTCATTCTTCCCTTTGCGGCGCGCTGGATCGGCGGCGAAATTGCGCTCAGCGAGGAACTCGCCGAAGCGCATTGGCGCAAGCCCGACGAGCTTGCCGGCCTGAAAACGACCGAGGGCCTTGCCGAAATCGTCGGCGCCGCCGCCGAACGCATCGCGCTCGCGCGCTGATCGCCAAGATCAATGAGGCTTGCATGAGGCTTGGATGAGGCTTGCCGTGCGTTTCGTCTGCATTATGTTGTCGTCTATGTCCGTATTTCGTATCGTCCCGGCCGTTGCGCTCGCGCTGTGCCTCGCCATCGCGCCGGCGCAGGCGCAATTCTGGGGCAACAACGGTTGGGGCAACAGCTGGGGGGGCGGCTGGGGCTCGCCATACCGGCAGGCCCCGCGGCCGTCGGCGCCTTCTACGCCCAAGCTGCCGCCGCAAGCGTCGGCGCCGTCGGCGCCCGCCTTACAGGACCAGCCGGCGCCCTATGATCGCGACTTGCAGCGGTTGTCGGAAATTCTCGGTGCGCTGCATTTCCTGCGCGGCATTTGCAACAACGACGAAGGCCAGAAATGGCGCACCGAGGCGCAAGCGCTGATCGACGCCGAAGCGCCGAGCGGAACCCGCCGCGAGCAGATGGTCGCTGGTTTCAACCGCGGTTATCGCGGCTTTCAGCAAACCTACCGCAGCTGCACACCCGCCGCCGATATCGTCATCCGCCGCTATCTGGAAGAAGGCGCCAAGATCGCCCGCGACATCACCGCACGCTACGCGAATTAGCAGGCATTGCATCACAGCTTGAGCGCGGAATTCGCCAAGGCAGACCCCCACCTTGATCCTCCCCCCTTTCAGGGGGAGGAAAAGGGGGGAGGTTGGGGGTGGGGGTCAACAAACACAAAACACGCTATTTTGTGCATTAACCCTGCCCCTAGGTTCGGCCTGTAAGGCCCCTCACGGCCTGCTAACGTCACCTTCCTGGTTCCGAGGGGAACGCCGGAAGCCGACGCTATGGGGATGACGACAGCGACACCGAATATCGCGCCTCGCGGCGCCTTGGCCGATAGCGACCAGAAACGCCTGGCGCTTGGCTATCTTCAGAACGCATGGGCCGAGGCGGTCCATGACGGCATCGAAGGCGATTGCCTCGCGCAAACGGCGCTGTTTCTCGCTTTCGCCGAACTGATCGCGACCTACGGCGAGGAACCCACCGCCCGCTACGCCGACAATCTCGGGCAGCGCATCCGCAACGGCGAATTTTCCGTCCAGCTATCGCGCCAGTAAACCATCTTCGTATTTATCCGAAAGACACTAATTCGTCGCCCAATCGATTCCCTCCCCCGCTTGCGGTGGGGAGGGTCGGCGAATTTCATGTCAGTGAAATGAGCCGGGGTGGGGGGACATAAAAAATGCCCCCCGCCCATAGCCGATGCTTCGCATCGGCGTTGATTGAAAAAGCACGGCGGCCGCAGGCCGCCTGCGCCCCTCCCCACCACGCGCTACGCGCGTGGGCGGGAGGGGAAAGGGCGCCAGCAGGCACGCACCTTGCAGTCCCTTCCTGGGCGAATTAGGCATAACTCATGAAAGCGGCCCTCCTTCCCGACCGCGGGGCTATCAAAGTTATCGGCGACGACGCCCGCAAATTCCTGCATGGGCTCGTCACCGCCGATATGCTCGATCTGACGCCGGGCACGGCGCGGTTCTGCGCGCTGCTCACGCCGCAAGGAAAGATCATTGCCGATTTCTTCGTGACTGAAGCGCCGCAAGCCGAGGGTGGCGGTTTCTTCCTCGATATTCCGCGCGCCTTGGCGGCAACGCTGGTCGAAAAGCTCAATCTGTACAAGCTGCGCGCCAAAGTCTTGATCGAGGACCTCACCGAAATTTTAGGTGTGATCGCGGCCTGGGACGGCGAGGGCACGACCAAACAAGGCTTGAGCTACGCCGATCCGCGCCTGCCGGCGCTTGGATTTCGGGTGATGATTGCGCCGCATCGCGCCGCCGAGGCGGCGAGCGAACTTGGCGGCGCGCTGGTGGGCGCGGAGGATTATGAGGCGCACCGCATCGCGCTGGGCGTGCCGCGCGGCGGGCTTGATTTCGCCTATGGCGACGCTTTTCCCCATGAAGCCGATATGGATCAGCTCGGCGGGATCGATTTCGCCAAGGGCTGCTATGTCGGCCAGGAGGTGGTGTCACGCATCGAGCATCGCGGCATCGCGCGCACCCGCTCGGTGGCGCTCCGCTACGACGGCGCCACGCCGGAAAGTGGCGCCCCGATTACCGCCGGCGAGCGCCAGGTCGGCACCATGGGCTCGGCCGCGCGCGGCCGCGGCATCGCGCTCATTCGGCTCGATCGGGTGGCGGAGGCCGAACCGACCACGCTTGCGGCGGGAGGCATTCCCATTCGCCTCGTCAAGCCGGACTGGGCGCGTTTTTCGTTCCCCGGCGAGATCAAGGCCGCCGAATGAACGATCAAGCTCCCGACAATCTGTTGCGCTGTCCGTGGCCCAAGCAGGACCCGCTCTATATCTCGTATCACGACAAAGAATGGGGCGTGCCGGAATACGATGATCGCGCGCTTTACGAAAAACTCATGCTCGACGGTTTCCAGGCCGGCTTGTCGTGGATCACGATTCTGCGCAAGCGCGAGAATTTTCGCCGCGCCTTCGACGGCTTTGATCCGGAAAAGATCGCGCGCTACCGGAGCGCGAAAATCGAACGGCTGATGGGCGACGCCGGCATCGTTCGTAATCGCGCCAAGATCGAAGGCGCGGTGCTCTCGGCGCGCGCCTGGCTCGAGGTGATGGAGAAGGGATCGGGATTTTCAAAACTGTTGTGGGATTTCCTCGACGGGCGACCGAAGGTCAATCGCTTTCGCAGCATTCGTCAGGTGCCGGCCGAAACCGCGGTTTCGCGCGCGATGTCGAAGGAACTGACACAACGCGGTTTCAAGTTTTGCGGGCCGACCATCACCTATGCCTTCATGCAGGCCGTCGGCATGGTCAACGATCATCTTGTCAGCTGCTATCGCCATCAGGGAGTACAAAACTTGGCGATGCAGGAACTTGGCGGCTAGCATGTCGCCGTCATTGCCGCGGAGCCGTGCCGGCCTTCATGGCATGCCGCATGGCGCCGGCAAGCCGATGGCAAAGCGCGGCCTTCGTGCCGTTGGCGCCCAGCGCGCCTGGCAGCGCATGCTCTCGGGGCGGCGATTGGACCTGCTCGATCCCTCCCCGCTCGACATCGAAATCGAGGACATCGCCCACGGCTTGGCGCGTGTGGCGCGCTGGAATGGCCAGACCAGCGGTGCGCATATCTACTCGGTAGCGCAGCATTGCCTGTTCGTCGAAGCGCTGGCGCGGGCCCGCTCGCCGCGGCTCGACAAAAGCTGCCGGCTCGCGATCCTTCTCCATGACGCGCCCGAATACGTCATCGGCGACATGATATCGCCGTTCAAGGCGGTGATTGGCGACGCCTACAAGGCGATCGAGCGGCGGCTGTTGACCGCCATCCACCTGCGCTTCGGGCTCCCCGCCACTACGCCGCCGCCGATCGAGGCGCTGATCAAGACCGCCGACCGGCAAGCCGCGTTTCTCGAAGCGACCCGGCTTGCCGGCTTCGACGCCGCCGAAGCCCGGCGGTTCTTCGGCCGGCCGCCGAAATTCTCCGCAGGCATGGAACGCGATTACCTCAAGCCGTGGCCCGCCGAGACCGCGCAAGCGCGCTATCTCGAACGATTCAACAGGCTCACCCGGCAATAGCGGCGCGCGAACACGTTACAGTTGCGCCAATCGCGAATCCTATATGAATAGGGCACCCCAATTCCTATATAGAAGGCAACGACTTTCCGACGATGATTCACGTTTGCTCGCTGTCACGGCTTGAAGAAACGGTCGAATTGACCGGCGCCCGCCATGTCGTATCGCTGATCGGCGACGAAGCGCGCGTGGCGCGGCCATCCCGCATCGCGCCGAAAAATCACCTTTGGTTGCGCTTGCATGACATTTCCGCCCCACTCGACGGCTATATCGTGCCGGCGGAGGAACACATCACCGATCTTCTTAACTTCGTGCGCGAATGGGATCGTCGGGCACCGCTGGTCGTGCACTGCTATATGGGCATCAGCCGCTCGACGGCGAGCGCTTACGCGACCGTATGCGCGCTCAATCCTCGGCGCGACGAAGCGACCATCGCGCAGGCGCTGCGCCGCGCGTCGCCGACCGCGACCCCGAATGTGCGTATCGTCTCGCTCGCCGATCAGCTGCTCGGCCGCGACGGGCGCATGATCGCGGCAATTGAAGAAATCGGACGCGGCGATTTGACCGCGGAAGCGGCGCCCTTCCGGCTCGATTTGGAGTGAAAATCTTTCTGGCTACTGCGGCAGCGACGGGCGCAGCGCCGGCCGCATATTGGCAACCGGGGTCGCCGCCGTCGATTGCTCGGCACTGCTGCTGATCAGGCGGCTGCGCGGATTACGCTGGTAGAAATCGCAATAGGCGAAGCTCAAGCCGGAAAGCGAGCCGCGGAAACTGCGGTAATCGATCTTCTCGACCCGGAAGCACGGCGTGAACGGCATGCCCGCCAGATGCGCGCACATCGCCCCACCGTCGACCCGGATCGTGCCGGCCGGCAGCGCCGCAAAGCGGGTCTGGCCCTGACCGCGAATTTTGATGGTGCCGACCGCGGAGCCGTCGGAATAGATCCGTCCCATCCCGGACGTGCCCTCGAAACAGCTATAGGCGAACAGCTTGCCGACGACGAAGGCGCGCGCCTGCTCCGGTCCGAGCTCCTCGGCGATCCCCTCCCCCAAACCCAACAAGCCGGCCGTCAAAACCGACACACACACAAGCGACCACCGCACCGACATCGACCACTCCACCCCGGCAGCTAGTGTCCCGATTCCGAAGTTCCTAAGCATTTGCGGCGCGCTCGTACGAACTTCGGCGGCGCGGCATTAGTAGGAGGATGTTAACAACATTTCTTAACCGTCCCCTTACCATAGCAGAGCCCCGCATCATGGCCGAAATTTAGCAGGCAAGCCCGATTCCTTACCTGATTTTTACCACAATACGCCCGCGCACCTTGCCTTCGACGATGCGGCGGCCCGCAGCAATAACTTCATCAAGCCCGATTTCGTTCGCCATGACCGCGATCTTTTCGCGGTCGAGGTCGGCCTCGAGCCGGCGCCACGCCGCTTCTCGGTGCGGCAACGGGCACATGACGGAATCGATGCCGATGAGCGAAACCCCGCGCAGGATGAAGGGCGCGACACTGGTCGGCAGATCCATGCCGCCGGCAAGCCCGCAGGCCGCGACCGCGCCGCCATAGCGGGTCATCGACAGGACATTGGCAAGCGTAGTTGAGCCAACCGCGTCGATGCCGCCCGCCCAGCGCTCCTTGGCAAGCGGCCGCGGCGGCCCGGTCAGTTCGTTGCGGTTGATGATTTCGCTGGCGCCTAGTCCTTTCAGATAAGCCGCCTCTTCCGTGCGTCCGGTCGAAGCGGCGACGGCGTAGCCGAGCTTGGCGAGAAGCGCGACCGCGACCGAGCCGACGCCGCCGGCAGCGCCGGTCACGATCACCGGCCCGCGCGACGGATTGATGCCGGCGCGCTCCAGCGCCATGACCGCAAGCATCGCGGTATAGCCGGCGGTGCCGATCGCCATCGCATCGCGCGCGCCGATGCCGGCCGGACGCCGCACCAGCCAATCGCCTTTGACGCGCGCCTTTTCGGCATAGGCGCCGAGATGCGTTTCGCCGAGCCCCCAGCCGTTGAGGATGACCTGGTCACCCGGTTTCCATTTCGGATGGGTGGAGGATTCCACCGTGCCGGCGAAATCGACGCCAGCGATCATCGGGAAGCGCCGCACCACCGGCGCCTTGCCGGTGATGGCGAGACCGTCTTTGTAATTCACCGTCGACCATTCGACCCGGACGGTGACGTCGCCGTCCATCAGATCTTTTTCGTCGAAATCGGTGAGCCGCACCGTCTGCCCGGTGTCGGCTTTGTCGATGACGATCGCTTTGAAGGTCGCCATGCAAACACCCGTCATGCCCGGCGATCTGCCGGGCATCCACGTCTTAATCTGTTATGAGTTTGCAAGACGGAGATGGCCGGGACAAGCCCGGTCGTGCTGCTAAGCCGGCACCGCGGCGACGCGCGCCACCGGCTTCTCCACGATCGGCATATTGATCAGCGCCGAGAGCACGCCAAACAGGATCGCCAGCCACCAGACCATATTATAGGAGCCGGTGCGATCGAACACGAGGCCGCCGAGCCAGACGCCGAGAAAGCCGCCGACCTGGTGGCTGAAAAAGGCGAAGCCGGCGAGCGTCGCCAGCCAGCGCGTGCCGAACATCAAAGCGATGATGCCGTTGGTTGGCGGCACGGTCGAGAGCCACATCAGGCCCATCGCGGCGGCGAACACCAGGCACGTGACCGGCGTAACCGGGAATGAAATGAACGCCAGGATTGCCGCGGCGCGGATGAAATAGATAAATGACAGCAGGTAGCGCTTCGGCACGCGGTCGCCGAGCCAGCCGGCGCTGACCGAACCGACGATATTGAACAGTCCGATCGTGGCGATGGTCCAGCCGCCGACCTGCGCCGACAATCCGCGATCGACCAGGTAGGACGGCAAGTGCACGG